>Ga0164242_10005690_pt1 | contig 13848 bp, 8 predicted proteins | sample OricomgcompostMG_FD_108783 | JGI IMG/M metagenome (GOLD analysis project Ga0164242, IMG submission 108783) | Miracle-Growth compost microbial communities from Emeryville, California, USA - Original compost - Miracle growth compost (MG) ...
AAAATTAGACAGCTTTAAATGTCCATCTCCGAAAAGTTCATCCTGTTCAGGCAGCCTAAGTGCGGTTTCAACTGAAAGATTGATAAAACTATAATTATTTAGTGTTACCTTAATCCCATCTGCAATTCCCCAAGCACTACGGCTGTTTTGTGTATTAACCGGATTTCCGTAATAATCTGCATCGGTGGCATCAGTGGTATAATGATAAAACTTACCAATCAGGTTATTCTGCAGACGGTTTGGTAACAAATCAGATTCTAATGAAAGGCCAGCAATCAACTTTTTATAAGTAGCCGGGACTTCAAGAACGTCTCCCCCTGCTTTAAATTCATAGCCCATTGGGTCGGCACCTTTTCTTTTAAATTGATTGAATACGACATTAGCCGATAATTTTTGGGTTCCGCTAATCTTATAGGCTAACCCTGTTCTGGATAACAAATAATCATAATGAAGTTTAGCTAAGGAGCCCATGTCGGAAAGCTCCCCGAATTCGGAAGGATTGGCTGTGAAATTTCCATACCAGTCATAATGGCCGCCTGCCGTATCTACCGTATGGCTATTTAACCTGGATGCCACAAAAAACTGCTCCCAATTCAGGCGATGATCTAAAAAGGATTTTTTATATAAAAGGCTACCAATCAGAGAATTCTGCAAACCTTTTGCTTTACCGAAGGCTTTATCCATTGTAGCGCCAAAGGGGAAATCTCGATGAATATTATATCCAGTAATGCTCAGTTTAATCAAATCTGCCCAATGTAAGTCTTTAAAACCTGCAAAGGCTTCCCCGTAGTAACTATTATATTTGCCATGAAAAATATTGGTATTGATTTCACTGGTTATTCCTGTTTCATTATCCGTTACAGGCACCTCTACCTTATAATTATTATCAGAATAGTTCATATAGGCATTAATGCCCGCAAAAAAATGTCCCTTTGGACTATAATAAACACCATTCACTGTAGCTCTATGGGTATTAAAAGAACCAAACTGATAGCTGGCATTCAATAAGGAATGGTTGACATCTTTACTAACAAGGTTTACTGCTCCTCCGAGTGCGTCTGCCCCCAGAAAAACGGGTACCACTCCTTTATATATTTCAACATGATCCAATAAATTGACAGGAACCGCTCCAAGATCAAAAGCGGCACCCAGATAATCTGTCGGAATACCATCTTTAAAAAAACGAACAGCTTTATTTTGAAAACCATTGAGTAAAATCTGGTTGGATGCTCCCAGACCACCTGTAGTCCTGATTTTGACGCCTGCACTTCGATTTAGGAGTTCAATCAATGAAACAGATTGACCTTCTGCGGCCTTCAAATCTACAATCTGTGCTTTAATGGGGGCCGTCGCTAACTTTTGCTTCTGATTCAGAGAATTAACCTTCACATCTGATAGTTCTCCTGTAGAATCTTGTAGCTGCCAGGCTATTGGTTCGCCATTCTCTTGCATATTCACTGCTGAAAAATTAGTAGAGAGATTCTGATAACCAGTGGCTTTTATGAAAATCTGATATTGTTTTTCTTCTGTTAGTTGCACTGAAAACAAGCCGTTTTTATCTGTTAGCATACGCTTATTTCCAGGAGCAATCTGAATAAATGCATCGGATACAGGTTCATTTTGCAGATTGATAATCAGACCCTTAATCAATACATTTTTGGATTTTTGCTGGGCAGAAGCTGTCTGTATCAATACACAAAAAAAGACTAGACTTAATGCAAAGTAATTTAAGAAGGTTATGGAATTTCCTTTTTTAAATGTCATTGAATAGATAGTTTTCAGTAAAATTGTGTGCAAAGTTCCAAATTTAACAAAGCAGCAGTTTATCAAATCGGGAAATACTTTGACGCAAAACGGAAAATCTGACTCCCTTAACAACATATATACCAACCAAAGGGTCTGGAAATAAAATAAGCTACCCACAAAAAAGACCGGCACCCTCACATGGAGAATGCCGGCTAACCTACCAATTACAGATTTATATCAACTATTGAAAAATTTCTTCCATAAACTAATTTTGCTTACCCAAGTGGCAAAAGATTACAGGTTTTAAAAACATGGCGAAAATCAATTCCAAAAAGCAATTCAGAATTCTTTACTTATACCTCCTACTTTTAAAGTTCACCTTAATTGGTTACATACTTTACCATCAATAATAATCTGATTGAACATTTTGAATTTCTATTCCGGGCAATTTAGGTGAAAGAAACATGCGAACCAGAAATCCAAAACCAAGAAACCAATTAAGGTGATTTTCCATATGAAATGCAATCAGAGATTCCATACTTTTTACAAAGATAAAGTTCTAGTCTATTGATTTCCAAATAAAACATTAGAGCCCAATTGAATTGAAACTGTCAAAATTGGGTTTTATACATTTGACAAATGTTGGCTGTAAAATCTGAGGTATTTTTGAAGACTTTTTTATCAATTTAGAGTAGGTTATAAATACGACTAAATTTGAATATATCAATTATTTCCTTTTTAGCAGGAGGCGTATTTTATTCCACAAATATTTGAAAGCTTACCGATTATTCGGCTAAATGGGAATTCCATCCATTCAAAACGCTTGAATGGAATTTAAGAATCATTGTATTCGAACCTTTCAGTCCGCTTTAAACCTCCAAAAAAAAGATGGATTGCAACAGATACCTACTCCAATACCTGCTACCATCCATCTCATATTATCCTTTAGGATCGTTATTGTACTAACTGATTATTTAATCTGGTCGACGCATGATATAAAAAAAATAATTATAATATTGTTTGTATTCCTTAAAAATGTTCAGCTCGGTTTTAATCTGGTCCAAAAATGATTGCAACACGGGATTATCTGTTCCATCCAAATCTTTCAATCTTTGGGAAACTGGTTCATAATAATTGCGCCATCCCACCTCGGGTAATGCAAAAGCACCGATTGTACTATACCCCATCATTTCAATTAATCGAACTTTGGCAGAAACCAAATCCATTTCAGGATAATTATTATTCCAATAATCCGTCAATAATTGAGGGCGACTTTCGGTGGTCCATGAGATCTCAGATACCACCAGAAATCCACCGGGTTTCAATAATTTGCCCCAATTCTTAAGTCCATAGGTAAACCCCATATTATAAATAGCACCCTCACTCCAAATAAGATCAAAGCTTTCTGGTTCAAACGGCAGTTTATCCATTTGAGCATGGTGGAGTTGAACCTGATCTTTTAATCCTAGTTTATCTCTTTTAGCTTTAAGTACATCCAAAAAGTCTTGTACCCTATCCAAAGCATCTACCTTCGCTCCAGTTTCCTGTGCCAAAATAAGGGTTTGGGCTCCCGTTCCACAACCTATATCCAATACATTTTTAATGGCACCCATTTCCATAATCCTGCTTAAGGCCCATTTAGTTGCCCGCGTACTTCCAGGGCCTTGTCTGGGCAGATCCTGGTAAAAATCAGCAATAATCTTTAGCAATTGTTGATCCATATGTATTTTTTTAGGTTGAAGAATATGTATCTCTAAGTCATATTGTAAATCTAATAATTTCCTGGAAGTTATCCCAGTATCCTTGACATCTTTTTATTGAATTTCCTATTTTCAATGAGATCTGCCAGGTTATTTGCCACCAAATCTATTAGAGTCCCGAGCCGAATTACCCTCCTAAAGCCTTTAATCAATTAAATTTAGTTATACAGTCAGGCTTGCAAACAGCCTTATTATTGTATAAAAATACTCCCTTGCGTTTGAATGTTGAAACCTTGACCATTTCAAATAATAAAAGGCACAATTACTTGTGCCTTTTATTATTTGAAATTACAGGTTAATATTGCTTAAAACTAAGCTTTTATTTCCCCACAGATCCTTCTTATTATTTCTTGCTTTTTTCCTTCTCATGCTTTTTCTGTTGCTTTTTCGCTTCAGCATAGGTCCACTCAACAAGACGCCCGAAAGTCTGTTTAATAGCTTTATAATCTTTATCCTTATTGATATCTAGACCGCAAAAGGTACTTCCATTTGCTCTAGCATGTAAAACCAGGTAGTAAATACCCCCGATAAGCAGTGCTTCCGTAGCTCTGAAATTCACATCAGTATTTCTGAAAGTGGATTTAGATTTTTTAAACAAAGTTTCCCCAAACTCTTCTCTGCCATCCGCAATTTCGCGCATCAATTGGCTTTCTTCACTAATTTCCCAGAGTAATATCTTTTGTAATTCTTCCGAATTAAAGATAAAATCCATCTGATGTTCCATAATGGAAATCACAGATTCTTTTTCTAAAATCGGATTTGCATTCACCTCATCAATTAAATCTTGTGGGATGTTATTCCAGTAATCTTTACTCTTAACATACAATTCAACCAAACGATCCACATTTCCGAAATAAAGGTAGATCAGCTTGTTATCCAATCTAGAGGCTTTACCAATACGGTTTACAATTAAACCTTTATATCCTTCAGTACGAATGATTTTGCCAACTGCTTCCAAAATCTTCCCCTTGGTTCTTTCTTTATTCCTGATGGGGCCGTCTGTTACCTTTCTTGCCATGATTTAAATTTTTACTATTTATTTTTTGAAATTTTTAATTTTTTATCCGCATGCTCAAATCCTTCCAGAACCTTATCAAGTTGCGCTATTGTATGAGTTGCCATGATACTCATTCTAATACGTGCGTCCTTTTTAGAAACCGCGGGATAGAGAATTGGATTTGTATAGATACCGTGATCCAATAATATATTACCCAGTTCACTGGTTGTATGTGGATTTCCAATTTTTACAGGAACAATAGCAGATTGGCTATTTCCTACATCCAAACCCAGAACCTTTAAGCCTTTTTTTAGATGATTAATATTTTCCCATAATTTAGCCTGCCATTCAGGCTCTTGTTCCAATAAGCGAATAGCAACACTTACACCCGCCACAGCAGGTGATGAAGTAGCTGAAAAAGCATTTTGTCTGGACTGATATTGCAAAAATGCAGACATATGAGGATTTGAAATGACAAATCCGCCAATGTTTGCGAATGTTTTAGAGAAAGTACCCGTAATAAAATCGACTTTATCCATCATTTCATAATGCTTCAATACACCCTTACCCTTTTCACCAATTACCCCTATTCCGTGCGCATCATCTACCATAATTAAAGCATCGTATTTACGTGCCAATTGATAAATATCAGGCAACTTAACCATATCACCATCCTGCGAATAGATCCCATCAACAATAATCAGTTTTGTTCGGTACTTGTCCTGAACCATTTTAAGAATCCTTTCCAAGTCATCCAGATTATTATGCAAAAAACGTTTGGTATTTGTAAGCTGAATTCCCTCATATACGCTTGCATGAACTGCCATATCAACAATAGCAATATCTTCTTTTTGCAATAGACTCATTAATGAGGAGCTATTGGCTGTATAACCAGTATTATATATGATGGCAGACCCTGGCTCTCTGTTAAAGAACTCACACAGCGTATCTTCAATTTCCTTATGATAACTATAATATCCACCAATAAGCGGAGATGCCCCCGCACCAGTTCCATACTGTTCAATAGCTTTTATGGATGCCTCTTTGACTTTGGGATGCTGTGTAAATCCCAGATAATCATTCGAGACCAGACTGATATATTGATTTTTACCAGTTAAATCCGCCCTTTCCAATTCCAAGACAGGACCACAACCACTATTGCCTAAAAGGCGATAATTGAGGTGTCCATTTCGTTTCATGTATTCCAGGAACTCATAGTGAATATCTGCTCTTTGCCATACACTATAATGTTCTATATTTTCAAAATCTTTAAAAGATGCTTTCGCAAAATCAATTTTCATAGGTAGACTTGAATAATTGCCAAAATGATTGACTGTCTTATCTTTAAGTGTATAAAATTAATTCCTAGATATACACGCATTCTGTTCAGAAAGACATACTAATAACAATAATTCATAATTGAGGACGAAAGATACTATTTTATTTTTCAATAACTGAAATAATTCAAATATATTTTCATATTAGCAAACATTTAATAGAAATAACACCTTTTTTTATGACAATTACTCCTGCAACCAGTAATTATTTTAAAAATAATTCACAATCGGCGTACAGCTTTAAACCTTTACTCCTATTGAATTTCAGAGGAAATGATAGCAAATTGGCAGAATGTACAACTTTTAGAATCAAAGTTCAATGAATCTCACTTAGCCTATTAAGCCCAACCTTGAAAAAAGGATTTATTAAAACAATTGAAACTCAAAAGGTTTCTTAATCTTCCATCATTTAGCACTTTCTCCAACGTTTAATTCAATCGGAATTTCCACCTTATTTGGCTAATATATTTTGCGATTCGTCTTTAATGATGGGCATGATAAAAAGCAAAAGTTCTGGTTCTGCAAACTATGCATTAATATACCACGTAGCCGCAATTAGAACTTTTTTAGATAAATAGCCCAAGTTAGACCATTCAATCATAGTTTACCCTCTTATTATACACTATACCGTTGATTCCAATCTTATCCAGACAGTTTTCAGGTCACGTGTTATCCCCAACACTTCACAATTGTCTGTTCAGTGCTTAAAAAATTGGATTGAAAAAAAACTCGATTAACCGGAAGCGTCTTATTTTGCATGACAGTAAAACTTTGCAATTCATAAACAACAACAATTAACACAGGTTGTTCAGTCTACAAACCAAGTAATAATTAGAGTCGCCTCCTCGAGTGCGTTGCTTAGATGAACCAATATTTCACCAACAAGCATATCAAGGTTTGCGAGAGCTATACCTTCCTTTATGAATGCACCAGTTAATTTGAATATTTATCAGCAACAGGATTGTTTTTGATAATATTATTGAAAAATAACTAATACAAAAGGTTTTATATTTTATTACCAACATAGCTGATATTTTTAATAATTGAAGCAGGAAAATTTAAACTTATGCAGTACGACTCCCAATCAATCCGTTTATTTTACTATTGCAATTATATAGGCAAGGAAGGAATGATCTTTCATGAAATAACAAACTAATCAGTTTTACAATATTACAGTATCTTATGAAATGATAATTTTCTTCAAAATACTGAAACAGATATATACTAATATCTCGTAATTAGTCATTTAGGCGGTACAGTTCCAGTTTAAAAGAAATACATTTTCATTAGGATTCCAATTTTAATAAACAGCAAAATAGCATCATAACAATAAATTTGTTAAATGAAGGCTTATTCTCTCAAATTTATTTCATTATAAAATTCTGATTTATTTTTTTGAACATTTAAAATAAAAATTTATACCTTTGCACTCTAAGAGAAAAATACTCCGATGAAATTATAGTTTCTTTTCCAATAATAATCTGTAATCCTTATTCCCAAAAGGACGAGTTGAGTTGTGCATGGCCTAACTGTACAATTTATACTTAGCGATTAAAATTCTCATTTTATTTTTATTATCGTTAGTTTATCCAAGCTTATCGGATTTAGAAATCCTTTTTAAGTCTGGTTGCTAATTCCCAAGAAAAGAAATTATGTTACATCTAGATCAGCTGACCTATAGCCATCCAAACTGTCCTGTTTTATTAAAAGATTTAAATTTAAGTCTTCCTCCAGGCCTTACTGGGGTGGTCGGCGCCAATGGAAGCGGCAAATCTACGCTGCTGCAGCTTATTGCAGGCAAACTTCAACCTACGTTAGGCAAAATAACTTGCCAAGAACCACTCCATTATGTCCCCCAGCATTATGGACAGTTTGACCAGTTAACTGTGGCGGAAGTCCTGGAAATTCAACCTGCACTACAAGCCTTGTACGAAATTCTAAATGGGAACACTTCTCCTCATAATTTTGAAATTCTGGCCGACCAATGGGATCTGGAGGAGCGCCTTATAATAGCTTTAAATAAATGGGGACTTAAATCAGGAAACATCACTGATCAAGGTCAGGTAGCGCCCGGTACCTTCCTGTCCAAGTTAAGTGGCGGAATGAAAACCAAGGTTTTACTTAGCGGTTTAAGTCTACACAACCCATCATTTATCTTATTAGATGAGCCAACTAACCATCTGGACTTGGAATCCAGAAGCAGACTTTACGATTACCTGCAGGGATTTTCAGGAACCGCACTCATTGTAACTCATGACCGGGCGCTCTTAGACAGAATGCAACACATACTTCAACTTGATAATCAAGGGCTTACTTTATATGGAGGCAATTACGATTTTTTCCTTATGGAACAAGCTAAACACGAAGCGGCACTAGAAAGACAGTTAAGCACAAAGTCCCAGATCCTTAAAGCAGCAGAAAGGACGCAAAGGCAAGCCTTAGAACGTAAACAAAAACAAGATAGCCGTGGAAAGCAGAAGCAGCAAAAAGCTGGCCTGCCTACCATATTACAGCACAGTCTTCAAGGAAAGGCAGAAAACAGCAGAGCAGACCTATTAGAAAGTCACCATAAGAAACTGAGTGGAATAAAGGCTGATCTAAGTGAATTGCGTAATCAGCAACGAAGAAAAGAGGCGATGCGCTTTGAAGTAGAAGACAGTAAGCGTCCAATTGGCAAAATATTGTTGGAGGCTACAGATCTTAATTTTTCTTATCCTAACCATTCAAAGCCAATACCGGGTCAAAGACCAATTTGGAGCATACCACTTACTTTTAAAATTCCAAGTGGTATTCGCTGTATTATAGAAGGAAAGAATGGCAGTGGAAAATCCACTTTATTTGCACTAATAGCAGAAAAACTACAGCCAGACCAAGGACATTTTCGGTATTGGAACAGCCAGGATAAACAAATAGGAAAGCCGCAACCCCTTACCATTTTAACACTAGACCAGGATTATACCCTGATCAATAATAATTTAACTATTTTCGAGCAGGCCATGTCCTATAAATCACCTGAATGCCTCCCCAGTGAAGTCGGTATTATTTTGACCCGATTCTTATTTACTGTGGACTATTGGGACAGGAGATGTCTAAATTTAAGTGGAGGAGAACGCATGCGACTGGCATTATGTACGTTACAACTGAGAAAGCAGGCTCCCGATATCCTAATTCTGGATGAGCCCACCAATAACCTTGACCTGGCCCATTTAGAAATACTTACTACAGCTATAAAATCCTATAAAGGAACATTACTTGTTAGTAGTCACGATATTCAATTTCTCGAAGAAATAAACATGACAGACCGTTTACTTATAAACGAAGGAGGCAAAATAGTACCCTTTGCCTCCTAAAACTCAACCTACTTTAAACAGGCAAAATCAACAAATAGTTATCAATTAACATAGTGCCGAACTGATAATTGGTGATCCAATATCTTTGTATTGCTAAATTCCATGTCTAATTTATTCAAATGCTGGATCTCATGAAACAATCATAACCTCACAAAAACAATTCGTTATGCTATTAAAATTTCCAGACCCCCTTAAAACTATCAAGAGCTTCACCGGTTTCCAAAATTTGCCCTTAATGACAACTCCTAAATTTAAACAATTATTCACCCAGATAAGACACCTATTAGATAACTGGCGATAATATAGCTTCCATTTCCCCCTGCTATCTTACTTATGTGTATCCTGTAACAAATGAACGGTAATCGTGTAAGTCCCCCTGGTGTTTAAGGCGAAATAGGTAGCCATTTGTACGTAGGCATAGCCCTTCATGCCGGATATCTTATTATCAATTCTTACGCCACCTCCCGCAGCGTAATTAGGTAATGAAAAATAAGGGAAAGACAGGTTTACATCAGGAAGTTTCTGAATAATGGACGAATCTGTATAGACCTGGCTGTAAAAAGGCGCCCACATGTGCAGGGTGGGAAAATAAGTAGTGGCAGCACTTTCATTGGAAAAATCCTTAACCTCTCCTTTATTGGGATTAAAGGCCACTCCGTTTTTATCAACAAACTTTAGGATAATCTGATTTTCGCTTTCTGCATCAAAATCTATATCCACAGTAGAATAATAAGGATCCGATTCAGTTCTGAATATCATATTATCTTCATCATCATAAGGACGATAGCTAAAATAGCCAATACTATATGGCGTAGCTAGTCCTGTGATATTAATCGCACAGGCATTTTTTATAATTTTGGATCCGTTGACATTAGAAACTTTAATGTCCATATTATAAGTTCCTGTTGGCACATAGGCAGTTGCGGCCGTAAACTGTAATCTCCCTCCTATTTCACCCAAATTAAATGGGCTAACCAGACTATCATTAAGCTTGGCCTCCAGCATTTCTAAGGTCGTATCTGTATAATTTACAGAAGATTTATAGGTGACGATCTTTCTTGGCGTTGTAAAAACACTGTCTGCATCATTACCATCAGCATCCCTTAATGCCAGTAAATCTACATGAAGTGGTGCGGTCGAACCATTGAGAACCAATGCGGCTGAAACAGTGGTCACTCCCTGTTGTACATCAAAAGGATTCACCTGATAGTATATATCATCACTTAAATAGCCATGCACGACTTTCTGGCAACCGGCAATTGCCGCCAGGCTCCCTGCCAAAACAATAGCCGTATATTTAATTTTACCCTTCAAGAGACCTTCTTGTCTGGGTATACCCTTTTTTAAACCGTTTCTTATTCTCTTAAACATTTTTCGTTGTTTATGATGGTGGAAAATTGTATCGTCTAATTTTGTTTTATAATAGAAACATTATCAAGGAGATACAATCGTTATTTTAATTTTAAAGATAGCCGCCTGGGTAGACCCATCTGCCTTTGTCAACACTATTGCAGGGCGGATTGTATAAGTATCCCCTACTACTGGGTTGTCCGGGTAGGCTCCCACATTAAGAATATAAGCATAAGGGTCAAGCTCTCCATATAGAAATGCATCATCACCCCAGTTTACAACGTCTCCATTACTACCCATCCAAAATCCGGGCATATTTGCAGTATATTCATTACTATAAGTTCCATCTGACTGCAGATTATAATAGGCAATACTATCTGTACCAGAAACCAGCATATCACTAATCTTATTGGCAGGAACTCCGAAATAACTGGCGATGGCTGCACTATCTAGCTGCAATGCTGTGGATGAATAATCTCCATTCTGTACCACATCCAGATTAAATTTAAAAGTTTTAGATGGCTGGGCAGGTAATGCCAGGTCTAAAGCCACTGAATTAGCTAGTACATTCAAATTAGTTCCGGATGCTGTCTTAATACCAGTAGTCTGACAGGTTAATACCGCATCAGCTTCATCGTCCTGTTCAGCCGCACTTGAGCCGTCCAGAGCTCCGTTAATTTTTATATATTCCAAAGTATAATAGGTCAACGTAGAGTTCGCCACATAATAAGATCCGGCTACTTTAGAAAATCCTGCAGTGCTCCCTGCCCAATTGGAAAAAGTTGTAACGGAGGTTGAAGCATTATCTAAAGTCAGATTGTTATCGCTGGACATATATTGTGTTAAAAACTTGGAGGTAATTTTACTGTATAAATCATCTAGCGATGCCATATTATTAGCCTGCATTACGCGGTTTATGGCAAAATCCGTGGGGGCAAAGAAAGTACCTGCCTGATTAACAGAATCTTTTAACCCTAAATGATCAATAATCTGAATTAAGGTATCAAAATAATGATATTGATTTGCAGCCAGGTAATCATAGGTGGATAAAGGGCTATTTGCTTCTGCTAATCCGCCGTCCGTAATATAGGTATCTTTTTTACAGGAGACCCCTAGCAATGCACAAGCCATACCTAGCATTAAAAGCCAAATTAACAGGCTGCTTTTTTGATTTGTTCGGTTATTCATGTCTCTTTGTTTTAATAAGTTAATAGTTGTTTCCAGAATGCTGTCTGTTGCAAGGCAGGATTTAAAGTCATAAGGGATGGATCAATAGGCCAGTAATATTTACCCGCTTTAAAATCAGCTTTAGATATATAAGGAAATTTACTCTCCCCGGTAATTCTTTCATTTCGTACAAGGTCGTAAAACCGACTTCCTTCCAAAAACAGTTCTCTTCCCCTTTCTGCGGTCACAGAATCTAACAAGGCATTTTGAGTTGTAACGGCACTCGCCTGCAGTGGTTCAATATCAGCTCTGGAACGAATGGCATTAACATCGGCCAGGGCCATACTAAAGTTAGGCGTTGTACCCGCAGCGTAGGCCTCCGCCCTCAGTAAATAAATATCAGCTAACCTAAATACAACTATATTGTTTTCCAATAGATAATAATTAACCCCATTGGCAGAAACAGTGGACACATTAGAATATTTTTTACTAAAATAATATTTGGTAGACCCTGAATTAACATAGGTAAACTCATTAGTAAACCGCGCATCCAAGGTATCAGCAAACAATTTAAATAAAGTGCTGGTGTTGATTTGCCAGTTTGGAGTCGCCTGTGTTTCAATATACGGGGTTGCAAGCGTATAATAGGCGATACTTGAGCTGTATGAAGTTGCATTCATCGCTTCAGCACTTGTATTTTGAGCTATTTCAAAGATTCCTTCATTAGACTGCCCTTTATAGATTTGATCCAAATTATTCCCTCCTATTAAGGCATAACCTCCATTTTGTATAACAGAGTCACAGGCCAGTTTGCAATTTGCATAATCACCTTGCCAGGCATAAATATGGGCAAGCAAGGCAAAAACAGCCCCTTTATCTGCTCGGACCACTCTATCTGTTGAGGAGGCATCCTTATAATCCAGCCATTGCCTTGCATAATCCAAATCACTGATTGCAGAAGCTAATACATCCGCCTGGGCGACCCTTGGGTCAGAACTAATATTGGAGATATCTGCCTCATAGGTAGTATCCAGCGGCACGTCTCCCCAGATTCTAGCCATATAAAAATAATTAAAGGCCCTGCAAAACTTCGCTTCCGCAATGTATTTGTTTTTTCTAGCCATTTTTTCTGTTGCATTATCACCATCAAATGCATCATCTGACATCTGGTTTAAAAAATAGATACATCGATTAGATTGTTGAATACTGGAATAAAAAGGAGTCCAGACCCTCAGTTTTAATTTAGGATCATAAGTATTGGCAGAGGACACAGAGATGGCCCAATTCATCTGATACAATTGATTATAATCATAATCATTAATTGTACCCCAATAATCTGTTGGGAGATCCCCGTAACTATAAAATGAGCAGGCTGCATTTAACGCAGACCGGATCAGGGAATAACATCCTGCTACCTGAGAATTAGCATCGTTATCGCTCTTCCAGGAAGTCGCATCCGTTACTGTACTGATGGGATCCTGGTCTAAAAACTTATGACAGGATGTCAATGTTATTAAACTCCCTGAAAGGATTGTTGCGATTAAAATATTTTTAAGTTTCATTGTAGTTTTTTTTAGAGATTCAAATAATGTGACCCTGGTAATAAAAATTAGAAATTAAGATATAAGCCCAGGGTAAATTTTAAACTCGTCGGATAAGTTGCGTTGCTTGACCCAGTAGTATAATCAAATACGGTTGGATCTACTAGCCCTTTGGACTGTTTAAATGTGTGAACATTATCAAATACTGAATATACATTGACACTCCTCATATGCAACCGCTGCACAAATTTACTCGGTAAAGTATATCCTAATCGAATTTGCTGTATTTTAAAATAACCTCCTTTGTAAAGAAAATAGTCCCTTGCGACATTCCATGGATCCAAAGAGCTGGAACCAGACCCATAGACTAATCTGGGATATGTCGTCTGATCCCCATTTTTCATCCAGAATTGATTCAGAATCTGGCTATACAAGCCTGCAGGACCAGCGACAGCGCCCCAAGATGCATAACCACTCCCATTTAGGGCATCAGACATTGTTCCGTTAATCAGATAATTTCCATAAGCATAATTAGCAAATACAGAAAGGCTAAACCCTTTATACGAAAAAGTATTGGTTATCCCTCCAGTAACGGTAGGC
>Ga0164242_10005691_pt1 | contig 13847 bp, 15 predicted proteins | sample OricomgcompostMG_FD_108783 | JGI IMG/M metagenome (GOLD analysis project Ga0164242, IMG submission 108783) | Miracle-Growth compost microbial communities from Emeryville, California, USA - Original compost - Miracle growth compost (MG) ...
GTCGGCGACACCACTGGTTGGGCTCAACGACCCGGAAACGCTCTGCGGAGCGTCACGACTCACCCAAGAACATGAGAAATCGGGCGTCTGTCACCGTAGACAGGCTCGATTGTCACTTTCTGAACGCGTTCTCCTGTTTTCGCGCACGCGTGTGCCGCGAGACGGGCCTTCAATGCGCCACCTTGCTCCCGGCCGGCTGGTGTGACGCCCGCGCGGCGCGAGCATGCCCGTGTGATCCGCCCGAAGCAATGCCCCGTAAGCGCTCGGCTCAGCGCAACACTCGTTCTATGGCTGGAATCAAAATCGAGTGTGCTCGCGCCTCCACCGACGCACAGGGCTATATGAACAGCGAAAGATAACCAGCCCTACCCTGTTCGCAGATGGCCGGATAAGGCGGATGAGTCGAACGCCCCAGATGCACTACTCGACGGGGCCGTGCCGCAACGTCTCGAACTCACTTCCACTACGTCCCTGCAACCGCCGATGTATCGAACCGGCGATGCGTCGCGCCTGGGTCTTGGCCAGTTCGGCCTTCGGCCCGGCAAACGTCGAATCGACATTCTCGATCCACAACGCGAGCCACCGATCGAAGTGCTGCTGCTCGAGCGGGAACTTCGTATTCAACGCCACGTGCAACGCCAGCGCATTCCGCCGATACAGACCGGCCTGGAACAGCACCGTTTCCCAGAAGTCGCACATGATCGGCAGATGATGATCCAGATCCATATGCGCGACATCCGTAAAGATATGTCCGAGCAACTGATCGGCGAACGCACGCCGATAGAACGACTCGACCAGCAGCGCCACATCCGCACGATTGGCCAGATCGGATGTCATGACTCCAGCATATCCGAATAAAGCGGATACAATTGCGGTTAAATAGTCGCTCGACAGCGCCACCCGAAAATCCGCGGAGGAACCATGACCTATGTGATCGCCGAACCGTGTATCGACGTGGTCGACCGCGCATGCGTTGACGAGTGCCCGGTCGACTGCATCTACGAGGGCGAGCGTTCGCTCTACATCCAGCCGGACGAGTGCATCGATTGCGGCGCATGCGAACCGGTCTGCCCCGTGCAGGCAATCTTCTACGAGGACGATCTGCCTGCCGCATGGTCGGCATTCACCGCTGACAATGCGCGCTTTTTCGAACGTCCCCTTCCCGGCATGACGGATGCGGTCGGCTCGCCAGGTGGCGCGGCCAAGGTCGGCCCGACCGGCATCGACACGGAACTGGTCGCCGGATACGCGCCGTTGGCGGACCGGCCATGAACGAGGAGAAGGCCACAATCGTCGCAGGCAGCGGCGACCTGCTGATCGGCGCGCTCCCGGTGGAGGCTGGACGCATATCGTCGCGACACATCCTCAAAGCTCCAGGAGTGCGGATGGTGCGGCTGGCTCTCGATGCCGGCCAGGTGCTCTCCGAGCACACCGCAGCGGTGCCCGTACTGATCCAAGTGCTCGCGGGACGCATCGCCATCGATGCGGACGGCGAGTCGACCGAACTGCCGTCCGGAGCGATCATCTACCTCGCGGCGAGGCTGCCGCACTCCGTCGAAGCGCTCGAGCCCGCACAACTCACGCTGACTCTGCTCGACGGTTACGAAGCCGTCAAGTTAGGCCACGGCACCGGGCAGAGCGCAGCGCGCAAACCGGAACGCGAACAGCCTCAGGCGACCGCACCCCGTCAGCCAGAGCGGGCGGCCCGGCAGGCACCCGCGCCCCTGGCGCCACCCGAGGAGCGCGCGTCCATCGCCAACCATGTCGTGCTGTCCTCCAGCGGAGCGGATGCGGCCGCCGTCGATGCCGTCACTCGCCGCCACGCCGAGCTGTCAGGAACGCTGGCTGCGCACAGTTCGCACCTGTTGGAAGCCGCCGCATCCGGTGACGAGACTCTGCTCGAGGATGCCCGTGGCCGACTCGTCGAATGGAGCCACTCGGTGCTCATCCCGCAGTTCACCGTGGAGGCCGGCGTGCTGTATCCGGCAGCGGATTCCGAGGATGGCACCGCACTCGTCGGCGAGCTCCGGGATGGGCTCGAACGCATCGGCGCTGCACTCGAGGGCGTGGCCACACTGCACGAGCCGGCGGATGTCGCCGCCTCGGCCGTGTCGCTGCGTGTGGCCGTGGGCCACCAGCTGCGGGCTGAGACCGAGCGCCTGCTGCCGCTGCTTGCGGCCTCGCCGCGGCAGTCGCTGGCGGCGCTCTGGTCCGAGCTGTGGGCCGAGCTGGATCGCATCGTGCCGGAACCAACGCACCAGCAGAGCGGCGACCAGCACGCTAGCGACCGGCACACCCCCGACCAGCTCGCCGCAGCGGCCGTCTGCGAGTGCGGCATTGTCGACGAGCCGCTGTTTCCCGAACTCGATGTGCGCACGGTCCCACATGCCATCCGCCATGCGACCGTGTTCGGTGCGCTGGATGCGATCGGCCCAGGCGGTGGGCTCGTCCTGGTCGCGCCGCACGATCCACTCCCGCTTCTGGCGCAGATCGAGCAGCGCACTCCCGGGCGATTCGGCGTCAGCTATCTGCAGCGCGGCCCAGAAGACTGGCGTCTACAGTTGACACACACCGGCGCCGACGGGTGAAGGGCCGCTTCGCCGCCGTTTTCTTCATCGTCGGCGCGTGCGCCGTCGTCACGGGCGGGCTCGTCGCCGCGATAACAGGCCCGCTCGCATTGAGCAGCGGTTCGTGGGTCGCCGCATATCTGGTGCTCGTCGTCGGTGTTGCGCAGTGCGCATTCGGTGTCGCTCAGGCTGTGCTCGCGCCGAGGCCGCTGTCACAGACGCTCTTCTGGGTCGAACTGGGCTGTTGGAATGTCGGCTCGGCCGCCGTGATCGCCGGAACCCTGATTGCTCATCCGCTCGTCGTCGACGTGGGCGGCGTCATGTTGGTGATCACGCTCGCTTTGCTGCTGCGCACAACATTCCGCTCGGGGAGCACGCGTCGATGGCTGTTGTGGGCGTACCGCGCGCTGATCGTCGTGCTGCTGGTGAGCATCCCGATCGGGTTGACCATCGCGGCAGTGCGCGCGTAGGGCTACAGCCGCCCGGCCACGTGTCGCACGATCAGCTTAGCCACGGGCTCGGCCCCGGTGATCATCGTTTCGTGGCCTCGTCCGGCCACTTCGCGCATGTCGGCGTGCGGGATGATCGTGGCCACCCTGCGCACCCAATCCCGCGGGCACACTCCGTCATTCTCACCGCGGATCACCAGCGTGCGGGCCCGGATGTGCGGCATGGTCGACTCTACGCGGTGCGCCATCATCGTGCGCAGCTTCTTGATGTACCAGCGCGGTCCGGTCTTCACGTAGTAGACAAGTCCGACCAACAGCACGCGAGGCTTGGCATGTACGAGATCTTGCAGCATCCGCCACGCCTGCTGGTGCACGGTTCGCTCGGACGCGTTCACCGTCGGCGCGATCAGCACGATGCAATCGCTGACTTCCGGATGCCGCGCGGCGGCTTCCACGACGATCTGCGTGCCCATCGAATGACCGATCAGCACCGGATGCTCGATGCGCTCGGCTGTCACCAGTTCGGCGAGCAGGTCCCCTGATGCCCGCATGTCCAGCGGCTCTGGCGGTTCTGGGGCGTCGCCGAAACCGGGCAGATCGAGGGCGTACACCCTGCCGGTCTTGCCGAGCTCGTCTGCCAGGGCGCTCCAGTAGCGGTGGCCCATGCCGATCCCGTGCACGAGCACGTAACCGGGGCCGGTGTGTTTGCCGCTCTCGGTGATGACGGTCACACGTTGCTTCGAGTGGAACTCACGGGTGGTCGACGTGCTCACCAGGCAAGACTAACCAAGCGGCGGATGCGCCGAGCACATGCGAAAGGGGGCGACTGAAGCCGCCCCCCTCCGTCACACGCGTCAGTTGTCGCGCAACTGCTCTTTCGCCTCGTTGCGCTTCTCGACGGAGTCGCGTTCGGTTTCAGCCTTGCGCACGTCAGCGTTCGCCTTGGCCTCGTCTGACTTGTCCTTGACCCTGTCGACGGTGTCCTCGGCGGCACGCGAGACCTTCTTGGCCGCGGCCCCCGCGGTTTCTTTTGCGTCGTCCAACAGTCCCATGATTTTCCCCTTTCATCGGCGACTGGATCGTCACCATACCCGTTCCAGCTGAACGGTGCGAATGTGGCCGGTTGCGTGCCCGCTTCACTCCTGGTGCGGCAGCCATGCCTCTGGTGGCTCTGCACGACCGGTTTCACTCAACCACTGTTCGCCCTGCTGCTGCAGCGCGTTGATCAGCGGAAAGATCTGCTCGGCCGGAATGCGCACCCGCGCACCCACGACCGCGGGCAACAGGGCGTGGTCCACAACGCCGGTCTCGCCGTCGGCGACCGGCTGCGGCGGGTTCTTGATCGACAGGAAGTCGAGGATGAAGTTCGCCGGCGTATGCCACACGTTGACGAAGTCTGCGAATTGCCCCACTTCCATGTTCGCCGGAAGCTCGATCCCGATCTGAACGGGCAGCTGCTTGTGTTCGTCGCTCATGGTTCGAACGTATCCTGCGGATGCCTTCGCATCAATGCTCACGGGTTGCGCCCTGAGCGTATCCGGGCCGATCGGGCGCTATCGGGATTCGGCACGCGCGCGGCCGCGCCATCCGATCAGGAGCATCAGGTGCACGACGGCCAGCACGGTGGCCACCGCGATCACCAGCAGCCAGTTCGGCGGGGTGGTGCCCGAAGCGAACATCATGCCGAGCAGCGCGGTCGCGAGAATCGCGCCGACGTATCGGCTGGTCTGGAAGATTCCTGCGGCGACCCCGGCATCCTCCGGTCGGACGGACGCGTACAGTGCCTGGCTCATCGCGATGCTCACGATGCAATACGGGATGCCCATGGCCGCCGTGATCAGAAGCACGGCGACGGGTGCCGTCGTCGCACCGATGACCCCGAGGAGAGCGGCGGATGCGAGCAGCATGGCACCGCCGAGGATGAGTGTGAAACGCAGGCCTTTCCGCTCGATCAGGCGAGCGGCGAACGGTGTGACGACCACCGACAACGCCGCAAGCGGCAACATGAGGAGGCCGACGAAGTCGGCGCGGTAGCCGCCGTGTTCCTCGAGGAATTGCGGCAGACCGAAGAACGCGCAGTAGTAGATGAGATTGAAGATGGCAAAGCACAGGTACACCATCATCAGTGCGTGATTCGTCGCGAGAAGTCTCAGATTGATGAACGGCGTCGCTGCGTGCAACTCGCGCCAGGCGAAGAGCGCACCTGCGGCGAGTGCCACCGGGATCAGCCACCATGTCGGGCCGCTCGGCAGGCTGAGCAGGAAGATCAGCAGGGCGACGAGCGTGGCGGTGAATGCCAGGATGCCCGGAATGTCGGATTGCGCGACCGTGCGCCGGAGGGGCTCGCGTTTGCGTGCCGCATCGGCGGGCGCCACCAGTCGCGTTCCGACAAGCGCGATCACGGCCAGGGGCACATTGATCCAGAAGATGGCCTCCCAGCCGAGGGTCGTCACGAGCACGCCACCGATCACGGGGCCGACGGCGGCACCTGCTGTGTTGGCGATCTGAATGCGGCCGATCAGCCGCGGGGAGCTGAGTCCGGATCGTTCGGTGATCGTTTTGAGCATGGCGATCGCCGACGGGAATGCTGTCGCCGTTCCGATGGCAAGCAGCACGCGACCGAGGCAGAGGAGCGCGAACGACGGCGCGAATGGGGTGAGTGCGCAGACCACGACGACGACGCTCATGCCGAAGACGAACAGGCGTCGTGGGCCGAAGCGGTCGGCAAGGCGTCCCATGAGCGGTTGCCCGGCGGCCGAGGCGAGATAGAACGCGGTGATCACCCACGTGACGGTCGCCACGTCCAGGTGGAAATCTTTGCGCAGCACCAGGAGCGCGACAGCGATCATCGACGAGTTGAGCGGGTTCAGCGCTGTGCCGAGGCTGAGCATTGCCACTGCCAGGCTCGCCCGGCGCGGGTCCAGGGCCGGGCTGTTCGTCACCGATCCACCATACGCGGCACCGCAGCGCGGCGCGCTACTGCGCCTGGACCGGAAGTTGCAGGTAGGACGCGTGCTCGCCGCCGGTGTGGATGACGTGCTGCCCCGCGTTGGCGCCGGTGTACTCGAAGATTGCGGGCATCATGGTTCCGAGAAGGTTCCGGGAGCTGATGATGAAGCGCAGTTGCTCGCCTCGGTGAAACGCAAGGCCGATCGGCAGTAGCTCGATCTCGATGTCGACGACTTCGCCTGAGGCGAGCTTCTCGACCTGGTCGAAGGTGTGCGCGGGCACGTCGGCAGTCGACAGTGTCTCATCCAGGTGCCGAGCGGATACGCGCAGCCGTCCGTCTGAGCCTTTGTAACGCAGGATGCTCGCGCCGTGATCGGTGATGTCGTGGGCGATCGCGCTGTGGTTAGGCACGGTGAATGCCTGCAGGGGTGTTCCATGCTCGTCGAGCTTCTGCACCAGCACGAACAGGTCCATGTCGTCTGCGCCGCGCGCTTCGACCCAGAGGTGCGCTTTCGGGTAGCCGACCATCACCGTCTCCTGGTCGAAGCGCGTGATGAACGACACCGCGCTCGGGTTCGATGCGACGTCGTATGCCGCTGTCGTCTCGCCGGTCGGCGCTGCGGTGGTCAACGTGCGCGATTGGCCGTCGAGGTAGTACTTCGTCGAGATGGAGCCCGACGGCGGAAAGGTGTCAGCGGCGACGGCAACCCGGTCGCCACCCTCGAGATCCAGAACCGAATACCGGACGCGAGGCGTCGCATCCCACCCGTTATCATCGTCTTTCAGATAACGGTCGAAGAAGCGCTGCAGGTCCGCCACATTCGCCTCGTCGTAGTAGTCGGGCCATTCCTGGCTGTTGTGGATGCGCAGCCACTTCTGCTCGGATGCGATCCGGCGCCAGGCACGGAAAGTTCCCGCGGCGTGCAGCGTGTTCGAGTAGCTGGCCACGATGTATGCCGGCACGGTGATCTTCTCGAAGTCCGGGATCTTGTGCTCCCAGAGCTCGGTCATCAGCGGGTAGCGCTCGGCCTCAGAGACGATGTCCTCCTTGCGGTTCTTACCGAAAAAGCTGCCGTCTTGGAGTTGCTGCGCGAATCCGGTGTCTGGCATGCCGCCACGCATCACCAGGTCGCGGTAGACGTCACTCACGCCCTCCCAAGGGTTGATGGCCGCAAGATGCGGAGGCTGCTCGGCGGCCGTGAACCACTGTGAGGCTGCGAGGTATGAGGTTCCGCTCATCCCGACTTTGCCGGTGCACCATTCCTGCTCGGCCAGCCACTCGATCAAGTCGTAGCAGTCGCGACCTTCCTGCCGATCCCAGAGCACGCTGTCACCGCCGGAGTCGACTACACCGCGAATATCCGGGTTGCAGATTGCGTAGCCCTGAGCGCACCAGTACGCCGGATCTGGACCTTCGAACTTCTCAAGGCCCGAGACGATCCCATTGCCCAGGCCGACCATGCCGAAGATGCCCATCACACTCGGGGAAGTGCCCTGTCACTTGCCGTACGGGCTCCACGCCACGATGACCGGCACCCTCTCCGCACCGGCGGGACGGAACACGTCGACATGAATGGTCACGCCGTCGCGCAGCTGCACAGCAATGTCCTTCTCGAGCACGACGTCCAGCGGTAGGGCCTTGAACGGGGGAGCGATCTGAAAGCCCGCCTCCAGCGTTTTGGTGCCTGGATCGAACGTGGTCAAGACACCGGTCCTCGCGGGCGGCAGCGGGTGGGAGGGTACGAACATCATCTGGTCTTCGCTCATCGCGAGCTCCTTCATCTCGTGAGCCCTCCACGGGCTCCTGCGTGAAGTGAGCGTATGCCAATTTTCACGCAAACTCAACGTGTGTTGAGAAAATAACAGACGACGGATAGATTTGACGCATGAGCTCGCACGTTGAATCCCCACCGAAGCCCCGAGTCGGTCGAAGGCCCGGCACCGCGAGCACGCGCCAAACGGTGCTTGATGCGGCGAGGGCGCGGTTCGCCAGCGACGGTTTCGCCGCGACGACAATCAGGCGCATCGCTGCGGATGCTGAGGTCGACCCGTCCCAGGTGATGCAGTTCTTCCGGTCAAAAGACGACCTGTTCGCGGCCGTGATGTCGGTGCCTACGTCGGCGCTCACACGGTTCGACACGGCGTTTGAGGGTCCGGATGAGCGCCTCGGGGAACGCGTTGTGCTCGCCTATCTTCAGGCTTGGGAGGGTGCAGCAGAGGAGTCGGAGCCGCTCATGGCCATGCTGCGCGGCGCGATCGTCAATGAGCGGGCAAGCATGCAGCTGCGTGAATTCATCCAGTCTCGACTGCTTCACGGCATGCGCGGCCGAGGCGACGATGCGACGCTGCGTGCCGGTCTCGCCGCGGCGATGTTGATCGGCATCATTACCAGCAGACGAATCATCGGCGTGCCTGTCCTAGTCTCAGCCGACACCGACACACTCGTCTCGATCGTTGGCCCGGCTATCCAGCAGCTTCTCGTCACCGATCGGTGATTCGCAGCACAAGGGTGGGCATCGTGGGCAGGATGCACTTAGATGGCGGCCTAGGAAAGGGCACGAAATGCGTCAACGACGAAGCGATGTGACGCCACCTCGTCGCATGAATGTTCTGCGGCGGAGAGCCGCAACCGAACCGGCTCCCGTTGCAGGCGAGTCCGCTCTCCTCTGCCGGTACGTCACGGGAGGGCGTCCCGAGGAGGCACCGAAAGGCGCGTCAGTAGCCGACGGACTGCGGTTCGCCGAAGCGGCGCCGGAGCGCATGGCCATGTTCCTCTACCCGGCCCCGTCTGCAGCGGCGATCACAGAACTGGCGGACGCGTGGAAGCTGCACCCCCTGCTCGCGGAAGACCTCCTGCACGCCCATCAGCGCCCGAAACTCGACCGCTACGGGGATGTTCTGTTTCTGGTGGTGCGCTCTGCGCGGTACATCGACGAATCGGAGGAGGTTGACTTCGCCGAGTTTCACATGCTGGTGAAGCCAGGCGCAGTCGCGGTGTTGTGCCAAGACAAGCGGTGGATCGATGGCACAGATGGCACGACTTTCGACGAGAACGAGATCACGAACTCCAATCGCCCCGAGCGCACGCTGCTCTCCGACGAGCATTTGTTGAAGCTCGGGCCCGAAGCCGTGGTGTACCGACTGCTTGATGCGATCGTCGACGGATACGCACCGGTGATCCACGGGTTGGCGATCGACAGGGAGCAGATCGAACGACAGGTGTTCAGCGGTGATGCGGCGGCAGCAGAGCGGATCTACCGGCTCAGCCAGGAAGTCATCGACATGCAGCACGCCACAGCGCCGCTGGCGGAGGTGCTCCACGCACTGATCGTCGGGTTCGGCAAGTACGACATCCCCGATGAGTTGCAGGCCTATCTTCGCGACGTCTCCGACCACCTCACGCGCATCAATTCGCGCGTGGCCGAGTATCGGGATGCGCTCTCACAGATTCTGCAAGTCAATTCGACTCTCGTGGCTCAGCGACAGAACGAGGACATGAAGAAGATCTCCGGGTGGGCCGCCATCCTCTTCGCTCCCACCCTGATTGCTGCGATCTATGGCATGAACTTCGACACCATGCCTGAACTGCATTGGGCTTTCGGATACCCGATGGCGATTGCCTTGATGGTCGGTTTCGCGGCCTTGCTGTTCTGGATCTTCAAGCGCAGCAAGTGGATGTAGTACCCGTCGCGAACAAAGCGGGTGGCGGCGAACATCCCGAAGTGAGCGGCAGAGTACCGTCCGCGACTGACCGACATCCGTAGCTGGAGAGCTCACGCCGGCACAACCATGAGGAAACATCAGATCTAAGGCGTACCGTTGACCCATGCAATCTCGCGCTGGTGCGAGTGAGTACCACTCCGCACGCCACCACTGCAGCCGCCACTGGATCAACCGCGCATTGCTGGCCGACGCCAAGCCGGTGATCATCATGCGGCATGCGTACAAGACGGAGCACGCCATCTATGGCACGGTGCTCGTGAGCGCCCTGATCGCGGTCGGTTGGAACTTCAACACCGACTTGCAGGTGCTGTTGTTCACGCTCGGCACGGTCGGTGTCTTCTGGCTCTCTCATATCTATTCGGGAGCCGTCGCCAGCGAACGCTCGCGTGAGCCGCGAGTTCAGGCCATCGTCAACGCGGTTCTCGCATCTGCGCGCCACTCCGTGGGCATGGTCATTGCGATGCTCTTGCCGTCATTCTTCCTGCTGCTCGCTGTCATGGGTGTGCTCGATGAATATGTCGCCTACTACATCGCACTGTGGATCGGTGTCGCGATTCTCGCCCTGCTTGGTTATGGCAACTCCGCGCGCCGCGGCAGTCATTGGTCGCTACGTCTGCTCAGCGCGGCGCTCACGGCGGGGCTGGGTCTCGGCATCATCTGGCTCAGTTCGCTCGTTCACTGAGGTTCGCATTGGCATTGAGTGCCGCGCTCGATCACGACGCGGAGCCCAGGCAGATGCGCGACGCTTTCGCGGCAGGCGGCACTGTCGTCTCCCCCGGTGGGAGTGCGCCGTGCACCGCATCGTAGGCGAGGTTGGTGGCGCGTTCCTGGTCCTGAGCCGGGGCCGCGGCCGCGCCGTTCAGGAACAGTCCCGCTCCGGGAAGCGTGGTCCGCTGCGCCGTCACGTAGTCGAACGGCGTGCTCCCCGGATCGACAGCGGACGGATTCGACCACCCGCACACGTTGTACTCCAGCGCGTTCGTCGCTGCCTGTCCGGCCGTGATCACCAGGTAATTGCCGGACAGCGTGGCCGCCCAAGCCACCGCGAACGAGGTGGTCACCTGGCTTTCGGGCAGTCCGGCGGCGCTTGCGGCGGCATCCGCTTCGCCTTCGTCGCTCGAACCCGCGGCGTACAGCAGCACGCGGTCGGCGAACGTCACAGGCGCGCTCGGCAGCGTCTGCGTCGCCCATGGGCCGGTCGGCGGCGCGGTGTCCCCGGTGGTATCCATGACCGGACCGGATGCTGTCTGCAGGTACACCTGGATCGGCTGGTGCGCCACCGGGAACGCAGTGATTCCGGTGACCGCGGTGGCGTGTCCTGGCAACGCTGCGGTGTGCCATCCGGTTCCGTCGTCGTACGTTACGGCCGGCGTTCCTCTTGACCCGAGGTACGAGACTACGATGCCGAGCGGATGCGCCGGCCCGGACCGATCCATCGAACCGGGCGGCTGCGCGAACGTGCCCAAAGCGCCGGACACTGCCGCAGGCAGCAAGTAATTCGTGGCCGTCACCGCACTGCCGCGTGCGGCTTCACCTGGCAGGGAGGTCGCGGCCCATCGGCCATGGTCTCGTTCCGTGACCGCGACCAGGCCAGCGTGCCTTCCGGGCCCAGACGCTCCATTGACGATCACGGTTGCCTGCCCCGACGGCGTGGTCACGGCGGTCAGCATCGTATCCTTCGTTGTGTGTGCCGCCATCGACAGCGTCAGCCAGGACTTGCCGGCCTGGGATGTGACGGTGAGCACACCGGCTCCGCCGACCGCGAAGACCTTCGGCCCGTTGGCGGTCTGGGCCAAAGCCAGCGGCGCGGACCGCACCGAGAAGGCGGAAAGGGTTCGCGTCGACCAGGTTCCTGACTGCTCGCTGGTCTCGGTGAGGTGGCCGTGGGCATCCACGAAGTACACGGCAGGACCGGATGCCGTCGCCGCGGCCACGACATCGCCGCCGGCCGCCGGCGTGCCCGGCAGGTGCTTGCTCACCCATGTGCTGCCGTCCAGATAGGTTTCGGCGAGCGATCCGTCTTCGGCGCGGAAGTAGGCGTGCGGGGTCGTGGCGGAGTTGGCGTCGGTGTCGGGGTATGCCAGTGCCGCGATGGATCCTGTAGGCGCCGGCCTGCCGGCAGTGGGAATCTCGAGCCAGCTCGCGCCATCCCACACGTCCGCCGCGAGACCTCCCGAGGATCGCTCGAACTTGTAGTACGACACGGGGTAGCTCGAATACCAGGTAGCGGTCGAGGGCACCGCCGCGATACTGCCCGATGCGGCGAGTACGGTGACATTCTTGCGTTCGGTGACGATCGTGCCGAAGTTCGAGGTCGCCGTCACCGTGACCGTGTGGCTGCCCGGAGTGGCGAACACGTGCGTGACATCCGCTCCGGTGGCGTTGGTCGTGCGACCGTCGCCGAACGTCCAGTAATAAGCGGTGACCGATCCACCCTTCTCGCTCCCCTTCGCATGGAAGGATGCCTCAGTTCCCGTCACCGCGGTCGCAGACCCCGAGATGCTCGCGTTCGGGTTCGGCTTTTGCTGAGCGGTCGGCGGCGAGACGATCACCCACTGCTCGCCCGCGCCCCAGGTGTTCGGGGCGAACGTCGATAGCGTCAGGTTCGTGTCGTGCTCGACATGCACGTTGGTGGCGCCGAGGAAGTCGCCGTTCACCATGTCGATCGTGCCGTCCGCGTTGACGGCGACGACAAGGCCGACGTGGTCGGCGTAGTGCGTCGGGCTGATAGGCCCCGCGCCGAAGAACACGATGGCGTCGCCGGCGTGCGGTGTTCCGGCATCCGTTTGGGGGGTCTGCCCGTCATCGAGTGCCCACTGGTAAAAACTGGACGCCGCGGCGTTAATGGTGTTCATGTCCTGGGTCACGCCTGCCTGCTGCCACACCCACTTGGCGAAGTCCGCGCACCAGTTCTCGTTGGAGTTGCTCACCTTGAATGTGGAGTCGTAACCGCATCCATTGGAGTTCGCGGAGAATCCGGCCACCATTGTCGTATACGGGTTGCAGTTGAGGCCGCCGAAGTTTGTCGCGACCGGGTTGTCGGCGTTGCCGACCTGGCTGAGCGCGGTGCTGACAATCTTCTGCCGTAGGGCGCCGTTGTCGGCGGGCGCACTCGACGGCTGGGCGGGCTTCGGCGTGTTCGTCGCTTTCGGCACACTCGTGGACTTCGGCGAGGCCGTCGCGGTCGACGGCGTCGGGGCGGGTGTGCTGCTCGGGGCAGGCACCGCCGTGGCGGGTGCCGCGGCATCCGTCGGAGTCGATGCGACAGCCGGCCCCGCCATGGCGAAAACGAAAACGACTGAGGTCGACAGTGCCCACCCGAGCAGGCGGCGACGTGGCGGTGGTGGCACGTCGCCCGGTCGGAAGCCGAACTGTGGACGGCGTGCGCTTGCCACTGGAGAAGATCCCTTCGTTGGGGTGCTTTCCGGCTAGTGATCGGCCGGACAAGCCGTGGCGCCCCCATTATGGGGACACCATTGTCCGGACTACCACCGTGCGGGGCTTGCAGTCAAGGGTTCGCACTCGGTGCTCGCGACAGGGCGCCTCCGTGATGGCCCCGGTTTCCCACAACGCGGCGTTGCGCGAATCGGCTACCGGGCGATATCGCGCTTCACCGCGGCCGGATTCGAACTCAGCCGCGGCGGCGTCTGGCGCGTGCGCCGAACGCGTCAAGTGCCGCCAGGATCTCCGGTGACTGCCAAATACGGTTGCGGCGGCCGGCGCTGGCCAACGTGAGGACCTCGGAATCGACCAGCCGGTCGGTCGCGTTCTGCGCTGCGACCTCGCTGATGTGCAACTGGGCCGCGACGGTCTTGGTGTTCACGACCGGTTGCCCCAGCAGATACTCGTTCACCCGGTGCACCGACGAGTCGCTTCTGGCCGTGACCTGGCTGTCCCAGCGCTTCTCGGCTGCGCGGATGTCAGCGACCAACGTGCGTCCGTTCCTCACCGCGGCGAACGAGGCCTCGACCACGGCGACGACGATGGCATCGGGGAGAGAGCTCGATGGCCACTGTCATTGCATGCACGTTCGCAACAACCAGGCGCGCGTTCCCCGACCTCGACTCGCCGATCTCCGCGAGGGCTTGCATGTGGCGGTACCGCAAATTCGCGGTTCGCTACCCCCGACCTCCGGTCCCAGCGCACCACAGCGTGCCGA
>Ga0164242_10005692_pt1 | contig 13847 bp, 9 predicted proteins | sample OricomgcompostMG_FD_108783 | JGI IMG/M metagenome (GOLD analysis project Ga0164242, IMG submission 108783) | Miracle-Growth compost microbial communities from Emeryville, California, USA - Original compost - Miracle growth compost (MG) ...
ATGGCGAAATCCAGGGCAACTTCCAGGCCATGGTCCCTTGCCGCTGCCACGAGACGACGAAAATCGTCGAACGTGCCGAGTTCTGGATGGATGGCCTCGTGGCCGCCTTCCTGTGAACCGATGGCGTAGGGGCTGCCGGGATCATCCGCGGTGGGCGTCAGCGAGTTGTTGCGGCCCTTCCGGTTGGTCTTGCCGATTGGGTGGATCGGCGGAAAATAAAGCACGTCGAAGCCCAGATCGCGGACATAGGGCAGGCGCCGGATGACGTCGTCGAACGTGCCATGCCGGCCGGCGTCACCGGATTGCGAGCGGGGCATCATCTCGTACCAGGCGGAAAACGCTGCCGCGGGGCGGTCGACGAAGACTTCTAGCGCCGGCTCGTGAGTGGTGAGATTCGTGCGGGAAGCAGCCCGCGCCATAAGTGCTTCCGCATCGTCATTGGCGAATGCCGCAAAGCGACCGGTGTTCTCCGTTTCGGCATCGAAGCTCTTGAGCAATGCCTCCAGCGCCTTCCTGTCGGCCTTGCCGCCCGGCTCGGTGTGACCCTTCAGCGCGTTGAAGACGAGCGTGCGCCCTTCCTCCAGTTCGAGACCGATATCGATGCCGGCGGCGAATTTCTTCGTCACCTCGCTGCGCCACGCCGCGAAGAGATCGCGCCACGCAAGGATCGTGTATTCGTACAGACGGTTTTCGGGAAAGCTCGCGCGGGCGCGCCAGCGATCGTTCTCGACAAGGACCATCGGGCATTCCTGCCAATCGGCATCGCCCTTGGGCCGCCAGGCGAGGGCAGCGGCGATGACATCATGCCCGTCGCCGAATATATCGGCCTCGACGGTGAAGGTCGCATCCGCCGTGGACTTGGCCGGAAAGCGGCCGCCGTCGATGCAGGGCTCTATCGCTTCGATAGCGATGCGGCTTTCGGCCAGATGCCGCAAGCGCGTCTCGCTGTCGGCCGTTCGCTCGTAACGATGGTGGGGGGCCGTCCTGGCGTCGCGCGCTTCGCGGGCCTTTCCCGACGCGGCGGATTTGGTCCGGCGTACCGTCTTATCCATTGGTCGATCGATCTCCCCGGTTCGCTTGATGGCCCTTCCAAAGCAATGCTCTTGCGCCGATTTGGTTGCACGGACGATGCGGGAATGTCGTATCCCGCAAAGGCAGGTTGTCGGACTGCTCGCCGACGATCAACCCATGCGGCGCGAGACGGATTCATGGAGGTCTATCACGCGCGCAGGCTGCTCGGGCTGCAGCCATGCGTCTTCCGGAAAGCCCGGGAAAAGGACGCTGCCGATGAAAAGCCTGTGCGGGCCGCGATATCGGCCAGGGGAATGCGGGAATCGCGTACCAGCCGGCGTGCGGCGTTGAGGCGCAGGCGCAGGAAATAGGCGCCGGGCGTCTCGCCGATCGCCTTCGCGAACAGGGCTTCGAGCGTGCGTGTCGTTATGCCGCCGCGCCGGGCGATCGCGGCGATGGTCAAGGGCGCGTCTATGCTCGCTTCCATGAGGCGGATGGAGGCGGCGAGGCGCGGGTCGTAGCCATCCAGCCTGCCGAGCGACACGAGGGGCTGCGCGTCCGCACCGGTATGGGCCTGCTCGTAGATGAAGACGCTGGCGACATCGAGTGCCACCGCCATACCCTGGCGGGCGCGGATGAGATGGAGCATGAAGTCGAAGGTCGGAGACGCGCCGCCGGTCGTGACGAACCGTCGATCGATGACATACCGGTCTGGCACCACCTCGACGTCCGGAAACGCCGCGGCGAAATCCTCCAGGTCCTCCCAGTGCGTCGTGGCGCGATGTCCGTCGAGAAGGCCCGTGCGGGCAAGGAGCCACGAGCCCGCCTCGATACCGCCGACGAAGCGCGCGCGGGCGGCAGCCTTGCGGATGCGACCGAAAAGAATGCGATCGCTGACGAGGGACCCGCCGTAGCCGGCGACCACGACGAAGAAGGTCGCATCGTCTTCGGGCCGGAAACGCTCGCCGTCGATGAGAACGCCACTGGACAGCCGGATCGCACCTCCGTCCGGGGTGACGATCCGCCATCGGAATATCTCCTTCTCTTCGACGCGGTTCGAGGCCCTCAACGGGTCGATCGCCGAGGCGACCGACATCATAGACGCGCCCGGAAGAACCAGAAAAGTAACGTCGAGGCATTCGCGGGAAGGAGAGAAGATCGCCGACGCTTCGCTTTGTGTCATTCGTATTTCGTAAATCGCAAATCATCCGGCTGCAAGTCGAACATCATATTTCCCGGGGTCAACGCTGTTCGAAGGGAGATATCCATGGGCTTGCAGCCAAGTCGCGAGGTTTTCATCACCTGCGCCGTGACCGGTGCCGGGGATACCACGGCGCGCTCGGACAAGGTGCCGGTGACGCCTAGGCAGATCGCCGATTCATGCATCGAGGCCTCGGAGGCGGGCGCCGCGATCGTCCATATCCATGTGCGCGATCCGGAGACCGGCAAGGCCGCTCGACGGCCCGAGCTCTACGAGGAGGTCGTCAACCATATCGCGGCATCCGGCAAGGACATGATCGTCAACCTGACGGCCGGCATGGGCGGTGACCTGACGCTCGGCTCCGTCGAGGCGCCGCTGCCGCCGTCGCAGGCGGGCACGGACATGATCGGAGCGACGGCGCGCCTCGAGCATGTCGCCCGCATCCGGCCGGAAATCTGTACGCTCGACTGCGGCACGATGAATTTCGGCGAGGGCGACTATGTGATGACCAATACGCCCGCGATGCTGAAAGCTATGGCCGGGCAGATCCAGACGCTCGGCGTCCGGCCGGAGGTCGAGATCTTCGATACCGGCCATCTCGTGCTCGCCAAGTGGCTGGCGGAACAGGGGCTGCTAGACGATCCGGTCATGGTGCAGCTTTGCATGGGGATCCCCTGGGGTGCGCCAGACGATATCGGCACCTTCATGTCGCTTGTAAACAATCTGCCGGATTCATGGATTTTTTCAACTTTTTCCATCGGCCGCAATCAACTGCCCTATGCCGCCATGGCTATCCTTGCCGGCGGCAATATCCGCGTGGGGCTGGAGGACAATATCTGGCTGAGGAAGGGCGAACTCGCTTCGAACGGCGATCTCGTCTCGCAGGCCGTCAGGACGGCGGAGGGCATGGGAAGCCGCATATTGGGTCCGCAGGAGGTGCGCACCCGGCTGACACTCGAAAGGCGCTGGTGAAACCATGAGCGAATTCAACAAGGCGGCCGTCATCGGCGGCGGGGTCATCGGTGCAGGCTGGGTCGCGCGGCTTGCCTATAACGGCATCGACGTGACGGTCTACGATCCGGCGCCCGACGCACGCCAAAAGATCGATGCCGTGATGGCGAACGCCATGCGCGCCTATGGAAAGCTGACCATGGCCCCGGCGCGCAAGGCGGGAACGGTCACCTTCTCGCCCGATGTAGCGGGTGCGGTGGCAGAGGCCGGCTGGATCGTCGAGGCCGTGCCCGAAAGGCTGGATCTCAAGCAGGAGGTCTATGCCGGGATCGAAGCCGCCGCGCATCCCGATGCGATCATCGCATCTTCGACCTCTGGCATCCTGCCGAGCGACCTGCAGGCGGAGATGGTCCACCCCGAACGGCTGCTGGTCGCCCACCCGTTCAACCCGGTCTATCTGCTTCCCGTCGTCGAAGTGGTCCCCGGCAAACGAACGTCTCCGGCAACGGTGGAAAGGGCGCTCGCCTTTCTGACATCGCTCGGGATGAAGCCGCTTCATCTCAAGAAGGAGATCGAGGCCTTCGTCGCCGACCGGCTGCTGGAGGCGGTGTGGCGCGAAGCCCTCTGGCTCGTCAAGGACGGCATTGCCACCACCGAGGAGATCGATGACGCGATCCGCTTCGGGTTCGGGTTGCGCTGGGCGCAGATGGGCCTGTTCGAAACCTATCGGATCGCCGGCGGCGAAGCGGGAATGCGCCACTTCCTCGCGCAGTTCGGCCCGTGTCTTTCCTGGCCGTGGACGAAGCTGATGGACGTGCCGGAGTTCAACGACGAACTGGTCGACCTGATCGCCGGGCAGTCCGATGCCCAGTCGGGGCGGCACTCCATCCGCGAGCTCGAACGAATCCGCGACGACAACCTCGTTGCCATCATGCAGGCGCTGAAGGCTAACGATTGGGGCGCCGGACAGGTGCTCGGCGCCTATGAGAAGCAGCTCTTCGATGCGGGAGCCGCAAAGCCGGCGACGGTCGACGAACGCCGGCCGTTGCGCACGCTCGAACGCAGCGTACCGCCGGACTGGACCGACTATAACAACCACATGAACGAGTCGCGCTATCTCCAGTGTTTCGCGGATGCCAGCGACGCATTTCTCCGGATGATCGGCGTCGATGCCGCCTATGTCGCTTCCGGCGGTTCCTATTTCACGGTCGAGACCCATATCCGGCACATCAGGGAAGTGGCCGCGATGGAACCCGTTTACGTCGATACGCAGGTGCTCGAAGGCAAGGGCAAGAAGATACGGCTCTTCCATTCGCTTCACCATGGCGACGGGACGCTGCTTGCGAGCGGCGAACACATGCTGATCCATGTCAGCCTCGAGACGCGCGCGGCGAACGATCCGGCGCCGCATGTGGCCGACGCGCTTGCGCGGTTCGCGGCCGCTCATGCGGATTTGCCTCCACCGGAGGGCGCCGGTCGGGCCGTTGGCCAACCACGTCATCGTTGACCTCGGGCGGAAGGTGGAGTTCAGCCGGCCACGCGGCTGTCGAGATAGGCTGGCAGGGCAGCGATGTCTGCAAGGCAGACATCGGAGAAAGGAGCAAGCGTATCACGCGTTCCCGTACCGCTCAGCACCGTGACCGCCAGACCAGCGCCCGCGGTGCGCGCCATCGCCATGTCGTGACGGTTGTCACCCACCATGGCCACCGCTGTGGGCGAAACAGCGATAGCCTCGGCGAATGCCAGCAGCATGCCCGGTTCAGGCTTGACGCCGTGGCCGCTGTCATAGCCGGCGACGAAATCGACAAGGTCGTCGACGCGCAGCGTGCGTGCGGTCGCGCGGATGGATGCTTCATTGTCGCTGCTGGCGATCCCGAGCTTCAGCCCGCGTTCCCTGAGGTTCAGGAAAATGGAGCGCGTGTCGGCCAAGGCGACGGCGGATTGCGAGGCACGGGCAAACATCGTGTCGAAGTCCGCCACGAGCCGGTCGGCCGGCCCGGATGCGCCGGCGGCAACGAACGCCTCGACGATCTCGATCGTGTTGGAGGCCGCGAAGAGACTGTCCGCACGGGTGGTCGCCGTGGCCGGATCGAAACCGCCGAGGGTGAGCAGGCGCGCCGTCAAGACGGGGTCGCCACCGGCGGCAAGGGTGGTCGCCTCGACGATGATCGGCGACCATGTGGCGGCGAAGTCGACCAGCGTACCATCCTTGTCGAACAGAATGCCGGCGAGAGAAAGCGGGGTGTTTGCGGAATTTGAAATGGTCATGAGGCCTCAATTTCGCCGGCCAATGCGCCTTGTCTTGACGACACTGTCCGGCCGTTCATTGGCTTTGGTTGGGGCCGGCCTGCAAGTGGAAAGGACGGAGAATGACAGCGCGACAAACGACCGACTACGCTTCGCTTCTCGACGAGGAGACCTGGAGGTTCGTCGAGCGCTCCGATTCCTTCTATCCCCCGGACGCCGTCGGTCTTTCGATCGCGGAACAACGGCGCGCCTATGACCGCATGTGCCGCGCGTTCCACAACGGTTATCCCGACGGCATAGCGACCGAGGATATCGAGGTCGACGCCGGCTCTCACAATATTCCCCTGAGGCTCTATCGATCCGCGGCGAGCGACGACGCAAAGGCGACCATCGTCTATTTCCACGGCGGTGGCTTCGTGCTGGGCGGCCTCGAAAGCCACGACGACGTCTGCGCCGAGATCTGCGCCGGGACCGGTTGCGACCTCATCTCCGTAGAGTACCGGCTCGCACCGGAAAACCGGCATCCGGCCGCCTTCGACGATGCGCTCGACGGCTATGACTGGGCGTCGCGCCGCCGGCCGCTGCCGCTCGTTCTCGCAGGCGACAGTGCAGGCGGCAATCTCGCGGCAGCCATGGCTCACGCCAAGCGCGGTCGGGACAACGCTCCGATCGGACAGGTGCTGATCTATCCCTCGCTCGGCGGTGACAGGTCGAAGGGCTCCTACGTCGCTCACGCGGAAGCGCCGATGCTGACGCTGCGCGATCTCGCTCAATCGCTCGAGGTGCGTGTGGGCGAACGCCGCTGCGAAAGGGATCCGACGCTTCAACCGCTGGCCGACACCGACTTCTCGCATCTGCCGCCGACGGTGATCGTAACCGCCGAATGCGATCCGCTTTCGAGTGACGGAGAAAGCTACCGTGACCGGATAAGGCAGGCTGGCGGCCGGGCGGTCTGGATCGACGAAAAAGGGCTCGTTCATGGCTATCTGCGCGCGCGCCATACCGTCAAGCGTGCCGCCGAAAGCTTCGCCCATATCGTCTCCGCCATCGACGCGCTGGCCGGACGGGAATGGCCCTATGAGGTCGAGGCCGCATAAGTGCCGTCCGTCAGTTACCCGCGCTCTGCATGCGGCGTCCCTCGATAGCCTCCTCCAGCCAGCCGATCTTCATCTCCGGCACCGATGAGAGAAGAAGATCGGTATAGGCGTCGAAGGGCGGAGCGAGAACTTCCGATTTCGGGCCGTAGCGCACGAGTTCGCCGCGATACATGACGGCGATGGAATCGGCGATTGCCCGTACGGTCGCGAGATCGTGGGTGATGAACAGGTAAGCGACATCCTCGATCTTCTGGAGATTGAGGAGGAGCTTCAGGATGCCGTCGGCGACGAGCGGGTCGAGGGCGCTCGTCACCTCGTCGCAAATGATAAGCTTGGGCTTTGCGGCGAGCGCGCGCGCGATGCAGACGCGCTGTTTCTGTCCACCCGAGAGTTCGGCCGGATAACGGTCGAGAAAGCCCTTGCCCATCTCGATCTCTTCGAGCAGTTCGGCAACGCGCTTGTCCCGTTCGCGCCCGCGCATGCCGAAATAGAACTCGAGCGGCCGGCCAATGATGGTGCCGACCGTCTGGCGCGGGTTCATCGCGACGTCGGCCATCTGATAGATCATCTGCAATTCGCGCAGGTCGTTGCGGCTGCGCTGGCCGAGACGAGGGGGCAAATCGCGCCCGTCGAAACGGATCTTCCCCTCGCGCGGCGGCAGGAGGCCGGTGATCACGCGCGCCAGGGTGGATTTGCCCGAGCCGGATTCGCCGACAACCGCCAGCGTCTGGCCGGAACAGACCTCGACAGAGACATCCTTAAGCACCGGCACCGCCGCCGCACCGTGTCCGTAGGCGGCAGTGATGTGCTCGACGGCGAGGATAGGCTTTTCGTGCGGTCTCTTTTCCTCGTGCTCTATCGACCGGACGGAGACGAGAGCCTTGGTGTATTCCTTGGTCGGGGCGTCGATGATCTGGCGCACGTCGCCGTGCTCGACGAGCTTGCCGTGACGAAGCACCATGATCTCGTCGGAGACCTGAGCGACGACGGCGAGATCGTGTGTGATATAAAGTGCGGCGACGCCGGTATCGCGAATGGCGTCCTTGATCGCGGCAAGGACGTCGATCTGGGTGGTGACGTCGAGCGCCGTCGTCGGCTCGTCGAAGATGATCAGGTCCGGCTCCGAGCAGAGCGCCATCGCCGTCATCGCGCGCTGCAACTGGCCGCCGGACACCTGATGCGGATAGCGATTGCCGAACGTATCCGGATTGGGCAGGCCGAGCTTGCGAAAGAGGGCGACGGCGCGTCTTTCCGCTTCGACGCGACCGGCGACCTTGTGCTTAAGCGTCGCCTCGATCACCTGGTCCATCAATTTGTGCGCGGGGTTGAAGGCGGCGGCCGCCGATTGGGCGACGTAGCAGACTTCCTTGCCGCGCAGGCGTCGCAAGCCGCGCTTGCCGCCCTTGAGGATGTCGCGGCCGTTGATGGTGACCTCGCCGCCGGTGATGCGCACGCCGCCGCGCCCGTAACCCATCGGCGAAAGGCCGATGGTGGATTTGCCGGCACCGGATTCGCCGATCAGACCGAGAACGCGGCCCTTTTCCAGTTGCAGCGAGACGTCGTCGACGATGACGATGTCGTGCGATGGCTCGTCAGGCGGATAGACGGTCGCCTCGATGCGAAGATGGCGAATGTCGAGAAGCGCGTCAGGCATTGCCGCGACCTCCTTTAAGGTCCGTCGTGCGGTTCAGCACCCAGTCGGCGACGAGATTGACCGAGATCGACAGGATGGCGATCGCCGCCGCCGGCAACAAGGCTGCCGGTATGCCGAAGACGATACCGTCCTTGTTCTCTTTCACCATGCCGCCCCAATCGGACATCGGCGGCTGGACGCCGAGGCCGAGGAAGGAAAGCGCCGAGAGGAAGAGGATCGCGAAAATGAAGCGCAGGCCCAGTTCCGCAACGAGCGGCGACAGTGCGTTCGGCAGGATTTCCCGGAAGATCACCCAGATCCTGCCTTCGCCGCGCAACTTGGCGGCTTCGACGAAGTCCATCACGTTGATGTCGACGGCCACGGCGCGCGAGATGCGATAGACGCGAGTGGAGTCGAGCACGCCCATGACGATGATCAGCGTCACCGTGTTGACCGGCAGCACGGAGAGTACGACGAGCGCGAAGATCAGCGTCGGGATGGACATGATCAGGTCGACGAAGCGGGACAGCACCTCATCGAACCAGCCGCCGATCACCGCCGCCGTCAGGCCGAGACTGGCCCCGAGCGTGAACGACAGCGCCGTTGCCAATGCCGCGATGAAGAGCGTGATCCGCGCGCCGTAAAGAAGGCGCGTGAGAAGATCGCGGCCGAGATTGTCCGTGCCGAGCCAATGCGCCGCCGACATCGGTTCCCAAACGTCGCCGACGACGGAAGTGTCGGAGTAGGGCGATATCCAAGGCGCGAAGATCGCTGCCAGCACGAAGAGGACGGTGATGGCGATGCCGATAAGCGCGCTGAGCGGAATGCGGCGGATCTTAAGCATGGTCCGTCCTCATTTCGGATGCCGCAGGCGCGGGTTCGACAGGATCGAGAATATGTCGGCCAGCATGTTGAGGGCGATGTAGACGGCGGCGAAGATCAGCCCGCAATCCTGCACCACCGGTACGTCGCGCTTGGCGACATGGTCGACCAGATATTGTCCCATTCCGGGATAGACGAAGATCACTTCGATCACGACGACGCCTACGACGAGATAGGCGAGGTTGAGCATGATGACGTTGATGATCGGCGCGATCGCATTCGGAAAGGCATGTTTCCAGATGATTTCGAACTGCGTCAGTCCCTTCAGTTCCGCCGTCTCGACATAAGCCGATTGCATGACGTTGAGGATCGCGGCGCGGGTCATGCGCATCATCTGGGCCAGCACCACGAGCGTCAGGGTCGCGGCGGGCAGGGCGATGGCGTTCATGCGTTGCAGGAACGGCATGTCGGGATAGACCGTCGAAACGCTCGTGAACCATTGCAGCTTCACGGCGATGAAATAGATCAGCAGGTAGCCGATGAAGAATTCCGGCAGCGAGATCGTCGCCAGCGTCGAGGCCGAGATCAGCTTGTCGATGAAGCCGTTCTTGTGGCGCACGGCGATCAGGCCGAGAAGAATAGACAGCGGGATCGAGACCGCCGCCGCCCAGAAGGCCAGGAACAGCGTGTTCTTGAGCCGCATGGCGATTTCAGGGCCGATCGGCTGGCCGTTCGACAGGGCGTTTCCGAGATTGCCTTGAAGCAGGCCGCCGAGCCACTGGAAGTAGCGGATATAGGCAGGCTGGTCGAGGCCGAGCTGAGCCCTGAGATTGGCGACTGCCTGGGGCGTCGCCGACTGGCCGAGGATCGATTGTGCGACGTCTCCGGGCAGGATCTGCGTGCCGACGAAGATCAGCACGGAGACCGCCACCAGGAGGATGATGCCCAGCACGATGCGCTGGGCAACGAGACGTAGAAGACCGGATGCCATTCCGGTTATCCGATCACTGCTTGACCCAGCATCTGATCATGCCCATGCCGTTGGAGAACTCCTGGTTGGGATCCTTGACCCAGCCGCCGACCTTGGAGCTCGTGGCCTCGATGAAGTCGTTGAACATCGGCACGAGGAGACCGCCCTTGTCGCGTATGGTCATCGCGGCCTGATGGTACATCGACTTGCGCTTCTCCTTGTCGAGTTCGCCGCGCGCCTTGACGATCAGGGCGTCGAAGTCCTTGTCCTTGAAGCGCGTGTCGTTCCAGTCGGCCGAGGAGATATAGGCGACGGAATACATCTGGTCCTGCGTCGGCCGTCCGCCCCAGTATGAGGTCGAAAACGGCTTCTTGTTCCACACTTCCGACCAGTAGCCGTCACCCGGCACGCGCTCGACCTTCAGATCGATACCCGCCTTGGCGCAGGATTGCTGGTAGAGCTGTGCCGCATCCACCGCGCCGGGGAAGGCGACATCCGAAGTGCGCAGCAGGATCGAACCGCTATGGCCTGACTTCTTGTAATAGTGCTTGGCCTGGTCCGGATCGAAGGCACGCTGCGGGACGTCGTCCGGGAAAAGAGCGTAGGCCTTGTTGATCGGGAAGTCGTTGCCGACCGAACCGTAGCCGCGCAGGATGGTATCCAGCATCTCCTTGCGGTTCATCGCGAGCTTCAACGCCATGCGGACGTTGGCGTCGTCGAACGGAGCGGTGTCGCAGAACATGTTGAAGGGGTAGAAGCCCTTGCCGGCGACGTTCTGGATCGTGACGCCCGGCAGACGCTTGACGAGGTGGACGACCTTCGGCTCGACGCGGTTGATGATCTGCACCTTGCCGCTCTGCAGGGCCGACATGCGGGCCGTCGGATCGTTGATGGTCAGGATGACGACGGTATCGGCATGGCCGTATTTGTCGCCGTTCCAATAATCCTTGTAGCGCTGGCCGACATCGCGCACGCCTGCCTCGTGCGTCTCGATCTTGTAGGGGCCGGTGCCGATACCGGCGTCGGGCTTGTCCTTGCCGCCGTTCGGCTGGATGACGAGGTGATAGTCCTCCAATAGGAAGGGCAGATCGGCATTGGCGCTCTTCAGTTCGAAGACGACCGTGTCTCCGTCCTTCGTGATCGACTTTATGCCCTGCATGATGCCGAGGGCGCCGGACTTCGACTTCTTGTCGGAATGGCGCTCCATCGTGGCGACGACATCGTCGGCCGTCAGCGTCTTGCCGTTATGGAAAGTCACGTCCTTGCGGATCTTGAAGGTCCACTTGGTCGCGTCCTTGTTGGAATCCCATTCGGTGGCAAGACGCGGCTTGACGTCTCCCTCGGGCGTCAGCTCGACGAGCTGCTCGCCCCAGCAGCGGCCGAAAACGAAGGGAACCTGATTGGTCCAAGAGGCCGGATCGAGGCTGTCGGTCGATTCGCCCGTCTGGATGCCGGCTGTCAGCGTGCCGCCCTTCGCCGGCGTCTCGGCGAAGGCCGCACCGGCCAGCAGCGAATTCGCGAAGGGCGCGGCGACGCCGAGGGCCGCGGCCCGACCGAGGAAATCGCGTCGGCTCATGGCGCCCGAGGCGACACGGCTGCTCAGATATTCGAGTTCCTTGCTCATTTCCAATTTCTCCCAGTTTGGGCGATCCGTTCGGATCGACAATTGCCACAACGGGAACCAGTCGCGTACACGACATATCGGCGGATAAACTCCACCGGTTGGCTGCCAGGCATCTCACACAACCCCGATTTGCCGTGCGGCCAAATTCGCCGCTGCGGCAGCCATGCTGTTCCCTTTGGATTTTTCGGGTTGGGCGCATGTTTGCAGACTATACTAGCCTTGCTTGACCGAAAGCGAATGCTCCTTTGCATGTTGCGAAATTCGCCGCGCCTCGATCACCGGAAGCGCTTGATACTCATGGAGAAGCATATGTTCAGAGACATGCGCGATCAACTGTTTTATTGAACCGCCGTTCAAAAATCAGCCTGTCGCCCTCCCACGCCTTGATGTGCCCCTCGATCTTGAAGGACGACTTGTCGGACGTCATCGACGTCGTCGCCTCCGTGCGGGTCGACCATTCGCCGCGCCCGCTCGTCTGGATCCAGCGACATTCGCCGCGGGCGCTGAGCGGATCGTCGGGGTGGATGCTCCAGGTTTCGCCGACCTCGCTGCCGGCTCTCAGCCCGTGATCGAGATCTTCGGTTTCACCGAAATCGTCGTCAATGTCTATTCTGACCGTTCCCGTTACCTGATCCTGGCTGATTGTGCGCCGGCCGCTTGTTGCTCTCAGTTGCTCGATCCGCCAGGGAGCGGCCGCTTCCGGAGGGTCGAAACGCCATTCGTCGGCTTCCACCGCAGAATGCGTCGGAAGGACCAGGCGGCCCGCGTGAATGGTCAACGTCACCGGCTCCGGAGAAGGCCAGACCATCGGCCAGTATGCCGGCGATATGGCGATGCGCAGTCGATTTCCCGCCGGCGAGCGCCATGCGATGTCGTCGAGCTTCAGGCGAACTTCGAAGATTTCGCCCGGCATCAGTTTTTCGGGCGCGTCGTGGCCGTTACGATGGCAAAGATTGAGCAGCCCGTAGGTGATGCGCGTCGAGGCTCCGTCTGGATAGACGTCGTTGAGGCGCACCGCCAATTGCGCCACCGGCTTGTCCACGGAGACGGTCAGCACGATTTCCGGGCCGCCGGTAATCCAGCAGTCTTCCTCGAGGGGAAGGCTGTCGAAACAGGCCGAAAGCGCGTCGTCGCGGCGCTGGTCTCCGGGCAGTTCCGGCCCCCAGTAGATGGCGCAGTATTCGCCGGCATAAAGACCGGTATCGGCCGGCGATCGGACCGCGCGCCGGAATTCCTCTTGCGCGTCCGCCGACAAGGCGCCGTTCGCCGACAGGTGAAGCGTCTCGCTGCGGATACGCGCCGAAGGCCATTCCTGCTCGGCGATCCAGCGGCCGGTGCGAGCCTCGTACCAGGTCGCGGGGCGCTCGGAGTCCATCACGAAGAGCCGCATGGCGGGATCGTTCTCGACACCCGTGTCGAGGCCTTTCAACCAATGGTCCCACCAGCGCCGCATCTCCTGCAGGAAGCCGATGGGATTGGGCTTGGCGAAGTGCGGATATTTGTGGATCCAGGGGCCGACGATCCCCTTCGCCGGCGCGTCCACGTTGGCCACGATCCGCGAGACGGCGTTCTTGTAGGCGTCGCCCCAGCCGCCGACGGCGAGCACTGCGGCCCTGATCGCGGAATAATCCTCGCACACGGAGCCGTGGCGCCAGTAGTCGTCGCGTGCCTGATGCTCGAGCCAGGTCTCGTGCAGCATCTCGTTATGCTCGAGGCGGTCGAGCCACATCGCCCGCCATTTGTCGCCCACAAGAGCGGGGTCGGGCGGTCGCGGCGTGAAGGAGAACATCGTTGCGCCCCAGCCGAGGTTCTCGTGCAGCAGCAGGCCGCCCTTGTAATGGATATCGTCGGCGTAGCGGTCGTCGGTCGAACATATGGTGACGATCGCCTTCAGCGCCGGCGGCTGGAGGGCCGCGACCTGAAGCGAGTTGAAGCCGCCCCACGATATACCGTGCATGCCGACATTGCCGTCGCACCAGGGCTGTTCGGCCAGCCATGCAATGACGTCGCAGCCGTCACGCAATTCCTGCTCGGTATATTCGTCCGCCATCAGCCCTTCGGAATCGCCGTCGCCGCGCATGTCGACGCGCACGCACGCATAGCCGTGGCCGGCCATGTAGGGATGGGTCAGGCAGTCTCTGGCCGTGGTGCCGTCGCGCTTGCGGTAGGGCAGGTATTCAAGAAGCGCCGGCACCGGATCGTCCGTCGCGTCGACGGGCATCCACACGCGGGCGGACAACCGGCAACCATCCGGCAGAACGATCGCCATGTCCGGATACTCGACGACGGCG
>Ga0164242_10005693_pt1 | contig 13845 bp, 11 predicted proteins | sample OricomgcompostMG_FD_108783 | JGI IMG/M metagenome (GOLD analysis project Ga0164242, IMG submission 108783) | Miracle-Growth compost microbial communities from Emeryville, California, USA - Original compost - Miracle growth compost (MG) ...
AAAACACTCGCCGTGCTCTTTTGGATTTAAAAGACCCGCATCGACGTTTAGATACGGGTCGCATTTTTGGATCTGAACTTTGAGGCCTTTAGCCTGTAAAATAGCGCCGATACTGGCCGCTGTGATGCCTTTACCGACGCCCGATAATACCCCACCAACTACGAAAATAAATTTTTGATTTCCCATGTCTATCTTTTCCCCCATGGAATTTCATTATAGCATGATGTATAATAACTCTCGAGTAAATCCGAGCAAGCGGTCTGGCCAGTTAGCCTCTGGCAAAAACAGGTCATCGGTATCTATCGAAGTCAGGCTGGTCGATAATTTAAAAGGGAGATCACCATGGTTGATCACGAAGCGAAACGTATCGAAAAAGAGCGTCGAGCCAAAGAAAGCTATGAACAATGGCGCGAGCTGTCTCAGGCTCACTGGAGTCATTGGCGCGCCTGGGGCTCTTGGTTTAGCTGGGGTTCGCCTGTTGGCCTAGGACTATTCTTTGTCTTGCTGACTTTGGCCGCTGCGATTCTGATATTAGCTATCAAGCTATAACAGACGCGGATTTTAAAATACCACTCTAGAAAGGGTGGTATTTTAGTTAAAAATTATTCCGACCATATTTTAATGATTTAGCCAAGAAAATTAGCTCTTTGTAGGCAGCTTTTATGCGTTTGTCTATGCTATCTTTTTGGTCTGGCGTTGGTTGGCCGTCATCTGTAAATGACGTTTCAATCATCGGAAAATAGGTATTATTTCTAGCTATAGCTAAACCAAGCTCCCTTAGTGGCCCTAGCAGGGCTTCAACTACCCTTACCCCGCCCCATGAGCCACGACTAACACCAGCCACCGCCACGGCCTTGTGAGCGTAATTATCGTACTCGCTATCGAGTAGACGCTTTAAAAGAGATGGATAACCGTGGTTATATTCCGGTGTAACTATAAAGAATCCATCCGCCCTGGCTACGATTTCGCTATAGCGTGGATCTGAGACATTCGGGTCTAGATTTGATAAATCTAGTTCTGTCGGGTCGACAAAAACAATTTCGACACCCTCTACTAACTGGCCAATTTCGGCAACATAGCGGGCTGCCTTGATAGATTGCCGCCCAGGCCTGGTGGTGCCAGAGATGACAGCTATAACAAGCTTTTCTTCCATACCTCCATTATAAACCCAAAAGCTACATTTAATTTTGGCTTCATGCTATTATGCTTATGTATGACCATGCAGGAGTTAGTGGACGAAGCTGTCAAGTTGGTGGGGCGACTGACACTCGAAGAAAAAGCCTCACTGCTATCTGGTAGAGATATTTGGACAACGCGTTCTTTTCCTGGTATCCCTTCTATTATGATGACCGATGGGCCACACGGCGTTCGAAAGGCCGGTGGGACTAGCTTTTTAGGTGTACCGGCGACCTGTTTTCCGACCGCTAGTGCTCTGGCTAGTACCTGGAATCCAGATTTACTTTATAAAGTGGGCGAGGCCATCGGTGTAGAGGCGCAATCCGAAGATGTTCAGGTTGTGCTTGGCCCAGGTGTAAATATGAAGCGTTCACCCCTGGGCGGCCGCAACTTTGAATATTTTAGTGAAGACCCGATTTTGGCAGCCAGGATGGCAATTGCCCATGTAAACGGCGTTCAGAGCCAGGGTGTAGGCACTAGTCTGAAACACTTTGCTGCCAACAACCAAGAGTACGAACGGATGCAAAATAGCTCAGATGTAGATGAGCGAACCTTACATGAAATTTATTTGCGAGCCTTTGAACTGACCGTCAAAGAAGCTCAACCGTGGTCGTTGATGGCATCGTATAACCTAATTAACGGCGTACCAGCAACCGAGAGCAAATGGTTATTACAAGACTTATTGCGAGACACTTGGGGTCACCAGGGCATTGTCGTGTCTGACTGGGCGGCTGTAGCAGCCGGTAGAGTCAAGGGTTTGGTGGCTGGCACACATTTAGAAATGCCTGGTGGCGAGCCTACGAACACCGATTTGATTATTCAGGCCGTCAAAAACGGTGAAATCCACGAAAAATTGGTAACCGAACGTTCCGAGCAATTGGTCGCTAATATCTTGAAAGTCGCTCGTAGTAAGCGTGATGACGTACGCTATGTTGTCGAAGAACACCATAAACTGGCGCGTGAAGTGGCTGGTGAGGCAATAGTACTCCTAAAAAACGACAGTAACGTTTTGCCACTCTATCATAAATCAGTCGCAGTTATCGGTTTATTTGCTAAAAAGCCGCGTTTCCAGGGCGGTGGAAGCTCCCAGATTACTCCTACCGAAGTCGATAATCTTTACGATGAACTGGGCAAAATCTACGGAAGTACAGTGAAATTATCTTACGCTGCGGGATACCGCGAAAATGGCACTACTACCACTAAAATGATCGAAGAGGCTCTAGAAGTTAGCAAAGCCAGCGACGTCGTCGTCTTGGCGGTCGGTTTACCTGCTGCCTACGAAACCGAGGGTGTCGACAGACCGACATTAGATTTGCCAGAGGGTCATACTAGACTAATCGAGGCTCTCACAAAGGCTAACAAGCATGTTGTTGTAGTCCTAACTAATGGTTCAGCCGTATCAATGCCCTGGCTAAGCAATGTCGAAGCTGTTGTGGAGGGCTGGTTAAGTGGTCAGGCTGGGGCTGGTGCGATGGCAGATATTCTAACTGGTCGAGTGAATCCATCTGGACGACTATCTGAAAGCTTCCCCACACGCATCGAGGACACACCTGCCTACCCTGATTTTCCAAATCGTTCGGGTCATGCCAGGTATGGCGAGGGCATTTTTATCGGTTATCGCTGGTATGATACGCGTCAGATTCAGCCCCTATTTGAGTTTGGATATGGCCTAAGCTACAGTCAATTTACTTATAGTGCTGGCAAAATATCGCAAAGCACTCTTTACGATGATGACAAATTAACCGTCAGCGTTAGGGTTAGAAACACTAGTGAAGTTACTGGTAAAGAGGTGGTTCAGCTATATATAAGCATCAAGGATGAGCAAGAGGCACACCCACTACGCGAACTAAAACAGTTCAATAAAGTCGAGCTAGCACCTGGCGAGGAAAAAACCGTCAGCTTTGAGATAAATGCCAATGATTTGGCGTATTACAGCGAGATTCGCCATGATTGGTTTGTGGTTCCTGGTTCAGTAACGGTTTCGGTTGGTAGCTCATCACGCCAGATTCACTTTAGTCGAGATATCAATGTCCTGGCACGAACGCCAGAGAAAGTTATCTTAAAGCCCAGTTCACCTCTAAAAGATTTCGCTAGACACCCTAGAGGTAAACATATTATGAATATATTGGGTCCGGCGATGGCTAAGGCTATGGCTGGTGACGCCATAAAGGGTAAATCGAAAGAAGAGGCCGAAAAGCTGGTTATTTCTCTGATGGGTGATCTGCCATTAGATCGTCTGCCGGCTAGCTCTGGAGGTCTAGTGGGTCGTAAATTCGTCGATTCTATTATGACCTACTGTCGTCACGAGGGCGGCTTACATCCGTTAGAATCTGCGCCGTTTTATAAAGAATTAGTGAGCTTGGGCTTCAAGGCCATCAAACTACAACAAAGTACCAAAACGAAAGCAAAGGAGTAAAAATGATACAAAATGTCAAAGGGTGGTTCATTTTTCGCTATACAGCGGCTATGGCTGGTCTGTTTGCGGCACTTTTAACCCCGGTAATACTGGGGTTATCATTAAAGTTGCTAGATATTGACCCCCAGAACGCCACCACCAACTTGTCTATCGTAGCTGGTGTCGGTGCTTTTCTGGCTATGGTGGCCAATCCTTTCTTTGGTCGCCTGTCCGACCGCACTATTTCTAAAATGGGCATGCGTCGCCCTTGGTTGATATTTGGCTCGTTATTTGGTCTAGCCGGACTGGCCATAATTGCTATTGGCAACAGTGTACCGATGGTTCTAGCTGGATGGTGTTTGGCGCAAATCGCCTTCAACGCTACTTTAGCTGCGCTATACGCCGTAGTAGCCGACCAAGTTCCGCAAAAGCAACGCGGTACAGTGTCGGGCTTCCTGGGAATAGCCCAAGGTGTGGGCGTTTTGGTGGGTGTTGGCATGTCGCAGTTGTTCGGCGGTGATTTATTCTGGATATTTATGGCGCCGGGCTTTTTGGGCTTATTCCTAATCTTTTTGTTCGCTTTTACTATTCATGACCGTGTACTTAGCGCCAAGAATCGACCGCCGTATAATTTTGTAGAGTTTTTACGTAGTTTCTGGACCAATCCATTCAAGCATCCTGATTTTGGTTGGGCGTGGATCAGCCGCTTTTCTATCTTGCTAGCTCTATCGTTTATGACTACCTACCAAACTTTTTACCTTATAAAGCACGTCGGAATCGCTCAATCGGATGTTAACCAATTTATATTCCTAGGTACATTAACTAGTGTGGGAATCTTGATTTTTGGGTCAGTTTTAGGTGGATTCCTATCCGACAAGCTCCACAGGCGCAAGATGTTCGTTTGGCTGTCGGCTTTGGTAGCGGTTTTGGCGTTATATCTGCTAGCGACTGGCCATAGCGTTGGCATATTCCTACTGGCGGCAGCGGTTATCGGACTTGCCCAAGGCGCCTACATGGCAGTAGATCTAGCACTAGTCACAGAGGTACTACCAAGCAAAAAGGACACTGCCAAGGATTTAGGCGTCATCAACATCGCCAATGCCCTACCCCAATCTGTCGCACCAGCTATCGCACCAATTTTTCTGGCTATAAATGGGCCAGACAACTTTACATCGCTATTTTTGACAGCCGCTGTCTTTGCTGGACTGGCAGCTATTGCGATTTTCCCAATTCGCCGTGTTCGATGACCTCTGTTATATATTGACAGTGGTTTACAAGCGGCTTACACTAATAGCAAGAAAAACATAAGTTTTAAAGGACGGGTTTATTTATAATGAGCGACCATAATTACGAGACAGATTTCTTGGTAATTGGCTCAGGGGCGGCTGGCATGAACGCCGCCATCACTGCACACAAAAATGGACTAGATGTCATCATCGCCGAAAGTCAAAAATTCTGGGGTGGCACTACTGCTATCTCTGGTGGTGGTTTGTGGCTACCAAACAACCCGTTAGAGCAAAAAGCGGGCGTCGAGGACTCGCCCGAGGCTACTTTTGACTATATGTCAGAAACCATTGGCACCCCTGGTACATGGGCGTCAGATGAACGTAAATGGGCTTTTATAAACGCCGTGCCTCATTTTTATAACATGTTGGCCGAAGAAGGCGTCAAATGGATGCATTCCAAAGTTTACCCAGATTACTACCCTGATTTAAAGGGCGGTCGTATCGGCCGGTCGGTTGAGGTGAAGGCCTTTAACTACAAAAAGCTGGGAGATTATCGTAAATTGGTCACCCAAGGTGGTATTCCGTTCGCTATTTACACCGATGATGTTTGGGAATTAGGGCGTGCTTTTGCTTCCTGGGGCGGCTTCTGGCGCGGCGCTAGGGTTGTCTTTCGCCTGCTCGGTAAAGCTATCACTGGTCAAGACGCACGCGGTATGGGCTATGCCTACGCTGGCTCGCTGATGTACATCATCCGCAAGCGCGAGATTCCAGTTTGGCTAAACTCACCGATGACTGATTTAATCGTTGAAAAAGGTCGCGTAGTTGGTGCTGTTATCAATAAAGAGGGGAAAACTGTCAAAGTCAAAGCTAGGCGCGGTGTAATGCTGGCGGCCGGTGGTTTTGCCCACAACCCCGAGCAACGCATGAAATTCCAAGGTATCCCAGGCTGGTCTGCCTCGCCAAAGGGACAAAACGGTGATGGTATCTGGATAGGCCAAAAAATTGGCGGTGGAGTTGCTATGATGGAAGATGCTTGGTGGGGTGCGGTGATTATCGACCCGAAAGATGCTGAACATGGCTTATTTATCCTCTGGGAACGGTCTTTCCCATATTCAATGATTGTTGACCGACAGGGGCAACGTTTCGCCAACGAGTCAGAGAGTTACGTTGATATTGGCCACCACATTCTAAACCATTATAAGGATGAAAAAGATCCTCTAAAGAAATTTGGCTGGCTAGTAACCGACAAACGACATTCGCGTTACATAAACACCGCTCTTTTGACTGGCAAAAAGCCTTTTCTGGCTAACGGTACTCTGGTAGAGGCTAAAACTTTGCCAGAACTAGCCGAAAAAATGGGCGTTGACAAAGAGACTTTTCTAGATCAGATAAAAACCTTCAATCAATACGCCGAAGATGGCGTTGACCGTGATTTTGAACGTGGTCGGACAGCCTATGACCGCTACTATTCTGACCCCAGTGTTCGCCCGAATCCTAACCTCGGTAAAATCGCCAAAGGTCCATTTAGGGCTATAAAGGTATACGCTGGAGACCTTAATACCAAGGGTGGTCTAATCACTGATGAATACTCGCGTGTTCTTAAAAAGGGCGGCGAAGTTATCGAGGGTCTGTACGCCGCTGGTAACAATACTGCTTCTGTAATGGGGCACACCTACCCAGGCGCTGGCTCAACTATCGCGCCGGCCTCTATTTTTGCCTACCTAGGCGCTTTACACGCCGCTCGTTTTGATACCTCCGGTCCAGCCGACTTCGCTGGCAGGAAGTAAGCGATGATTATCGCCGTCGTAGCCGCCGATGGACGAACTGGGCGTGTCTTTGTGCGCAGAGCCTTGGCGGCTGGTCATATTGTCAGAGCTGGTGTTCGACGCCGGTCTAACCTACATCCGCACCAGAATTTAACCGTAGTTTTGTGTGATGCCACCCAGGAAGAAGACGTTCGTAAACTTCTGGAAGGTGCTGAGGCAGTAGCGAGTTTTATTGGTCATGTTAAAGGTTCGAGTGCTAGAGTCCAGTCTAATGCTATGCGAGTAATCACCAAGGTAATGCACACCTTAAAAATCAGGCGCATTGTCAGTTTAACTGGCACCGGCGCTCGTATGCCTGGTGATAAGACTAGCCTACTCGATAGGTTATCTCAGCTAGTGATTAGCTTTATCGACCCAGAGAGGGTTAAGGACGGTCAAGAGCATATCAAGGTTTTAGAGCAGTCAGAGCTAGATTGGACGGTGATTCGTGTAGTCAAGCTGTACGACCATTTACCCCGTTCCTACATGCTAGATGTCAACGGCCCTGGTAAATTACTGGTTTCGCGCTCCGAGGTCGCTGAGGCCTGTCTAAACGTGCTACAGGACAATTCCTTTGTGCGCCAAGCTCCGATAATAGCTAAATCATAGGTCTTTTGCTGCTAGATGTAGTTTAATTTCCTCTAGATGGCGCTCGCGAACGACCTCAAAGTTCTTCTTATTGAGCCCATACTCGTGTAGAAACGAGCTAAGTTGCTCCGAACCGATAAAATGCGGCAAAAAGACATAGGTAGCACCGAGGTCATATAGTTCGGCGGCTTCGTTATGATCCGAGGCGTAAAGTATCACCACGGCATGGTCGTTGATTTTACGAACCGTTCTAAGCATACCAATGTTGATAGCCCTATCACCGATAGTGTTTACCACTAGTGAAGCAGCCTCGATATCAATTTCATTTAAAAGCTCGGGGTCGGTAGCATCACCGTATAAGTAGTTTATGTGCCGACGTTCTAAATCGTCTATCACATCAGGATCGTAATCTACTACTATAAATGGCAGCTTCATCTTGCGAAAAGTCCGGATGAACTCTGCCCCACCATTTTGATAACCAAATAGCACCAATGGATATGAATTAGTCTTTTGTGTAGGGCTTTCCTTGATGGTTCGGGGTTGATAAAACCTTAAATATTTCTCTAGCCGTAGGAACATCCAATCGTCGTATTTCATAAAGTAGGTCGACAGCGCAATCGTAACCATCGCCACTATAGTGATAATAGCCGCAAAATCACTTCTAACCACCCCAGTGTTGGCCGCTAGAACCACTAAAATAATCGAAAACTCGCTAATCTGCGAAAGGTTAATGGCTGTCTTGAAACTAGTATGCTTGGTGTAGCCCAATAAACCGAGGGTTAGCATAACGATAAATGGCTTAATGAGCATCACGATACCAGAGAAAATCAGTGCCGGTATTATGACAGCATTGAAGTCATTAAATCGTAAACTATCACCCAGACTGATAAAGAACAGGATGATGAAAAAATCGCGCAGAGGCTTTAGCCTAGCGCCAATCTGGTGGACGTATGGGACGTGAGCCAAGCTGACGCCGGCAAATAAAGCGCCTATCTCAATAGAAAATCCTAGCCAGCTGACTATTGTTGCTACACCAAAGCCCCAAGCCAAGGCGAAAATAAACAGTAGCTCCTGACTCTCGGCCATTTTTTTAGTTAGCCATGGTAAAACTTTGGCGCCCAATATAAGCAGTGCCAAGCCGGCCAAAATACCCTTACCAGCAAGCCAGCCGATGTCGACCAGATCCATACTGTGACCATTGCCCTGCGACGCCACGAACAGCAGTGCAATTGTGGCTATGATGTCATCCAAGATAATCACACCGACCGCGAGCTGACCGTTTAGGCGTGTTAGCTCCTTTTTATCGCTAAGCGATTTAACGATGATAATCGTACTAGAGAAAAAGATAGCTAGCCCCATCAAAATCGACTCGTTACGATCAAATCCCATAAAGTGGCTAACCACAAATCCTACCGTACCTAATGTCAGCAGCAGTGTAGCCGCTGTGATGAAAACCGGCTTGCCCATTCGCCGAATAACTGCCATCGATAGCTCCAAGCCGACGATAAATAGCAACAAGGCAATGCCGATTTCACTAAAAGTATCAAACGCATCCTTCTGCTGAATCAAATGTAACACCGACGGACCAACGACGATTCCCGTCAAAATATAACCAATAATCATTGGCTGGCGCAGTAGACGCAGCACCAAGGAAATCGCCATCGCAATGACTAGAACGAGCGACAATTGCGTAAAGACGTCAAAATTCATTAGTTCTAGTATAGCGTTTAAGCTTTGATTTGCCAAAACTAAGCATAAGGTTTAAACTAAACGTATATAAGGGGGAAAAGATGAGCGAAGTTTGGGATGCCGAAACTGATTTTTTGGTAGCTGGAAGTGGCGCCGCCGGTATGAGCGCTGCCATTACAGCCCACAAGAACGGTCTAGATGTCATTATTGTTGAAAGCATGGATCGTTGGGGCGGCACTACTGCTATCTCTGGCGGTGGTCTTTGGATGCCCAACAACCCTATCATGAAAGGTAAAAAAATCGAAGATAATGCCCAAGCTGCTTTTGACTATTTAAAGGAAACCATCGGTGAACCTGGCCCATGGTCGAACGACGCCCGTAAATGGGCTTTTATAAACTCTATCCCCCACTTTGTAAATATGATGGCCGAAGAAGGCATTCGCTGGATGTCATCGACTAAATACGCCGATTATTACCCCGATTTAAAGGGTGGTCGCATCGGCCGTGGTATCGAATCACGCCTTTTTAATTATCGTAAACTTGGCCGTTATGGCAAGTTGGTGATGGACGGCGGCTTACCACTACCAGTTCATACTGATGACGTCTGGCTACTGTCGCGCGCTTGGGTGTCATGGGGTGGCTTTTGGCGCGGAGCCAAGCTGGTTAGTTGGACGCTCGGCTCGCTGGTCTTAGGTATGAAGCTGCGAGGCATGGGCTATGCCTACGCCGGCTCGTTGATGCACATAGTTCAAAACCGCGAGATTCCCGTCTGGCTCAACTCACCTATTACAGAGGTTATCCAGAACGACAAAGGTCATGTGATTGGTGCTGTCGTTAAAAAAGACGGCAAGGAGGTTCGCATTAAAACTAGCCGAGGCGTCATGCTGGCAGCAGGCGGTTTCGCACATAACACCGAGATGCGTCTGAAATACCAGGGCGTACCAGGCTGGTCGGTTTCGCCACGAGGTCAGCTGGGTCAAGGGATCGTCATCGGTCAGAAAGCCGGTGGTCAGCTCGCCATGATGGAAGATGCTTGGTGGGGCGCTGTACCGGTCAATTCAAAACAGCAGGCCGCCGGCTTTATGTTAGCTGAACGATCGATGCCACACAGTTTGATGATTAACAAAAACGGTCACCGCTTTGCCAATGAATCAGAGAGCTATATCGACATTGGTCACCATATTCTGGAAACGACCAAAAAGGAAAAAGACCCACAGGAACGTTACGTGTGGCTAATTATGGATCATCAGCACGCTAGGCGCTACCTAAATAGTTCGCTACTAATCGGCACGAAAGATTATGCCAAAGCTGGTCACTACGCAAAAGCACCTACCTTGCGGGCTCTGGCTAATAAAATTGGCGTTGACTACGATGATTTCAAGGCTAGCGTTGACCGCTTTAACCAATTTGCTGTCACTGGGGTTGATCGTGATTTTCAGCGTGGACGAACCGCCTATGACCGTTATTACTCTGACCCGAGCGTCAAACCAAATCCTAACCTAGGGCGCCTAGAGAAAGGGCCTTTTACAGCTCTGCGTGCCTACGCCGGTGACCTTAATACCAAGGGTGGTTTAATTACCGACGAGTATTCTAGAGTTACCGACAAAAATGGCCAACCAATCCCAGGACTATATGCCTCTGGTAATACTACCGCTTCTGTTATGGGTCACACTTACCCGGGACCAGGCTCGACAATCGCACCAGCTTCTGTTTTCGGTTATTTAGGAGCTCTACATGCTTCTAGGTTCAAAGCATCGGGTCCAGCCGATTTTGCTGGACGGCGATAGTTATAGATATTTTATTACGCTTCTAGTTTGTAGCCAAAGCCACGCATAGTGCCGATGAGACGTTTTTCGAATGGTTCATCCATTTTCATACGCAGATACTTCATATAGACTTCGATAGTATTTGGCAGAACCTCAGCACCAAATGGCCAAACGTACTCGGCGATAGCATCTTTGCTAGTCGGGCGTCCTTGATTCCGTAGTAATAACTCCAAGAGTAGAAACTCTTTGGTAGTCAGAATAATGGGTTTACCGCCACGAGTTACTTCGTAGGTTTTGCTATCTAGGGTTAAATCGGCAGCTTTCAAGACATGCTCATCTAGGCTGGGTATCAGCGCGCGCACTACAGAAAGTAATTTCATTAGCACGAATGGCTTAGGGACATACTCATCGGCACCAGCATTTAGAGCCGCAGAGCGCTCAGCGGCGGACTTTCTTGAACCTAGGGCGACAATTGGTGCGTGGTTACCAGCTGCGCGCATCTCGCGAATAATGTTCAGGCCGTCCGCTCCACCATCAATAATGGCGACATCGTACTCGGTGTCGAGTTTTGATTTGCTGGACTCATAGTCAAAAAATAAATCTACGCCAAGGCCTAGTGACTCTAGACCAAGTTTTAAACTTCTAGCTATGCGGTGTCCGCTTTCAATTACCAATGCTTTCATAATCTCCTCCTTTAGGCGTAAAGCTCGCTCCAAGTTTCCATACCACGTAAGATCGGCAGTAACGCTAGGCCTTTTTCGGTCAAAACATAGCAACTACCATCTTTGGCAACTACACCGTTTTGTTCTAATCTACCTAATCTGTTAGACAATGTACGAGGGTTAATACCGCCCGACATATCCTGTAGCTGACAAAAACGAACACTGTCCTCGTTCATAAATAGACGCAACAGTCGTGGCGTCCACTTGTCACCTAGAATTTCAGTAGCGGTATCGATACAACCTACACTAGTTTTACCTGGCATAATATCAGTATACAACCAGATTATGTTCTAGTCAAAATTAGCCTAAAACTAAGCTGTACGTTTAGCGGCTCGTCGACCTAAATATTCCTCTAATAGAACTTTTAGACAGCCGGCAATCGGAATGGCGATAATACCACCAACTATACCAAACAGATATAAACCAATCGTAACAGAGGCTAAAATGACCAGCGGGCTAAGTGAGGTGCGCTTGCTTTGAATCTTTGGTACAACAAAATTATTCTCTACCTGCTGATAAACTATAAAGTAGATAAAGTAAACTACCGCTGCTGGCCATGATGACATTAAAATCAATAGTGCCGAGATAATCGCACCAATAGTAGCACCAAACATCGGAATCAATGACATTATGAAGTAAATTACTGCCACTGGAATAGCTAGGTTAAGCGGCGCATTAAAAATTAACGTGATAATGAAAACTGCTATACCTGCCAGCGTAGCACCGATAGCTGATACTGTAATCTGCCCAGTTACATAGCCCGTTACTACATCGTATAGACGGCCAGCAACACGAGCGTGTGTTTTGGCTTTAGTTTTATCCCCGTACAGACTCCAGATGTACTTCATAAACGTTGGCCCTTCGATGAGCATAAAGAATGTCAAGAATAACACCAAAATCAACTCGGTTATAAAGGCAAAGAACGATCCTATGCCAGATATAAAGCTCTGCCCAACATCGCCAGCCCACGACCCAGCCTTGTCCTTTAAGTTGTCAACAACCTGATCGATTTGCGGCTGAAGATTATACTGGTGAAGCAAATGACTCAAACCACTCCATTGTTGCGACACAGAATCGACTAGTTTTGGCAACGTCTGAGCAAACTGCGCTGTCTGTTGGATAACAGGTGGAACCACTAGAAATACAACAGCCGACAGAACTATCAAGACCGCTACGTAAGCTACTGCGGCAGCGCCAACGCGAGATTTACCAGGTAGGATTTTAGCAATTTTAGTAACTGGTTTCGACAAAGCCAAAGCCAGAAAGAACGATACGCCTAAAACTATAATGGCAGTTTTAGCAAAATAAATTAACGCTACTAAAAGTGCTAAACCGATAATGACCAACCAAAAACGTACCAATGTACGAGTGTCGATATCGATGCGGACTTTGCGGTTCATATATGTAATGAGTATACCACAGAGTTTTATTTATAGTCGTCGTACGTGACCATCAAAGAACGAGAGTTGATCTGACGCAGGGTTTCCAGACCGACGGTCACTACAATCAGCAGACCGGTTCCACCAATAGACAGGTTAGTGTTGGAAATACCAGCAATATTATAGAGTAAATACTCAGCAATAAACGGCATGACCGCGATTAGACCTAGAACTAGTGAGCCAAAGAGAATTAAACGGTTAACTGAAGTTGTCAGATATTTCTCGGTTGTGGCGCCCGGGCGAACTCCCTCAATAAAACCACCCTGCTTTTGAAGATTTTCAGCAATCTCACTAGCATTAAAGATGATGCCGGTATAGAAGTAAGTAAACAGAATCACCAAAATAAAGTAAGCTACTGGATAGATAAACGCTTCCCAGGTCGCGCCAGTAAAGGCACCGGCCTGTGGCGCCTGAAACCAGTTGATTAAATTGGTAGCCACCCCCTGAAGGTCGGCATTGTTGGTGGCTTTTATAACCTGGCCGATAAAGGCCGGCAAACTCAGAAAAGCTACCGCGAAGATAACTGGAATCACACCAGCAGCAATTAGTTTAACGGGTAAAATGCTCTTAACGCCGCCGTAGTTTGAGTTACCATGAACACGTTTGGCATAGTTAATAGTAATAACTCGTTGCGCTTCGTTGACCTTTACCAGGAAGTACAGGATAAACAGCGACACCACCGCCAGAACTACCACCACCCAGAACACAGTCGGATTAACTGGTAACGTAAACCAGTTGAAAACGTTCAACGAACCGCTAGAAGTATCGAACAAACCTGTACCTAGTGAGGCTAGTGTACTAGGCAGCTGGCTAATAATACCAGCGAAAATCAACATTGAGATACCATTACCGATGCCCTGCTCGGTAACTAACTCCCCCATCCACATCAGCATCACCGAACCGGCAGTCATAGCCAAGACACCGACAATCCACTCAGTAGGCGTAGCGCCAGATAGAACAGTGGAGTTTCCGGCCAGCACAGTCTGACGCAAGATATAAATAAAAGCAATCGATTGAACCACGGCCAGCGGCACTGTAA
>Ga0164242_10005695_pt1 | contig 13841 bp, 15 predicted proteins | sample OricomgcompostMG_FD_108783 | JGI IMG/M metagenome (GOLD analysis project Ga0164242, IMG submission 108783) | Miracle-Growth compost microbial communities from Emeryville, California, USA - Original compost - Miracle growth compost (MG) ...
CGCTCGGACTTGGAGACTTCCTCACCGGCGAAGGTCGACAGGCCCCGGTCGCCGGTGCTCGCGACCTTCTCGATCTCGGCAGAACCGCCTTCGGCCGCCGCCTTGTCGAACGCGGTGGTGCGGACGGTGACGACGAGCTTCTTGTCGCTGGTCTTGACCGTGGCGATCGCGTTGCCGGCGTAGATCGGGCGGGTGAAGGTGTCGGCGCTCTCAACAGAAAGGATGTCGCTGATCTGCATGACATCCAGCATCGCCGCGATGCGCGGGGCGATGTTCTTGCCGGTGGTGGTGGCAGGCGCGACGAAGGCGTCGTGGTGGCCCATCAGCTCGACCACCAGCGGCGCGACATTCTCGGCGAGCGCGTGGGCGTAAGCTGCGTCGTCGGCGACGTGGACCTTGCCGACGCCGGCGATCTTCGCCGCCGCCTGTGCGACACTGTCGACGCCCTGCCCGGCGACCAGCAGATGAACCTCGCCGAGCTTTGCAGCGGCGGTGACCGCCGAGAGCGTGGCGTCCTTGACGGTCTTGCCATCATGTTCGACCCAGACGAGCGTCTTCATTTGGCAACTCCCATCGCCTTCAATTTGGCAACCAGTTCATCGACATCGGCGACCTTGACGCCAGCGATGCGCTTGGGCGGCTCGGCGGCGTTGGTGACCGTCAGGCGCGGCGCCACATCCACCCCGTAATCCGCGGGTGTCTTCTGCGCCATCGGCTTCGACTTGGCCTTCATGATATTGGGCAGCGAGGCATAGCGCGGCTCGTTGAGGCGAAGGTCGGTCGTGACGATCGCGGGGAGCTTGAGATCGTCGGTCTCGAGCCCGCCATCGACCTCGCGGGTCACCTTGGCGCGGCCATCGGCGATCTCGACCTTCGAGGCGAAGGTGCCCTGCCCCCAGCCGAGCAGCCCGGCGAGCATCTGGCCGGTCTGGTTGTTGTCGTCGTCGATCGCCTGCTTGCCGAGGATGACAAGCTCGGGCGATTCCTCGGCGACGATCTTGGCCAGAATCTTGGCGACGCCGAGCGGCTCCACCTTCTCGTCGGTCTGGACGAGGATCGCGCGGTCGGCGCCCATCGCCAGCGCGGTGCGCAGCGTCTCCTGGCATTTCGCCTCGCCGATCGAGACGGCGATGATCTCGTTGACGGCGCCCTTTTCCTTGAGACGGATTGCCTCTTCGACGGCGATCTCGTCGAACGGGTTCATGCTCATCTTGACGTTGGCGAGATCGACGCCCGAGCCGTCGGCCTTCACCCGCGGTTTGACGTTATAGTCAAGCACCCGCTTGACCGGCACCAGCACTTTCATTCGCTTGCCTCCGCTCGTCTGTTCGTCGCCTTTTCGGGCGCGGTATGGCGCCTCATTGGCGTGTTTACGTCGTTTTCGCAAGTCGGGTACGGAAATTGCCGCTTGCCGTAGCGGCCGTCCGTCACCGCCTCCCGTCAGCCAACGAAAAGGGGCCCGGACGGTATCCGCCCGAGCCCCATTTCATCGTTTCAGGCGAAACGATCAAGCCGCGTTGCGCACCTCGGCGACGATCTTCTTGGCCGCGTCGCCGAGATCGTTGGCCGGCACGATGGCTAGCCCCGAATTGGCGAGGATTTCCTTGCCCTTGTCGACATTGGTGCCCTCCAACCGGACGACCAGCGGCACCGAAAGGTTCACTTCCTTCGCCGCGGCGACGATGCCTTCCGCGATGATGTCGCAGCGCATGATGCCGCCGAAGATGTTGACCAGGATGCCCTTCACGGCCGGGTCCGACAGGATGATCTTGAACGCCGCCGTCACCTTCTCCTTGTTGGCGCCGCCGCCGACGTCGAGGAAATTGGCGGGGAACTCGCCGTTGAGCTTGATGATGTCCATCGTCGCCATCGCCAAGCCGGCGCCGTTGACCATGCAGCCGATATTGCCGTCGAGCTTGATATAGGCGAGGTCGTATTTGCTCGCCTCGAGCTCCTGCGGGTCTTCCTCGGTCTCGTCGCGCAGCTCGGCCAGGTCCTTGTGGCGGAAGCCGGCGTTCGAATCGAAGCCGACCTTGGCGTCGAGGACCATCAGCTTGCCGTCGTCGGTGACGGCGAGGGGATTGATCTCGATCTGCGACGCATCGGTGCCGAGGAAGGCGGCATAGACCTTGGCGGCGAGGTTTTGCGCCTGCTTGGCGAGGTCGCCGGTCAGGCCCAGCGCCTTGGCGACGGCGCGGCCATGGTGCGGCATGAAGCCGGTCGCGGGATCGACGTCGAAGGTGTGGATCTTCTCCGGCGTGTCGTGGGCGACGGTCTCGATGTCCATCCCACCCTCGGTCGAGACGACGAAGGCGACTCGGCCGGTGGCGCGATCGACGAGGAGCGCGAGGTAGAATTCCTTGGCGATGTCGACGCCGTCGGTGACGTAGAGGCGATTGACCTGCTTGCCGTGCTCGCCGGTCTGGACGGTGACGAGCGTGTTGCCGAGCATGTCCTTGGCAGCGGCGCGGACCTCATCCGCGGTCTTTGCCAGCCGGACGCCGCCCTTGGCGTCGGGGCCGAGCTCCTTGAACTTGCCCTTGCCGCGGCCGCCGGCGTGAATCTGCGCCTTGACCACGTAAAGCGGCCCAGGCAACTTCTTCGAGGCTTCGACCGCCTCCTCGACGCTCAGCGCGGCATAGCCCGCGGGCACCGGCACGCCGAACTTGGCGAGCAATTCCTTGGCCTGATATTCGTGGATGTTCATCGTCAGACTCGTCCTTTGCGGGAGAGGGTTTGCCGGCGCCTAAAGCACAGACGCGCGGCGGAATCCACCCCTGACGATGCCAAGTCGATATTGCGAAACAATAGCAACTATTGCTCAGTCGACAAGACCGGTGGCGCACAAGGCCGCCGAATCGAGGCTCACCTTGACGACGTGATGATCGTCGAGCGCGCGCAGGCGATAGAGGAACTCGTCGACCGATTGCGCGTGCTGCGCCTTGGGCAGACTGGCAAGCTCGCGCAGCTGGCCATGCGACAGCCGGTGCGTCAGCCGCCGCGCCATGCAGTGCGCCATATGCGGCTTGAGCCCGGCCTCCTCGAGCTTCTGCTCGACGCGCTGTTCAGGAGTGGCGCAGGCGGCCAGCGTAAGGGCGAGCCCCAAGGCGGCAACGATACTCGTCTTGCTCATGGGCCATGAGGTAGAGCGGCCGGACGATTCCCGCAATCGGCGCTTCGCGGCGGGCGGGGCGCCCCCTTTTGCCAGCGGCATGAATTGGGCATAATTTCGGACGACCTTCTTCCGTCACGGGAGATGCTGTGGCCGATTCGCGTGTTCCCGATGCCGACGATCGCCGTGCCTTGCGCCAGCCGGTCCAGCTCGCCGCGCAGCTGCGTGATCGCGGTGCGGCCAAGTTCGCGATCCGGCTGATCGACCTGTCGTTGACCGGTTTCCGCGCCGAATCGAGCAGCATCCTGCATGAAGGCGTGCTCGTCTGGCTAACGCTTCCGGGCATGGCGGGGCTCGAGGCGACGGTCGTCTGGCGCGACGGTTTCCTCTACGGCTGCGCGTTCAGCACACCGCTCCATCCGGCGGTGTTCGACCACATCGTCAGATTGTCGGAAGGCTGAGCCGTAGCGCCTTCACCGTTCGCTCGGCACGAACGGTTTCGAACAATTCCGATTTGGTGCAATCGGCTCAGTCGAACAGGCTGGATACCGACGACTCGTCGGCGATCCGGCGGATCGCTTCGGCGAGCAACGGCGCGATCGTCAGGTGGCGAATACGCTTGGCATCCTTGAGCATTTCGTGGCTGCCGATCGAATCGGTGATGACCAGCTCGCTCAGTAGCGAGCCCTCGACGCGCGCCACGGCGCCGCCCGAGAGCACGCCATGGGTGCAATAGGCGACGACGTCCTCGGCACCGGCTTCCTTGAGCGCGGCGGCGGCATTGCACAGGGTGCCCGCCGAATCGACGATATCGTCGATCAGGATGCAGAAGCGGCCCTCGACTTCACCGATGATGTTCATCACCTCCGATTCGCCGGCGCGCTCGCGCCGCTTGTCGACGATCGCGAGCGGCGCGTTGTCGAGCCTTTTGGCCAGCGCGCGGGCGCGCACCACGCCCCCGACATCGGGCGAGACGACCATCAGGTTATGCCCGTCGAACCGTGCCTTGATGTCCGCCGACATCACCGGCGCGGCATAGAGGTTGTCGGTCGGGATGTCGAAGAAGCCTTGGATCTGCCCGGCATGGAGATCGACCGATAGCACGCGGTCGGCGCCCGCGACGGTGACGAGGTTGGCGACCAGCTTGGCCGAGATCGGGGTGCGCGGGCCGGGCTTCCGGTCCTGTCGGGCGTAGCCGAAATAGGGGACGACGGCCGTGATTCGCTTGGCCGAGGCGCGTTTCAGCGCATCGATGCAGATCAGCAGCTCCATCAGATTGTCGTTGGCGGGAAAGCCGGTCGACTGGAGCAGGAAAACATCCTCGCCGCGGACATTCTCGAGGATTTCGACGAAAATCTCCTCGTCGGCGAAGCGGCGCACATGCGCCTCGGTCAGCGGCAGCTCGAGATAGGCCGCGATCGCCCGCGCCAGCGGAAGATTCGAATTGCCCGCCATCAATTTCATTCGATCAGCCTCCCGCCCGGTTCGAGGCCGGCTCTTAAGCTCTAAGCTGCGCGGAGCAAAGCCCCGCTGCTCGCCGTCTCACGCCAGGTTGGCGGCGAAGAAATCGGCGGTGCGGCGGTCGGCCAGTTCGGCGGCCGCTTTCGACCGGCGCTTGCCGAATTCGGTGGCGAAGCCGTGGTCCTGGCCGGGATAATCGTACAGCGTCACCTTGGGATGACTGTCGAGACCTTGGTGCATCCGCTGCTGCGTCGCCTTGTCGACGAAATGGTCCTCCTCGGGGATGTGCAGCAGAACCGGATTCGCGATCGCCCGCGCCTCCCCCAGCAGATTATCGATGCCGACGCCGTAATAACCCACGCTGGCGTCGACATCGGTGCGAGTCGCCGTCATGAACGCCAGCCGCCCGCCGAGGCAGTAGCCGACCGCACCGACCTTGCCGCCGGCGGGGAGCCGGGCACGCGCGGCGCGGATCGTCGCCTCGATGTCGCGGACGCCGGCGTCCTCGTTGAACTTGCCCATCAATGCCAGCGCGCGCTGGAACTCGGGCGCTATGTCGGGATCGAGCTCGATGCCACGCTCGAGCCGCCAGAACAGATCGGGCGCGATCGCGAGATAGCCTTGCTCGGCCAGGCGGTCGCATTTGCGGCGAATACCGGCGTTGACCCCGAAGATTTCCTGAATGACGACGATGGCCGCTGCGGCCTCCCCCGCCGGCGCCGCGCAATAAGCGTCAAAACGGTCGCCGCCGTCGAGCGTTTCTACTGTTATCGTTTCGGCCATCGGGGGTCTCCATATCTAAACTATTAAGATATCAAGATAATTCGATAAATTAGTCAAAATTTGCGCCGCAGCGCCGGCACCGTTTCATGTGGAACAAACTGGCTTGTGGGACTGTATGGCCTTATCAGCGGGCCGACTCAATCGCCCCGGAGTAACCCGCGCATGAAGATCAACGTCGAGATCGACTGCACGCCCGAGGAGGCGCGTCGCGTGATGGGCCTGCCCGACCTGACGCCGCTTCATGAGAAATATGTCGCCTCGCTCTCTGAAATGATGGACCCCAAGGCGCATCCGGAACTGATCGATACACTGATGAAGAGCTGGGCGCCGATGGGCGACAGCGCGATGGCCCTGTGGCGGCAGATGCTGGACGGGATGCGCGGCGGGGGATGACCGATACGATCTTCGCCGTTTCGAGCGGCGCGCCGCCGGCAGCGATCGCCGTGCTGCGGATCAGCGGACCGGGAGCGGGCTCGGCGCTGACGATGATGACCGGGCGCAGGCCGCCGCCCCGACGCGCCTCTCTTCGTACCGTGAGCGATCCGGCGACCGGCGACAGGCTCGATCACGCGCTGGTGCTGTGGTTTCCGGGGCCTGCGACCGCAACCGGTGAGGACCTGGCCGAGCTTCACCTCCATGGTGGGCGCGCAGTCGTGGCCGCGGTCGAACGCGCTCTAGCCACCATTCAGGGCCTGCGGCGCGCCGAACCGGGGGAGTTCACCCGGCGCGCGTTGGCCAACGGCCGAATCGATCTCGCCGAAGCCGAGGGTCTTGGCGATTTGCTGACGGCGGAGACAGAAACGCAACGCCGGGCTGCGCTATTCTCGGTGGAAGGCGCGGTCGGCCGGGCGGTCGCCGAGTGGAACCGGCAGTTGCTCGATCTGTCGGCACGGATCGAGGCGATGCTCGATTTTGCCGATGAAGATGACGTCGCCCCCGAGGCGCTTTCGAATACCAACACGCGAATCGCCCAACTCGCCGACGCCATCGCCGCTGTATTGACCAATCCGCCAGTCGAGCGATTGCGCGACGGTATCCGCGTCGTGCTCGCCGGTGCGCCCAATGCCGGCAAGTCGACGCTGCTCAACGCGCTGGCGCAGCGCGAGGCAGCGATCGTATCGCCGATCGCCGGCACAACGCGCGACCGCATCGAGGTACCGGTGGTCCGCGATGGCATCGCCTATCTGCTGACCGACGTTGCCGGTCTCGCTGCGGTAACCGACGATCCGATCGAGCAGATCGGAATCATTCGGGCACAGGAGTCGATCCGAGCCGCCGACGTCCTGATCCTGTTCGACGATACGATCGAACCGCCGCCCGATATTGCGACGATCCGCATCCGCGCCCGTGCGGATATCGATCCTGTCCGCAGCGATTCGCGCTTGGCGGTGTCGGCGCTGACTGGCCTTGGCACCGAACGCCTTTGGACGGAAATAGCAGCCGTCTCCGCGGTATTGCTGCCGCGTCTCGATCGATTGGTGTTCAACCAGCGCCAGCGCGACCTTTGCCGCGAAGCCGAGACAGCATTGCGCACGGCGGCGAGTGAGGACGATCCGTTGATCGTCGCCGAACACTGTCGACTGGCCCGGCAGGCGTTCGATCGAATCACCGGCGCTGCCGATACCGAGGCGATGCTCGATTCGCTGTTCACGCGCTTCTGCATCGGCAAGTGATGTTCCACATGGAACACTTTTGACTTCTCGCTGCCGGCGCCATAGCGAGGCCCGATGACCAGCTACGATGTGATCGTCATCGGCGGCGGCCACGCCGGCACCGAGGCTGCCGCCGCGGCCGCCCGCCGCGGTGTGCGCGTTGCGCTGGTCAGCTTCGACGTCGGCAGGATCGGGGCGATGTCGTGCAATCCGGCGATCGGCGGACTCGGCAAGGGGCATCTCGTCCGCGAGGTCGATGCCTTCGACGGCCTGATCGCGCGCGCAGCCGATGCTGCTGCGATCCACTATCGAATGCTCAACCGCAGCAAGGGCGCGGCCGTCCAGGGCCCGCGTGTCCAAGCCGATCGCAAGCGCTACGCTGCCGCGATCCAGATGCTGCTCGCCGCCCAAGCCGGCCTCGACATCATTGCGGGCGACGCGCGCGCCTTGCGGATCGACCGGGACGCGGTGACGGGCGTCGTTCTCTCCGACGGAACCACGCTTGCCGCCTCGGCCGTGGTCCTCGCCACCGGCACCTTTCTTGGCGGCAAGCTGTTCTGCGGGGAGGAGCGCGAGATCGGCGGCCGGATTGGCGAGCGCGCCGCGACCGAGCTGGGAGAGCAGCTTCGCGCGCTGGGGCTCCCCGTCGCACGGCTCAAGACGGGAACGCCGCCGCGACTCGACGGCCGCGCCATCGATTGGGCGCGGCTTGAGCGTCAGGCATCCGATGGCGATCCCTGGACAATGTCGCCCGTCACCACGCGGCGCCATCTCCCGCAACTCACCTGCGCGATTACGCGCACCACCGCGGCAACTCACGATGTGATTCGATCCGCGCTCGATCGCTCGCCCCTGTTCACCGGCGCGATCGAGGCAGCCGGACCGCGCTATTGCCCGTCGATCGAAGACAAGATCCATCGGTTCGGCGATCGCGACGGTCACCAGATTTTCCTGGAACCAGAGGGACTTGACGATCATCTTGTCTATCCCAATGGCATTTCCACCTCGCTACCCCGCGATGTCCAGGCGGCGCTCGTCGCCAGCATTCCCGGGCTGGAGCGCGCGCCGATCGTCGTGCCGGGCTACGCCGTCGAATATGACTATATCGATCCGCGATCACTCGCGCCGACATTGGAATGTCATGCGCTCGTCGGCCTGTTTTGCGCCGGCCAGATCAACGGCACGACCGGCTATGAGGAAGCAGCCGGCCAGGGATTGATCGCCGGGATTAACGCCGCGGCCCATGCCCGATCGCTCGCGCCGCTCGTGCTCGATCGCAGCGACGGCTATCTCGGGGTAATGATCGACGATCTCGTCCTGCAGGGTGTGACCGAGCCCTATCGCATGTTGACCGCGCGAGCCGAATTCCGCTTGCGGCTGCGCGCCGATAACGCCGAGACGCGCCTCTCGCCACTTGCCGAGCAGCTCGGCTGCCTCGGTCCGCAACGGCGCGCCCGGCTTGCCGACCGACAACGGGCGCGCAGCGAGATCGAGCGAATGATGGCCGTCGAGCATACCGCATCGGCAATAGCCGCGGCGGGCGCCACGGTCGGCCAGGACGGTGCGCGTCGCGCAGGCCGCGACTGGTTACGTTTCGCCGGCGTCGAGCTCGCACACGTCGCCCCCGACGACTGGGTCGCTCCCGACCCTGCCCTGCTTGCCGAGATGATCGACGACGCGCGCTATGCGCCCTACATCGAGCGGCAGCAGCAGGAAGTCGCCGCGTTGAAGCGCGATGAGCAGGTCCCCCTGCCCGCGCTGGACTATGTGGCGATCCACGGCCTTTCAACCGAGATGGTCGAGCGGCTCGAGGCAGCGCGGCCCACGTCGCTCGCCGCGGCGTCGCGCATCCGCGGCATCACGCCTGCCGCGCTCACCGCGATCCTGCTGCACGTTCGGCGGGCGGCGGCGTGACCGAGGAGGAGGCGCACAGCTGGGTGCGAGCGTCCTTCGGTGTTTCATGTGAAACACAGCTGACGGAATTTGCCGCGCTGATCGTCGAAGAAAATCTCGAGCAGAATTTAATCGCCCCGAGCACAATCGACCAGCTGTGGTCACGGCACATCGTCGACTCGGCTCAATTGCTGGCGTTCGCCGGCGCCGTAAGAGGGCCGTGGCTCGATATCGGCACCGGCGGCGGCTTTCCCGGCCTCGTGATCGCCTGCCTGAGCGAGCGGCCGATCGTGCTGTGCGAACCGAGACGCCGGCGGGCCGAATTCCTGCGCCATGCTGCTGCGCGATTGAGCCTGGCTCACGTCCGCGTCGAGCAACGTCGTGTCGAGTCGCTGCCAGTCCAGATCTTCTCGGTGATTTCGGCGCGCGCGGTCTCGGCGCTGCCCGCGCTGTTCGACTCCGCGAACCGGCTGTCCGATCTTGCGACGACCTGGCTGCTGCCGAAGGGCAAAACGGCGCGCGAGGAGGTAGTCGCGGCGCGCAAGACATGGCATGGTACGTTTCATGTGAAACACAGCCTGACCCAATCCGGCTCGCTGATCATCGTGGCCCGAGGAGTCGCCCGGAAATGATGACCTGCATCACGGTCGCCAATCAGAAAGGCGGCGTCGGCAAGACGACCACGGCGATCAACGTCGCCACCGCGCTGGCCGCAATCGGCCTCCGCGTCCTGCTCATCGATCTCGATCCGCAGGGCAACGCCTCGACCGGGCTCGGCATCGCTCATGGCGATCGCCAGCGATCGACCTATGACCTGTTGATCGACAATATCGGTTTGGAAGAAGCCTTTGTGCCGACGCGAGTGCCTCGGCTCGACATCGTGCCGGCAACCGTCGACCTGTCGGGCGCTGAGATCGAGCTGGTCGAATATGACGACCGCACCCACCGGCTCGACCATGTGATCGCTCGCAGCGAGGGGCCGTGGGACGTGGTGATCGTCGATTGCCCGCCCTCGCTCGGCCTGCTGACGCTCAATGCGATGGTTGCCGCGCATTCGCTGCTGGTGCCGCTACAGTGCGAGTTCTTCGCGCTCGAAGGCTTGAGCCAGCTACTCAGCACCGTCGAGCGCATCCGTTCCCGCTTCAATCCGGGGCTGTCGATCCTCGGCGTCGTGCTGACGATGTTCGACCGCCGCAATCGGTTGACCGAGCAAGTGTCCGATGATGTTCGAGCAGTGCTCGGCCGGGTCGTGTTCGAAACGGTGATCCCGCGCAATGTCCGGCTGTCGGAAGCGCCCAGCCATGGCGTGCCGGCGCTGATCTACGATCACCGCTGTGCCGGCTCCGAAGCCTATATCGCGCTCGCCCGCGAGCTGATCGCCCGCCTTCCCCAATCCGCCGAGGCCGCATGACCGACTCCGCCCCCGCCTCCTCCCGCAAGCCGCGGCCGGGCCTCGGCCGCGGGCTCAGCGCGCTGATGGGCGATATGGCGCGCGAGGAGCCGGTGGCCGCCGGCAGCGCGCCGTCGGCAGGTGTCCGGACGCTGCCGGTCGGCTCGCTGTCGCCGCATCCGGGGCAGCCGCGGCGTCACTTCGATGATGCCGCGCTCGACGAGCTCGCCGCCTCGATCGCGGCGCGGGGCCTGATCCAGCCGATTGTCGTGCGACCGCACGGCCACGATTACCAGATCGTCGCCGGCGAGCGACGCTGGCGCGCCGCCCAACGGGCGCGACTCCATGAAGTTCCTGTAATCGTTAGAGAATTTTCCGATGCGGAGACACTGGAAATCGCGCTGGTCGAGAATATCCAGCGCCAGGACCTCAACGCCATCGAGGAAGCTCAGGCCTATCAGCGACTGATCGCCGAATTCCATCACACGCAGGATGCGCTCGGCAAGCTGGTCCACAAATCGCGCAGTCATATTGCCAACCTGCTTCGCCTGCTCGATCTGCCGCAGGCGGTGCAGCAGCACGTCGTCGACGGCGTGCTGACGATGGGCCATGCCCGCGCCCTGATCGGCGCCCCCGATCCCGAAGTGCTGGCGCGCAAGGTGATCGAGCAGGGCCTGTCGGTCCGCGATACCGAGCGGCTGGCGCGGTCGGTCAAGCCGGGTCGTTCGGCGCCCCGCACGACCGATGGAGACAGCGGCGCGAATACGGACATCGCCGCGCTCGAAACGCAACTCGGCGACATGGTCGGCCTCAAGGTGCGGATCACCCATGGCGCCAAAGGCGGGACGATCACGCTGCACTATTCGACGCTCGACCAGCTCGACATGGTCTGCCAGCGGCTGAGCGGCGAGCGAATCTGACCTAGCGCGCCGCCGGTGCGGCGGCATTGGCGGGGGGCGGTGCCGCGGGGGCCGGCGACGCGGCAGCCGTAGGAGCGGCCGGGGCTTGCGCCGGCGGTTGCACCGCCTGCCCGACAATCGCGGCGGTCTCCAGCACATCGAGCGCACGGCGTGCGGTGACGTAGCGGTGCGCCGCGGTCATCCAGCGCGATGCCTTGGAGGCGCCGGGCATTTGCGACACCTCGGCCAGCGCCGCCTCGACCTGCCCGCCTTCGAGCAGGTGGCGCGCGCGCGTCAGCCGGTCAGTCGGTCGTGACGAAGGCGTTCCCGCCTTGTGCACCGCGATCAGGTTGGCGAAGGCGTTGCGGATCGAACTGCCCCAACTGCCGGTGTCACTGCTCACCAGATCGGGGCCGATCGACGCCAGGCCCAGCCGCAGATCCTCGAGCGTCACCGGCTGACGCGAGGCGGCGATGACAACCGCCACCGCGCGCGGCTGCGTCGCGCCGAACCGGGCACGAAGCTGACCTTCGATATAGCCGAGGCCCAGACCCCGATCGAGTGCGCGACGAGCGGCGAAAGCGACCAGCAGCGCCTCCGCCCGCGTCGCATTGCCCGAGGCGGCGGCGGCCTGGGTGTCGATCGTTGCCGCCCGCGTCTCGAGATCGGAAAGCTTGGCGGCCAGCGCCGCCTCGCGCGCGGCGAGCGCGCCGTAATCGGCGGGCGACATCGGCGCCGCCGCCAGAGCGGGCTTGGCGGGCGTCGGAGCGGCGGCGTGCTCGCTCGCCGCCCAGGGCAGCCAGTGCGGGTAATAGCGCGCCACCGCCGCCATGATCGAAATCCCGGCGACGAATGCGAGGAGCACGAGACCGATGATCCAGCGCCAGCCGGACCGCCGCCGGCGCGCCGCGAGAAAGGGATCGTCGCTGACCATCGCGCTCTTATCCTCGTGCATGTCGGGGCGGTCAATCGGCAAGGCGGGCGGCAAGCGCGACCAATGCCGCATCGTCCGGGGCCGCGGCGATGGCGCACTGGCCCCAATTGTCACCCGCGGCCTGCGCGACAGCGTCGCTGATCGCCGCCAGACGAACGGTAGCACGGTCAACATCGGTGGTCAGCGCGTCGAGCCGCGATGCCGCCCGCACCGAATGCAGCAGCACCACGGCGTGCTCGATCCGGTGCAAATCATCGGTGCCGACGACGAGCGCCTCGCTGGCATAGACGGTGATCGCCGTTGCGACGGCGCCCCGCGGCGCCTCGGTCCGATCGCGCCCGGCGAGATGCAGCAGGCGCCGGAATCTCTTTGCCGCCGGCATGTCGAGCAATTCTTCCACGCCGCCCTCCCCGACTGCCACGACAGCGAAGCCGTTGCGTCGCGCCGCTTCGGCCGTCGCCGCGCCGACCGCCAGCACCGGCAGGCCGCGCAGCGCCGCGAGCTGCGTTCCGCCGAAACGCAGCGTGTTGGCGCTGGTCAGCAACAGAGCATCATGATTTTCCATCGCGGGCAGCACCCAATCGACCGGCCGCACCTCGAACAACGGCAGCGCGATCGCGCTCAGTCCCGCCGCGGTGAGCCGCTCCACCGTCGCCGCATTGCCGGGTTCGGGCCGAAGCACAACGATGGGGCGGCTCATGGCGTGAACAGGCGGCGAATCGCGGGCGGCGCCTCGGCGAGCAGATCAGCGGCGAGCGACTCGGCAAGGGTCAGGTCGTCGGCGGCGCCGATCCGCTCGGCGGCGATCTCGGCGCTGCCGTCGATCGCGAAGAGCGCCGCGCGCAGGCGCAACCCGTCGCCCGATATCGTCGCCAGCGCTGCGACCGGCGAGTGGCAATCGGCGCCCAATGCGGCAAGCAGCGCCCGCTCGTGCCTCACACAGCGGGATGTCATGGCATCATCGATCGCCGCAAGCAGGGTGCGCACTGCCTCGTTGTCGGCGCGCGCCTCGATGCCGATCGCGCCCTGCGCGGGGGCCGGCAGCATGACGTCAACCGGAATGCGCGTGCCGATCTCCAAGCGGCCCAGCCGATCGAGCCCGGCCGCAGCCAATATCGTCGCGTCGGCCTCGCCTGCGGCCAGCTTGGTCAGCCGCGTGTCGACATTGCCGCGAAACAGCACGGCGCGAAGATCGGGCCGCAGCGCGCGCAGTTGCGCGGCGCGGCGCGGCGAGCTGGTGCCGATCACCGCGCCCGGCCGAAGCGAGTCGATCGAAGCGGCGCCGATCAGGCAATCGCGCACGTCGGCGCGCGGCAGCATCGCGGCGATGACGATCGTATCGGGCCGAATCGTCTCGACATCCTTCATCGAATGGACGGCGAAGTCGATTTCGTTCCCGAGCAGCGCGCGGTCGAGCTCCTTGGTCCATAGCGCCTTGCCGCCGATCTCGGCCAGCGCACGGTCCTGCACGCGGTCGCCGGTGGTACGCACGGGGACGATCTCGATCGCGTCGGCCGGAAGCCCATGTGCCGCAACCAGCGCATCGCGCACCATATGCGCCTGGACGAGCGCAAGCGGCGAGCCGCGGGTGCCAAGGCGGAGACGGGTCATCGCCGCTTGTGCTAGCGGGCGATCGGGCTAGAGGAAAGGGCATGGCGCTGATCCTCGGCCTCGAATCGAGTTGCGACGAGACCGCCGCGGCGCTGGTCCGCGACGA
>Ga0164242_10005696_pt1 | contig 13839 bp, 17 predicted proteins | sample OricomgcompostMG_FD_108783 | JGI IMG/M metagenome (GOLD analysis project Ga0164242, IMG submission 108783) | Miracle-Growth compost microbial communities from Emeryville, California, USA - Original compost - Miracle growth compost (MG) ...
AGGATGGTGAACTTGTCCAACACCTTCTGCAACGCATCCTGCAAAGCGTTCGCGGCATCGGTGAGGTCGTTCCACAGTTTCGTTTCGTTGACGGTCGGACCGGCACCATCCTTGGCTGCGTCGGTCGCATCCTTCGTGGCTGAGGCGGCCTGTTTCGTTGCCGACGTGTAATCGTTGTGGGCCTGGATCGAGTTCTTGAGACTCTTTTGCGAACTACCGAGAGCATCACCAAGTTTGCGGGCCGCGCCAGCGTTCGCGCCGACAGCTGAAGCACTGTCCTTGTTCGCGGTCGCATACCCAGCTGCCGATAGTGACCCTTCGTGTTGTTTGCCGATGGCCTGCCCAATGATGTCGTTGACACGTTTCTGGGCGTCCGCATTCCCCAATGCGGCCTGGGTCACATCGTTGTAGGAGATGCCTAACTGGGCCGCGGCCCGGTACGCGCCCGCGTCGTTGAGCTGCTTGATCGCCTGCTGCTGAATGTTCTTGTTCAGCGCGGCAGTGTTGGCGTTGATCTTGCCCGTCATGCCGTCTAGGACTTCGTTAAATCCGGCAGTGTCCTGCTTGATCGCGGCTTGTTTCTGCTGCCATTTGTAGAGTGCAGCGGCACCTAGCCCGAGTGCGACGGTGGCCGGACCAGCCGCCAGACCGATTGCACCGATCCCACTGGCGGAGGTGATCAGGTTTTTGATACCGGAGGCTGCCTTGGACAGGCCGAGGTCGGAGAACGCCTTCCGGGTTTCCGCGGCACCGATCAGCATTTTGGTGATCGCGGTGCCACCCAGACCGATGGCGGCGGTGGCCTCGACCATTTTGGTCACATTGTTTTTGGTGCCTTGTGACAGGTGGTTCCAGCCGTTCAGGACGGTCGTCAACTGTTCGGCCAACTGGCGTAGCGGGGTCAACTGTCCGTCGCCGGCACCAATGAAAGCGTTCTGCGCCGCGGCCTTCAACTTCTGCAAATCACCCGAGAGTGAATCCATTTTCCGGGAGGCGGTTTGGGCAGCGAACCCTTGGTCGTTGACCTTTTTGATCCAGTCCGAGATACCGTCCGCACCCTCAGCGATGAGGACGTTTGCGCCACGGATGGCCCGCTGCCCGAAGATCGTCTCCTCATAGGCGTTGCGTTGTGCCGGGGTCAGGCCGAGGAACGCTTTCTGCAACCGACCAGCCAGGGTGGTCATGTCAACGAAGTTGCCGTTGTTGTCGTAAACCGACAGGCCCAAGTCCTTCATCGCGTCGGCGGCCTTGCCGGTCGGCGCACCCAACCGGGTCAGGACTTCAGCGAACTCGGTGCCGCCGGAGGAGCCGAGCTGTCCGGCCTGTGCGAACGCGGCCAGAGAACCAACCGTGTCCTCCATGCTGATGCCGTACTGGTGGGCCTGCGTACCCGAGTATTTGAGTGCTTCGCCCAAGTCTTGGACTCCACCCAACGCCTTGTCGGCGCCGGCCGCCAACAGGTCGGCCAGGTGGGGGATGTCGGCACCGGTCTTGCCGAACTGGGTCATTGCTGAGGCGGCGATGTTGGTGGCATCAGATACGTCAATCTGCCCGGCGGCAGCCAACTGCAACGCGCCCTTGAGGCCGCCGTTGATCATGTCCGTTGCGGACACACCGGCTTTGACGAGTTCTTCCTCAGCCGCGGCGGCCTGTGTCGCGGAGTAGCCGATGTTGACGCCGGCGGTTTTCGCCAGGTCGGACAGTTGTCCGATGTGTTCGCGGGCATCATCGGAGAACGCACCCACGCGGGCCATGCTGCTCTGGAAGTCTGCGGCTTCCTTGACTGCGACGCCGAACGCGGCAGCGGCAGCGACACCCACGGCGGTCCACGGCTTCGCCAGGGTGTTGATTTCGGACTTGTGGCTGTTGATCTTGTTCGCGGCCCGGTCCAAACCTGCGGACACGTTGGTGCTGTACTGCTTGACGTTTTGGGCCAGCCCGGACCAGATGCCGCCAGTTTTGCCTACCTTGGTGGTGGCTGCGGCTTCGGACTCGAGTGCAGCGGTGGTCTTTTTGGCGGCTGCGGTGGTTTCAGCGGCTGCTGTGGTGGCAGCCTTGCCCATCGCCGTGAACCGGCCTTGGGCGTCACGGGCAGCTTTCTGTGTTGCCGCTGCCGATTCGGTGGCCGCCTTCGCCGCCTGCTTCTGCGCTGCACTGGTTTTGGCGGCCGATTCGGAGACAGCCTTATCGGTTGCGGCAGCAGAGGCGGCAACCTTCTTCTGCGCATCCGCCAAACCACGCTCAAGGGAGGCGGTTTCGACAGTGATCTTGTATGCGAGGGTACCGAGGTCGAGGGCACCGGATTCCGGCGTCGATTCCGACACGTGCCCTCCAAAATATTCAGTTGTAGTGACCCATCCTAGCCGAAAACTAGGGCGGGTCGAGTCTCATGTGAATGCGGGTCTGCGGGACCCAAACCCCTTTCCCGTCAGGGGCAAACACCAACAGTTTCGGCACAGCGAACAAGGCGACAACCTTGTCGTGCAACCAAAACCAGTCGCGGGCGGTCAGAAGTCGACGGTTCCCACAGTCGATCCCGTATCGTTCGAGGAGGTCGGCTTCGATGAGGTCCCAGTTGCGGTAGAAGTCGAACCAGCTGAAGCCCGCTTGCGTGCCGCCTTCTTGCGGGGCTTCGGTGTCGTCGATCCATCGGTGGAGTCCGGTTGGTCCTTGTTCGCCACGTCCGACGTAGCGTTCTCTTTTGGGCCCGTTTCGTCCTCCGGATCATCGTCTTCGTCTTCGGAGGTGGCCGCATTCCAGAACGCTTCCGCGGCAGCCTTGCCGGCCTGCACCCACAACATGGTGGTCTGGCGGACGACACCGAACGTGAACTGGTCCACGCCGTCGTCCAACATTTGCTGCTTTTGGCCGCCGAACAGGTCCCGGTCGAACTGTTCTTCCTTGTCGCCGGACAGGTCGAGGAGTTCTTCTTCCTCGGGGGTGAGTTCGCGGCCTTCGGCGCGGGCCTGCCCCAAGGTGAATGCTTGGCTGATCAACAGTCCGGTCGCAGCCGACGGGGCAAGGATCTTGTATACCTTCGTCGATCCGTCGGCGAGGGGGATGGGGAGGAACAGTGCGGGGCGGTGTGCTGGCTTGAACGCCATTTTGGTTCTCCTGGCTGGAAGTAGAACGTTATGGCTGGAAAGTTGGATTAGAGAGTGGTGGGGTGGGCGGGCGTCCAGCCAGAAGCACCACGCCCACCCCGGACTGTGGGTTACGCTGCCGAACCCGGGAAGGTGATGGCGGCGCGGGCACCCTGCCCGGTCAACGTCACCTGCACGGTGTCGAGTGCGTTCCGGTCGCCACCCTGCGGCGCCCAGTCGACGATGGCCCAGCCGTCGTAGGCTTCGACCTTCGCATCGTCGTTCTTGTACCAGCGGATGTGGACACGGCCAGCGTTGCCGTACTGGTCGGAGGCGGTCCGCAGGAATTCCTGGCCCGGATCGTAGGCGGCCGGAGTCACATCGGACTGCAACTTCCGGGACACGGTCGCGACAACAGACCAACCCTGGCTGGTCTTGGTGCTGGAATCCCAGCCGCCACTGTCGAAGTCGCCGTCGTCGGCGTTGTTCGCGCTGATCGTGTACTGGAAGTTCGTGATGCCGAACACGCCGGCCCACGTCGGCGCCGAGGCACTGGATGCGGTGTCGACGTCGAGGTACCAGTCACGGTTGAGGGTGGAGGTGCCCAGCGGGACACGCTCGGGAATCGTGGAAGACACGATGCTCCTTATTCGATTGTTGTGGAGTTGTGTGGAGTGCCATTTACTGGCGGTGGGTTGACGGCCACCAGAGCTGGCCGTAGTAGTTTGCCGACCAATCCCAACGCTGGTTCTCCAAACCGAGCGACACCGCAGAACGGCGGGTCAGCGATACCACGCGCACCCCGGACGCCAGGTCCAGATTGGTTGCACCGTGGAAATTCATGAACACAAGGTCGGCCAAATCCCTGCATGGGCGGGGGTCGGGGCCGGGCATGCGGCATATCACTTGGATGCCCATCACCGTGTCAGACAGTGACGGGTCATCGGAGATCGAGTAGGTGGCGAGTTGGATGCCACGATCAACGTCGGGCATGTATGAGTCGTAGATGCCGGTCTGGTCCGGGCTGTAGCCGGTTTCGGACCAGACACCGATGCCCCGGTCGGCCAAATATTCGGCGAGGCCGGCGATCAAATCTGTGGAGGTGGTCATTTGACGGCCGCCCGGATCGCGCCGGCGACGAGGCCGGTCATGGTGGCTTTCTCGGCGTGTGCGGGTTGTTCCAAGTATTTGGCTTGGCGGCCGTTGGGGTGGTTGAGGGTCATGTCTTCGTGCTGTTTGGCCGCGTACGGCGTGTCATAGGAGACTGCGCCTTCGGTGCCGTCAGCGGTCACCGATACTTTCCCGGACCGGGAAAGGGTGCCCTCGTCGATCGGAACAATCCTGCGGGATTCCTCCAACAGGTGTTCCAACGCTGCGGTCAACCCTGCTTTCGCACCGGCGTTAACTTTGACAGCGACTGCGGTGGCGTGGCTGGTGATGGTGTAGGTCATTGCAGGGTCACCGCCAAATGCTGCCAGGCGCCGATGCCGCCGTCGTCGTGCATTTGGTTGCCGAGGACGAGGGTGGCGCGCCCGTACGGGGTGGTGACTTTGGTGCCGATGGTGAACTTGGACAGGTTTGCCCGGGCGGTGAACAGTTGTGCGGATGATGCGACTTGTGCACCGGATGCGTCGCGGACGAGCCGGTAGGAGTCCTCGAGCCAGCATCGGACTTGTACGGGTGCCGCGTAGGTGTCGCCGTATGCGCCGCCGGATTGTTTGGTTTGGACGGTGACGGTGTGGGGTTGCATGGCTAGTGGTAGTTCAGCCATGGATGTGTGGCCTCACTCGTAGCCCGGACAGGCGCAACATGTCTGCTGCGACTGGGGGTAGGACTCCGTTGCCGACGCGGATGGCTGTGGTGGTGCCGTTGTAGGAGGATCGGGTGTAGGAGGCGGTGCCGATTTTGGCGGTGTCGTAGAGGGCTACTGCGCCGGTTCCGTCGTCTCCGACTTCGACCATCCAGTGGGCGATGGCGACGGTCATGTCTCGGAACAGGTCGATGTTGGCCTGTTCGGTGGGCATGCCGTTGTCGTCATGGTTGTAGTAGATGCCGATGAGTGCGGTGTCGAGGGTGAGGCTGGCACGCGCCAACGCTGCCGCCGTCACGGCCACATCGGGGTCGCCGTACGGGCTGGCCGCATAGTCTGCGGTTGTTGCGTAGACGCGTGCCATCCTCATCACTCTTTCTCAGTGTCGGGCTTCGGCTCTGCCTCTGCCTTCTTCGTGGCCCTCTTCTTCGGCTGGGTGGCCTCAGAGGTGGTCACGTTTTCCCGCTTGTGGCGGTTGAGCAACATGCCCATTCAGGGCCTCCGATCAGCTCGCGGCGAGGGTGACCACGCACACGCGACGGTCGTTGAGCCGCTTGACCGCGTAGTGGGTGGTGATCGCCAGCACGTCGGACCGCTTCAGGATGTCGCGGTCCTGTTCGACGATCGGGCGCTGCTTGTACAGCAGGCCGAGGGCCTGGTTCTTGAGCAACAGAACCTTCTTCGCGGCGACCCGGTCCGAGACGAACACGTTGATGCCGCCGAGCAGGCCGAGCGAACCGGTCTTCACGACCGAGGCGCCGACACCCATCTTGGATGCGTCGATGTAGTTCGGGTCGTTGAACAGGTCGACCATCTGTGCCGAGTTGATGAAGATGCCGGCGAAGTCGCCCGGGTTGAAGTCGTCGCCGAACTTGGCGAAGCCCTTGACCAGGGTGGCCCACGACAGGGCAACCTCACCGGTTATACCGGTGTAGGACAGGGGCGTGCCGCCACCGTTCGCGGTTTCGTCAGCCTGAGCCTCGGTGATCAGGTCCGAGTCGACCCGACGTGCGGCCAGGATGCCGAACTGACGGCGAGCCTCGGCCAGCGGGTCACCCAAGCCGACGAGACGGCTGCGGGTGGTTACCTCGACAGCGAGGCCGGCTTCCTTGATGGTGGCGGTGCTGTCAGCGGTCGACAGTTGCTGGATGACCAGGCTGTCGGTTTCCGCGACGGTGGCGAAGGCGGAGTCCGCGAGGGTGCCCCACTTCGGGAAGTGGATGGTGTCGCCGGGCTGTCCGGCGAGGGTGTTGTCGGAGAGGACGGCGGATGATCCGGCGACCTTGACCTGGCCGAGGAATTCGGCCTGGGCCATGTCCCCGTAAACCTCGGGGACGATCATTTGTGCACTGGTGGTTGAACCAGTAGCCATGGTGGGTTCTGCCTTTCAGGTCAGGATGCTGTGCCGGACAGTTGCCGGTACAGCGTGGGATTCGACTGGTACAGGGCAGCCTTGGCGTTGTAATCCATCGCCTTGAACTGCTCCGGGGTGACACTCGTTTCGCCGGTCCCGCCGGACATTTCGGTGCCAGACCTGCCAGCCGCCTGGGCGGCAGTCTTGAACTTGGGGTTTGCCTGGACGGCGTCTGCGATCGCCGCGGCAACTTGGGTGTTGAATTCGGCCGAGGCCGGGTCGAGGTCGGCAACCTTCGCCGCAAACGACCGCGAATCCAACAGTGCGTCGGGGTCGGCCGAGACGGCACCGGCGGCCTTGTAGACGGCCAGCTCGACGGCGGCCTGTCGCTGCGCCTGCTGCGCTGCGGTCAGATCCTCGGTGAGTTTCGCCGGATCAACAGGTGCATCGTCGGGCACCAGGCCGAGGGCCTTTCCGATCTGCTGCGCCAACTCTTGTTTGGCGGCTTCGGCGGCCTGCTGCTTCGCCGTGGTCCGTGCGGCCCCGTTCTCCTTGCGTAGATCAGCGATGATCTTGCGGAGTTCGCTGGGGTCGTCGGGGAGTCCGTCCGGTTTGGCGGCGGGCGTCTCCGGTACGACCGGCGTCTGCGGGGTGGTGGTGCCCTGCTCTACGCCGGTGGTGGCGGCTGCGGTAACTTCGGCGGCCGGGGCCGTCTCGGCGGCGGGGGCTGCGGGTGCTGCTGCTTCTGACATGGGTTTGTCCTCCTGGGACTGTTTGCTGGCTGGACGACAAAGGCCCTCACATCCAGTGGGAGCCTTTCGTTTCTTTCGTTTCTTGCTGGCTAGTGGGCTTGGCCAACCTGTTCACGCGCATATTTGCGGGCCACGCCCGTTTGGGCGGCATGTTCGCGGGATCGTTGCTGCCAGACGCGGACCTTGGCCGATGCGGCACGTTTCGCCTCGGGTGTCAAGGCGGTCGCGGACTGCCGTTTCCAACGCCTGATCCCGCGTTCCAGGTAGCGTTGCTGCTGCTGGGCCCGGTAACCCTCCGCATCGGGGTAGGCGTGCGCCGGTTTCGTCACACCCTCCTGATACGCACTCAACGAATGACGGCAGGACGGATGGAACAGTCCGGCAGCTTCGGCAGCATCCAGGGTGTCATCCGCGCCCGGCACCAGGCCACCCAACGACAGGATCTTCCCGTCCCACGGGCGGCACAGCGGACAGTCTTGCGGCGCATCAGAAACGATGACCAGCCGGTAGCCGTTGGCTTGTAGCCGATCAGTGTGCCCTTGGACCGCTGCACGCCCGGACGCGGTGCGGACCGCCATCTCCACATACGACGACAGGTCCCACGCCCGGCCTGCCTTGTCGACGAACCCGGTGATGCCGTTCTGGGTGAGTCGGTCGAACACGCGTTGCGTAGCCTGTAGCCGGGTCTGGGTGCCCACCAGAACCTGCGCAGACGCCTCTTGGACTGTCTGCCGGTAGATGTCGTCGACGGCGCGGAGGATGCGACTGTGGGCGGCTGTGACACTGTCAGTGGTTTCTTGCACCAAGGCCATCACATCCGGTAGACCTGCGTAGTGTGCCTCGGCCGTCCGCAACGAATCCGACACTAGCTTGTTGAGGTCTGCGACTGCACCGGCTTGGCCGCGGTTGTACGCCTTCGTGATTGCCGCGGCTATCTCCTGCGCCGACGTGCCGCTCAACGTGGTCAACTGGCCGGCGATCCTAGCGTTGATCAACTGCACCTCAAGCAGTTTCCGTTCCGCCCAATCCGGCAAGGTGGTTCCTTGGCTGAGGTGGCGGGCCAGGATCTCGAGCATGATGAGTTCGGCTTGCTGGTAGATGGCCGCGATCGGCTGCGCTAACCCTTCCGCATATGCCGGCGAGACTGCCACGGGCCGACCTTACTCGGATGCAGCGTCAGGGATCATGCCCAAAGCTGCCGCATCCTGCCCGTCAGGGTTCGGCGGCAACGACAAATCCGGCACACTGAGCCCGGTTTCTGCCTTGATCAACGCTACCTCGTCTGCGATCTGCTCATCATCCCAGTCGGGGTGCAGCATCCTAACCTTCTGCTCGGTCGAGATGGCTTGGGCAGCGTTCATGTTCTGCACCGCAGTCGAAATGTCATTCAGGCTGGGCTGTACGGCGATCGGGAACACCACAGTCGGGCGTAGCCGTGGCCCGCCACCGAACACAGTCTGGTCGATCGCCGTCAACGCTTCGATCAGGTCCGCCAACTCGGTCGACCAATACCGGGTCTTCTTCTCCCGAGTCACCAGGGTTTGCCGTTCGCGGGCCGCAACCTCGGTCGCAGTGATGACGGTGTCGGTAGTCAACCCGAACGTTTGCGCGCTGTAGCCTGCACCGGCCACGATCTCAAGTTTGAGCGCGTCCACCATTTGGAGGTGGTCTGCGATCCGGAGTGCGGGCTGGATCAGTTCGGTCTGTAGCTTCTCATCCGCAGCCGAACCGGCAATGTCAGCCAACTGGACAATCAGTTCGCGGTCCAGGTCAAACGATGCACCCTCGCCGGCACCATGGGTTTCCAGCATGTTCTGCGGAATCAACAGGCGGGCCTTGCCCAACCGGAGTTCCCGCATCATCGACGACCAGGTTTCGTCCAACTCGTCAAACAAGTGTTCAACACCATCGAAGTCGGATCGGCCGAGGTCAATGGAGCCACGTTTGCGGTTCGGGCGCAGGTTCGGCACATACCCGGCAGTCATCAGGTCCGGGATGGTGGGGATGGCGGCATCGGCGTTGACGAGGTCGGCCAGGAACGCGGTGTCAGACTGTTCGGTCAACGGGCGCGGCTGGCCCAAATGCTGGGCGGTGCCCTCATAGAGTCCGTGTTGGATTTGGCCGCGTTCGTGGCGTTCGAGGTGCCGCCACACGGTGCCACCATCGACGGCAACTACCTGCCAGAATGTGACTGCCATCAGCCGGCCGAACCGGAATTCGGGCCATGCTTGATCGGCGTGCATCGCGGTCACCAGCGGGTAGTCGGCCACCTCGGTATCCCATACGATCCGCCAATAGACGCCACCCAGGACGGATTGGATTTCGGCGGCCTCTAGCAGGAACGACTGCCAGTTGTTGCCGTCCAGAATCTCGTCCAGGCGGCTGGTGTCTGGGTTTGCGGTGTCGTCACCAAAGTCCAGCGATAGTTCCTCGGAGAACAACTGTGCCGCCGACGTACTGGCGATGGTGGATGGCATCGGCACATGCGAGCGGACCCGTTCCTCATGGGGCGGGTTCGGTTGTCCCCAAAACCAGCGACTGATCCGGTTAGCCATCCGACGGTAGGCGGGCTGGCCGACATCATCCGGTGCCCACGCAATCTTGGGCCGTGATGCTGCACCACCGTAGATGGCTTGCAACTCGAGTGTGTCCCCGTCGTACCATGCCCGGTGTTCGCGGTACTTGGACATGATGGGGTCGGGGATGGGTGGCCACGTCATGTCGCCGGTGGGCAGCGGCATCAGTTGACCTCCCTGGTCGGTTGTTGTAGTTGGCGGTGCCAAAGGTTTTCGGTGGAGATTGCGGCGTACCGGAATGCATCCAGGCTGTGATCAGCGGTTTTGATGGGTTTGTCTTCGCCGTGTTCGGTGGCTTTCGGGTCCCATGAGTAGCCGGGGAATTCGTTGATCAGACCCTGGCAGCGGTCGACGACACGGAGTTTGTCGGCGGCCAACAGTGAGGCCATGGTGCGGATGCCGTAGACGACGTCGTTGTTGGCGTCCATGACGCCGTGGACACCGTCTCGGCGTAGCTGGATCTTCAACTCGACCGCACTTGGGTCGACGGGCACGAACGATGGGACACGGTCACCCAACCATTCCCGCAAGCCTTGGGAGACTTCGGTGATGGTGGTTCCGCCACCGTTCTGCCGTTGCCCGCGCCGCCACTCATCCAACGCGTACAGGCGGTTGTCGACGCCAACACCGGCGAGGATGGCTGCGGTGGGGTTGGTGGCCCCGTAGTCGATGCCGAGCGACAACATTCTGGTAAGTCGTGGAACGGCATCACTGTCGATCACATGCCGGGCCGGGTCCCATGCCTCGTACACGGCACCCTCAGCAGCAACCCATTCGCCGAGGATGAAACGCCGATACCACAAACCGGTGTACTCACGGGAGATCTGCTCCACATACTTCGCCGGCAGCGCGGGGTTGTCGGAGATGAGGAAGTGGAAGATCCTCATCTCCAGTTCGGCGGCCCGGTCGATGTAGTTGACCTTCAGCCAGTGCGCCGGGTTGTCGGGGTTGGTGGTGCCGAACCCCATCGCGCTGGGTACGGACATGCGGCCCATCAACTGGTTGAAATACGGTTCGGGCAGTGTGGTGATTTCGTCCCCGTAGAACCCTGCACAGGTGATACCGCGCAACACCATTTCGGCTTTCGCATCGTGTGCGCCGATGACTTGGATGGTGCGGTCGAGCATGACAGCGGTGTGTGCACCGCGGGTGTAGTGGACTTGCCGGGCTGCTGGCCCGAACAGGGTGGGGTCCTGTAGGGGGGCGAACACGTTGCGGGCGATGGAGTCCAACGTGCGGCCGGTTACGATCAACTCGCCACCGCGTGGGGCTTGGGACACGTAGATGAGCCAGCGCAGCAGTGAGCCGATGGTTTTGCCGGATCGGATGGCACCGTGCCACAGGTTCAACCGGGCGTCAGCGTGCGCCACGGAGGCGAGTTGTTTTTCACTCAGCGGCACCGGCTTGGTCCTTGATCTGGTCGAACAACTCACCCAACAAGCCGCGTGTCTCGTCGGCACCGGAGGTGGCTTGCGCATGCTGGTCGATCTTCAACGCCCGATCCACCGCAGCACCAGCAGCCTGCATCAACTTCAACTGGTCCTCCGCCGCGGGTTCGGACAGGGACCATTCGACCAAACCGATCCCGCCAACGGGGCGGGCGTAGTCGCGGGGCTGCCAGATCCGGGCACGCAACCGTTCCGCATCCCCGATCAACGCCTCCTCGAGGGCGGCACGCCTGGCGGCTAGGTCGGCTTTCTTTGCTTTGGTGGCGGCTTCGGTTGCGGTGCGTTCGAAGCTGCCGCCAGCATCACGGATGATCGTGGTCACACTGCCCGCACTGACGCCGGTTTCGCGGCTGATGTCATTACGTGACCGTCCGGCCTTGTGTAGGTCGAGGACGGCTTGTCGGTCTTCGGGGGTGATCCGCTTCGGCACGTGCGGTCACCTCCTTGGGACGCCTGGTCCGCTAGTCGGCTGAAGCTATTCAGTTGTGTGAGGCTGGTTTGAAGCTGTGGTGTATGCGATCCGTACCCTTACAGCCAACGGACCGCATACTCACTCGTCGTCGGCTGCTACTGGTTCGGTGTCTTCGTCGGTGCTGATTTCTGCCAGGTCCGGGTCAGCGCCCTGCCACATGGACAGGACCACATCCCGCATGTCACGGACCATGGTCGGGTTGTAGCCGTCCTCATCGGTGGCTAGCTCGTAGCAGTCGGAGAAGTCTTCGTCGTCGCTGGTGTATTCGTGTGTGATGGCGATCCGGACACCCATCAGACAGCCACCTCAACCTTCACTAGTTCGACGGCCAGCAGGGTTGATGGCCCGTATTCGGCTTCGGAGGTGTGGAGGTCACAGTATGACTCCCAGAACGCACCCAACACGGTGCGGCGTAGCTCGAGGCGGGTGGTGGGGTGCATGCACCAACCTGCTTCGCAGCGTGGCCGGTTCCAGTGCACGGTCTGCATCACAGGACCTCGAGACTGCGCCAGCCGCCGCCACCGGCAAGCAGTGTGACGACACCAGGCTGTCCCCATTCGCCGGTGCGATGCTTCCACCAGGTAGATCCAGACTCGAGCGCCGGGACTTGGAGCCAGGTTTTGTCGGAGCCGGTGGCTTCGATCCGCAGATGGTGCAGGTGGGCGGATAGGAGCAGGTCAGCGTCACCGACAGGTTGGCGGCCGTGCGCTTGTTTCGCCCACCAAGTAACAGCCTGGCCGGCGCGCCATTGGTGTCCGTGGGCCATGCCGATGACGGTGCCGGACACGTTCAGGGTGACCGTCAACTCGTCCCGTGCTGGTGCGATCACGGTCACGTGTTCGTAGCCGCCAGCGAAGTCGAGTGTGTCGTGCAGGTTGGATACGGCCTGGACTGCCCACGAGTCACCGTAGGTTTGCAGTGGCCGGTGTGCTTCGTCGTGGTTGCCGGGAACACCCACGACGGTGAGTTCGGGTGCCACGTTGGCGAACGCTTTGACCTGGTCCAGGAAGATCCGCTGATACAGGCGGACCTGTTCGGTCGTGGTGAGTGGTGTGCGCCACGTGTTCGCGCCACCTTGCGACTGGAATCCTTCAATGCAGTCACCCAAGTGTGCGATGAGGACGGGCTGGCCTTTCGCGATCCGCTTGTACCGTTTGACGGCATCCTCGGTGGCGGCATAGAACCGTGCAACGGTGCCCTCGGGTCCATCACCATCCATTTTGCCCAATTGCAAGTCACCGAGCGCGACAACGAATGTCTCAGAATCCGTGACAAGTGCTGGCGTAGATTTCGAACGCCGTTTGGCTGCCTTGATCAGTTCGTCAAGGTTTGCCTTCAGCGTGCGGCGTTTCAGCGACAGCCGGTAGTAGTGCATGCGCACGACACGGTTGGTGGGTTTGCCCTCGTCGTCGTAGTCCTTGGCGAGGCCGTCCCAACCACGGACCTGGACGGGTTCTTCAACCTCAACTTCGTCGGGGTCAAGGCCGGCGTCGAGGATGAACTCGTCCCATGTCTTGGGTCGTTCCGACAGTGGTTCGGTGCGGAGCCAGCCGGCGGTGCCGTTCCATTCGAATTCGCGGCCGGTGGGGTGTTCGGGTCTGGTGCGGCCGGTGGCTGGTGCTGTCGGGGTGGCTGCGAGCCGTTCTGCGAGGGTCACCGGAAGCACCGGCATTTGCGGCCACGATGACGACCGATGGTTTGGTATCCGACGGTGTGGCCCTCAGCTTGCAACGCGTCGTAGATTTCGGACGCGGTCCAGGGTGAGCGTTGTTCGGGGGTGCCGAGCATGGCTTGCAACGCTGCAACCTCGTCAGCGGGCAACGTGTTGAGGAGTGTGCCGATGGAGCATGGCATTCCGAAGTTGCGTTCTGGTGTTTCTTGGAGTCTTTCGGCCAAGCTCACTGCGGTTTTCCCCTGTCTGCCTGCTCCCGTTGTGGGGCTGGGTTGTGTGGTGGTGTGGGCAGGCAAGCAGCCGCGAGGACGCAGTCATTCGTTGGTTTGATCGTCTGCGTGTTGCCTGCTGGTGATGGGGGCAGGATTTGAACCTGCGAGCAGTTTCCTGCGCTCGGTTTGTGGCCGAGTCGGACGCCAACCCGAAGGCCCCATCGATGCCAACGACAAGGCCCCGGCCGCAGTCCTATGCCGCACCGGGGTCTTGTCATTGCGCTATGTAGACCGGTCTTATGGGCGCCGGCCGTTGTAGTGCCGGATATGTTGGGAGCCGTCCGGTTCGGCGATCCGCGGCCTACCCCGAACACTGGTTCGGCTCAGTCGCTACAGCGGATCGAAGTGACACTTCTCCCCGCGGCACCCAGAGTAAATAACAAACGTGTGATTGTCAAAC
>Ga0164242_10005697_pt1 | contig 13836 bp, 20 predicted proteins | sample OricomgcompostMG_FD_108783 | JGI IMG/M metagenome (GOLD analysis project Ga0164242, IMG submission 108783) | Miracle-Growth compost microbial communities from Emeryville, California, USA - Original compost - Miracle growth compost (MG) ...
AACAGAAGAACAAAAAATGCTTGAAAAGCCTGTACGTGGCTATCAACTTCGAGAACTTACAAATGCTGTTAATGGCAAATACGAGAATTGAAAAGCGGATAAACTAATGTCTAATCAATCTCCCCTACGCCAAGAGCTAGATTCTTCTTTACTAAATTTTAGCCTTCCTACCTATGCGCCAAACTCTATAAGAGATGAAATGAAAAATGACTCGGAATTTATAAAAGCAAGAACATCAATTATTGAAGCATTTTTAAAATGTTTACCACAAGAATATAACGGAGGTGGAGATAGAACACAGGCTTTTGGCTATTTTCAAGCAATAGAAGATGTAGAACAACTCCTCCTAGAAGCGAAAGGAACTAACAATGACAACAATTGAATACAATCTTGAAATGCAACGTATCTATGCTGAGATTAAAGAAGCATGGAAAGAGATGAGGGGCGGGCTATGAGTAATCTCCCTAATGAAGACGAGCTAAAGTTTCCTGACACTGATTACGAGTTGATGCAGAAAATCGACGACATACTCTACGGAGAACACCCATCACCTTACTCAAGAGGCGATGCGCTTCTCTTATTGATAAGAGGTAGAGAACTGAAACTACTTGAAAGTCGCAAAGCCTACGGTGATACAAGAGAATTAGAAGGTAGGATAGATGAACTAAGTAAAATACCAATTAGAGATGAAGAAAACGAATGGGATGCTGTGGATATAGTAGACGAGGTGCAACAGCATATATTTACACGTTTAGAAGCACTTAAGGATAAAACTCATGAGTAAACTATTAAGCGATGAAGAGCTAAAAGAGAAAGTATATTTCTACGGTGACCTTTGTGCTCAATTACAATCATTTACAACAATCAAAACAGTTGAAGAACGAAACCGAAAAATACGCGAAGAGGGAGATAAGTTAATCAACCTTATTCACTCCCAAAAGCTTGCCCATGGGGATATGGTGATAGGTGAAAATGACGACCGCCTGCCAAAGTTCATGAAGCATCACCCGAAGTTTGATGATGTTGCATATGACGAACAGATGGCGCATAGAAATTCTCTTCGTGAAGAGCAACGAGAAAGGAATAAATAATGTCAACTTTACAAGAATGGATTATAGATATACCAGCCGTGCGTGATGAAGCTAAGGCTTTGTGGGGAGCTTCACCTGTACTTATGAATATTGAAATGAGGCATATAGACGACCCCATTTACACTGACCAAGAAGCACCTTTTGCAGTTACCAAACCAGCTTATCTCTACCACCTAGAAACTATGCTTAAAAGTGATAATCCAGTTGAATACTACGAACAACATAAACCAAAGGGAAAGTAATGAACAATAAAGAAACGCCTACAACTGCTGACTTACTATCGGGAACTATAAAAGTGCAATATCAAGGTGAAGAATACACTATTGCAGTATGGGAACTTATTGAGCGGTATATTTATGATTCAAAGGACGAGATATGATGTTTAAACTACACGCTAGAATATCAAGAGCAATAACTAAGTGGCTTTTAAAATAATGTTTCAAGTTATTGTTGTTATATTACTTGTGCTGATACTTCTTAACATGGACTCAGGGAAGTAATAGTGGTATAGTTTGTACACTAACTAATACTGTGGAATTACTGTGGCAGGAATAGATAATCTTAAACCATTTCAACCAGGGTACGATGAACGGCGAGGTTCTAAGCCAAAGGGTGCTATTCACCTTAGTACCATGATACAAAACTATCTTAACGAAAACGTTGACCCAGATGAAGTTGACTCCCGTAAAATGGGTAAAAGACGCATGGAAGCCCTTATTACGACTGCCTATATCAAAGCTGATGCAGGTGATAACAAATGGGGTGAATGGCTGGCTAAGTATGGATATGGTCAAAAATTTGAAGTAGAACATAGCGGCGAAGTGAAGACACGATTTTTAAGCGATGAAGAATTGCAAGAACGTCTGCAATCTTATATCGAAAGAACTAAAAAATGATACTTAAAATACCATTATCGATATATTTTGAAACCTTAATAGCACAAGAAATGCTCGAAAATACGGCTTTATATATTTCACAACCAGAAAATCTTATCATAGACGATATAAATGGAAGAATTTAGTTTAATCGAACTACTTGATGAAGCTGATCGTCGTCAGGCTGCTAAAGACCCTGTCTTCTTCATTGAACACTATCTAAAGACCTTTGACCCACGACCCGAAGCTTACCCACATCACCTCGACTTTACTTTGTACGACTTTCAAAAAGATTATGTTTTGGGATTGGTAGATGCTATCGAGAATGGATATGACATATTCGATGAGAAGTCACGAGATATGGGGGCTTCGTGGTTAGCGTTGGCGGTACGCTTTTGGATGTGGCTATTTGAAGATGGCTATCAGTCGCTCCTTGGCTCACGTAAGGAAGAATACGTTGATGACGGCACACTCGCCTCTTTGTTTGGTAAACTTGATTACTTTATACAGAACATTAAAGACCCCTTGATATTGCCCCAAGGTTTTGATAGCAAGAAATACCGTACCTATATGAAGCTCACTAACCCAGTGAATGGGAATGTGATTAAAGGTGAGTCGGCTAATAAGAACTTCAGTCGTGCGGGACGATATAAGGATGTACTATTTGATGAAATTGGGTTCTGGCCTGATGCGCGTGCTTCATGGACAGCCGCAGGTGAGTCAACCCGTTGCCGTCAAGCTGTTACTACGCCTCCCGACCAACCGTCTTTCGCCAAGACCCTACGCTTTAGTGAAAAGGTAAAGATAAGAACGTTTCATTGGCGTTTGCATCCCCTCAAGGACGACAAATGGTACGAATATCAGAAATCAACCAAGCTTGAAGAAGAAATACTGCACGAGATTGATATTAGTTGGGAATACTCCAGCACTGGACGCCCCTATCCAGAGATTAACAAAGTGCCTTTCCAACAGATTGAGTATGACGAAGAACTACCGCTTTATATTTCTATTGACCTTGGACTTGACGCTGTAGCTCTAGGCTACTGGCAACCGATTAAGAATAGCGAATGGGTGACACTCCTCGATGCCCATGAAGAAACTGACCATATTATTGAATGGTATTTCCCATTCTTTGGACTAGAGGATTGTATTAACGTGCCTGAATGTCCCTGGTGTGGAAAGCAACATAACTTTGACTATAACGAAAAACAACTTGCCTTTATGCGTAAGGTAGCTAAATGGCGTAAAGATGTATTCTTTGGAGACCCAAGTGGTAAGCAACGTCACATTGAATCAGGAGTCAGTCCTTATTCTATTCTTGAGGAACACGGTATTGATGTACAAGTAAATGACCAAGAGAATGACTGGATACATCGTAGGGATGCTACCAGGCGTTTATTTACTCACTTAACCGTGAATGATACTGATGGTACTCGCTGGTGGTCAGAAGCAATTAAGAACGCCCACTATCCTAAACGTGATGAGAATAGTCAGGCAGTGACCCCAATCACTAAACCAGTACACGACTGGACTTCTCACCATCGTACACAAACCGAGTTCTTTGCAGTCAACTATAAAGGAGAATATGATATGGGAAGCAAGTTTGTAGAGCAAGCACCACCACAGAGCGAAAAGGCAAAAGTTGAGTGGCGAGGTAATGAAGACGGGACAATCGAGGGAACAGGGTTGGATATACAGAAGTTATTAAATGGTAATCAAGAAAGAGACTGGAGAAGCATGTAATGTGGTCATGGGTTATTATTCTTAACAAAACAAACCTACCGCAAGCAGTACCATACTTCTGTATGCGTTGCCGCTCACGGTTATTTCACGTGAATAGGGATGTAATAGCCGTCTATCAGGGCGAAGGCTATCCTGAAAAGGAAATACCACGGGGTATGGGAATGGTGGAGAAAAAGTGTCATGGGTGTGAGACTAAATACACCTTTTATTTCCAGTAGTGTGCTATTATGTGTTCATAAGGTTTAGAGCCACGAGTTTTCGTGACTCTATTTTTAAAGGGATAAATACGATTAAGACATGAATCCACAGCTATTCGCTCAACCACAATCAGACTATAACTTAGACGACTTATCAAACCGTGATGGTGAGCTGAGCCAACTGCCTGTTATTTCACTAGACTTGCCTGATGCGTATATTATCAAGAACCTTCATGCTAATATTGAAGATTCAAAGGATTGGTATAATGATATTAATCACCATAACTTGAAGAATAAGCGTCTAAAAAATGCTCAAATGCTTCAAGGTATGCACCTTGCAGAAAATAAACTATATCGTCACCAAACACCATTTATTGATAATGAGTTGTTTGTTGGTATTGATGCGATTATTTCGTATGTATGTGCTCAAACTCCACGAGCTGAAGTGTATCCGGCCGACGACGCCCCAGAATCTATCGTGCTTGCACAGAATCTTGAAAAGTATATGCATGCACATTCAGAAAAGTTTGAACTCCCTCGCAAGCTTGAAGGAGCGGTATATAACCTTATTGGCAAGTATGTCGGTATATTGAAACTTCGTTGGGACCCTCTTTATGGTAAGAATGGTGAAATTGTTCCTGAGGTTGTTGACCCTAACCATATTATTATTGACCACAATACAAAGTTAGGTGAAAACCCGCGCTTTATCTGTCATGTACTAAAAGACAATGTAGAAGGGCTTATTGCTCGCTTTCCTGATAAAGAAGATGAGATTTTAAACCACTTTAGTATTAAACGAAAAGGCGCACGTAACATGAGCGCTGAAGTTGCGTATCGTGAAGTATGGTTTACCTACTACGAAAAGAACGAGCCAAAAGAAGCTGTTGCATGGTATGTCGAAGACATTGTTCTCGATAAGCAGCCTAATCCTAACTGGTTATATGATGATGAAGGTGAGAATTTCCTTGAAACACCAATGAAGCCATTTATTCCGTTTAACCTTACGAATGATGGTTCTAACTGGCTCGATAAGACAAATGCCCTTGAACAAGCTATTCCTCAACAAGATATTCTAAATAAGCTTGGTCGACAAGTGCTTGACAATCTTGCAACAGCTAACGGATTTAAAGTAATTGATTCTCACGCATTAAGTAAAGATGATGCACAAAACTTTACCGGCGACCCTAATCAGTTGCTTCTCGTTAAGACTAAGCCGAACCAGCGTGTTAATGATGTTGTAGCGCAGCTTAGCCCACAAATCGTATCAGGGGAACTTATTTCGCAACTTGCAAATACAAAGCAAACGATTCACGGTATTATGGGAACACCATCACAGTTTACTGGGACAGATGAAAATAAAACTGAAACTGCCTCTGAATCTATCATGATTAAAAACCAGGCTTCAGGACGACAAGATAAGATTGTACGTTCAGTAGATTATGGAATGGACAAATATTTCAAGTTCTTAGCTCAAATGATTACTGTCTGGTATACGGTAAAGCACTATGCAACGGTTAATGGAGGAGATGGCAAGTTTGACTTTATTGAAATGCACCGCGATAAGATTAACAAGGGTATGAGCGTCCGTGTTCAATCTGGTACAACCCTTCCATTTGATAAAAGTCGCCAAGAATCTGTTGCTATCAATCTTCTTAAAATGGGTGTTATTAGCCCTTATGATGGATACAAGCTTCTTCACATGGATGAGCCACAAAAACTTTACGACAACTTCATGAAGTGGAAATCTGACCCAACTCAATTAGCTGTTGATATTGCTGTTAATGACGCAAATGCTGATGCTGCTGTTGACTGGACTGAACTTATGCACGGAGATATTCCTAAAGATAGGAAAGACCCAACTCACGAATATATTGAACAAATGCGTAAGCTACTTATTACAGATGAGTTCCGTGATGCGAAGCCAAAGATTCAAGCCAACATTATTAAGTTTATTAACAGGGCGGTTGATTCATTAGAAATCCGTACCGAACTAGATCAAGCTTCAACTCAACAGCCCGCACCGCGCCCACTTCCGCCACAAGTTGTAGCAACTGGCGTTCCACAGGTTCAACCACCAATACAACAATTGCCACAACCTGGTATGCAGTCCGTAGCTTCTACTCCAACCTCACCTATGCAAAACATTCTTAACTCACAACCACCCACGCCATTAGTCCAGCAACCTAGCCCAATGCCCGGTGTTCCACCTACTGCTGGGCAGTCCCCACAAGGGCAGGCCCCTCAAGCGTCCGCACCGCTTGGAAGCACGCAGCCTAATGTAAACCTTGCAAATCCTACACAATCGCCTACAGTATAATTAAGGAGTTTTAATGGAACGAAGAATTAGGGTAAAAACATTTACACTTTCAAGGGCAGAGCTTGAACGATATCTTATAGCAGAAGGTGAACCAGAAGATATTGTTATTACGGGAATAACTAAACCAATGAATCAAGAGGCATGGCTTATAACGGCACAATCATCTGAATATCCTTCTGTAGGCGATTTTGCCGTATTACCAACTCAACTTAATAGTATAATTAAGGAGAAAATATGACAGATATAGTCGAACCAACCCCAACAATTGAGGGAGATGCACAACCAGTTGTATCAGAATCTATAAATGATGAACTGAAAGCACCTCATATTGACCCAAATCGACCTCTTAGCGGACAAGTAGATAAGCTTCTCAAAGCAGTCCCCGAAGCTGAAGAAAAAGAAAATACATCTGAAGATAAAGTCGAAAAGGCTGAAGACTTAAAAAAAGATGAGGTCATTTCCGAAGATACAGCCGAAGAAGAAATTCCTGAAGAAGTTGAACTTGAAGATCTACCCGAAGAAAAGAAATTTGAAGACCTACCTGACTGGTCTAAATATATCCTCGACAATCTTCCAAACATTCAAGTTATGGGCCATCAAGGTGAAGATGGCAAAGACAAGTTATTTACTGTTAAGCGTCTTGAAGATCTACCAGATGACTTTGAGTTTGCATCGAAACGCGCAGAACTTTCCTTTGCATCTGCATTGAGCGCACAAGAGATTAATGCCCGCGAGCTTCTACAAAAGTATCAGAATGAACAGAGTCAACGTCAACAAAGCGAATTTGAAGCATTGGAAGCAGTTGATATTCAAAATGATGTTTCAAGCCTTCAGAAAGCCGGTATTCTTCCTAAGTTTAAATACGCAGTGAATGATCCACGTTTCAACGATGACCCTGCTGTCCAAGAATCTAACAAGATTTACGACTTTTACAAAAAGATTAATTCAGATTACTATGAAAAGTATAATGGCTCAGGTCGTATGTACCGAGTAAGTTATGAAGATGCTGCATATCGTTATTACGCACTTCACCCAAAAGAAGTTACTCCTGAAGTTAAGAAAGCAATTGAAAAAAAGGAAGAAGCGCCTGCTAAAACACCGCAGCAGGAACAACGTGAAAAAGCAGCTTCCAAGATTGGAGCTCCACAGGGAGCAAGTTCAGATGCTAAACGCCGTGCCCTTCGACCCGGTACATCATTACAAAACGTATATCAAGCATATAAACGAGGTCTTATTTAATGGAAAACTATATTTCACTTTTGGTAGCAACCTTAGAGCATTTTAAACTTATTACTGAAAAGGAAGCTATCAAACTGGATAAAGAGTTGAAGACTGCAACGCTTCCTGGAACATATAAAGAGGCAAAAGAAGTATTTTCAAAAATCTTTGAACAAGCACAAAGTTAATAGTTGACTTTACTACTGCTATAGCGTTATTATACAGTCATAAAGGTACACGAGCCGCAAGGCCCGTGTATTTTTTTAGCATTAAAATAAGGAGTAACAATGGCTGGACAGATTTTCACCAACCGCGTAACTGATATTACTTATCAGTACATCCTGCCTGCACTTGTTGACAACGTTTCAAATTCAAACGTTTTCACATCAAAACTACTCTCAAGCACGATTGACTGGGAAGGAACAACTTACAATGTCCCAATTCAAACGGCTTTTAGTACAACTGGTGGTTCATTCAACGGAATGGACACATTTAGCACCGCAGCAACTAACAATACTCGTCAAATGACGTTCTACATCACTGGTCAATACCAGTCAATCGTCATTCCTGGCATCGAAGCTGCCGTCAACGGCAATACAGAGTCACAAGTGATTAAGCTTTTGACCGCTAAGATGGACGAAGCTAAAATCTCAATGGCTGATGCTATTGGTACAGAACTTTACGGTTTTGGCCTTGGTAAAGCATTTGATGGTCTTGGAAACGTTGTAGACAACGGTACAAATGCACCTACTTACGGTGGTTTGAGTCGAACTACTTACCCATTCCTCGACGCAGACGTTACCGCTGTATCAAACGGTATCCTAACCCTGAGCTACCTTTCAAGCGAGTTCGACAACGTGTCGGCTGCAAGCTCAACTTCAGAGTCTCCAACCTTTGGTCTTACCACTAAAGCTAACTGGACATACATTGAAGGACTTATCCAACCAATGCTCAGCGCTCGTTATGAAAGTACAAGCATTCGTGGATACAACCGTATGGACGGTAAAACCCCACGTGGCGATGGCCCTAACACAGGTGCCGAACTAAGTGGCGCAGGTGGATTTATCTCAATCACATGGCGCGGTCGAGACATCTACGCTGACGACAAGGCAACTGCTGGTACCTTCTTCTGGATTAACGAAAAGTACCTCGACTTTGCTGTACAGCGCAGCCCAGAACTCCGTGATATTGGTTCAACTGTTGAAAGTATGGAAGGCTTCTACGAAGACGTACCATTCCCTTCAGCGTTCCAATTCCGTGACATGATGAGCTCGATTAACCAACTTGGTGAAGTCGGTGTTGTCATCCTCCTCGGTAACTTGATCTGCCGTCAGCCACGCCGTAATGGTAAACTAACCGGAATCACAGGAAACTAGGAGATATATCATGCAAAATGGACCTCGCTATTTAACAAGCACCGACCTTAATACACTCACCACAACTCAACAGGACGAGCTGGGTGCATTGGGTCAAACAGAAGACGGAAGCATCTTCCGTTACGTAAAGTTCGGTGGTACTTCAACCATCAAAGCTGGACTGCTCGTTGTAGGGCCTGCCGCTCCTTCTAACTCTACTGGACTTGCTATTACGGCGGTTGGTACGGGTGGACAGACGGCAGCTAACCTTCAGGCTGGTTCAAGGCAACTCGTTGTCACTAACGGTTCAACTTCAGTAACAGCTAACCAATTCCAAGAACTCGTTATCAACTCGAGCGCAGATGGTTACTACACTCTCCGCATTGAAGGTAACACTGCTGCTGGAAATGGTGGTTACATTACCCTTCAACTCGCCGACCCACTTCCTCCAACGATTACAACGCTTGTACCTGGTACAGATACCGTTGACCTCGTTCTGGACAAGTGGAATGGTGCTGCACCTTCTACCACTGGTAATGCACCTGTTGGAGTAACGGTCGTTCCAGTGCCAAACACTGCATCAGTAACTAACTATGGTTGGGTACAAAGTGGTGGTTTGACAAAGGTTTCAGCAACAAGCGCTACAATTGGACTTGGTATTGCACAAGACCTTTCAGGTACTGCTGGATACGTTATTGTTACCGCAGCAACCACAGGTAATATTGGTTGGGCTAAAACATCAGCCGCTTCAAGTGCTGCACTCGTAGACCTAAACATTAACTAAGGAGAAGACCATGTCAACACAGGATTTAGGCCAATACAACGCCGCTGTCAAGCAAAACGGTCTTCGACTTAACGCTAATGAACCACTTGTAGCTGCCGGTGCTACAACGCTTTCTGGTACAGTAGTTGCTAATACACCTATTGTTACCCACATTCCAGTAGCAATTAATGCAACCGCAACCGCAACTGCTGCACAAGTAGCAAGTGGGTACATTACCTCAACATCTGGTGCCGCTACAACGATTACTTTGCCAACAAGCACTGCAATCGCCGCGGCGATTGGTGCTACGGCCGGAACAGTATTTGATCTTTACATTGACAATACTGCTGGTTCAAACACCGTGACTATCACACCAGATTCAAGTCAGGTAAAGTCACAAGTGGCTCAAGTAGCTACTTACGGTGTACCAACGTTTGGTTTGTTCACCGTAGCATCAGGTACGACTGGACTTGCGCGCTTTACATTCGTGTTTAGCTCGGCAACTGCCGCAAGTATTGCACGTACCTTTTAACAAAAATAAAACTAAATAAAACCCCTCCAGAAATGGGGGTTTTATTTTTATAAGCATATGTGGTATTATTTGCACATGTCTACTAAATCTCTTCAAGAAAAAAAGGTTGATATTGAAACAACTTTTGAATCATTAAAAGCTGAACAAAAGACTCATTCTGATAAAGTTACTGAAATCGAAGCAGAACTCCTTAGATTGCAAGGTCAATATCGACTGATTGATGAACTTATTACTGCTGAAAAAATTAACACACCCAAAGAGGTGAAGGATAAATAATGCAAGAACAAAGCTATTACGGCGCACCGACTGACAGTAGTGTAAAGATGATTCGTGAACGTCTTCGCGAACTATATGATCCAGAAGATTTTGTTACCGTTATTAACGTTGATACTAATCCTGTTACGTATCAGTTTGCAGCCCCTCAAGATAGTGAAACTTTCTCAGATTATCCAGGTCATAAGAATACTATTCAGAAGCGGCCGCCACAACGCATTACCTTGCAACCTGGTGACACTAAACTTGTACCGGCTTACGAAGCAGACCAAATGATTGAGGCTACTGTAAAGCAAGTGGCTATGAGCCGTATTCAAGCAAAGATTGATGCTGGTGAAATTGACAAGCGAGTTGGTGTTGCTGACTGGACTGATCCATATTTCCAAAATACTTTGATTAGCCAAATCTTTATTGGTAAAAAAGACATTCTAAGTGACTACAACTCTAAGCCAGTTGAAGTATCGAAAGACCTTGAACTCAATGAAATCGAACAACCAAAGCCAGTCGGACGACCTCGAAAAGAAGTCTAGGGAACTCGAAGAACGCGAACGTGTCCTTAATGCTCGTGAGGATTTAGTAAGTCGTGAAAATGCTTTAAATAAGCGTCAAAAGGTATTTGATGACGCGGAAGCAAAGATAGACGTTCTTAATAAGCAAATCAAAGCTAAAGAGGATATTTTAGCTTCACTTAATATTGATCTTGAAAACATTAAAAAGGCGGCTACTAAAAACATTGATTCACTTAAGGCTCAGGAAGATACTATCAAAAAAGCTATTAAAGCAAAAGAATCTGTATTAATATCTCTTAAGTCTCAAGAATCGACTATTATTAATTCGCTTAAATCACAGAAAACTGAATTAAACGAAGTAAAGAATCAAATTAAAGAAGCTGACGATTATCGAAAAGAACAAGAGCGAGTAGTTGAGAATACTATTAATGAATGGAATTCTACATTAGTTGAGTTTCGTAAGGAAGCCGATATTATCCAAGATGAAAAAGATAAACTCTGTAGAGACATTATTCGCCTTGAGCAGGATAAAACAGCTATTACTCTTGATTTAGATAAAGAGCAGCGTAAACTCGAATCACTCTATGACACTTATACTCAAAAAGTAGATGAATATAAATCTAAATTAAAACTGCTTGATACCGAAGTATCTAATAAACGCAATGAGTTTGACGATGTTACTAATTCTATCGAAATGCGTCTTAAAGCCGTGCAAACAAAAGAGAAATCTATACAACTAAAAGAAGGAACTTTAAATGTGCGGGCAAGTGAACTTGACCAAAAAGAACGTCGTTTAAAACTGAATTATGGCATTGCTGACATTCCATGGGAAAGTGGTGTATAATACGCCTATAAGGTAAGAGCCGGAAACGGTTCTTTTTATTAGGAGAATAATTATAGCTAACTGGACTAATGAACCTAACCCCTTTGGAGCAAATCATGTACCCCTTCTTGCCGGTACATCTTCAGTTGATGGCCAAACTCCTGTCCCAGTCGCAGTTGACCCGACAACAGGTGGCCTTTTAGTTTCAAGTGGAAGTTCATCTGCTACAGTCGTAGGCATTGGGCCTATTGGACAATATCAAGTAAATTATGATTCGATTGTTTACACAAATACTAGTACAACAGTTGATACATATACATATAAAACAGGTGGTGCGAGCGGAACAACAACCGCAACAGTCACAATTACTTATACAGATACGACTAAGACACAAATTAGCACAGTAGTGAGGACATAATATGGGCGCTATATTTGATCCACTTTTGGGCCAGCTACGAACAACCGATGGTTCTTCTTCATCGCCGCTTACAACAAAAGGTGATATTTATACCTATTCGACTACAAACACACGCTTGCCAGTTGGAAGTGATGGCCAAGTTCTATCTGCTGATTCAACGCAAACAACAGGACTTAAATGGATTGCTGCTGGTGGCACAGGGACAGTAACATCAGTATCGCAGACAGTGCCAACAGGTTTAACAATTACTGGTTCTCCAGTTACTACTTCGGGTACACTTGCAATCGGGCTCGATACTGGCTATGTTATCCCTCTCCAATCAACGCTTGATGGATATGTGGTCGGGCCTGCCTCGGCGACAGCGAACACTATTACAAGATATGATTCGACAACAGGTAAACTTGTTAAAAATAGTGGCGCAACTCTTGATGATAATGCTAATATATTCAGCAATAATTACTTAGGTTCAGGGACAAAAACAACAGCGGCCGGCGGTACAACGGTATTAACGAATGCGAGCACTCGTTTCCAAGCCCTGACCGGTTCTACCAGCCAAACATTTCAGCTTCCAAACGCAACAACATTATCTATAGGCCCATGGTTTGTTTTTAACAATAACTCGAGTGGCTCGCTTATTATTACCAATGCTGGCGGTACAACTCTTTACACCGTGCCTGCTGGCGGTGTTATTCAATGTGGCCCAACTGATATTAGTACCTCAAACGGTGCATGGGATTTTTACGGCTATTTCCCTAGTACGGTCACGTGGAGTTCTGGGGTAACAGGCCTTGTATTTAACACAGCCCTCTCAACGAGCCCTATGATTAATGCGGGAACATCGTCGGCTGCTAATCCCTCTTTCATTCCTCAACGCGCAAGTTCAACAACTGGCTATGGTGGCGATTCGACTCATTTATATGGATCAATTAGTGGAACATCTACATTTACCTCAACAGCAAGTGCGTTTAGTATTGCAAGTGGGTCACAATATCAGATTAATGGCACACAAATAGCAGCATCAAATCTTTCTAACGGAACAACAGGGAGTGGTGCGGTTGTTTTAGCATCTTCTCCTTCGCTTACTACACCAAATCTTGGTACTCCATCAGCCGTTACTCTTACTAATGCGACTGGCTTACCTTTATCCACTGGAGTAACAGGAACATTAGGAGTATCACACGGCGGAACAGGTGCAACGAGCTTTACACTTGGGAATGTTCTTGTAGGGGCCGGAACCGGAGCTATTGTTGCAACAAAAGGCGCTCCAGCCGGCAATTTCGTTGGTGATACTGACGGACAGACTCTGACAAACAAGACGATCAATGGATCAAGTAATACAATTACAAATGTGTCACTTTCAACCGGAATTACTGGCACTCTAGGAGTATCTAATGGTGGTACTGGTCAGACATCATATACGAATGGACAATTATTAATTGGTAACACTACCGGAAATACATTAGCTAAATCAACGCTTACTGCGGGAACGGGCATCACGATTACAAACGGAGCTGGAAGTATTACTATATCTTCCTCTGCGGCTGGCACGGTCACTTCTGTTGATGTTTCAGGAGGAACCACCGGATTATCTTTTACGGGTGGCCCAATTACTTCATCGGGGACAATAACAGCAAGTGGAACCCTTAATGTTGCTAATGGTGGAACGGGTGCAACTTCATTGACCTCAGGTAATGTGCTCGTGGGAGCCGGTACATCTGCGGT
>Ga0164242_10005698_pt1 | contig 13835 bp, 9 predicted proteins | sample OricomgcompostMG_FD_108783 | JGI IMG/M metagenome (GOLD analysis project Ga0164242, IMG submission 108783) | Miracle-Growth compost microbial communities from Emeryville, California, USA - Original compost - Miracle growth compost (MG) ...
CGACCAGCACGAACACCTCGGCACCGGTCCACCAGGACCGGCTGCGCAGCTGCTCGGGCGTCACGTCGGGACCCGGGAGCCGACTCTCCAGATAGCCGGCGAGATCCTTGAGCGCGGGCGCCGCCTGGCTGGCCGAGGTGAGGTAGTTGAGGAGGTACTCGTCCGGGATCTCACCGAGCAGCGAACGGCGGTAGTCGACCACCACCAGCTGGGCCTGCTTCGGCGTCCGGGTGCGGATGACCTCCCGGGCGTAGGCACGCAGCAGCGCGCTCTTGCCGGACTGGCCGTCGCCGAAGACGAGCAGGTGCGGCTCGGTGTCGGGGTCGAGCGAGACCGGGGCGAGCTCGCGCTCGTTGATGCCGAGCAGCAGCCGGCTCCCCGGCGCCTCCGGGGTGACCCCGGCGGCAGCCTGGATCTCGTCGAGCCGGATCTGCGCCGGCAGCAGCCGCAGCTTCGGGCCCTGCGGTCCGGTCCAGCCGGTGCGGACCCGCTCGATCAGGTCCTCGACGCCGTCGCCGAGGGTCGCGGCACGCTGGTCGCCGTCGATGCGCGGCAGCGCACCGAGGAAGTGCAGCTTCTGCGGCACCAGGCCGCGGCCCGGGCGTCCGGCCGGCACCAGGGCGGCGATCTTGCGGTCGATCTCGGAGTCGGTCGGGTCGCCGAGCCGCAGCTCGAGCCGGGTGCCGAGCAAGTCGCGCAGCGCGGCCCGGTAGTCCGACCACCGGGTCGCCGCAGTGAGCAGGTGGAAGCCGAAGGTCAGGCCGCGCTGGGCGAGCTGCTGGAGCTCGATCTCGATGTCGTCGAAGTCCGAGCGCAAGGTGGCCCACCCGTCGACCACCAGGAAGACGTCGCCGTACCCGTCGTCGACCCGCCCCTCCCGCCGCCGCGCCCGGTAGGTCTCGATCGAGTCGATGCCGGTGCTGCGGAAGTATGCCTCGCGGCGGTCGACCACGCCGCGCACCTCGGCCAGGATGCGGCGGACGACGTCGGGCTCGCTGCGGGTGCCGATGCCGGCGACGTGCGGCAACCGGGCCATCGGCGCGAACGTGCCGCCGCCGAAGTCGAGCACGAAGATCTGGCTCTCGAGTGGCGTGCTGGTCAGCGCCAGCGAGGTGACCAGGGTGCGTAGCAGCGTGCTCTTGCCCGAGCGGGGGCCGCCGACGATGGCGGCGTGACCGGCGGCGCCGCCGAGGTCGACGCTGAGCGTGTCGCGACGCTGCTCGTGCGGCCGGTCGACAGTGCCGAGCGGCACGACCAGCCCGCCCGCGGCCCGCCACGACGGCGAGGTGAGGCCGGCGGCGGCGTCAACGACGAGGTCCGGCAGCAGCTGGTCCAGCGTGTCCGGTACGTCGAGGGGCGGCAGCCAGACCTGGTGGGCCGGCATGCCGTGCCCTGCCATCCGGCTGACCGCGATGTCCAACAGCGACTCGTCCGAGGCGGGCGGCGGCGCGACCGCGACGGCGGCGGGCTCCTCGGGCAGGTCGAGGCCACGGACCGGCGCGATCGTGAACGGCAGGATGCCGCTGATCCCACCGGACTCGTCCCGGCGTACCCGGACGGCGCCGGACGGCGGCCCGGAGACGTAGGCAGCCTTGAACCGCTGCATCGAGGTGGGGTCGGGCTTGAGGTAGCCCAGGCCCGGCACGGCCGGCAGCTCATAGGCATCCGGTACGCCGAGGACTGCCCGCGACTCCTGCGCGGAGAAGGTGCGCAGGCCGACACGGTAGGAGAGGTGGGACTCCAGACCGCGCAGCCGGCCCTCGTCGAGCCGCTGCGAGGCCAGCAGCAGGTGCAGGCCCAGCGAACGGCCCAGCCGGCCGATGGCGACGAAGAGGTCGATGAACTCCGGCTTGGCCGACAGCATCTCGGAGAACTCGTCGACCACCAGGAACAACGACGGCAGCGGGGCCATCGTCGGGTCGGCGACGCGGGCCTTCTCGTAGTCCTTGATCGAGGAGAAGTTGCCGGCCTCGCGGAGCAGCTCCTGGCGCCGCACCATCTCGCCTGACAGGGCGTCCTGCATGCGGTCGACCAGGGTGAGCTCGCCGGCCAGGTTGGTGATCACCGCGGAGACGTGCGGCAGGTCGGCCATGCCGGCGAAGGTGGCACCGCCCTTGAAGTCGACCAGCACCATGTTGAGCTGCTCGGGGGAGTGGGTCAGGGCCAGGCCGAGCACCAGCGTGCGGAGGAACTCCGACTTGCCCGAGCCGGTCGCGCCGATGACCAGGCCGTGCGGGCCCATGCCCTGCTGGGCCGACTCCTTGATGTCGAGGTGGACCGGGACGCCGTTGTCACCCAGCCCGATCGGCACCCGCAGCCGGTCCCGAGCCGGTCGCGGTCGCCAGGAGACGGTGGGGTCGAGGACGCGGACGTCGCCGAGTCCGAGCAGCTCCATGAAGTCGGTCGGGCCGGTGATCTCCTCACCGGTCTCGGCGCCGCTGCGGCCGGTGGCGACGGTGTGCAGCGGGGTCAGCCGGCGCGCGAACGCCTCGGCGACCTGCGGGTCGCACTGGTCCAGGCGGGCGTGCACCGGCTCGGACCGCACCCGCACCACGGAGACGGGCACGCTGTGTCCGTCGGCAGGGGCCTCCACGTCGGGGCCGCCTCCGATCTGCAGCCGCAGCCAACTGGCGTCGACCAGGTCGTCCCAGCGCGCCGGCAGGTCGAGGACCGTCACGCCCTGGACGCCGTCCTGCGGGAGGACGTGGTTGCCGGGTGGGATCGTGGCGCCGTCCACGACGACCAGGATGTGTGGGGTGATGGTGCGCTCGTCGGCGCCGAAGCGGGGCCGGTCGACCAGGTCCGCCGGGAGCAGCGCGGCCAGGTCGTCGAGCGAGGTGGCGACCATCCGGCGTGGACCCACCGCGTCGGCCTCACGGTTGCTCTGGGCGTGCGGCAGCCACTTCACCCAGTCCCAGTGGGCGCGCAGCGACTCGGTGGTGAGGACGGCGACGACCAGTTGGTCGGGGGAGTGGAAGGCGGTCGCCGAGCAGATCAGCGCGCGGGCGGCCGAGCGCGCGGGTGCCTCGTCCCCACAGATCTCGATGTGGTCGAAGGCGCGCAGGTCGAGCGAGGCCGGCAGGTCCGGCTGGAGCCGGTGCACGACCAGGAGCCGGTGGAGCGCGGAGGCAGCCGCCGGGTCGACCTGGTCGATCGGGGCACTGTCGGGCGGCACCAGGGTGAGAGACAGCGGCTGGTGGCAGACGCCGTACCGGATCTGGAGGAAGCGCGGATCGCTCGCCCCGCGCTCCCAGAGGCGGGAGCGCTCCTCCGCCAGCGCCGGCAGCGACCCCGGGTCCGGGCTGTGCCAGGTGAGGGCGCGGCGCTGCTGGTCGCCGGCCCGGCGGGCGCTCTCCCGGACCGAGGCGAGGTAGCGCAGGTAGTCGGTGCGCTGGCCGCCCACGCTCTGCTGGCGCTGCTTCCGCTGCCGGTCGATCTGGACCACGATGAAGCCGATCGTGGCGAAGAGGAACATGCCTGCCGAGATGTACTGCCGCGCGCCGGCACCCTGCCCGGAGCCGCCCATCGTCGCCACCAGCACGATCGAGCCGAGACTGCCCAGCATCGGGATCGCGTTCATCAGCACGCCGCCGCTGCCCTCGGACTGGTCGAGCGGAGGCGGCGGCTGCAGCACGATCTCGCCGGTCGGCAGCTCGGGCTCGTCGGAGCGGCCACCGCGCAGCGGCGACGCGGCCGTCGAGAGGGCAGGAGTCACGACGTTGCACTTCCCTGATTCGGCCCGTCGAAACCTGGGTAGTACTGCGGCGTGGCCCCCCAACGCATCGCCGGCAGCCTCGTGCTCACCGTGCACGGCATCCGCGGTGCGGTCGACCTCGTCGTCCCTCCCGATGCCACCGCGCTGGACCTCGCCCAGGAGTACGCCGCCCAGCTCGGTCTGGCTCACGTCCCGCCACTGCTGACGCCGTTGGGGGAGCCGCTCGCGCCCGAGGACGTGCTCGCCGGCCGGGGACTGGTCTCCGGCGACCTGCTGGTCGTGGCTGAGCCGGTCGGCATCCGCGCGGGCAGGCGGCGGGCGACGCGGCGAGGTGCGGCGGTGGCGAGCCCCGGCGAGAGCAGGACCGCGGGATCGGAGCGGGCGGGCGCCCCCTCGGCGCTCTTCGTCACGATCGCGGCCGCCGCCGCGATCACCGCCGGCTGGCTGGGGCCGCAGCTGCGCGGTGGGCCGCACGACGCGGTGGTGGCCCTGCTGCTCGTCGGCGCGGCGACCGGGCTCGTGCCCGCCGGCCGGCTCGGGGCGCGGCGGGCGGTGGTGGCGCCGGTCCTCGCCGGCTCGGCCGCCTATGTGATCGCGTGGGACCCCGCCCCCGAGCGGCTGCCGACCATCCTCGGGGTGGCGGCCCTGGCCGCCGCGGTGACCGCTGCGGTGGTGCGGGCGTTGGCGGGCGGTGCCGAGGAGGCGCTGCGGGTCTGGATCATCGGCGGTGCGCTGGTCTTCGTGATCAGCTGCGGCGCGGCGTTGCTCGATCTCGCGCCGCAGGTGGTCTGGGCGGTGCTGCTCGCCGCCGCGGTGCTGGGCGCGCGGGTGGTGCCCGCACAGGCGGTCGACGTCCCCGACGGCTATCTCGTCGATCTGGAGCGGCTGGCGGTCTCCGCCTGGTCGGCCCGCACCCAGCCGGGTCGCCGGGGTCGCACCATCGTGCCCCTCGGCGCTGTCGCCGAGGTCGCCGCCCGTGGCGCTCGGCTGCTGCAGGCGGCCTCGGTCGCGGTGCTGGCGCTGACCCTGCTGTGCGCGCCGGCCCTGCTGGTCACCGCGCACCTGCCGGTCGACCGGGTCGGTGCGCGGCTGATGGTGGGCCTCGGCGGCATCTCACTGCTCTTCACCGCGCGCAGCTACCGCTATGCGCTGCCACGGACCCTGTTGCGGGTCGCCGGGCTGTGGTGCCTGGTCTGCGTGCTGGCGGTGCTGCTGCCGGACCTCAGCGGCGCCCGCGCGGTCGCCGTGGTGGCGGTGACGATCGTGCTCGCCCTCGGCGTACTGGCGGCGGCGGTGGCCACCGGCCGGGGCTGGCGCTCGGCCTGGTGGGCGGCCCGTGCCGACTTGGGCGAGGGACTGGCGATGGCCGCGACCCTGGCGCTGCTGGTGGTCGCCACCGGATTCTTCCGCGCCCTGTGGGAATCGCATCTGGGTGTTTAGCGCCGCACCGCCCGGGAATACGGCGAATGTCCGGACGATCGGGATCCGGACGACCAACCGAACGCAGGCGGCGGGTGCCGCCGGACAAGGAAGAAAGATGGGCGACTTCCAGGCGACACCGGCGCAGCTCGACGCCGCGGCCAAGGAGATCCAGAGCGCGCAGGACGACCTCACGGCGATCGCCGTGTCGCTCCGCGGCCAGATCGAGCCGATGGCGGCGAAGTGGCTCGGATCGGGGGCCAACGCCTTCTTCGAGTTCCACAACTCGTGGCAAGTCCACGAGAAGAAGATCGTCGACCAGCTCACCAACTTCGGCCACGCGCTGGGTGCCACCAAGGCCACTGTGACCCAGGTCGACGAGGGCGAGCAGGCCAACTACAACAAGATGCTCGGCCGGCTCAACGGCTGACCCGGAAGACGACGAAGGAGTACGACGATGGGTAACGACGGCACCATCAGGGTCACCGGAGCTGACCTCGAAGGCATGGCGACCGACATGGCGCAGGCCAACGGCAAGATCAAGCAGCGTCTCGACGACATGCACCAGAACCTGATGAAGATCTACGGCGACGGCTGGGTCGGTGACGCGAAGAACGCCTACGACGCCGCCAAGGCGACCTGGGACAGGCAGATCGCCGACATGAACCAGATCATGCAGGACGCGCACAGCAACGTGCTCTCCTCGAAGGAGAACTACTCCGCGGGCGACAAGCGCGCCGCCAGCTTCTTCTGATCTCGATCCTCGATGACTCAAGCACCCCCGGCCTCCTCCGGGCTGGTCCGCGTCACGGTCGCCTCCGGCACCCGCCGGGTAGATCTCGTCCTGCCCGGCGCGGTCCCGGTCGCGGAGCTCGTGCCCGAGCTGGCCCGCAGCGTCGGCCTCCTCGACGCGGCCACCGTCTACGGCGGCTACCGGCTCGTGCTGCCCGACGGCCGGAGACTCGCGCTCGACTCGGGCCTGATCAGCCAGGGCATCGAGGACGGCGGCGTCCTCACCCTCAGCGCGGGCGTCGACGAGCCCGCCCTACGCGTTTACGACGACGTCGTCGAGGCGATGACCGACGTCGTCGAGCGCGAGCTGCGGCCCTGGCAGCCCGAGCAGGGCCGCGCGACCGCACTGGTCGCGAGTGCGCTGTTCCTGCTGTTGGGCGCGGTCGCGCTGCTGGTGCAGCACGAGTCCCGGCTGGCCGGGGCCGCGGCGGGCGTCGTCGCGCTGGTGCTGATCGGCGGCGCCGTGGTGCTCTCCCGTGCCCAGCGCGAGGCCGAGGCGTCGGTCGCTGTCGCCTGGCTGGCCTGTGTCTATGCCGCGGTGGGCGGACTCGTGCTGGCGTGGCGTGCCGGGGGTTCCGGTGTCGAGGTGCTCGGCCTCCCGCTCGCCACGGCCGGCGGGGCCGTGCTCGTGGTGGGCTTCATCGGCCTGGTCGGCCTCACGGTCGAGGGCCGGACGCTGCTGCTGCCCGCCGCCGTGGTGGGCGCTGTCCTGCTGGCCGCCGGGCTGGTCGTGCGCGCCACCGATTGGCGGGCAGCGGTCGTGCTGACCGTCGTGCTCGTCGTGGTGGTGCTGGCCGGCGGGGTCTTCCCCTGGCTCGCACTCGGCATGACAGCGACCGACGTCGACCGGCTCTACTCCCCGCAGGACATCACCGCTGACCCCTCCACGATCGACCCGAGCAAAGTCGCCGCCGACGCCCGGCTCGCCCACGAGATCCTGGTCGGCATCTCGGCGACGGTCGGGGTGCTGCTCGTGCTGGTGGTGCCGTTCGCGGTCAGCCTCGGCCTGTGGGGGACCCTGCTCGCGGTCGCGGCATGCGCGGCCGTCATGCTCCGCACCCGGCAGTACCGCACCGGGAGCGAGGTGCTGGTGGGGCTCGCCCTCGGCGTACTCGCGCTTGCGGCCAGCGGCGTGGCGCTGCTGTGGCTGCATGCGTCCTGGCGACCCACGACCGCGGTGGCGCTGGCCGCGATCGGCGCGACCGTGCTGGCCGCGACGATGCTGCCCGCGGCTCCTTCGGTGCGCCGCGGCCGCCTGGGCGACGTCGCGGAGTCGGCCTCGCTGATCCTGCTGCTCCCGCTGCTGGTGTTGGCCAGCGGCTCCTTCTCGGCCGTGTCGATCTAGGTCGACGATGACGACGAAGAAGGACCTGGTCGAGGCGCATGCCTTCAGCCGCCGCCGGCTGGTGACGGCGTTCCTGTCCGGCGCACCGGGGGGTCGGGAGGTCGAGCCGTCCCGCCCCGGCCGCACCATCGTCGGCGGCGCCGCGCTCGCGCTGCTGCTGGTCGCGGGTGCCGCGATCGCCTCGGTGCTCGCGCCGCGCACGCAGACCGACTGGGACAAGCCGGGCCTGGTCATCTCCAAGGAGAGCGGCGAGCGCTACGTCATCACCTCGCAGGGCGCGCCGCTGCGGCCGGTCATCAACGTCACCTCCGCACAGCTCATCCTCGGCGCCAAGCTGACCCCGACGATCGTGTCGCAGAAGACGCTGCACGGGCGCACGCCCGGCGACGACATCGGCATCCTCGGGGCGCCGCAGCAGCTGCCGGACCCGAGTGCTTTCGTGGAGACCGGCTGGACGGCCTGTACGGCGAACCGCGCGGGCATCTCGGTCGCCGTCGCCCGCCATCCCGGCGTGACGGCGGCTGCCGGAGCCGGCGCGACGGTGACGGCCGACGGCAAGACCTATTGGGTGATCGCCGAGGGCGCCGATCATCGCGCGCGGCGCTATCCGGTGCCGTCGATGGCCGGCGAGGACAACCTCCTCGAGGCAGTCGGCCTGCCACCGGAGGCGCAGGCGGTGCATGTCTCCGACACCTGGCTCGCCCTGTTCCCGGAGGGCGGCGCGCTCGGCTTCGACAGCTTCGGGCTCGGCGCCGGGGTCGGCCAGCGGGCTCCCTACGCCGGCCGGGGCGGCATCAAGCCGGACGCCAGGATCGGTGACTTCGCGACGGTGAGCAGCACCGGGCGCGTCTTCCTGCTGACCCCTGCCGGCCCGGCGCCGCTGGACCCGTTCGCGGCGGCCATCTACACCACCACCGCCGAGCTGGTCGGCAACGGCCCGCACAGCGCTGGCACCGGCCGGCTGCCCACGGTCGGTCAGGCCGCGCCGACCTGGTCCGAGGCGCACTGGCCCGCGGCGACCCTCCGGCCGGTCGAGGGCCCGGTCTGCGGCGAGTTGAACGCCAAGGCAGGTGCCGCGCCGTACGTCCGGCTGGGGGAGGCTCCCCACGGCATCGCCTGGTCCTCGCCGGCGGCCGGCACGCGCGACCCGGTCGCCGAGCCCGGCACCGGCGCCTTGGTCCGCAGCGGCGACTGGGCCCAGACCACGAGCAGCAGCACGTGGATCGTCGACGACCGGGCGAAGGCCTATCCGGTCCAGGACCAGAAGACACTCGAGACCCTCGGCTTCGACTCCTACCACGCGCCGCTGGTGCCCGACTCCTGGATCAAGGCTCTCGGGGCCGGGGTGCCGCTCTCCACCGGACTGGCGCTGTGCGCACCCGGCACGCCGCCGAAGTCCACCACCGGGGCCGGGTCATGCTCCTGAGACGGGCCACTGCCGCCGGTGTCGCGCTGGCTGCACTGCCGGTGTCGATCGCCGCGGCCCCGCAGCCGGCGCAGGCCGCCGAGCGGCTGCCCGAGTGCAGCGGCGTCTCCGCGCAGCAGCCGAACGGAACCACCCTCGTCGACGTACCGGCGGATGACCCGCTGGCCCAGATCGGCGTACCGCAGGCGCAGCAGTGGCTGCGCGACCACGGCACCCGGCCCGGCGCCGGCGTCACCGTCGCCGTGGTCGACTCGGGGATCGGGGCCGGCGTGACCAAGGCGGCCGGCAGCGCGTCCAGCGCACCCGGCTATTTCCACGGTAGCGCTGTCGCCGGGATCATCGCGGGCCCGGCCGGCGTGGCTCCGGGGGCCCACGTTCTCGACCTGCCCGTCTACACCGGTGCTGGCTCCTCGACCGGCCCGCAGGTGTCGGCGGCCAGCGTCAGGTCCGCGTTCGCCGCGCTCGCCGCCCACTACCGCGACTGGCACGTCTCGATCGTCAACGCCTCTCTCGAGGTCGACGACGACCCGCAGCTCCGGGCCGACGTGGCGCAGCTGCGACGACACGGCGTGATCGTGGTCGCCTCCACCGGCAACCGGATGCAGGCCGCCGGCGTGCCCTCGGTCTATGTCGGCGGCGAGGACTTCGCTGACCACTACTTCCCCGCCGGGTACGCCGGGGTCGTCGGGGTCAGCGCGGTCGCACCGCCGGGCTCCGACGCGGCGGCCGCGGTGCTGGCCAACTCCGCGACCGACGTCAGCGCACCGACGGTCGGCCTGCGCACGCTCAGCATGATCGGCACCCCGTGCGTGCTGGACGACGTGGCGACGTCGTGGTCGGCGGCGGAGGTGAGCGGCGTACTCGCGCTGTTGCGGTCGCGGTATCCGAAGGCCAGCGCCGCCGAGCTCGTCGCGCGCCTGGAGGACACCGCGTCGGGTCGCACCGACGTGCGGACCGACTTCGCCGGCGCGGGCGTCGTCCAGGCCGAGGAGGCGCTGACCCGGCCGCTCGCGCTCGAGCCGGGCGGGAGGCAGTCGACCGACGCGGTGCCAGCGCCCGACGAGCACGCATCGGCCCCGCCGCCCGCCCGCGACGTACTGGCCGGGACCCGGCACCTGTCGGTGTGGTGGGGGCTGCTCGGCGGCGGGGCGCTGCTGCTCGCGCTGGTGGTCCGGCCGGTGCTGTCCCGGCGGAGGTCGCGCTGAGCCCTTCGGCGCTCACTCGCTGACGACAGGAGCATGATGTCGACCATGCGGGCAGCCCTCATGGTCACGTGCATCAACGACGCCCTCTATCCCGGCACCGGGAAGGCGGTGGTGCGGCTGCTGCGCCGGCTGGGGGTGGACATCGACTTCCCCGAGGCCCAGACGTGCTGCGCGCAGCCGATGGTCAACACCGGCTACCTCGAGGAGGCGGTGCCGGTGGTGCGGACCTTCGTCGAGGCGTTCGCGGGTTATGACGCGATCGTGACGCCGTCCGGCTCGTGTGCGGGATCGGCCCGTCACCAGCATGAGATGGTGGCCCGCCGCTCGGGGGACGCCGGCCTCGAGCGGGCGGTCGCGGAGGTCTCGCCGCGGGTCTATGAGCTCTCCGAGTTCCTGGTCGACGTTCTCGGAGTGACCGACGTGGGGGCGTACTTCCCGCATACCGTGACCTACCACCCGACCTGCCACTCGCTGCGCATGCTCGGTGTGGGGGACCGGCCCCGGCGGCTGCTGGAGAGCGTCCGCGGGCTGAGGCTGGTCGACCTGCCCGCCGCCGATCAGTGCTGTGGCTTCGGCGGCACCTTCGCGGTGAAGAACGCCGACACGTCGATCGCGATGGGAACCGACAAGGTGCGGCACGTCCAGGAGACCGGTGCCGAGGTGCTGATAGCAGGGGACAACTCGTGCCTGACCCACATCGGGGGCCTGCTCTCCCGGCAGCGGGCGGGGGTGCGGACCGTGCACCTCGCCGAGGTCCTTGCCTCCACAGATGGGGCGGTGCTCGGCACGCCGGCGGGAGGCGCGCGATGAGCACCACCTTCGTCGGCATGCCGGCCTTCCCCATCGCAGCGCGGGAGGCGCTGGACAACGCGCAGTTGCGGCACAACCTCGCCCACGCGACCGGCACCATCCGGGCCAAGCGGGCCCGGCTGGTCGAGGAGGTGGATGCGACCTCCAGCTGGAAGGAGCTGCGGCGGGCCGGCGCCGGCGTCAAGGAGCAGGCACTGCTCACCCTCGAGGCGCAGCTGCTCCGGCTCGAGGAGGCGCTGACCGCGAACGGCGCCACCGTGCACTGGGCCGTCGACGCCGCGGAGGCGAACCGGATCGTGACCGAGATCGTCCAGCGCCACGGCGTGGACGAGGTGGTCAAGGTCAAGTCGATGCTGACCCAGGAGATCGGGCTCAACGAGGCGCTTGCCGCCCAGGGGATCGCGGCATGGGAGACCGACCTGGCCGAGCTGATCGTGCAGCTGGGCGATGACCTGCCCTCCCACATCCTGGTGCCGGCGATCCATCGCAATCGTGCCGAGATCCGCGAGATCTTCCTGCGTTCGATGAAGGAGGTCGGCCGGCCGGCGCCGGAGGACCTGACCGACGAGCCGGCGGTGCTGGCCGCGGCCGCGCGGGCGCACCTGCGGGAGAAGTTCCTGCGGGCCAAGGTCGGGATCTCCGGAGCGAACTTCGCCGTCGCCGAGACCGGCACCCTGGTTGTGGTCGAGTCGGAGGGCAATGGCCGGATGTGTCTGACGCTGCCCGAGGTGCTGGTGTCGGTGGTCGGGATCGAGAAGGTCGTCCCGACGTGGGAGCAGCTCGATCCGTTGCTGCGGCTGCTGCCGCGCTCGTCGACCGGTGAGCGGATGAACCCCTACACCTCCACCTGGTCCGGGGTGACTCCGGGCGACGGTCCGCAGGAGGTGCATGTCGTGCTGCTGGACAACGGCCGCACCCGTGCGCTGGCCGACGAGGTGGGCCGGCAGGCGCTGCGATGCATCCGCTGCTCGGCCTGCCTCAACGTCTGCCCGGTCTACGAGCGCACCGGTGGGCACGCCTACGGCTCGGTGTATCCGGGACCGATCGGCGCCATCCTCAACCCGCTGCTCAAGGGCGTGGGCAACCCGGGACCCGAGGGGGAGCAGGTCGACTCGCTGCCCTACGCCTCCTCGCTGTGCGGTGCCTGCTTCGAGGTCTGCCCGGTGCGCATCGACATCCCCTCGGTGCTGGTCGACCAGCGGGCGAAGGTGGTCGACGCCCGGCGGGGCCGTGGCCCTGTCGCCGGGCTCGGCTCGGGTCACCTGGCCGAGGGGCTCGCCTTCAAGGGCGCCGCGGTGGCACTCGCGGACGCCGGCAAGCTGGGCTTCGGTGAGCGATTCACCGGCGTCGGGCTGCGGATGGCACGCCGGCTGGGCATGCTGCCCGGCCTGAGCAAGTGGACGGGAGCACGCGATCTGCCGCCGGCTCCGCCAGAGTCTTTCCGGGCGTGGTGGAAGCGGACCGACGGAGGGAGGGACGATGGCTGAGGCGCGCGCGCAGCGAGCCTCGCGACCCCCGCGCGAGGAGATCCTGGCCCGGGTGCGCTCCGCACTCGCCGGGGTGAGCGACGTACCCGCGCCGCCGCCGGCACCCCGGCGCACCCCCGTGGACGACGTCGTGGCGTTGTTCGCCGAGCGGGTGGCCGACTACCGCGCCACCGTCGTCAGGAGTACGCCGGAGCAGCTCGCCGCCGCGGTCGCCGAGGCGCTGCCGCCCGGCGCGGCGGTGGTGGTGCCGGACGGCCTGTCCGTGTCGGTCGAGCATGCCGTCGTCGACGACGGCAGGCGGAGCGCCGCCGAGCTGGACCGGATCGACGCGGTGGTCACCGACGCGGCGCTCGGCATCGCCGAGACCGGCACCATCGTGCTCGACCACGGGCCCGGCCAGGGACGGCGCGCGATCACGCTGATCCCCGATGTCCATGTGTGCATCGTGCGCGCCGACCAGGTGGTCCTCGACGTACCCGACGCCGTCGCGCTGCTGGACGCGAGCGTCCGGCAGGGACGTGCGCTCACCTGGATCAGTGGCCCGTCGGCCACCAGCGATATCGAGCTCGACCGGGTCGAGGGCGTGCACGGCCCACGGAACCTGCACGTGATCATCGTCGCCACCGCGACCTAGCCGGGATGCCGGAGGAGGACGCTGCCGCCCTGCGCCACTGGCGAGTCTGACGCGATGCAGGACAAGGAACGGCGCCCGACCAGCGTCTCCGCAGGTCAGGCGCCGTTTCGTGGTAGCGGATCTGGGGGATTCGAACCGCCCAGTCGCGGTGTCTGGGCGTGGCCGGTCCTGTCTGGGCCTGGCCCTCGCGAAATAGCCCTTCACCTGCGGATACGTCGCTTCTTGTGCTGCTCTGCCGAAGAGCTCTAAGGACACACGATGCTCTATGAATCCGCACGGTGAGCGAGGTCGGGGTGGTCGGGCAACGGGACTTCGGAGAGATCGAACGGCTGCCGTCCAAGAGGTACCGCGCGAGGTACATGTACGGCGTCGAGCGCTACGGCGCACCGGTGACGTTCACGACCAAGGCCGAAGCGGAGGGGTGGCTCGCCGCCGAGCGCAGACTGTTGGAGCGGGACGCGTCCGAGCCCGGCACCTGGCTGCCTCCCCTCGTGCGAATCGAGAACGCCAAGCGTGCGAGGAGGCCGAGCGGAACCGACCGCCGCTGTTCGCGGACTATGCGGAGTCCTGGCTCCTCGGGCGGCGGGTCAAGGGCCGGCCGCTCGCCGCGGAGACGGTGCGCAAGCACCGGACCCAGCTCGACGTGCGACTGCCGCCAGTGTTCGGCTCGCTCGCACGCGCGACCACGAGTCCCCCGATGGGCGGGCCACCCAGCGAAGAGGTCAATGGCTGACTCGACTGGCCACTGCGCGGGAGTGCTGTGCGCCCTCAGCGCCACGAAGGACTAGGACGGTCCATCGCTGCCCCAGCGGGCTGCGACGTCATCTGTTCCGCTCACAGAAACGATTATCGCGTGGATTCGGGGCGATTGTTGCGGGGCCCTTCTCGTGAGCGCATATCGTGACTACAGTCCTCTGTGTTAGTTGTTTCTCTAAGCGGAACGAGGATGAAGTGACTTCAACGCCCCCGCTCGAAGGGGTGCGCGTTCTCGACGTCTCGACG
>Ga0164242_10005699_pt1 | contig 13834 bp, 12 predicted proteins | sample OricomgcompostMG_FD_108783 | JGI IMG/M metagenome (GOLD analysis project Ga0164242, IMG submission 108783) | Miracle-Growth compost microbial communities from Emeryville, California, USA - Original compost - Miracle growth compost (MG) ...
CGCCCGGGCCCAAGTCGAGCTCGACCCGCAGGCGCTGTTCACCGGCGCGCCGCCAATCTTGTTCGACGAGTGGCAGGTCGAGCCAGCCATCTGGAACCGGGTCCGGCGACAGGTCGACGACCGCACCGAGAAGGGCCAGTTCATCCTGACCGGCTCTGCCCGCCCGCGCGATGACGCCAACCGCCATTCGGGAGCCGGCCGGTTCTCGGTGATGCAGATGCGCCCGATGAGCCTGTTCGAGTCGGGCCACTCAACCGGCCAGATCTCGCTGGGTGCGCTGCTCGACGGTGAGTCCCAGACCGGTCTAGGCACCCACCTCTCGTTCGAAGAGCTGCTACGACGCATCGTCACAGGCGGCTGGCCGGAACTGATCGGTGCTGAAGAGGACTTCGCACGTGACTGGCTCGCCGATTACCTGCGCCAGGTCGTCGAGGTAGACGTTCCCGGGATGGGTCACCGTCGCAACCCCGGCAACCTGCGCCGGCTGCTCGAGTCGCTTGCTCGGGGAGTCGGGCAGGCAGTTAAGCTCAGCGAGCTCGCCAAAGACGTCGGGGGCGATGCTGGGCCCGTCGCCCACGAGACGGTCACCGGATATCTCGATGCGCTCGCGCGGCTGCGACTCACCGACGACTCAGCGGCGTGGCGACCACATATGCGCTCACGAGCCCGACTGCGCGCGGCGCCGGTTCGCTACTTCGTCGATCCCTCCGTCGGGACCGCCGCTCTCAATATCGGCAGTGCCGAGCTCCGCGCGGACCCGCTGGCCACCGGGTTCCATTTCGAGGCGCTCGTCATCCGTGACCTGCGCGTCTACGCGCAGCTGCACCGTGGGCAGGTCGACTCCTGGCGCGACTCGAACGGCAACGAGGTCGACGCCGTTGTGACCGCTCGTGACAACAAGTGGGCCGCCTTCGAGGTCAAGCTCAATCCCCGTGACGTGGACGGCGCAGCAGCCTCGTTGCTTCGCTTTGCGGCCAGCGTCGATACCGACCGGCACAAGGCACCCGCCTGCTTGGGTGTCATCACCTCCACCGGCGTCGGCGGTCGTCGAGCCGACGGCGTCCACGTCATCCCGATCGGCGCGCTCGGCCCCTGACCCATCGAGATGGCGCTCGTGGGAATTGGGGTGGCCACTCGACGTCGCTACACGGCCTTGAGAGGTGTGACGATGTCGTTGAAGAAGCTCGCCGCTGGGTCGGGGTATGAGTACCTGACCGAGCAGGTCGCGGCCAACGACTCCACCGAGCTCGGCAAGGGTCCGCTGGCGGATCACTACCGGGCGAAAGGCGAAGCACCCGGCCTGTGGGTCGGCAAGGGTCTGGCCGGGATCAGGGGCATCCAGGCCGGCGACATCGTGACAGCCGAGCAGATGAAGCACCTCTTCGGCGACGGCCGCGACCCGGTCACCGGCGCCGCGCTCGGACGGCCCTACGGCAAGAGATCGGTCGCCGGCTTCGACCTCACCTTCAGCCCGGCCAAGTCGGTCTCGGCGCTGTGGGCCGTCGCCCCGCCCGAGGTTGCGAGGACGATCCGAGAGGCCCACCAGGCAGCGGCCACCGACGCGATCACGTTCATGGAAAGCCACGGGTTGTTCACCCGGGAGGGCACCGACGGCGCCCGCCAGGTCGAGACCCGCGGCCTGATCGCCGCGGCGTTCACCCACCGCGACTCGCGCGCCGGTGACCCCGATCTCCACACCCACGTTGCGGTCGCGAACAAGGTTCAGACCAAGCAAGGCAAGTGGCTCTCCATCTACGGCACCGTCCTGCACCGCTACGCCGTCGCAACCTCTGAGGCCTACAACACCGCACTGGAGCATCACCTGCGTGAGAAGCTCGGGCTCCGGTTCGTCGACGTTCCCCGCCCCGATGGGAAGCGGCCCGTCCGCGAGGTCGCCGGTGTCGACCCGGCGCTCATCCGACTGTGATCCTGACCCGCCGCAATGACCGGCGCCTCGGCATCAGCGGCACCGACTGGGTCAAGAACGGCGACCGCTGGACCATCACCCACCTCAACCCGGATGGCAGCCTGCGTGCCCAGCACACCCGCTCCCACCTCAGCGTCGTGCTTCCGGCCGAGTACGTCGCCGGGCACGTCGAGCTCGGCTACGCCACCACCGTCAACGCCGCCCAAGGCTCCACCGCCGACGTCGCGCACGGCATCCTCACTGGCGACGAGGACCGACAACTGCTGTACACGATGCTCACCCTCGGCCGTGCCGAGAACCACCTCCACCTCGTCACCGAACCCGCAGAGAGCAAGGACGAGGAGCAGTTCTTGCCCGGCATCACCGAGCAACTCACCGCCATCGAGGCCCTCGACCGGATCATCGGACGCGACGGCACCGCCACCTCCGCAACGAGCGAGCGCGCACACCACGCCGAGGCGCTTGGCCTGCGCATCGTGGACGAGTACGTGGAGCCGGGGCGCAGTGCCACCACTGCCCAGAACCGGCCCGAGTACCAGGCCATGATGAAACGCATCTCGTCGCAGCGAGATGTCGACTACGTGATCGTCTATCAGCTGAGCCGACTCAACCGGAACCGCGTCGATGACGCCCTTGTCATGCTGCAGATGGACGCGGCCGGAGTGAAGCTGATCTCTGCCACAGAGAACATCGACGACTCCCCGGCTGGCCAGATGACGCGAGGCATCCTTGCGGCGATCAACCAGTACCGGTCGGCATCGGAAGGTGAGGACATTGCCCGCAAGCTCGCGCACAAGGCGACGCTCGGCGGCACCATTGGTCGGGCACCGCTTGGCTACTTGAACGTCAAGGAAGACGTCGACGGCCGGATGGTCAGCGCTGTCGCCATCGATGAAGCCCGAGCGTCCCTGATCCGCGCCGGCTTCGAGCTGTACGCGACCGGTGACTATTCGCTGGAACGGCTCGCCCAGACCATGGACGACCGGGGGCTTGCCGTACGAGCCACGCGGCGACACCCTGGCGCTCGCTCTGTGTCCGTCAGCAAGTGGCACAGCATGCTGGCGAATCCGTATTACATGGGTCTGATGCCCTTCAAGGGCGAGCTCTATCCCGGGCGGCATCAGGCGATCGTCACGCCGGAACTGTTCGCAGTCGTGCAGGAGACCCTCAAAGAGCGCTCCGCACCGACGCGCCGTGACCGGACGCACTTCCATTACCTCAAGAAGCTCACGTACTGCGGGCGCTGCGACAAGGCTGGCCGGCGCAATCCGATGATCTTCACGCGCGCGACTGCCAAGGGCGGCGAGTACGACTACTTCGTGTGCATGGGCCGGAAGCGAGGTGAGTGCGACCTGCCCTACCTGCCTGCGTCGCTCGTAGAAGACCACGTCGTGCGCCACTACGGGACGCTGCATCTAAGCGATGGCTTCGTGCAGACGGTCATCGACGGCGTGCGCGAGGCGGTGGCTGACGAGCAGTCCTCGATCCGCGAACTGCATGCTGTGCTGCCGCGGAAGCTCGCCGATCTCGACAAGCGTGAGGAGCGCCTGATCGACCTTGCGGAGGACGGCCTGCCACAGGACAAGATTCGCGAACGGCTCAACACGCTACGCACGGAGCGAGCTCGCCTTGAAGTCGACGTGACTCAGAGCGGCGCGGCGTTGGCGGCCGGCGCCGAAGTGCTTGAGGCCTGCATTCAGCTCGCGGCCGACGTGCGCGAGCTGTATGTCGCCGCGAATGACGAAGCTCGTGGTGCACTGAACGATGCGCTGTTCCGACGCATCTATGTCGATGAGGACGGCGTCCACGGCGCGGAGCTGCGCGAGCCGTTCGCGGAGATCGTGGACGCAGGCAAGGTCCACGAGGGCATCGTCGAGTTACATGCGCCGCAAACAGACAGCGCCCCGGATCGCGGCGGCCCTAGAACCACTCGCGCCCGGGGCGCTGTCAGTACTTCCTTGAGTCACCTAGTCGCTGTCCCGCGAGGCAAGGACCTCACGGTTTCGACTAAGCACCTCATGGCGGATCTGGGGGGATTCGAACCCCCGAGGGCGTTAACCCAACCCGCTTTCCAAGCGAGCGCCATAGGCCACTAGGCGACAGATCCGTGGCGTACCTTACCGGTGGCCGCAGCACGCCCGAAATCGGCACCCGACGGCTGGCGGGGGCGATCAGGAGGTCGCTGCGGCGATGATCGAGGTGAGTCGGCCGTGCAGCTCGCGCAACTCCTCGAGCGGCACGCCGAGGCGTTCCACGATGGCCGGCGGGATGGCCAGCGCGTCGTCGCGCAGCGCGTGGCCATGCTCGGTCAGTACGACGGCGAGCGCCCGCTCGTCCTGAGGATCCTTCTCGCGCCGGACGTAACCGGCCGCCTCGAGGCGCTTGAGCAGTGGGGAGAGCGTGCCCGGGTCGAGCTGCAGCGCCTTCCCCAGCTCACTGACCCGCCTCGGCTCGCGCTCCCAGAGGGCGAGCATGACGAGGTACTGCGGATGGGTGAGCCCGAGCGGCTCGAGCACGGGCCGGTAGAGGGCGATCACCGACCGGGCCGCGATCGCCAGTGCGAAGCAGACCTGCTGGTCGAGGGCGAGGGGGTCCTCCACGCCGGGGAGTGTCTTCGACGTCACTTTGTGAGCGTACCAATAATTGGTGTACAAATTAATACGTGGAGAGCCTGGAGAAGCCAATCAAGCGGCCTCGTCACCTGATGGATCCCGACAATCTGGTGCGACCGGTCAACGACAAGTCGCTCACTCACGTGCAGCGCTGGGTGCTCTCGGTGCTCGCCGTCTTCACCGTCGCCCACCTGAGCGTCGGCATCGTGATCGCCGCGACCATGACCGACCAGCGCAGCGGCCAGGTGGGGCTCAGCATCATCGCCGGCCTGTTCGGGGTGGCGGCGGTGATCCTCGGTCAGGCGATCCACAAGCACGACCCGCGCAACGCCTGGTTGCTGATCGGCGTGCTGCCGACAGTGGTCGGTCTGTGGCTCGTCCTGCGCTGATCGTGGCCTGATCGTCGCTGTGCGGCGTCCCGGCTTGGGCCGCAGCGACCGCCTCACCTAGACTCTCCGCAACCCCCCATGTGGCGGCATCTCGCCGAATCCCCCAGGGCCGGAAGGCAGCAAGGGTAGGAGAGCTCTGTCGGGTGCGTGGGGGGCCTTTGCATTTCCTGCCAGTACGTCGAGCGCGGCAGGCGCGGGGGTGCCTCGTTGCGCTCGCACCTCGCCACCGCCAGCGGCATCTCAACAGCCTTGTTTCGTCCGGTGTGCGGCGGCTGTCGGGGGTGGTGGTTAGGGTTCATCAGGTGGAGTCCCCCCTGGCGCTATACCGCCGCTACCGACCCGAGACCTTCCAGGAGGTCATCGGGCAGGAGCACGTCACGGAGCCGCTGCGCGCTGCCCTGGCCAACAACCGGGTCAACCACGCCTATCTCTTCTCCGGGCCGCGCGGCTGTGGGAAGACGACCTCCGCGCGCATCCTGGCTCGTGCGCTCAACTGCGAGAAGGCTCCGGTCGCCGATCCGTGCGGGGAGTGCGAGTCCTGCCGCGACCTGGCGCGAGGTGGTCCCGGGAGCATCGACGTGATCGAGATCGACGCGGCCTCCCACGGCGGTGTCGACGACGCCCGCGACTTGCGTGAGAAGGCGTTCTTCGCGCCGGTGAAGAGCCGCTACAAGGTCTACATCATCGACGAGGCCCACATGGTCTCCACGCAGGGCTTCAATGCCCTGCTCAAGCTGGTCGAGGAGCCGCCGGAGCACCTGCGCTTCATCTTCGCCACGACCGAGCCGGAGAAGGTCATCCCGACCATCCGGTCGCGCACGCATCACTATCCCTTCCGGCTGATCCCGCCGCGGCTGCTGACGTCCTACCTCGCCGAGCTGTGCGGGAAGGAAGGCGTGCAGGTCGAGCCAGCGGCGCTTCCGCTGGTTGTACGCGCGGGCGGCGGCTCCGCTCGCGACACGCTGTCCGTGATGGACCAACTGCTCGGCGGCTCCGGTCCTCAGGGGGTCACCTATGACCTTGCGGCCGGTCTGCTGGGCTACACACCCGAGAGCCTGCTCGACGAGGTGATCGACGCGTTCGCCGCCGGTGACGGTGCGGCCGTCTTCGGCGTCGTGGACAAGGTGATCGAGACCGGCCAGGATCCGCGTCGGTTCACCGAGGACCTGCTGCGCCGACTGCGGGACCTGGTCATCGTGGCCGCCGTGCCGGACGCGCCCGCGACCGGTCTGATCGACGTCGCCGAGGACGCGGGGGAGCGACTGGTCGCACAGGCCACCCGCTTCGGCGTGCACGACCTCAGTCGAGCCGCCGACCTGGTGGCGACCGGGCTGACCGAGATGCGTGGTGCGACAGCGCCCCGGCTCCTGCTCGAGCTGATCTGCGCCCGGGTCCTGCTGCCTGGCGCCGACCACGGCGTCGAGGGCCTGGCCGCCAGGCTCGACCGGCTCGAGCGTCGGATGTCGGTCAGCGGCGTGCCGACTGCCGCTCCGGCGCCACCGGCAGCGCCACCGGTCCAGGACCGGCCAGTGCTGCGTCCCTCGGTCGGCGGCCCGGGCCATGCCGAGCACGAGACGGCGGCGCCTAGCCGTCCGGTGGTTGAGGTGCGAGGAGCGCCAGCGACGAGCCTCGAAGCCACCCAGCCCACCGAGGCGACCGAGCCGACCGAGGCGTCGGACAACCTCGAGGAGGCGCCGGTGGTTTCGAGGCTCGCTCCGCTCGCACCTCAACCACCGGGCGAGTCTGGTTCGCTCGCACCTCAACCAGCGGGGGGGTCTGGTTCGCTCGCGCCTCAACCGCCGGGGGGGTCTGCTTCGCTCGCACCTCAACCAGCGGCGGGGTCTGCTTCGCTCGCACCTCAACCACCGGCCCCGTCCGCTCCCGCGGCGGCTGGAGGCGGCATGGGCACCGTCGACGTACGTCGCCTGTGGCCCGACGTGATCACCGCGCTCAGCCGACTGCGCAAGGCCACCTGGACGCTGGTCAGCCACAACGCCCAGGTGATGGGGCTCGACGGCGACGTGCTCACCATCGGCTTCGCGACACCGGGGCTGCGCGAGCAGTTCGCCCGCGGCAACCACGAGCCGCCGCTCAAGCAGGCGATCACCGACGTGATCGGCGCCGACTGGCGGATCGAGGCCATCGTCGACGCCGGCGCGACCGGCGGCGGCACGCAGCAGTCGGCTCCGCGCTCCGTCCAACCGCCGCCGCAGCCCGCTCAGCAGACGGGGCAGCCGCCCCAACCCCACACGCCGGAGCAGGCCGAGCAGCCGCCGCCTGTCGGGACTGCCGAGCCCTCCGAAGCGCCCCGTCCCCCGGCTCCGCAGGGACCACCCCCGCCGTGGGACGACGCACCGCCACAGTCGAAGGCCGAGCAGGGCCCGCCGTCGGCATCCGAGGCGTCCCGGGCCGCACGCGAGGCGATCCAGCGGACCCGGATCGGCGGTACGCCGGACCATCAGGTGCAGGAGCACGACCGGGCCGCCGAGATGGCTGCCCGCGACGCCGACGTACGTCCCGACGACCAGCCGTTCGAGGATGCGCAGCTCGGCGGGGCCGAGCTGCTGCAACGTGAGCTCGGAGCCCAGATCATCGAAGAGATCCGTCACCAGTAGGCAGCCTAGGAGCAACGACATGACGCAGAACCCGTTCGAAGCGCTCGGCGGCGGGGGCCTCGACCTCAACGCCCTCCTCCAGCAGGCGCAGCAGATGCAGGAGCAGCTCGCCTCCGCCCAGGACCAGCTGGCCGAGCAGACCGTCGAGGGCACCGTCGCCGGAGGCGCTGTCACGGCCAAGGTCAACGGCGTCGGCGAGCTCGTCGGGCTGGAGATCCGCCAGGGCGAGTTCGACGGCAACGATCCCGACGACCTCGAAGACCTGGCGGCGGTCATCGTCGCCGCCTACCGTGACGCCAAGAACCAGGCCGACGCGCTCGCCGGCCAGGCTCTCGGCCCGATCACCGGCGGCCTCGGTGGCATGGGCGGCGGCCCGAGCGCCGCGCCCGGCCAGCTGGGCTTCTGAGCCGGACCGACCAGCCAAAGCGAAGTAGGACAAGTTGTACGAAGGCGTCGTCCAGGACCTGATCGACGAGCTCGGCCGGCTGCCGGGCGTGGGTCCCAAGAGCGCGCAGCGGATCGCGTTCCACCTGCTGCAGGCCGACCCGGTCGACGTGCAGCGGTTGGCGACAGTGCTGGTCGAGGTGAAGCAGAAGGTGAAGTTCTGCAGCATCTGCTTCAACGTCTCCGAGGAGGAGACCTGCCGGATCTGCCGCGACCCGCGGCGGGACCCGACGGTGCTGTGCGTGGTCGAGGAGTACAAGGACGTCGTCGCGATCGAGCGCACCCGCGAGTTCAAGGGCCGCTACCACGTCCTCGGCGGCGCGATCAGCCCGATCGACGGCATCGGCCCCGACCAACTCCACATCCGCGAGCTGATGGGGCGGCTCAACGACACCACCCTGACCGAGATCATCCTCGCCACCGACCCCAACCTGGAGGGGGAGGCGACCGCCACCTACCTCACCCGTCTGCTCAGTCCGCTGGGTCTGCGGGTGACAAGGCTGGCCAGTGGGTTACCTGTGGGCGGAGACTTGGAGTACGCGGACGAAGTGACGCTCGGCAGAGCGTTCGTGGGAAGGCGGACAGCGGAATGACCACAGTTGCGACCACCAGCGAGGGGGAGGACTTCTCCACCCAGATCGCTGACTCGGTGGAGAGCTTCCTGATCGCGGTCCGGGCGATCGCCGCCGAGGGCAACCCCGGCAGCGCCGTACCGCTGCTGCTGCTCGAGGTGAGCCAGGTGCTGTTCACCGGTGCCCGCCTCGGGGCGCACCAGGACTTCGAGCCGCGCGAGGAGTACCAGCCGGACGTGGGCGAGGAGGCCGACGTCGACGAGCTGCGCATGGGCCTGGCGACCATGCTGGACAGCGTCGACACCTACAGCTTCATCTTCGACCCCTACGAGCCGGAGGTCGTGGACAGCCAGATATCCGACGACATCGCCAGCATCGTCACCGATCTCGAGTACGGCCTGCGCCACCACCGCCGCGGAGACGACGACGAAGCGCTGTGGTGGTGGCAGTTCAGCTACGTCAACAACTGGGGCAACCTGGCCGGCGCCGTACTCAACGCGCTGCTGATGGTGGTGGCGCACGACCGGCTCGACGCCGAGCCCTTCACCGGCGAGGACGAGGACCTCGCTGCGGCGAATGAGATGTTGGAGGAGGAGAGGGTCGAGCGCCGGTAGAATCGGCGTGGCCTTCCCCTGCAACACTCCGAGGACTCTGACGTGGGCATTGTCGTCCAGAAGTACGGCGGTTCGTCCGTCGCTGACGCCGCCGGCGTCAAGCGGGTGGCGCAGCGGATCGTCAACACCAAGAAGCAGGGCCACCGGGTCGTCGTCGTCGTCTCCGCGATGGGTGACACGACCGACGAGCTGATCGACCTGGCCAACGAGGTGACGCCGCTGCCGCCGGCACGCGAGCTCGACATGCTGCTCACGGCCGGCGAGCGGATCTCGATGGCGGTGCTCGCGATGGCGATCCAGAACCTCGGCCACGAGGCGCGCTCCTTCACCGGCTCGCAGGCCGGGGTCATCACCGACTCCGAGCATGGCCGCGCGAAGATCATCGACGTCACTCCGGGCCGCATCGAGACCGCCATCGGCGAGGGCGCGATCGCGATCGTCGCCGGCTTCCAGGGCGTCTCCCAGACCACCAAGGACATCACCACACTGGGCCGTGGCGGCTCCGACACGACCGCCGTCGCGCTCGCTGTGGCCCTCGAGGCCGACGTCTGCGAGATCTACTCCGACGTCGACGGCATCTTCACCGCAGACCCCCGCATCGAGCCGCGGGCCCGCAAGGTCCCACGGATCTCCTACGAGGAGACGCTGGAGATGGCGGCCCAGGGCGCCAAGATCCTGCACCTGCGCTGCGTCGAGTACGCGCGCCGCTACGACATGCCGATCCACGTCCGGTCCTCCTTCTCCGAGAAGGAAGGGACCTGGGTCGTGCGGACCGAGGACGTTTCGAAGGACGGAACCATGGAAGCTGCCATCATCACCGGCGTCGCACACGACCGGAGCCAGGCCAAGATCACGGTCGTGGGCGTGCCGGACAAGCCGGGCGAGGCCGCCTCGATCTTCCGTGCCCTGGCCGACGCGCAGGCCAACATCGACATGATCGTGCAGAACGTCTCCGCGGCCGCGACCGGCCTGACCGACATCTCCTTCACCCTGCCCCGCGGCGAGGGCCAGACCGCGATGACCGCGCTCGCCCGGCTGCAGGCCGACGTCGGCTACGACCGTCTGCAGTACGACGACTCGGTCGGCAAGGTCTCGATCGTGGGCGCCGGCATGAGCTCGGCCCCCGGCATCACCGCGCGCTTCTTCGAGTCGCTCTCGGACGCGGGCGTCAACATCGAGATGATCTCCACCTCGGAGATCCGGGTTTCGGTCGTCGTCTCGGAGTCACAGGTCCAGGACGCGGTCAACGCCGCGCACGCCACCTTTGCCCTCGGCACCGACGAGATCGAGGCAGTCGTCTATGGGGGTACCGGTCGATGAGCGAGCGCAGCGCGCGAATCATCCAACACAGCGCCTTTCGAGCCTCGTCGGCGCACGGAGCGAAGCGAGTACGTCGATGAGCAACCCCATCAACATCGGCATCGTCGGCGCGACCGGCCAGGTCGGCGTCGCCGTACGCCAGATCCTGCTGGACCGCTGGCCAAGGAATGGGCAGCGTCCGGTCGGTGAGGTCCGCTTCTTCGCCAGCGCGCGCAGCGCCGGCAAGTCGATCCCGTTCGGGGACAGGGAGGTCGTCGTCGAAGACGTCAATGTCGCCGACGCTGAGTCCTTGGCCGGTCTCGACATCGCGATCTTCTCCGCGGGTGCGACCACCTCGCGCAACCTGGCGCCGGCCTTCGCCGAGGCGGGGGTCATCGTGATCGACAACTCCAGCGCCTGGCGCAAGGATCCGTCGATCCCGCTGGTCGTCTCCGAGGTCAACCCGGGCGCGATGGACGCCGTGATCGAGGCCGGCCAGGGCATCATCGCCAACCCCAACTGCACCACCATGGCGGCGATGCCGGTGCTCAAGCCGCTGCACGACGCGGCCGGGCTCGAGCGCCTCATCGTCTCCACCTACCAGGCAGTGTCGGGCTCCGGCGTCGCCGGCGTCGAGGAGCTCGTCTCCCAGGTGACGGCGGCCGGCGACAAGGCCCGTGAGCTCGCCTACGACGGCTCGGCCGTGACGTTCCCCGAGCCGGAGCAGTACGTCGCGAACATCGCCTACAACGTCGTCCCTTACGCCGGCGCGCTGGTCGATGACGGCCTCGACGAGACCGACGAGGAGCAGAAGCTCCGCAACGAGTCCCGCAAGATCCTCTCCATCCCGGAGCTGCGGGTCAGCGGCATCTGCGTGCGCGTCCCGGTCGTCACCGGCCACTCGCTGTCGATCAACGCCGAGTTCGGCGCCGAGATGACCCCCGAGCGGGCTCGTGAGCTCCTCGCCGACGCACCGGGCGTGGAGCTGATGGATGTCCCCAACCCGCTGCATGCCGCCGGCAAGGACCCGTCCTACGTCGGCCGGATCCGGCAGGACGAGGGCGTCCCCGGCAACCGTGGCCTGGCGCTGTTCATCAGCAACGACAACCTGCGCAAGGGTGCTGCCCTCAACACCGTCCAGCTCGCGGAGATCGTCGCCGCGCGGCTCTGACCCGAACGATCCGTACCGTCGCGGGTGCCCCGATGCGGGCGCTGCGGTCAGTCGTCCATCGGGTCGATGTAGGTCGCGCTCACCCAGTGCGCCAGCAGGAACGCCAGGATGCTCAGCACCGGCACGGCGATGATCATCCACCACGCGTCGTAGTGGTTGTGCAGGAAGAGCACGGTGAGCACCGCCACCAGCGCGACCGCGAGGAAGCTGTCGCTCATCGGTGAGCTGACCCGGAAGAGCCGCAGCAGGGTGCCGCCGCCGACGACTGCGACGATGCCGATCGCGAGTAGCAGCGGGAATCCGGCACCGCCGCCGCAGGTCGAGGCGCCGCGGACGGTCGAGCACAGGTTGAGCGAGCCGAACGTCGCAAGCACCAGGAAGGCGCCCACCAGCAGACCCGCGAACGCCGCCGCCTGCATGCCGGAGAGGATCGGCGCCGTACGGGCCGGCTTCGGTGGCTTCGGCTCCCTTGCCGGGGTGGCCGACCTGACCGGTTCGGCGGGTCCGACCGGCTGGACCGGCTGGACCGGGTTGGCCGGTGTGGTGGCCTCCGGCGCCGAGGCAGGCGTCGCAGCCTCCGGCGCCGAGGCAGGCGTCGGTTCGAGTACGGCGGTCGGCTCGGGCTCGGCCGGTGTCACCGATTCCGGAGCGGCCGCCGGCGTACGGCCGCCTTTCTTGCGCCCGAACAGCTTCGGCGCGGCGAGCTTGGACTCGTCGTCAGACCCCATGGAGGCAGTGTGCCATCTCGGCGCCGGACTCAGAACGGCGAGTACTCACCGGCCTTGATCGCCTTGGACCGCTTGAACGGGGTGGCCTGGTTCTTCAGCCACGGCCGGCCGAACCACAGGTAGCCGTCGACGTCGCTTGCTGCCTCGCTGCTCTCCGCGGCGCTCAGCGGCAGTGCCGTCGAGGTCACCTTCCAGGTCGGCGGGACGCCCAGCGCGTTGCAGACCTTCGCCGTCGGCTTCTTGCAGGGCGCGGAGTTGTCGAAGAACCCGTGCGGATGCCGCTTGTAGAACTGGCCGTAGGTGAACGGCCGGCCGTTGTCGGCGGTGTCGATCACGAAGTGGCTCGCGATGCCCTTGCCTGCCAGCGTGTCAGCGATGTCGGCACCGTGCTCGATGTCGGCCTGGGCCGAGGAGTAGTGGGTGGCGCCGAGCGCGAAGCCGCGAGCGTACTGCACTCCCGAGCGCCGCAGCAGCTTGACCGCCTGCTGGGTGTTGAGCCAGTCAGCGTCGCCGGCATCGAGGTAGACCGCCGCCCTCGGGTTGTGTGCGTGGAAGGTGGCCGCGGCGTAGCGGGTGAGCTTCTGGCGTGCCTTGGCGCCCTTGGTGCGCTGCTTCTTCGCCTTGGTGGCGCGGTTGAAGGTGAGCGCCAGGTCGGGCTCGAGGACGATCGCGACGCGGGCGCTCCCGATCTGCGCGGACGCCTGCTGGATCCAGGTGCGGTACGTCGACTTCTCCTTGCGGGTCAGCCCGTGCTTGAGTCGGTTGCCCTCGCCCTTGAAGCCCCAGATGCCGAAGATCGCGAGCTGCACCAAGACGTTGGGATCGCCGTGCTGCTCCTCGGCGATGTAGTTCGAGATCGCCCCCGGCCGCCCGGCCGAGTTGCCGATGGTGAACCACAGCGCCCGCGGTTGCAGGGCCGACTTCGCCAGATAGGTCCGTGCGGTGCCGGATGCGGACTCGTAGGCCGGGTAGAGGCTGTCCCAGTAACCGGTGTTGACCGACCACGAGCCGCCGGCCAGCGGATTGGTCGGGTTCTGCGGGAGCGCGGTCCCACTCATGTCGACGTCGACCGTGGCCGCAGGCAGCTTCTTCGCGCGTGCAATGACCGGTCGGGCCTCGGCCGACCCGAGGACGGTGGTGAGGCAGACGGCCACGGCCAGGAAGGCGGTCAGCAGGGCGGCGAGGCGAGTCTTGGGGGAGCCAGTCTTCACCTGAGAAGGATCGGCGGGTGCGCTCATGACCTGACCAGTGTCGCGTAATCGGAGTGAGTATTCGTTGGAACAGGAAAGAAAGGCCCCGGATCCGCAAGGATCCGGGGCCTTCCATCGGTCGGGGTGACAGTGTCCAGTCTCAGGACATCGACAAGGGATGTCTCAAGACATAGGCAACACCGTGTGGCCGATGAGTGTGGGTGTCGAAAGCCCGCCTGGTGATCACCGCGATCGAGACCGAGCACATCTCCC
>Ga0164242_10005700_pt1 | contig 13828 bp, 13 predicted proteins | sample OricomgcompostMG_FD_108783 | JGI IMG/M metagenome (GOLD analysis project Ga0164242, IMG submission 108783) | Miracle-Growth compost microbial communities from Emeryville, California, USA - Original compost - Miracle growth compost (MG) ...
CTGGAGACGCTGTACGACGCCGGGTACACCGATCTGGGCAGCACCTTCGACCCGTCGGAGCAGACGTACAACTACAACGACCTGGCCGGCTCGCTGGACCACGTGCTGGCCAACCCGGCGGCGCTGGCCATGGTCACCGGCGCGGACGTGTGGCAGATCAACGCCCAGGAGTCGGTGGCCTACGCCTACAGCCGTTTCAACTACAACGTTCGGAAACTGTTCGACGGCAACGAGCCGTTCGCGGCCTCCGACCACGACCCGGTGGTCGTCGGCCTGACGTTGCCGTCGCCGGCCGACTGGAACTCCCACTCGGTCTACAACACCGGCGACCAGGTGTACTACGACGGCTCAACGTGGCAGGCGCTGTGGTGGACGCAGAACCAGAAGCCGGGCGACCCCAACGGGCCGTGGCAGCAGATGGTCACCGCACCCGACGGCACCGCGGTGTGGACCCCGTCCCGGGTGTTCAACGGCGGTGACGTGGTCGAGTACGACGGCTCGACCTGGAAGGCGCTGTACTACACCCGCAACCAGAAGCCGGGCGATCCCAACGGGCCGTGGCAAGAGATGGCCACCGCTCCGGACGGCACGGCGATCTGGACGGCGTCCCGAGTGTTCAACTCGGGCGACGTGGTGCTCTATCAGGGCAGCAAGTACGTCGCCCAGTGGTACACGCGGAACCAGGCGCCCGGTCAGCCCTACGGCCCCTGGAAGCCGGTCGGCTAGTCTGATCGGCGGAACCGACAGGGCCCCGGAGCGTCCAGCTCCGGGGCCCTGCTGTGCAGGTCGGCGCTGTGAGTTCGCACAGCGCGGTGAACGCACCGGGCATTCGGGCCGTACCATCGGACGTCGGTTCTGTCCGTAGAAGGGGATCCAGGTGAGCACAGACGGGGAGGGCGGGTCGACGCGCCCGCCCGAGTCCGCCTCCCACCATGCGATGCCCGAGCCCGGAGAGTCGTCCGCACCCTGGGAGCGGCCGCGCCGCTGGGCTCACTCACGGGAGGACGCCACCCGCGTCGAGGACCTGCTGGCCCGGCTGTCCGGTTCGGGCCTGCCGGCCGAACCCCGCCGGCGGAGGCGAGACAGCGAAGACGACGACGCCGTCCCGGCCGGCGATCTGATCGCAGCGTTGGCCGCCGACACCGGTGACGGAGAAACCGCCGGTGACGAAGCACCCGCCGGCGAGGTTGGGGCCACCGGCGACGCTGGATCCGCCGGTGACGAAGCACCCGCCGGCGACGGCGACCCGGCCGGAGACGAGACCGCCCAACCCACCGTCCGATCCACGACCGCGGCCCGGCCGGCGGCCGGTCCGGCGGACGCCGCGGCGGCCGACGAGAACGCCGGTACCACCGAACGCCCCGCCGGAGCCGGCCCCGACGACGAGACGGCCGTCATCCCGGTCGTCTCCGCCGATCAGACTCCGTCGCCAGGGGAACCAGCCCCGGCCGCTACGACGGCCGCTGCGACGGACGACTCGTGGCAATCCGTCCGGGCCTCGCTGCAACGCCGACTGGGAGTGGAGGGCGCCTCCGCGGCCGCCGCGGCCCCGGGGCCGCCTCGCCCCCCGCGGGGCCCCACCACCGGGCAGCGCCATCGCAGTTGGTGGATCGCCGGACGGTCCATCGTCGCCGCGATCTCCGCGTTCCTGCTCGTCGCGTTCGGCACCGAGTGGGTCATCCTGGCCCGGGCGGACGCCGCGCTGGCCGACCGGAACGTCAGCGCGATCGTGCCGGACGACACCAACATCTCCACCCCCACCGCGGTCCCGACCGATCCGGCCAACCCCGGCGACACCGCCGTCAACGCACCGAATCCCGACGGCACCGCCAAGACCTACCAGGCCGAGAACATCTTGATGATGGGCTCGGACAGTCGCGCCAGCGCGGAAGACTACAAGCTCGGCGGATCGGGCACCGTCACCATGCAGTCGGACGTGCTGATGGTGCTGCACATCGCCGCCGACCGATCGCACGTCACCGTCGTGTCCATCCCCCGCGACACCTACGTCAAGGCGCCGACCTGCAAGGCGTGGGACTATGCCACCAACTCGTTGTCCGACAAGGACTATCCGAACCAGTATTCCGAGTGGAAGATCACCAACGCCTACTCGGTGGGCGGTCCGCAGTGCACGGTCCGAGCGGTGCAGAAGCTGACCGGGTTGCGCATCAACCGGGTGATCATCATCGATTTCGCGGGGTTCAAGACGATGGTGGACGCGTTGGGCGGCATCACGGTCAACGCCTGTCGACCGATCGTCGACGACCCGAAGTACGGCATCGGCACGGTGCTGCCCCGGGCCGGCGAGCAGCACATCAACGGCACCCAGGCCCTCAAGCTGGTACGGGCACGGCACGTCGAGGGCGACACCGAGAGCGACCTGGCCCGCATCAAGCGCCAGCAGAAGGTGCTCTCCACCATGCTGAGCGAGGCCACCAGCGCCGGGGTACTGCTCAACCCGGCGAAGCTGAACGCGCTACTGCAGGCCTTCGTGCACAACGTGCACACCGACAACGTCACCCTCGAAGACCTGCTCAACATCGCGCAGTCGCTGGGCAACCTAGACCCCAAGCGGGTGACCTTCTACACGCTGCCCACCGTGCCGGACGGCGATGGCGAGGACATGACCAAGGCGGGTTCGGTCATCTGGAACGCGCTGGTCAACGATCGCGCCCTGCCGGGCGAGGTGACCGCGCCGCCGGAGCCGCTGACCACCAGCAGCTCCGCGTCCAGCACGGCGTCCAGCACCGAGTCGGAGGCCAGTTCCACGGCGCGGACCCCGACGCCGAGCCTGGTCACCCGGGTGATCACCAGCCGGGTGACCTCGACGCCGAGCGCGCCGGCACAGGACGTCACCGTGGCGCCGGGCGAGGTGGACCTGCAGGTCGTCAACGTCGCCGGCCGCGGCGGCGTGGCCACGCAGGCCATGAACGCGCTGAACCCATTGGGCTTCGACATCTCCGACCCCGACCTGTTGTTGATCCCCGGCGACGTGCGGGACGGCATCACGGTGGAGTACTCCTCGGACAACCGCGCCGCAGCGGTGACGGTGGCCGCGGCCGTGCCCGGCGCCACCCTGGTGCCCACCGACGGTCTGGGCAGCAAGGTCCGGCTGATGCTCGGCTCGTCGTTCGACGGCACGGTGCAGCAGGTCTCGGTCGGCGATCCCGTGCCGAGCGCTCTGTCGACGACTCCGTCACCGCTGGTCAGCACGGTGCTGTCCACCGAGGTCAGCACGACCACGCCTGCACCGGCACCGTCCACCACGCCGAGCACGAGCACGAGCACGAGCACGGAGACGAGCACGTCCAAGACGACGTCCACCCAACCCGCGCTGACCAGCGGCGAAGTGCAGTCGATCAACGCCGGAAGCGCCGGCTGCATCTGAGCCGCTGCGCTACCCCGCCGGACGCCGCGCCGCGAGAGACCGAGTCAGGCCCGCGCGTACACGGTGTCGACGGCGTAGTCGGCGAAGCCCAGCCGCCGGTAGAGGCGCAACGCCGCCTCGTTGTCGGACTCGACGTACAGCAGCACCGTGTCCAGTCCGCGCCCGGCCAGGTGCGCCAGTCCGGCCAGCGTCAGCGGCGTGCCCAGGCCGCGCACCGGGGAGGACGGATCGACGGCCAGCACGTAGACCTCGCCGATCGGACCGGGCGCCGCGTCCGGCGGTGGCGTCGGATCGAGCGGGTGCACCTTGGTCCAGTGGAAGCCCAGCACCCGATCGGGTTCGTCCCCCGGCACGGCCAGGAAGAAGCCGGCGGGGTCGAACCAGCCCTCGGTCTGCTCGGCGGTGAACCCGGCCAGATCCAGCCGGCCCTGCTCCGGATGCCAGGCGAAGGCGCTGGCGTTGACCGCGAGGAAGGCCTCGTCGTCCCGGCCGGGCACGAAGGTGCGGATCGTCACCCCGTCCGGCAGCACCGGCACGAACGGGCCCGCCAGGTCCCGGCGCAGCTGCAACAGGGTGCGCGCCGGACTGGCCCCCAGCGACTCGGCCAGCGCCCGGGCGGCGGGCAAGGTGCCGTGTGCCCAGGCCCCGCCGGACTCCAGCACCCGCTCCGCCAGCCGCCTGCCGTATCCACGGCCGCGGCCCGACGGAACCACGTACAACTCGGCGGGATCGTCGCCGTGTCGCCACGCCACCCCGACCAGTTCGCCGTCGACGACCGCCGGCAACACCGCGTCGTCGTCGCCGGGTCCCCCGTCGGGGTCCGGGCCGCGTCCGTCTGCCGCCCGCACCCGGTCCAACAGGGACCGCAGTGCCGAGCGCTGCTCGCCGGCGACTCCCACCTGCCAGGGGCCGAGTTGGAGGTCGCCGGTCACGTTCGCGTCCGGACCGCAGCCTGGTCGTCGTCGCGTGCATGCTCCCGGCCCGGTTCCGGCCGGTGGGAGCTGCGGGAGGGAACCACCATCTTGTAGCCGACGTGCCGGACGGTGCCGATCATCGCCTCGTGCTCGGGGCCGAGCTTGGCGCGCAGCCGCCGCACGTGCACGTCGACCGTCCTGGTGCCGCCGAAGAAGTCGTAGCCCCACACCTGCGCCACCAGCTGTTCCCTGGTGAACACCCGTCCGGGGTGCTGGGCCAGGTACTTGAGCAGTTCGAACTCCTTGTAGGTCAGTTCCAGCGCTCGCCCGCGCAGCCGCGCCGAGTAGGTGTCCTCCTCGACGGTCAGCTCGCCGATGGTGATCACCCCGGCGTTCCCGGCGGCGTCGGATCGGCCGCCGAGCAGCCGCAACCGGGCGTGCACCTCGGCGGGCCCGGCGGAGGACAGCACCACGTCGGCGACGCCCCAGTCGGGGCCGACGACGGCCAGCCCGCCCTCGGTGAGGATCGCCAGCACCGGCAGGCCCAGGTTGTCGGCGCCGAGCAGCCGGCACAGCGAGCGGGCACCGGTCAGGTCGTTGCGGGCGTCGACCAGCACCAGTTCGTACCGGCCGGCGGTCACCAGCGAGGCGGCCTCCGGCGGCGCCGTCGCCACCGTGACGGGCAACAGGTCCAGCGCGGGCAGCACGGCGGCCGGGTCCGGGTCGGCGGTGAGCAGCAGCAGGTCCATCGCCGCTCCTTCCCGCCGTGGCCGCCAGTGTCCGATCAGCGCTGGACCGGCGCCGGACCGTGGGCGTACCGGCGCAGGTCAGGGCGTGAGTGTATCCGGCGGCGGGGTGCGGGCAGGATGGAGCGGTGACGACGCCCCCGGACTGGACGCCCGTCCGGGCGGTGACGGCGGACGGCGTGCGGCTGACCGGCCTGTGCTGCCGGTCACCGGCGAGCACCGGTAGCGACACGCCCGGCTTCGTGGTCGCGCACGGCTTCACCCACGACACCTCCGCCCCCTCCACCCGCCGGGTGATCGCCCGGTTCGCCCGGCACGGTCCGGTGGTGGCGCTGGACTTCCGCGGCCACGGCCGCTCCGGCGGACGCTCGTCGGTCGGCCGGGACGAGACCGCCGATCTGGACACGGCGGTCGAGCTGGTCCGCCCGCTCACCGCCGGGCCGATCGTGGTGGTCGGGTTCTCCATGGGCGGTGCCGTGGCGTTGCGGCACGCCGCGGTCGGGGCGCGCCGGCCGGACGCGGTGGCGTCGGTGTCGGCCCCGTCGCGCTGGTACATCCGGCACACCGGCCCGATGCGCCGGGTGCACTGGATGCTGGAACACCCGGTAGGCCCGGCGGTGGGGCGCGCGCTCGGGGTGCGGCTGGGCGAGCCGTGGGCGACGGTGCCACCCACACCGCTGGAACTGATGCATCTGATCGCGCCGCGCCCGTTGCTGCTGGTGCACGGCGACGCCGACCCGTACTTTCCGGTCGCCGAGGCGCAATCGCTGCACCGCGCCGCCGGCGCGCACGGGGAATTGTGGATCGAATCCGGGATGGGCCATGCAGAGACGGCTTCGTCACCGGCATTGATCGACCGCATCGCGGCCTGGGCGCACGATCGGGACGCCGCCCGCCTGGACGGCCAAACGAATGCAAACCGCACAGTCGACGCGGATCGCGCCGCAGTGACCGACGGCCCTCGGTGAATCCCTGGGCCCAGGCACAATGGCCGAGTGCGCAAGCTGATCGCGACCCTCGTGGTGCTCGCCCTGCTGCTGGCCGGGGCGGACATCGCCGGACGCCTGATCGCGCAGCAGAAGGCGTCCCAGGCACTCGGATCGGAGCTGACGACCCCCCACGACCCCAGCGTGCGCATCGGCGGCTTCTCCTTCCTGGCGCAGGCGGTCCGCGGCGACTACTCGCACCTGACGATCAGCGCCGACGACCTGACGCTCGGCCCGGTCGACGGCGCCCGCATGCAGGCCGACCTGTACGAGGTGTCGTTCCCGCTGTCCGACGCTCTGTCCGGAACGTTGCAGCACCTGACGGCGGGCAGGGCGCAGCTGAACGCGACGATTCCGGGCAGCGCGCTGGCCCGCGCGCTAGGGCAGCCGGGTCTGACCTTGACCCCGGGCGGTGACGGAGTGGTGCAGATGCACACCACGGTCGCGGTGGCGGGGCGGACGTTCCCGGTCACGGTGGACGTGCTGATGTCGGTCAGCGACGACGTCCTGCACCTGGCGGCCCGCCCGGTACAGGCGGCCGGGGTGGACGTTCCCGGTGCCGTCTCGAGTGCCTTGCAGCAGCGTCTGACCAGCACCATTCCGCTGTCGGTGCTCCCCTTCCCGCTGGACGCGGCCACGGTCACCGCCTCGGACGGAAATCTGCTGGTGGACGCCTCGGCGACCGACGTGCCCATCGGGCAGTTGGTCGCCGCCGCGAGTTGATCCCGGGTGGCGCGGCCCGATCGCGCAGGCCCGCCCGTTACAGTGGGGCCCGTGGAAGCCGTTGCGGTGCTGCTGCTGATCCTGGCCGTGCTGCTGATCGCCGGGTTCGCCGGCTACGGCGCCTACCGGATCGCGCGGTCCGGGCGGTGACCTCGGGGGACGAGGCCATCGAGGCCGCCGCGGCACGCGCCTCGGGCACCCGAGTGAAGAACCTGGACTCGCTGCCACCCCTGCCGATCCCCGCCGACACCGCGAACCTGCGCCAGGGTCCGGGGCTGGACGACGCCTGCCTGTCGCTGCTCCCCCTGGTCGGCGCGTGGCGCGGCACCGGGATGTTCGGCAACAGCCCGCACGATGCCGCCGCCCAGTTCGGACAGCAGATCACCGTCTCGCACGACGGCAGGCCGTTCCTGCGCTACGAGTCGGTGACGTGGCTGCTGTCCGAGAGCGGCGAGGTGACCGGGCCCGGCGCCCGGGAACTGGGCTGGTTCCGGCCCCAACCGGACGGGTCCGTCGAGCTCCTGGTGGCGCACGCCGAAGGCCGCATCGAGGTGTTCTACGGCCGGCCCCGGTCGGCGACGAGCTGGGCACTGTCCACCGATGGGGTGTGGCGCACCCCGTCCGGGCCGCCCGTGATCGGCGCGACGAGGTTGTACGGGATCACCGCCGACGGCAAGCTCGCCTACGTCGAGGAGCGTGCCCACGAGGACGCCGAACTGGCGCCGCACGCCTCGGCCGCGCTGGAGCGGATAGCCGGCTGACGCAGGCCTGGTCCACCCGACGCGTCGGTCGCCCGATGGCCTCGGCGCGTCTTCGTTGCCCGAGCGCGGGCTCCCTGGGGCCGCCCGGCGATCACCGATCGTCGCGCGACGATCGACCGGGGCGATTGGCCAGCTCCACCTGATCCTGGTAGATGAGCACGGTGCCCCGACCCACGCCGTCGCGGCGCACGAGCAGTTGCCCACGCTGGACCATCCGATAGACGGTCCTGGGCGACTTGCCTATCGCGTGGGCGAACGCCTCCACCGTCATGGTCGTTGCGCCCACCGGACGGGCCGCCTCGTCGTGCGGCCCGGTGGCAAGTGGCGGCGCGTCCGGCAGCACGGCGGCCAGGCGGCGAAGCACCGCGACGGTTCGCTCCCGAATGCGCCGGGAGCCGGTCGAGAGCGGGCAACTCTTCTCCAGTCGCCACCGGTCGATCTCGTCCGCCGCCTCGATCAGTCGCTGCACCTCACCGCGGTAGGACGTGCCGACGAGCGCCCGGTCCAGCACTCGCAGCAGGTGGTCGTGCAGCGCGAGGGCACCCGGCGGGACACTGCCGTCGTCGACGACGAGCTCCAGGCAGACCGACTGCTCGTCCCGCACTCGGACAAGCTCGTCCCGGTGCACCCCGATGGGATCGGCAACCATCACGAAGGGCGGGCATTCGATGCCATGGGTCCGGGCCACCCCCTGTCCAGGCTCGACTCGCGATTGATTCCGTACGGTTCCGCGCCGCCCCGGGGTCTCGGCCGCGGTCAGGTCCGCATTTCCACCGGCGTCATTGTAGGAAAACCGTCTGAGTCGCCCGGCCCCTTTCGGTGACGCCTCGCAGGCGTGAAAATGGTGTTGGTGGGTTGCCTGTCGACGCCGGTGCGTTTCTTGGGTTTGGAGCCCGTTTCTGAGTCTGGCGCCGGGGCCCGACCTTGAGGGGTCACGCACTGTTGCCTTGAGCACGCCGGTCAGATTTTCGGTTCCCGACCGAGGCCCCCTGGCATCCCACCGCCGCGGTGGCCGAGTGGTGGAAGGGAGCGTGACGCTGCGGTGAGCACCGATGTGCAAACCGCGCTCTCGGCCTGAAGGTGACTTGATCAACATCGCTGCTGTGCGCGGCGCTGACAATCGCACTGTCGGACATGGCGAAAATGGCGAACCTGTCAACGACAGGTCTGCCGGTCACGCGACCCCTCCATGAGCACCATCGTCGACTGAGCCCGGGCTGCACGCCCCGGATGGCCGGTGCGAGGATCCGACCATGCCCGCCGTTACGACCATCAGCCACGTCACCCTCACCGTCACCGATCTGGACGCCAGCGTCGCCTGGTACCACCGCGCGCTCGGGCTGCGCCGCGTCCGGGACATGGCGGGGCCCGGCTGGCGCCGCGTACTGCTGGGCAATGGCGCCGGCCTGGTGATCGGGCTGCAGTCCCACGACCGAACGCCGGCCGGCGACCGCTTCGACGAGACCAGGGTCGGCCTGGACCACCTGTCGTTCGCCTGCGCCGACCGCGCGGAGGTTCTCACCTGGCTGGCGGCATGGGACGCGGCGGGGATTCGGCACAGCGAGATCAGCCCGGAGCCGGCCAGCGTCGCGACCTGTCCGGACCCGGACGGCATCGCGATCGAGGTCTTCGCGCCGCCAGCCGGATAGTGGAAAGTCGGATAGTCGGGGGTTACTCGCCGAGGCTCTACTGCGGGCGCTCCCAGCGCACACCGGAAAAGCGCTGGAAGTCGCTGTCGAAGCTGACGACGCTCGCCCGGTGTTCGACGGCCAGCGCAGCGAGGTGCGCGTCGTTGGTCAGATTCGCTACGGCGCCGTCGGCCAGCATCTGGCGCAGCAACGATGCGTGCCGGTGCCCGGGGTGCAGGAGCTGCGCAGATCGGGCTCCGATCCAAGCGTCCACGACGTCCAGCGCGTCCGGCGCCTGCAGTGGTCTGGCCGCGATCGTCGGGTGAGTGACCAGCCGGACGAAACCGATCAGCGCCAGCCACGCAAACCCCACCGGCGTGCCGCCGGACAGGGCGCCGTCCAACCAGTGCTTGGCCACGCGGTGATGCAAGGAGGATGAGTCCACGGCGTAGACCAGCACGTTGGTGTCGACGAGCTTCACCGTCCCGCCCGCAGTTGTGCGATCGCCTCGGTGTCCTCCAGATCGCCCGCGATTCGGTTCGCCTTGGTCAGGTCGACCTGTACGCCGAGATCGAAGGTGGGAGTGCTGAACGCGGTGTCGGCCCCGCCAGTCGCACCATCGCGGATCGCGTCGTTGAGTGCCTGTTTGAACGACACTCCGCGCGATTCCATCCGTTCCCGCAGCAGCTGTTCCACGTCGGAGTCCAGCGTCACCGTCGTTCGCATGACTGACAGCTTAGCATCACTTCTGATGCCTTGCTGTCATCCGCGCGAAGAGGCGACCCCAGGACGGTCCGTTGCGGCGCGTCCCGGCTCACGCCCCCAGCGCCGCCGACACCACCTCGCGCGCTTCGGCCTGTACCTGCGCCAGGTGCTCGGGCCCGTGGAACGACTCGGCGTAGATCTTGTAGACGTCCTCGGTGCCGGACGGCCGGGCCGCGAACCAGGCGTTCTCGGTGACGACCTTCAGCCCGCCGATGGGTGCGCCGTTGCCGGGCGCCGTCACCAACCTGGCGGTGATCTTCTCCCCCGCCAGGCTGTCCGCCGTGACGTCGTCCGGCGACAGCTTGGCCAGCCGCGCCTTCTGCTCCCTGCTGGCCGGCGCGTCGACCCGCGCGTAGGCCGGATCCCCGTATTGGGCCACGAGTTCGGCGTACCTCTCGGACGGCGATTTCCCGGTCGCCGCCCGGATCTCGCTGGCCAGCAGGTCGCAGATGATGCCGTCCTTGTCGGTGGACCACACCCGGCCGCGGCGGCGCAGGAACGACCCGCCGGCGGACTCCTCGCCGCCGAACCCGACCGACCCGTCCAGCAGCCCCGGCACGAACCACTTGAAACCCACCGGCACCTCGATCAGCCGCCGTCCCAGGCCGGCCACCACCCGGTCGATCATCGAGGAGGACACCAGCGTCTTGCCGACGGCCACGTCGGCGCCCCAGCCGGGCCGATGGGTGAACAGGTAGTCGATGGCCACGGCCAGGTAGTGGTTGGGGTTCATCAGCCCGGCGTCCGGGGTGACGATGCCGTGCCGGTCGGCGTCCGCGTCGTTTCCGGTGGCGATGTCGTACTCGTCGCGCCGGGCCACCAGCGAGGCCATGGCGTACGGGGACGAGCAGTCCATCCGGATCTTGCCGTCCCAGTCCAGCGTCATGAACGCCCAGCGGGGGTCGACGGTGGTGTTGACCACGGTCAGGTCCAGGCCGAGCCGTTCGGCGATCTCGCCCCAGTAGCCGACGCTGGCCCCGCCGAGCGGGTCGGCACCGATGTGCAGTCCGGAGGAGGCGATGGCGTCGATGTCGACCACGGTTTCCAGGTCGCCGATGTAGGAGCCGAGAAAGTCGTAGTAGCCGGTCGTGTCGGCGTCCTTGGCCTGCTGGTGCGGCACCCGGCGCACTCCGTCGAGGCGCGCCTCCAGCAGGGCGTTGGCGCGGGCGGCGATCCATCCGGTGGCGTCGGTGTCGGCGGGTCCGCCGGTGGGCGGGTTGTACTTGAAACCTCCGTCCCGGGGCGGGTTGTGGCTGGGGGTGACGACGATCCCGTCGGCGAGACGGTCGGTGCGGTCGCGGTTGGCCTTGAGGATGGCGTGCGAGACGGCCGGGGTGGGGGTGAACCCGTCGTCGGAGTCCAGCAGGACGGTGACGTTGTTGGCGGCCAGTACCTCCAGCGCGGTAGCGGTGGCCGGCCCGGACAGCGCGTGGGTGTCGGCGCCCAGGAACAACGGCCCGTCGGTGCCCTGCTGCGCGCGGTATTCGCAGATGGCCTGGGTGATGGCCAGGATGTGGTCCCGGTTGAACGCGCCGTCCAGGCTGGAGCCGCGGTGCCCGGAGGTGCCGAACACCACCCGCTGCGCCGGGTCGGACGGGTCGGGATGGATCTCGTCGTAGGCGGCGAGCACCGCGTCGAGGTCGATCAGGTCACTGGGCTGGGCGGGCTGGCCGGCGCGCGGATCCATGGCGCTCATTCAACCCGACCGGGAACGGTTCGGCACCACTCCGGGTCGCCGTCGACCGGCAACACGCGGACGGCCCTGCCGCGGCGCGGATGCGGGGCCCCGGCGTGGCCGGTCGGCGACGCCCGCGTGCCCGCGGGACGACCGGCAGTCCGCAACCGGAGGCGCCTCAGGGAGTCGACACCCGGCCGGGCCCGACCAGGTCGTCCGGGTCGATGCAGGTGAGCGTGATCTCGTCGGCGGGTGCGTCCGAGATCACGGTGACCGTGGCGCCGTCCAGGTAGGCGACCGCGAGCAGCGGAGGCCCGATCACGACCGCGGGCAGCACGTCGCTGTGCAGATCGAGGGCCAGCGCCTCCCGCGGCGCGCCGTCCACCGTCACCTGCGTCAACCGCCAGGGCGCCGACCGCTCGGTCAGGGCGGACTCCACTCGATCGAGTACCGCCCGGGCGTCGTCGTGCTTCGCGAGATGCAGCGCGGACAGCATCGGACCCCCGGTGCTCGACCAGACGGAGAACGTGCCCCCGCCCCGGCGCTCGCTCACCATCTCGACCTCGATCATGGGATTCGGCTCGGGGCCGGAGAGTCCGTGCGCCAGATTCCAGCCGCCCTGCCTGCTGACGTCGACACCAGGCCCGGCTGCCGCGAACACCGGAAACTCCGGCCGCTTCGGCACCGGGTAGAACAGCACGTCGTACTGTCCGGGGCCCGGCAGGCACCACGGGCCCTGGCGTTTCGTCGAGCGGTCGAGCGCCGCCCACGCGTCGCCGAACGGGGTGCGGCTGACCGTCCGGTCGTCGCCGGAGCCGGAGCCGGAAACGGTGACGAGGCCGACGTTCACGGCCATCCGCACATCGGCCTGCCACTCGTCCTCCGGCACGGGGTCGTCCGCGTCGTCGATCCGGGCCCGCACGTCGGCCAGCCGTTCGGCGCCCGTCACCTCGCGTGCCAGTGCCGAGAACAGCGCGCAATGGCGGGGCCTTCCCCGTACTTCGTCACCGGTCTGGTCGCTGGACATGCCCGCCACCGTAGGCCGACCTGCAGGCAGGAGGCATCCCGTCTCGCCTGAACCTTCCAGCTCGCCGAGCGTGCCGGCCGACCTCGAATGCGGCAGGCCCGGCTCACTCCGGGCTCGCGCCGACCTCCACGCGCAGACCGCCGCCCTCGACGTCCGAGGTCACCGTGCCATCACCCGACACCGACACCCGCAGGTCACGTCCCGCGACGCGCAGCCCCGTCACCGCCATCCCGCCCAGCCGCGGCGACGGCGCCACCCGCACCACGCCACCGGGGACGTCGGCGTGCACCCCCAGGAACGCCTGCAGGATCACCACGGCGGACGCGGCGGACCAGGCCTGCGGGCGGCAGGCCGCCGGATACGGCACCGGCACCGGGTAGTCGGCACGGTCGAAGCCGCCGAACAACTCGGGCAGTCTGCCCTCGAACGCCGTGCCCGCGGCCAGCAGGCCCTCGGCGAGCACCGCGGCCTGCTCGGTGAAGCCGGCACGCACCAGACCGTGGATCGCGATTGCGGTGTCGTGCGGCCAGACCGACCCGCAGTGGTAGCTCAGCGGGGAGTAGCCACCCGCGTCCGAACTCATGGTGCGCAACCCGAACCCGCTGGACATGGTCGGGTGCACCAGCCGGTCTGCGACGGCCCGGGCCTCATCGGCGGTGAGCATGTCCGATGCCAGCAGGTGGCCCATGTTGGAAGCCGGCGCGTCCACCGGCGCCTTCGCGCCGTCCAGCGCCATCGCCGGGTAGGCGCCCAGATCGTCCGACACCCAGAACCGCTGCCGGAAGGCGCGCGCCAGGCCGGCGGCATGCTCGCGCCAGCGGTCGGCGCCGGGCCGGCCGAACGCGTCCAGTAGGTCGGCGCCGGCCAGCGCGGCCTCGTGCGCGTAGCCCTGCACCTCGGCCAGGGCCACCGGTCCGGATGCGATCCGACCATCCGCGAATCGCAGGGAATCGCCGGAATCCTTCCATCCCTGGTTGGTCAGCCCGCGTCCCGATCTGTCGACGTACTCCAGGAATCCGTCGCCGTCGGCGTCACCGTCGTCGACCATCCACGCCAGCGCCCGCTCCGCGGCCGGCAGCAGCTGCTCGACGGTCGATTCGTCCAGGCCCCATCGCCACGCGTCGGCGAGCAGGCAGACCCACAGCGGCGTCGCGTCGACCGTGCCGTAGTACACCGGCGGCAATGACGTTGCGCCGAACGAGAACTCGCCGCGCC
>Ga0164242_10005701_pt1 | contig 13827 bp, 12 predicted proteins | sample OricomgcompostMG_FD_108783 | JGI IMG/M metagenome (GOLD analysis project Ga0164242, IMG submission 108783) | Miracle-Growth compost microbial communities from Emeryville, California, USA - Original compost - Miracle growth compost (MG) ...
ATCTCGGCCGTGACCGGCGGCGCGATCGTCGCGCTGGCCGATCTGCTTGTTCAGCAGCTGCCGGTGATCCTGCCGGTCGGGGTTCTGACGGCGTTCATCGGCGCGGTCTATCTCGGATTCGTGCTTGCCGCCGAGTGGAAGAAAGGAACGGTCGGATGAGCGCACGCTTGACAGCTACGGAACTCACGTTGGCATACGACAACCGCACCGTCGTGCACGATCTGAGCCTGCAGATCCCTGACGGCGAGTTCACCGTGATCGTGGGACCGAACGGTTGTGGCAAGTCCACGCTTCTGAAGGCGCTGTCCCGTACGCTGCGTCCCACCGCGGGCCAGGTGATGCTCGATGGAAGACCGATCACTTCGTACCGGAGCAAGGAGGTGGCACGCGAACTCGCTCTACTGCCGCAGACGCCGATCGCACCAGACACGATTACCGTGCGCGACCTGATTGCGCGCGGCCGGTTCCCGCACACTACGGTGCTGCGCCAGTGGAGCACGGCCGATGAGCGAGCACTGCAGTCTGCGATGGATGAGACCGAGACGACGCAGCTGGCCGACAGGCCCGTTTCTGAACTGTCTGGCGGTCAACGCCAACGTGTCTGGTTGGCCGTCGTGCTTGCCCAGCAGACACAGATCGTTCTGTTGGATGAGCCGACCACGTTTCTCGATATCGGCTATCAGTACGAGGTGCTCGAACTGTGCTCTGCGTTACAAAACTCGGGTCGCACGTTCGTTGCCGTACTGCATGACCTGAATCAGGCCGCACGGTTCGCCACGAATCTGCTGGTCATGGCCGACGGCGCCATCGTTGCGTCCGGGCATCCGAATGACGTGATGACCGCCGAAACGGTGTCGTCGGTATTCGGCCTCGATTGCCGAGTGGTCACGGACCCAGAAAGCGGCAGCCCGCTTGTCGTGCCACGCGTGCGCGTTCCGTATGCCGGCACAAGCGCAACTCAGGGTCACGGTCGATAAAACCGGGGGATACCCCGATACCGCTTGTCTCGCCGGGCGGCTTGACTGGATGAGACGCCAATCATCGCGTCAGCATAAGGAGCAGAAATCATGACGACCTTCCAGCCAGACACAACGCACGCGGCTGGCACCGCCGTTCAAGCGCAGGCCGAGAGCAAGAGCCTGAGCGTCGCAAGCCTTGTGCTCGGACTCGTGTCGATCGTGGCAGGGTGGACGTTCTTCGCACCCATCGCCGGCCTCGTTTGCGGCATCATGGCGCTTGGTCGTGAACCGGCCGGGCGCACGATGGCGATCTGGGGCATCGTGCTGAACATCGTCATGCTCGCGGGCACGTTGATCATCGGCATCGTTATTGCAACGATCGGGTTTGCTTTCCTGCCATTCGCCTTCATCTGACATTGGCGGCCGGCGCTGCCAACCGACGTATGCGCGTGGGCGACGACTGTCGGGCGGCCGGTGAAAGCCGGGAAAGCGGCGCTCTAGGATGGCAGCTATGAGCACGGCTGATATTCCCGGCATCGTCGCCGGCCTGCGCGAACGGTTCGACTCCGGAGGCACGAAACCGCGCGCATGGCGGGTGCGGCAGCTCACTGCACTTCGATCGATGCTCACCGAGCACGCGGTCGAATTCGAAAGGGCGCTCGGTGCCGACCTCGGCAAGAACTCGACCGAATCGCAACTGGTCGAGATCGGCTTCGTCGTCGGCGAGATCGACTTCACACTGAAGCACCTGCGCGCATGGTTGAAGCCGCGCGCAGTCGGCGTTCCTGGAGCGGTATTGCCGGCACGAGCATCCGTCGTTCGTGAACCGCTCGGCGTCGTTCTGGTGATCGCGCCATGGAACTACCCTGTGCAGTTGTTGCTCACCCCGTTGGTGGGCGCCCTTGCGGCCGGCAACGCCGTCGTCCTGAAGCCAAGCGAACTGGCGCCGGCCACCTCCGCGGTCGTGGCGCAGCTGATACCGCGATACCTCGATGAACGGGCGGTGGCGGTGGTCGAGGGAGCAGCTGACGAGACGACCGCGCTTCTTGCCGAAGAATTCGACCACATCTTCTACACCGGGAACGGCCGAGTCGGCCGAATCGTCTTGGAAGCAGCAGCCAAGAACCTCACGCCGACCACCTTGGAGCTTGGTGGCAAGTCGCCGGTCTACGTTGACGACACGGTCGACCTCAAGGGTGCGGCGAGACGCATCGCGTGGGGAAAGTACATGAACGCGGGCCAGACCTGCGTTGCTCCCGACTATCTGCTTGCGACCGCGGATGTCGCGGCGCGGCTGGAGCCGCTGCTCGAGAAGGCGATCCACGAGCTGTACGGCGCAGATCCACACGTGAGCGCCGATTACGGACGCATCGTCAACTCCAACCAGTTCGATCGGCTTGTCGGATTGCTCGGCAGCGGTCGCGTGAGCGTCGGGGGAGCGTCGGATTCGAGTGATCGCTACATCGCTCCGACCGTTCTCGGTGATGTCGAGCGGAGCTCCCCGGTGATGCAGCAGGAGATCTTCGGGCCGATTCTGCCGATCGTGACCGTGACGGGCCTGGATGACGCGATCCGATTCATTCGGGCAGGCGATAAACCGCTGTCTTTGTACGTTTTCAGCTCGTCGGATGCGGTACGTCGCCGCTTCCTTACAGACACCAGTTCGGGAGCTGTTGCGTTCGGCATCCCGGCGGCGCACCTGCTTGTGCCTGGTTTGCCGTTCGGTGGGGTCGGGGCCAGCGGGATGGGCGCGTATCACGGCGAACATTCGATCGCCACGTGCAGTCACGACAAGGCGGTGTTGTCCAAGCCGCTGTCGCCAGACACCGTGCGGCTGGTGTACCCGCCGTACACGGCGAAAAAAGACCGCTTCATCCGCGGTTTCCTGCGCAAGTTGGGTTAGCTCCCAGCCGAAGGTAGAGTCGAAGTGTCAGGAGCCACAAGCACAACGACAACGCAATGGAGCACCCCGATTGAACACCCCGCACCCGGTTTTGCCCACCACAACGAACCCGATCATTCCAGACGCGGCTACTTCTGCCGACGTCCGGATCGAGTCTGACTCGCTCGGAACACGAGAGATACCTGCCGAGGCATATTGGGGGGTGCACACCTCGAGAGCGGTCGAGAACTTTCCGATCGCCAAGCGCCCGATCTCGGTGTATCCGGAGTTGATTGTGGCGTTCGCGAGCGTGAAACAGGCCGCCGCCCGCGCCAACGCAGAACTGGGCGTTCTCGAACCTGGGAAGGCCGATCTTATCGACCGCGCGTGCCAGGAGATCATCGACGGGGCTCTGCACGATCAGTTCGTCGTCGGTGTCATTCAGGGCGGCGCCGGCACGTCGACGAACATGAACGTCAACGAGGTTGTTGCCAATCGTGCACTCGAGCTGGGTGGCCACGCCAAGGGCGAGTATCAGTTCATGCATCCGATCGACGATGTGAACCGGTCGCAGAGCACGAACGATACGTATCCGACGGCGTTGAAGATCGCGCTGTCGTTCTCGCTGAAACGCATGCTCGAGCAGCTCTGGTTGTTACGTGAATCGTTCGCGCGCAAGGCGGAACAGTTCGCGCACGTGCTGAAGGTGGGGCGCACCCAATTGCAGGATGCCGTGCCGATGACGCTCGGCCAGGAGTTCCATGGATACGCGACGACTTTGTCCGAGGATCATGCCAGGCTTAAAGAGACGGTGTGGCTGCTATCTGAGATCAACCTGGGTGCCACGGCGATCGGCACCGGCATCACGGCCGATCCGAAATACGCCGCCGTCGTGTGCCGGCATCTCAACGAGATCACCGGACTTGAACTGGAGACGGCGCCCGACCTGATCGAGTCGACGAGCGACGCGGGCGCGTTCATGTCGTTCAGCGCCGCGTTGAAGCGCAGCGCGATCAAGCTGTCGAAGATCTGCAACGATCTTCGGCTGCTCTCCAGCGGCCCTCAGGCCGGGTTCGGGGAGATCAACCTGCCGCCGATGCAGGCCGGGTCGTCCATCATGCCTGGGAAGGTGAATCCGGTGATTCCCGAGGTCGTCAATCAGGTTGCGTTCTCGGTCGCGGGTGCGGATGTCACGGTGACGATGGCGGCGGAGGCCGGCCAACTGCAGTTGAACGCGTTCGAGCCGGTGATCGCGCACTCGCTGCTGCAATCGATCACCTGGATGTCTCAGGCGTTCATGACATTGCGCATCAACTGCGTGGACGGGATCACCGCGAACGAAGAGCGCCTCGAAACGTTGGTGGGCTCATCGGTGGGGGTGATAACGGCGTTGACGCCGTACATCGGCTACGCAGCTGCGGCCGCGCTTGCCAAAACTGCGCTGTTGACCGGAGGCAACGTTGCCGATCTCGTTGTCGAGGCCAAACTGATGAGCAGGGAAGACGTCACCAGGCTGCTGTCTCCAGCGCGCCTGAGCGGGCTGGAGACGAAAACCATGTCGATTCCGATCATCGAGGAAACAAACCTGTAGAGCGCGCAATGCCTGAGCGTGCTCGACGATAAATTGGTTCCGTGACCAGCAACGATTGTGCCGTGCGAGGAGCCGACGACGCGCGATGGCGCACTGATGCAGCGGTCGCGGCCGAGATCGATGCCGCGCTCATCGACCTTGACTGGTCGAGGCTGCCAGACGGTGCGGTTCGGTGCGATTTTGATGCGCCGAGCGGGTTGCTAGCAACCTTCTCGCTCGGCGACCCGACGCATCCTCGAGTCGTTCTCGTGCCTGGCGCCACCGGATCGAAGGAGGACTTTATTCTGCTCGCTCCGCTCCTGGCAGCTGCGGGCTATTTCGTGCAGAGCTACGACCTCGCAGGTCAATACGAGTCCGCGGCCGCCGGGCCGTCGGCACGGTCGGAAGGCCGCTACGACTACGAATTGTTCGTCGCAGACATGATCGCGTTCCTCGAGGCCGGCGCACCTGCGCACCTGCTCGGGTATTCGTTCGCAGGCATCGTTGCCCAGCTGGTGCTCGCGGAGCGGCCCGGACTGATCCTGAGCCTGACGCTGCTGACGACGCCGCCGTTGGCCGGTGAGTCGTTTCGCGGTGTTCGGTGGATCGGCCCGTTCAGCGCGCTGGTCGCCGCCCGCACCATCGCATCCCTGATGATCTGGGGGATCGTCACCAACAAGAATCGTGTGCAACCGCAGCGTCTCGCGTTCGTCCAGAAACGGTTCGCACTCACCGACCGCCGCAGCGTCGACGACATCATGCGTTTGATGAAACGCGCTCCGGACCTGAGAGCCAATCTGCGGATGGCAAAGATCCCGATCCTTGTCGTCGTCGGGAGCCACGACCTGTGGCCACTGCGCCTGCACGCCAGGTTCGCCGAGCAGATCGGTGCGCGAATCGCCGTGTACAAGACCGGTCACAGCCCGTGCGAGACGGCGCCTCACCAGCTTGCCGCTGACATGCTTCGCCTGTTCGAACGCTCTGGCTAGTCGGCAGCAATCGGCCGGCACACCCGTGCCAGAAGAGCGCAGTGACAGTTCGCCGTCACGTTTACGCCTCACCCGCTAGAGATTCGTGCCCCCGTTCTTGCTTCGACGCGGCACGCGCGGCGCGGCGGCGCCAAGGCGCCTGCTCCGGCCAGTGCATCCGCAGGGTGATGAACGCCCAGTTCAGGCGGCGCCCCAGTCCGCGCCAGGTGGCGAACGGCCTGGCGGAGATGCCGACACGGAGCGTCTCATCGAGCCGAACGTTGACGTCGAGTGGCAGGTGCATGCTCAGGTCGAGGTCATCGTGGATGTCATGCAGCATGCTGTGCACACTCCCGCGCACACGCAACCACACATCTCGGCGCATGGCGAAATTCGAGCCGAACAGCGGGCTGTTGCCCAACCATATTGACATCGCCCAGAAGTAGCCTCCGATGTACAGGTTCTGACCGAGCATCGTGACAAGCGCGTTGCCGTCGTAGAAGTCGCCTGGACCCGTTACCACCCCGGTTTCTGGCGATGTCGCCAACTCTGCTTCGATGTGGGCGAGCCAGTCGGCTGGGGGGCGGGAATCAGCGTCGATTCGTGCGATGACCTCCCCGTGCGCGGCATCATAACCGGCTGCGGCGGCCGGCCAGATGCCGAGAACCGGCTGATGCACGACGTGCGCTCCCGCGCTCTGGGCAACGAGAACCGAGTCGTCTGCGCTACCGTTGTCAACGACGATGATCTCGTCGGCGGGCCGCAGCTGCTCCGCAAGGCACTCAAGCGCCCGCTGCAACATGGCAGCGTCGTTCAGGACCGGAATCACAACAGTGATCGAGGTCAACCCGCGCACCTCCCCGTTTTTGTGTGTCACGATCCTACGCGCGCGCCGCCCTCACGGGCCCCAGGCTAGGCTCGAAAAGTTCGTCATTAGCCACCTGACAGGCACCCCACCGGAAATACAGAAAATGAGCAAACAAGCATGACTCGACTCGACCCAGCGATCCAGCCCATCTTTGATCAGGTCCTGCGCCGCAACGCTGGCGAAGCGGAATTCCACCAGGCAGCGCGCGAGGTGTTCGAGTCCCTCGGCCGAGTCATCGCCAAACACCCGCGATATGCCGACGCCTTCATCCTGGAGCGACTGTGCGAACCGGAACGGCAGATCATCTTCCGGGTCCCGTGGACCGACGACGACGGCACCGTGCAGATCAATCGGGGATTCCGCGTCGAGTTCAACTCGGCGCTCGGCCCGTACAAAGGTGGCCTGCGTTTCCACCCTTCCGTGACGCTTGGCACCGTCAAGTTCCTCGGATTTGAGCAGATCTTCAAGAACGCGCTCACCGGCATGCCGATCGGTGGAGGCAAGGGCGGAAGCGACTTCGACCCGAAGGGCAAGTCAGACGCGGAAGTCATGCGGTTCTGCCAGTCGTTCATGACCGAGCTGTACCGCCACATCGGCGAATATCGTGATGTGCCCGCCGGTGACATCGGTGTCGGCGGCCGCGAGATCGGATACCTGTTCGGACAGTACAAGCGGGTGACAGGCAGGTACGAGTCCGGCGTTCTGACCGGCAAAGGCATCGGCTGGGGCGGATCGCTTGTGCGCACTGAGGCGACGGGATACGGCACGGTGTTCTTCGCGCAGCAGATGCTCGAAACGCGCCGAACCAGTTTCGACGGTGCACGAGTTCTCGTGTCTGGCTCTGGCAACGTTGCGTTATACGCCATCGAAAAGGTGCACCAGCTGGGCGGCATCGTCGTTGCGTGTTCGGATTCGAGCGGAGTCGTCTATGACAAGGACGGTGTGGATGTCGAGCTGCTGCACGACATCAAAGAGGTGCGTCGCGCGCGGCTGAGCGAGTATGCCGCGGAGCGTGGCAGCGCATCCGAATACCGCGCGGGCGGCAACATTTGGGGCATCGCCGCTGAGACGAAGATCGATGTCGCGCTTCCGTGTGCGACTCAGAACGAGCTCGATGAAGCGGACGCGCGTCTGCTGGTCGCCCATGGCGTGACCGCGGTGGCAGAAGGCGCCAACATGCCGTCGACGCCGGACGCCGCGCACGTATTCGCCGAGGCTGGGGTGCTGTTCGCGCCGGGAAAGGCGGCGAACGCTGGTGGCGTTGCTACCTCGGCTCTTGAGATGCAGCAGAACGCCTCTCGTGATTCGTGGAGTTTCGAATACACCGAGGAACGCCTCGCCGAGATCATGCAGGGCATCCATGAATCGTGTGCGAACACGGCCGAAGAGTACGGCGAGCCGGGCAATTACGTGCTCGGCGCGAACATCGCAGGCTTCACACGCGTCGCCGATGCCATGCTTGCTCAGGGTCTCATCTAGGCGCTGAGCGATATGGATGCGATCGACGCGCTGCGCCGCGAACTCGGAAATGCCATGAGCGTCGAGCCCGCCGCGCTCGAGGCAATGCGATCGGACCGGTCAGGACGCATCTCGGACGCGGCTCCGCTTGCACTCGTGAATGCGCGCACGATCACGGACGTTCAAGCCACGCTCGCGGTGGCGCGCGAATACAACATCCCGGTCGTCCCGCGTGGCGCAGGAACGGGGCTGGCAGGAGGCGCGATCGGTGCTGGTGGCACCATCGTGCTCAGTCTCGCTGGCATGAATCGCATTCTCGAGATCGCCCCGGATGACGAGCTCGCGGTCGTGGAAGCAGGGGTGATCAACGGGGACCTCAACGCGGCACTCGCGCCGCACGGTCTCTGGTTCGCTCCCGATCCGGCAAGCCGTGCCATCTCGTCGGTCGGAGGCAATATCGCGACAAACGCCGGGGGACTTCTCTGCGCGAAATACGGCGTGACGCGCGAGGCGGTGCTCGGCTTGACCGTGGTCTTGGCCGACGGAACCCTTCTTCGCACCGGACGCCGCACAGTCAAAGGAGTTACCGGGTACGACCTCAATTCGCTGTTCGTCGGCTCAGAGGGCACCCTTGGCGTGATCGTGGACGCGACCGTGCGTGTTGTGCCGATCGTCGACGGCGATACGGTGACCATCGGCGCGATCTTTCCCGATGTGGAGTCTGCCGCCGCCGCATCCGCTGCTATCACCGCGTCGAGGCTGCGCCCAGCGGTGATGGAATTGCTCGATGCGGTTTCCCTTGCCGCTGTTGAGGCATACGTCGGCCAGGAGGAGATGCGTGCGACCGTCGGTCTGACGCGCGGCGGAAGCTATCTGCTCGTGCAATTCGATTCAGGACCTGCCGAATCGATCACCGCTCGCGCGGTCGAATGCATCGAGGCGTCAGGCGGCACGGCGACGGCTACGGTCGATCGAGACGCAGGCGATCGACTGATCGCTGTGCGTCGCACGGTGCATCCTGCCCTTGCGGCAGCAGGTGAGGTCTTGATCGAAGATGTAGCCGTTCCCCGGTCTAAGCTGCCCGAGATGTTCGCTGCGATCACGCAGATCTCGAGGCGCTATGACGTTTCCATCCCAACGGTAGCTCACGCGGGGGACGGGAACCTTCACCCGAACTTCGTTTTCACCGGAGATGAACCACCAGAACGCGTCTGGCGCGCTGCAGACGATCTGTTCCGCACGGCTCTCAGACTGGGTGGCACTCTAACCGGCGAGCACGGAGTCGGAGTTCTCAAGCGTCGATGGTTGCGCGATGAACTCGGCGACGACTCGTACCGGCTTCAGCGCCAGCTGAAGGCAGTGTTCGACCCTGCAGGGATCTTGAATCCCGCCGCAATGTTCACCCCGGGTGACGGATTCGTCCTCTAACGTGAGTGAATGACTTTCGCATCCGGACCGGCGAGTTCGGCTCAGTCGAACGAGCACAGTGTCAGCCCTGCGCCAGGGCCGGCGAGGCCGCTGTGGCACAGCACCGACCTACCCCGACCGCTGGCCGCGAGCACGTCAACCCGGGTGCTCGCCGTCGTCGGTCTGATCGTGCTATCGCTTGTCGTGCTGATCGTTCTTGCCTACCTCGGCGTGGCTCTCGGAGGCGTCGTGGTTGTTGTTTGCGGAATTCTGGCGTTGATTCCGCTCGGTTTCGTTCTCGGAGCCGTGTTCTGGATTGATCGATGGGAACCAGAACCTGCCGCAGCACGGTGGTTCGCCTTGCTCTGGGGAGCGGGCGCGGCGGTAGTCATAGCGCTCCTGGTTGATCTGGGAACACAGGTGTCGCACTACCTCGACGGAACGCCGCCGCCGAGCGAGTTCTTCCAGTCGGTCTTGCAGGCGCCACTGGTGGAGGAGAGCGCAAAAGGGCTTGGCGTGTTGATCTTGTTTCTCGTGCTGAAACGCACCTTCGATGGACCGGTCGACGGAGTGGTGTACGCAGCGCTGGTTGCAGGAGGATTTGCGTTCGTCGAGAACATCATCTACTTCGGAGGCGCACTCGCAGAAGGTGGCGGCGCCGGGCTCGCGAGCACGTTCTTCTTGCGTGGCCTGCTCTCCCCGTTCGCTCATGTCATGTTCACCTCGTGCACCGGCCTCGCCCTCGGTCTTGCGGCCCGCAAACCGGGCGCGCTCCGCGCGGCGAGCCATCTCGTCGTCGGCTTGGCTGCAGCGGTCCTCCTGCACGCACTGTGGAACAGCGCGGCATACATCGCCGATGATTTCCTCGGATACTACGTTGTCGTCCAGCTTCCGCTGTTCGCGCTCGCTGTCGTGCTCATTGTCGCTCTGCGCCGCAGTGAAACACGGCTCACAAGATTGCGATTGCAGGAGTATGCAACAGCGGGCTGGCTCAGCGCACACGATGTGACGCTTCTTGCCACACCGGCCGGACGTCGTGGCGCTCTTGCGTGGGCCAGGACGAAGCAGACGGGAGCCGTGTCTGTCATGAAGCGATACATTCGCGATGCGACGCGTCTGGCATACGCGCGTCAGCAGATCGTGAGTGGGCGATACCGGGAGCAGGCAATGCGCGACGAGCGCTTGCTCCTTGCCGCGGTGACGGCGGATCGCGCGGCGCTCATCGCACTTCGGTGACACACGTGCCCGGCAAAACTCGACGCCCGGTGGTGCGGCGATGCCTGCGACTCTCCCGGGCGACGAGTTGGCCTGTTAAATAGGGTGCCGTGCTTAGCCTCGTTTGGCAAGTGTGATTTTGACGCGGGCTTTTGACGCGGGGCACGCGAGCGGGTTGGATGGGACCATGACAGACCCATTGAACTCCAAGCCCGAGATCGACGCGCCGGACGGGCCGGCATCCGACACACTCGAAAGCGCCGACCTGGTCGTCGGAGGCGGAAAAGAGGCGGCGCCCGGTGCGACGGTGAAGGTGCACTACCTCGGAGTTGACTACGACTCTGGGGAAGAGTTCGACTCGTCATGGAGCAGGGGAGAGCCGATCTCCTTCCCGCTGCAAGGACTCATCGCAGGTTGGCAAGAGGGAATCCCCGGCATGAAGGTGGGCGGCCGTCGCCAGTTGACGATTCCACCCCACCTCGCATACGGCCCAGCAGGAAGCGGCCATCCGCTTGGTGGCAAAACCCTGATCTTCGTAATCGACCTGCTCGACGTCGCCTGAGGTTCAGCATCTGCTGCCAAGCGCGCTGATGGCGTGACCCGCCTCACATTTCGACCGGCTGTCTCGTCAAATCGGTAACGACAGGTTGCGGACAGTGAGGAGTCATCGAAACCATGGGCATCGGTCGAGAAAACGCGTCAGGCAGACTCGATCCAGGGTATGACCCGATCATGGCTGAGCGGCGAAGGCTGATGAGTCTGGCGTACCGTCTGCTCGGCTCGGTGGCAGAAGCGGAGGACGTCACGCAAGAGACGTTCGCCCGCTGGTACGCGATGTCTGCCGAACAGCGAGAAGCGATCGTTGCGCCCGGCGCATGGTTGACGACAGTCGCCAGCCGCATCTGCCTTGACTTGCTCGGCTCTGCGCGCGCCCGTCGCGAGCGTTACGTCGGTGAATGGATTCCAGAACCGGTGCCGGATTCCACCGAGTGGATCAACGGCAGGTCGGGCGGGGCGAGCGTGGATCCTGCCGACCGCGTCACGCTCGACGAGTCCATTAACATGGCGTTCCTCGTTGTGCTCGAGTCGCTGACTCCCGCCGAGCGAGTCGCGTTCATTTTGCACGACGTGTTCGCGTATCCATTCGCCGATGTCGCCGAAATCGTGGGCCGCACCCCGGCGGCCTGCCGTCAACTGGCCACGTCTGCGCGGCGGCGCATCCAGGCATCCAGGACCCCGGCCGCGCCGACGGCCAAACAGGCTGGCATCGTGAGAGAGGTCAAGGTGGCGTGGGAAAATCAGGACATCGGGGGCCTGATCGCACTGCTGGATCCATCTGCAACGGCCATCGCGGATGGCGGTGGCGTTGTCAGTGCTCTGCGCGACCCGATTGAGGGTGGCGAACGGATCGCGAACGGATTCGTCGAGATCGCGCGGAGGTTCGGCCCATCGATGACAATTCGGGAGTGCGTGGTCAATGGCCAGCCAGGTTTGATGGCGCAGGACAACGGCGAGATCGTCGTCGTGATGGCATTCGAGATCGTCGGTGAACGAGTGAAGAACATTTGGGCGATGCGGAATCCGCAGAAGCTGCGGGCGTGGGTCGCGCAGTGAGCTAGGGTGTGGGCTCCACCGCGTCGTAGTGCCTGAAGGTGCGCTGGAACCGCACAAGTAGCCCGACGGCCACCATGATCGCTAACCCGCCGAGCAGCGGTGGCCACCACAGTGCAGCAAACGCGGTGACAACACCGACATACAAATCGCCGATGCGCGGACCTCCCGTCACCACGACGGTGAACACGCCCTGGATGCGTCCGCGCATCGCATCCGGGGCTGCCGTCTGCAAGATCGTTTGTCGGAAGATCGAACTCACGTTATCGGCAGCACCCGCCCCCGCCAGGAAGACCGATGCGACGATCAGCGCAACGAGATTCACGTGCGCGATCGACGCGCTCACCGCATGGGCGGGAGCCACTGCGGATACGGCAAGCACCACACCGAACGCGAGAATGCAGGCCCCATAGACCACGATGGCGCGCCCGATTGCGATGCCCTGCATTCGCACATGGCCGAGCGGGCCGGAGAATACGCTGCTCAGCAGCGCGCCGATCGCGTACGCCGCGGTCAAGATACCGACCGTCACCGCGCCGCCGCCAAGCAAGAGCACTCCTGCTGCCGGGAACAGCACCCGAGGCTGGCCGAAGGTCATCGCGATGATGTCAACGATGAACGACATCCGAATGTTCGGCGCACGTCGCAGAAATCGCATGCCTTCGACAATGGATCTGAACCCGGGCTTCTGCGCGTCGCCATCGGGAACGATCGCAGGAAGGGTGGCGATACCCATGAATGCGAAGACGAACAGAACGACGTCGACGCTATATGTCCAGCCGAAACCGACGCCAGCGACGAGCACTCCAGCAAGTGCAGGTCCGACCGTGACCATGACCCCAGCACTGATTCCACCGAGCGCAGACGCGGCCGGCAGCAGTCTTGCGGGCAGCAACCGGGGGAAAATCGCGAATCTGGTGCTCCCGATGACGGTGGACGCCACCGCGTTCACCGTCGTCAGCAGGTAAAGCGGCCAGACGATCTCAACCTGCAGCCAGGCAAGGAGGGCGATCGTCGCCGTCGATGACCACGCAACGACGGCCGCGATCAGCGCGATCTTCTTTCGATCAAACGAGTCGGCGAGCATTCCGCCGTATATGCCGAACACGACCATCGGAACAAGCGCAAACAGTGCGACGAACGATACCGCGAGAGTCGAAGCCGTGATGTCGTAGATCTGCAGCCCGATCGCAACGATCGTCATTTGAGAGCCGATTCCGGAAATGGCGCCACCGATCCACAGGCGGGCGAACGGGCGGCTCTCACGCAACGGCGTGAGATCGGCGAACAGCGGTTTTCGAACGGGTGCGTCGGTCTCGACAGGTTCAGTCAATGGAAGGTCTCGCATCGTGTGCATGGCGGGCCATGGGCGCAAAAGGAAGAGGCAAGTGATCGGTGTCCGATCCCTCGCCTCTTCGCGTGTTCTAGTGACGCTACACCTGATCATCGATACGCGTGCCGCAATCTGTGCACAGTTCTAAGCTGGCGTCGTGAGCAGGAACGAACCCGATGCGGCCCTGACACACCGCGAAGCGCCGGTGGTGACAACCGAGTATGGCCGAGTCGTCGGCGTGTATTCAGGGGACGTGGCCGCGTTCAAAGGCATACCGTATGCCGCGCCCCCGCTTGGTCGATTGCGGTGGCGCGCGCCGCGCCATCCCGAGCCATGGGACGGCGAGCTCGATGCATCAAGATACGGCCCGATTGCACCGCAGCCACGTGCGGCGATCTCGGGGGACCAGCCGCCAACGACGAGCGAAGACTGCCTGACGCTGAATGTCTTCGCCCCGCGAGGTGCCGGCGACGACCTTCCTGTGATGGTGTGGATTCACGGCGGCGCGTACTACCTGGGATCATCGGCCGACCCGATGTTCGACGGGACCGGGTTG
>Ga0164242_10005702_pt1 | contig 13823 bp, 10 predicted proteins | sample OricomgcompostMG_FD_108783 | JGI IMG/M metagenome (GOLD analysis project Ga0164242, IMG submission 108783) | Miracle-Growth compost microbial communities from Emeryville, California, USA - Original compost - Miracle growth compost (MG) ...
GAGCTCACGCTGGCGGGCGGCCAGCGCGTAGCGGGCGGAGCGGGTCTCGTCGAGCCGCTGCTCCAGGTCGGTGATCTGCTCCTGCAGCGCCTGCAGCTGGTCGTCGCTCGCCAGGATGGCCTCGCGGCGCTGCTCGACCTCGGCGATCCTGGCCTCGATCGCCGCGACATCGATCTCCTCGAAGCGGGCGCCCACGATCGCCTCGTGCGCGGCTTGCTCCAGCCCGAGGACACGGAGCCGGCGCTCGACCTCGGCGACCTCCGCGTCGATCTCGGCGAGCTGGTGCTCGAGTGCGCCCAGCTCCTCGTCGATCTCGTCGAGCGCCGCCTCGTTGGAGAAGCCGATGATGTCACGGTGGTCGCCGCGGCCGTGCGAGCCACGGCGCCCGTTGCGGGTCTGGCCGGCAGCGGTGACCCGGAACCCCGGACCGGCCAGCTCGTCGGCGCCGTCGACGCAGAGGGCGTTGCGGCCCGGCTCGGCGACGTACCGCTGCACCCATCCGGAGAACGGCGAGTCGCAGAAGAGCAGCTTGCCGGCCACCCGCTCGGGGTCCTCCGGCGCGGCCGAGGCGAGGTCGAGCTCGGCGCCCTCGAAGGTCAGTCGTCCGCGCAGTCGCAGGCCGTCGATCGCGGCGGAGAAGTCACCGAGCCGGTCCAGCGGCACCAGCATCACGCGCGCAGCGCTGCCCAGGACGGTCTCGATGGCGGTGCGCCAGTGTGCCTCCTCCGGCGCGACGTCGATCAGCTCGGCCACGAACGGCAGCTCGGTCGCGCTCAGTCCGCTGGCCCGCGCGACCTCGGCGCGCAGCTCGTGCAGCATCGCCGGCACCCGGCCGGCCCGGCCGGCCAGCGACGCCCGCTCGCGCCGCAGCTCCTCGCGACGCTGGAGCAGGGGGAAGCTGCGTTCCCGGGCCCGGTCGCGCTCCTTGCGCAGGGTGCTCTCGCGGGCGGTCCGGCCGTCCAGCCAGGTGCGCGCCCGGTCCTGCAGCACGCCGAAGGCGGCGGCGTCGGCCAGCGCCTCGGCGGGCTCGGCGTGCGCGGACCCGGCGTGCGTGGGCTCGGGGTGCGTGGGCAGGACCGGTAGCACCCGCTCCCGGAGCGCCTCCCGGCGTGCGACCCGCTGGTCGCGCACGGCCTGCTCCTGCTCCAGGCTGAGGCCGAGGGTCTGGAGATTGCCGCCGCCGGCGGCCCGGTGTGCCTCCTTGGCCGCCTCCAGGTCCCCGACGAGTGCGGCCTCGGCGCTGGCACCGTCCGCCAGCGAGGTCGTCGTCGAGGCCCGCTCGCTGCGGTTGGCCTCGACCGCACGCTCCAACAGCCGCGCGTGGGTCTGCAGCAGCCACAGCTGCAGTGGAGTGTCCGCTCCGGCGACGGTGACGCCGTACGCGTCGAGCTCGGCGGCGCGTGCCCTGGCCCGCTCGCCGCGGGCAGCGAGGTCGGTGATCGGGCCGAGCACCTCGAGCTTCTGCTCCTCGGTGCGCATCGCGGCGTAGGCGGTGTCGAGGTCGTCGAAGTGCTCGACGGCGCGATCGGCCGCGGCGTAGGTGGCCGGCCGCTCGAGGACCATCTCCTTGTAGAGCTCGTCGACGCTGCGCACCTGGTTGCCGGCCTGGATGCGGGCGAGCAGCCGCAGCGCCTTGGCGCCGTCGCCGTTGGCGCCGATGCCCAGGCGGGCGTGGAGGACGGCGGTGAACTCCGCGTAGGTCCGGTGCACCCGCACGCCGGGGAACAGCTTCTTGAGCGTGTTGGCGTGGAAGCGGTCGGCGACGGCGGCCTCGACCGCCGCCAGCGGCAGCGCGGCCTCGTGGGTGATCAGCTGCATCTGCACGTCGCTGGACCGGGTCGCGCGTCGCGGGACGTAGTAGGTCCGGACCGCGGTGAACCGGCTGCCCTGGTCGTTGACGAACGTCATCGCGATCGCACCCCAGGTATCGGCGTTGCGACCGCGCAGCAGCTTCTCCACCGGCCGGCCGGTGCGGGGGTCGTCGATCACGTCGACCGCACCGCGCAGATAGGAGAGCAGGTTGCGCTGGCCGACGCTGCGCGCCCGGCCGGCGACGGCGTCGTTGGAGGCGCCGTTGAACTTGGTGTCCGACGGCATCATCAGGGCGGTGTAGGCGTCCAGGATGGTCGACTTCCCGGCTCCGGAGGCACCGGAGATCATGGTGGCGTCACCCTGCAGCGGGATCCGGGTCAGTCCGCTGAAGCCGCCCCAGTTGACCAGCTGCAGCAGCTCGGCGCGCCATTGCAGGGTGTCGTCACCGGGGGTGGCGACCACCCGCTCGTGGAAGAGGCCGTCGGTCGGCTCGAGCGTCTCGTCCAGCATCAGTCGGTCTCCTCGATCGCGAACAGGTCGGCCGCGCCGTCCTCGGCCTCGATGTCCTCGGCAGGGCGATCCACGACGGCTGCGTTGGCGCGCTGCAGGGAGGCGACCAGCTCCTGCAGCACCTCGATCGGCAGCAGCGGCTCGACCGCCTCACTGATCTCGAAGCGCTCCTCGTACGACGTGGGGATCAGCAGACCGGCCTTGGCGACAGTGGCCACCGCGTTGCGGGTGCGCTTCTCGTCGCCGGCCTCGTCGGTGGCGTGGGCCGGACGGAAGCTGGCGGCGTACTCGACCAGGTCGGCGACGTCGACGAAGACCCGCTCCTCACCGTTGGCCGAGCCGGTGCGCAGCCGATCGCGCAGGTGGATCAGGACGATCGTCTCCTCGCGGGTCCAGGCGGCGTCGTAGAGCAGGGTCGGGAAGCGCTGGCCGGCCTCGGCGACCGCCTGCCGCTTCCAGGCCACCTCGCGCAGCGGGTCCACGTGGAGCTCGAGGAAGAGGTCGTTGAGCCGGGAGCGCAGCACCCGCTCGTGCTCGACCAGCACCCGCCAGTCCCGCGGATGGGTGCGGGCGCTGATGAATCGCTGCTTGAGCAGCGCCACCAGGGCCTGGCGCTGGGCATACTCCAGGCCGCCCTCGTCGCCCTCCCACAGCGACACCGAGGCAGTGTCGGCCAACGTCTCGTCGGTCGCTGCGTCGCTCGCCGCATCGATGCTCATCCGCGCTCCTCCACATCGGGGTCGGCCAGGTCGGGGTCGGGCAGGGCGAGGCGCGGTACGGCGAAGGTCCGCGCCGTACCGTCCGGTCGCAGCGCCGGGTAGGCCTCGGTCACCGCGTCCTCGTCCGCACGCCAACCGCGGTCCGCGGCCAGGTGCAGCAGGCCGAAGATCTCCACCGGCCGACGCAGCGCGTGCTCGAGCTCGGCGAACATCTCGCCGAGCGATGCCGGCGGGATCAAGGCACCCAGCGCGTCGTCGAGGCGCTCCCGCAGCTCACCGACCTGCGGGCCGCCCTGGGCGCGCAGCTCGTCGAGCGACAGCGCCGGTGCCTCGTCGGCGTCGGCCACCGCGAGCCGCTCCGGCAGCACGTCGTCGGCGGGGTCGTAGAACCGCTCACGCAGATGGTCGATCGCGGCGCGGCCCGGCAGCAGCGGCACGTCGTGGGTGGCGCGTGGACCGCTGCCGGCCATCCAGGTCATCAGCTCGGACTCGAGCTGGCGCAGGGTCTGCTCGAGCTCCCGGTCGCGGGTGGCGTCGCGGAAGACGATGTACTCCTTGAGCGTCGCGGTCACCTTCGACCGCTGCGCCAGCACCCGCTCCAGGCCGTCGCGGACCAGCCGGACGGTGCCGCGCAGCTCGGCCCGGTCGGCGTCCCCCAGGATCCGGTCGGCGTGCGGGTGCTCCAGCAGCGCGCCGAGATCCTCGCGCAGACCGGTCACCAGGGCGTCATCGCGCAGCAGCGCGAACGCGCCCTCGAACGCTCGGCCCTCCTGGGTGGAGGTCATCAGCGCGTCGGCCCGGGCGAGGTATTCGTCGATCACCTCGCCGGCCGGCCGGTCCTCGGCCCGGAAGGCGGCCAGGATCTCGCTGCGGATCTGGGCATAGCGCTCCTCGACCCGGGCGAAGTCACTGGGCAGCGCCGAGACCAGCGACATCAGCTCGGTGAAGCCGTCGGCCATGTAGTCCTCGGTGGCGGCGACCAGCTCGGCCCCGTCCAGCAGCCGGTCACGCTCTGCCTGCAGCCGCGCGATCTCGGCGGTCAGGATCTCGACCCGGGCGGAGCGGTCGGGGTTGGCCTCGGCGTTGAACCGCCGCACCGTGCTCACGATGGTGGCCACCCGGTGCTCACTGAGGGTGGCGCGGTCGCGGGCCAGGCTCTTGACCAGCTCGAGCGCCTGCTGGGCGTGTGAGGTCAGGGTGTAGACCTCCTGGCCGGTCTCGTCGAGCGAGCGCACCAGCCACTGCCCGCGCATCCAGCGGTGGCACAGGTCGCGGCCGGTCCCGACCGGCAGGTCCTGCTCCCCGGCTGCCCGGATCTGGGCGAGGTGGTCCTCGACCTGGGTGTGCAGCCGCCCGGTCGGCACCGGCTTGTTGCTGCGGTCGAAGGCGGCCCGGAAGATCGTGATGATCACCGGCGCCTGGCGCTGATGCAGCAGGGTCAGGGTGGGCTGGGCGAAGGCACCCTTGACCCGCGCGAGCTCGTTCGCGATCTGGTCCATCGGGCCTCCCCCCGCTGCTTGGCTGCCGGTCTTCCTGTCCGTTGTGGAGCGCAAGCATTCCAGAGGGGTCCGACAATCGCGGCACCCAGACCGTCAGCCGGCGAACGTCCCGTTCTCCGCCAGGTGCCCGCCGAGGTAGCCGGCGCCGGCCGCGAACCCGGCGCCGAGCAGCCCGAGCGCCACCCCGAGACGGTGCTTGCCGCGTCGTCGTGCCACCCAGGAGCAGGTGTACGCCGCCAGCGCCGCCACGTTGCCGCCCGCATGCACCACACCGGTGCGGCGGTCGGACTGCTCGGCGAGCGCGCGCCAGTCGGTCAGCCCGGCGAGCGCCGTCGGCAGCACGCCGAGGATGCCCAGCCCGACCAGCCGCCGGGCCGCGTCGTCGCTGTCCTCGGGGCCGATCAGGTCGAGCATGCTGGCCGACATCCAGGCGCCGAGCGGGAAGCCGGTCAGTGTCGGATGCAGCGAGTGGCCGAGCCAGTCGACCCCGCGCAGGGCCCGGTACAGCGCGGGACGCTCGGCGATGACGTCGGCGTACTGGGCGAGGAGGTCGACCGCGCCGTCCAGCGCGCGCTCGCCCTCCATCACCTGGGTGAGCTCGAGCAGGGGGCTCTCGTTGTGCGGTTCAGTGGCACTCATGCCGGACCGGTTCCCGATCCGGCACCGACAAGTCGTCCCGGAGCGAGCAGGTCAGTCCTCGCGAAGGCCGACGCGCAGCCGGTGCTCCCCGTGCTGCCCGGCGTGACCGAAGATGCTGCCGTGCCGCGAGCCGGTGGTGACGTGCAGGTCGTAGGCGGACTCCGCATGCACGATCAGGTCGATCCCCTGGACCTCGTGATCGGGATCGATCCGGAAGCCCATCGCCTTGTCGATGACCACCCCGAGCACGCCGGAGACGACGAACGCGTAGACGAGCACCACGATCGCGCCGAGCGCCTGCCGGCCGAGCTGGGTGAGGCCGCCGCCGTAGAACAGGCCGTCGACATGGGTCGGGGCGGCCGAGCTGGCCAGCAGCCCGACCAGGAGGGTGCCGACCAGGCCGCCGACGAGATGGACGCCGACCACGTCGAGCGAGTCGTCGTACTTGAAGCGGTACTTCAGCGCGATCGCGCAGGCACAGATCGAGCCCGCCGCCAGCCCGACCACGATCGCACCCAGCGGCGTCACCGAGCCGCAGCTGGGGGTGATCGCGACCAGGCCGGCGACCAGCCCCGAGGCCGCGCCCAGCGAGGTGGCGTGCCCGTCGCGCAGCCGCTCGACCGCGAGCCAGCCGCCAGCCCCGGCGGCACCCGCGACCAGGGTGGTGGCGAACACGACCGCGGCGCTCTGGTCGGCCCGGAACGCCGAGCCGGCGTTGAAGCCGAACCAGCCGACCCACAGCAGCCCCGCGCCCAGCATCACCAGGGTCAGGTTGTGCGGCCGCATCGCGTCGCTGCCGAACCCCACCCGACGGCCCAGCACGAGGGCGAGGGCCAGGCCGGAGGCGCCCGAGCAGATCTCCACCGCCGTCCCGCCGGCGAAGTCGACCAGGTGGAAGCGGTTGATCAGCCAGCCGCCGACATGCCCCGTGCGGGAGCCGTCGAAGACCCAGTGGGCGACCGGGGCATAGACCAGCAGCGTCCAGGCCGCGCAGAACACCAGCCACGCGCCGAACCGTGCCCGGTCGGCGATCGCGCCCGCGACCAGGGCACCGGTGACGACGGCGAAGAGGCCCTGGAAGCAGGCGAAGAGGATCACCGGCACGGGCAGCCAGTCGTCCTTGCCGCTGACCAGCGACTGCAGGCCGACGTACTGGAGCGGGTCACCGAAGAGCCCGCCCCCGCCGTCGTTGCCGAAGGCCAGCGAGTAGCCGGCCAGCACCCACACCAGCGTGATCACGCCGAGCGCCGAGAACGTCATCATCATCATGTTGAGCACGCTCTTGGAGCGCACCATGCCGCCGTAGAACAGGGCGAGCCCGGGCACCATCAGCAGCACGAGTGCCGCCGCGGCAAGCAGCCACGCGGTGTCGCCGGCGTCGATCGGAACGGGACGGACGTCGATGGCGAGAGGCATGATGCTCGAGGGTCCATGCCGCGTGTTTCAGTACGCCGCCCGCCGTGTTACGCCGCTGTTAACGGTGCCTGATCCTGAGCTTGCCGGTGTGCCCGCCCAGCCACTGGCCGCCGCCGTAGCGCACCCGGTAGCGACCGGGACGATGCGCCTTCAGCCTCGCCTTGCCGGCCGAGTTGGTGACGGCGTGCGTGACGCTGGTCCAGTGGCCGTGGACCCGCCGCTGCAGCGTGACGGGGACCCCCGCCGCGACGCCGTGCCACGGCGCGGTCGCTGTCACCTTGACCCGCTTCCGGGCGGCCTTGGCCGCCAGCCTGGCCGTGAAGGCGCTGACCCGGACGAAGCCGGAGGTGCTCGCGCCGGCTGTCACGTTGCCCCCGAACGCGACCCGGTAGGCGGTCGGGACGTGCGGCAGCACGGCGTAGGCGAGGGCGCCGTTGGCGTCGGTGACGCCGCTGCCGATCGACCTGTAGCCGGCTCCGGTGTTCGCCTGGACGCTGACCTTCGCCCCCGACACCGGCGCGCCGGTGAGCGCGTCGACGAGCTGGTAGTGCAGCTCGGCCGGGTAGCCGCCGCTGCGCGAGAGCCGGCCGGCGGTGTTGGGTGCGGCCAGCGGCACCGACGAGCTGCCGTTGGCGACCAGCCCGGCCAGGCCCGCGGGGGTGCCCACGCCGGTGGGGCCGTCCCAACCGGGTCCGGCGTCGCACAGCTTCGTCCCGCAGCCGCCGTTGGCGCCGGACGTGATGTCGACGAACGACGACGGCGTACGGGAGACGTTCTGGTAGATCGCGAGCGGGTCGGTGTGGTTGCCGGCCAACGCGTACAGGCCCGCGATGATCGGGGTGGCCAGCGAGGTCCCGCCACCGCTCCACCACTGGCCGCCTCGGTAGAACATGATGCCGGTGTTCACGTCGGCGAGGGCCGACACGTCGGTCACCGCGCGACCGCCCGGGCAGGACGTGGCACTGAGCAGGGACTGGACCAGGCCGCCGACCACGCCGAGGACCCCGGTCGAGGCACAGCCCGAGCCGCCGCCGGACCAGGCGGTCTGCTGCCAGACGCCCTTGACCAGCCGGACGCTGGTGCCGCCGACGGCGACGACGTTCGTGGCCGAGGACGGGAAGATCGTTCCCCCGGCGTACCCGCTGTCGCCGCTGGCCGCGACGTAGGTGACGTTGGGGTTGTTGTAGTAGGTGAGGTTGAGCGCCCCGTTCTGCCCGCTGTCGGGAGAGCCATAGGACATCGAGACGTACGACGCCCCGAGCCGGACGGCGGTGAGCGCGGCGGCCCCCAGATCCGTGGAGCTGGCCGAGGCGGCATCGACGAGCAGGATGTGACAGCTCGCGCAGATCGCGGAGACCGCCTGCACGTCCAGCGCGATCTCGTTGACCCAGGCGCTGTTGGTGGCCGGCAGCCTGCTGCTCCCGCTCTGGCTGACCTCGCGGAAGCAGCCGTTGGCCTTGGTGCAGGCCGGCAGCCCGAAGTAGCTGCGGTAGTAGTCGAGCTGCTGAGCCGTGTTGGGGTCGCTGCCGACGTCGATGATCCCGACGGTGGCGTGCGCGGTCAGCCCCGACGGGATCTGGTACAGGCTCGTCAGGTCGGCCGGCGAGTAGTTGCCGCTCTTGGAGACCGCCTGCGGCACCGCCGGGTCCGGCAACGGGGCCTGCACGGTGTCGCTGGTGCCGATCGCGTCCGCCTTGCCGACCTGGGCCGCCTGCGAGTCGGGAACCGTCCCGTCCACCTCGCTCAGGCACGCCGCCTTCCCCGGAGCCGGCTTCACCGGGCACGACGTCGCCGGCACCGGCTTCAGGTCCGGCTCCGGCGGGGGCGTCCAGGAGAGCCCCGGGCCGGGAGCCGGCGCGGCGCCGGACGCCGGATCGTCTGCCAGCGCTGCCGAGGCGCCGAAGGCAGGGCCGAGGCCGGCGAGGACGACAAGAGCCACCAGGACGGTGGTGAGCAGACGGAACATGTGTGACAGGTCTCCCGAGAACCGATAGGTGCAGCCTCCCCATCGGCAACACCGAACGATGCTTGACCGTTACCCGGGGCCTCGTTCCGATACGCCTCACGTGGGCCACGTCACCCGCCGGGCGCCGGCCCGCGGCCCGCCCAGCGCGGGGCGGCGCGGGGCGGCGCGGGGCGGGGCGGCGCGGGGCGGCGCGGGGCGGCGCGGGGCGGCGCGCGGTCTAACGGACGCCGAGCAGCTGCGCGACCCGGCGTACCTCGTCGGCCGAGCGCAGGCTGAGCAGCAGCGTGGTCACGCCGGACTCCTCCCACTGCGCCACCCTCTGCCTGACCTCGGGCTCACTGCCGACGATGTGCATGTCGTCGACCAGCTCGTCGGGGATGAGCGCGGCAGCGCTGTCCTTCTCGCCGGCGAGGTAGAGCCGCTGGACCTCCTCGGCGAGATCGCCGTAGCCCATCCGGACGAAGACGGCGTTGTGGAAGTTCTGCTCCTTGGCACCCATGCCGCCCATGTAGAGCGCCACGAACGGCTTCATCGAGGTGAGCACCTGCTGCTTCTCCTCGGCCGAGGAGACGATCTGGAGGTGACAGGTCGCGGCGATCTCGAAGTCGGCGCGAGTACGGCGGGCGCCGGGCCGGGCGAAGCCCTCGTCGAGCCAGGGCTGATACATCGCGGCGCTCTTGGGGGTGTAGAAGAGCGGGATCCAGCCGTCGGCGATCTCGGCGGTCTGGGCGACGTTCCTCGGGCCCTCCGCGCCCAGCCAGATCGGGATGTCGGCACGCAGCGGATGCACGATCGACTTGAGCGGCTTGCCCAGGCCGGTGGCGCCTTCGCCGCGGTAGGGCAGCGGGTGGTGCCGACCGTCGTTGGTCACCGGCCCCTGCCGCTCGAGCACCTGCCGGATGATCGAGACCACCTCGCGGGTGCGGGCCAGCGGCTTGGCGAACGGCTCGCCGTACCAGCCCTCGACCACCTGCGGGCCGCTCACGCCCATGCCGAGGATGAGCCGGCCGCCGCAGAGATGGTCGAGGGTGAGCGCGTGCATCGCGATCGACGTCGGCGCACGACCCGATATCTGCACGATCGAGGTGCCGAGCCGGACCCGCTCGGTCTCGCGACCCCACCAGGCGAGCGGAGTGAACGCGTCGCTCCCCCAGGCCTCGGCGGTGAAGACCGCGTCGAAGCCCGCCTCCTCCGCGGCGGCGACCAGCTCGCCGACCCCGGTCGGCGGCTGTGCGCCCCAGTAGCCCAGCTGCAGACCCAGCTTCATCGCTGCTCCTCCTCAGATCAGGTGACCGCCGCGGAGGCGCCCGCAGCACAGGTTAGAACGGATTCCGGTCCGGCCCATCGCCGATTCTCGTCGCACGTGGCAACCTGGCTCAGGTGAGCACTGATGCACCGATCGTCATCGTCGGTGGCGGCCTCGCCGCCGGGACCGCCGCCACGGAGCTGCGTGATCGGGGGTACGCCGGGCCCCTCGTCGTCTTCGCCGCAGAGCCACACCTGCCCTACGAGCGGCCGCCGCTGTCGAAGGCCTACCTGATGGGCAAGGATCCGGCCGAGAAGGCACTGGTCCACGATGCCGGCTGGTACGCCGAGCACGGCGTGGAGGTCCGCACCGGCACCCGCGTCACCGCGATCGACCCGGAGGCGCACGCGGTGCGGGTCGGCGACGAGGAGCTGGTCTACCGCACGCTGCTCCTGGCCACCGGCGCCGAGCCCCGACGGCTCGCGCTCGCCGACGACGCCGGCGTCCCCACCACCTACCTGCGCACGCTCGAGGACTCGACCGCGCTCAAGGACGAGCTGCGCCCGGGACGCCGGATCGGCATCGTCGGCGGCGGCTGGATCGGGCTCGAGGTCGCCGCCGCCGCGCGCGAGGCCGGCGCCGAGGTGGTCGTCCTGGAGATGGCGCGCCAGCCGCTGCTCGCCGTGCTCGGCGAGGAGGTCGCCCAGATCTTCGCCGACCTCCACCGGCGCCACGGCGTGGACCTGCGCACCGACGTGAAGGTCGTCGCCATCGACAAGACCGCCGCCGGCGGGGCACGCATCGGTCTCCAGGATGGCGAGCCCATCGAGGTGGATCACCTCGTCGTCGGGGTCGGCGCCGTACCGGCGATCGAGCTGGCGGAGGCGGCCGGGGTCGTCGTCGGCGACGGCATCCGCACCGACGCCCGGCTGCGCACGTCGGCGCCCGACGTCTTCGCCGCCGGCGACGTCGCCAACGTCGACCACCCGGTGCTCGGCCGGCCGGTCCGGGTCGAGCACTGGGACGCCGCGATCCAGCACGGCAAGGTCGCGGCCGCCAACCTGATCGGCGGCGAGCGCGCGGTCGAGGCGCTCCCCTACTTCTTCACCGACCAGTACGACCTCGGCATGGAGTACGTCGGCAGCCCCGGCCCCGACGGCTTCGACCGGGTCGAGATCACCGGCGACGTACCGGGGCTCGTCTTCCGGGTGCGGTGGCTGCGTCGCGAGGGTGGCGGCGGCGGTGAGCGGATCGTGGCCGCGATGCACGTCAACGACTGGGACGCGATCGACGAGCTGCGGGAGCAGGTCGGCACCCTGCGCTAGCAGCTAGCGCGCCGAGCCCGGGTGACCTCGGACGCGCGTGGTACGCCCGGGCTCACCCAGGTTCGGCCATCACCGTCGCGACGATGCGGGTCCGGCCGGACATCTCCGCTAGCCTGGGCGCATCGACTCGTTGAGCTCTCGCCGCGAGTTGTCCGCACGTCGAGATCCGCACACTCCTGTGCAGGCCTCCGTGCGCAGCCCCGCCAACCAGGCGACCAGGCTGATCGGTGAGACGCCTACAGAGAGATACGCGTGACCACTTTCGCCAGCCTTGGCCTGCCCACGTCCCTGACCGACATCCTCGCCGGACTCGACATCACCGAGCCCACCCCGATCCAGGCCGCGACGCTGCCCGACTCCCTCGCCGGCCGCGACGTACTCGGACGCGGCCGGACCGGCTCGGGCAAGACCTACGCCTTCCTGCTTCCGCTCATCGCCCGCCTCGCCGCCGACCGCCGCAAGCCGCGGCCGGGCGCTCCGCGGGCGCTGATCCTCGCCCCGACCCGTGAGCTGGTCAACCAGATCGAGGCGTCGGCCGCTCCGCTGGCCCGCGCGGCCGGGCTGCGGACCCGCACCGTCTTCGGCGGCGTCGGCCAGCGGCCCCAGGTGGACGCGCTCGCCAAGGGCGTCGACATCGTGATCGCCTGCCCCGGCCGCCTCGAGGACCTGATCGGCCAGAAGCACTGCACGCTGGCCGACATCGAGATCACCGTCCTCGACGAGGCCGACCACATGGCCGACCTCGGCTTCCTCCCCGGAGTACGCCGCCTGCTGGCCGCGACCCCGAAGACCGGCCAGCGGCTGCTCTTCTCCGCCACCCTCGACAAGGCAGTCGACGCACTGGTGAAGCAGTTCCTGAAGAACCCCGTCACCCACCAGGCCGACTCCGCGCAGTCGCCGGTCGCGACCATGGCGCACCACGTGCTGCACATCGAGCGCGACCAGCGGGTGTCGATCCTGACCGACCTGGCCAGCGCGCCGGGCCGCACCGTGATCTTCACCCGCACCAAGCACGGCGCGAAGGCGCTGGCCCGTCAGCTCAACCGCAACGGCGTACCGTCGGTCGACCTGCACGGCAACCTGTCCCAGAACGCCCGCGTCCGCAACCTCGACGCCTTCCACACCGGCGAGGCGACCGCGCTGATCGCCACCGACATCGCCGCCCGCGGCATCCACGTCGACGACGTGTCGCTGGTCGTGCACGCCGACCCGCCGGCCGAGCACAAGGCCTACCTGCACCGCTCGGGTCGCACCGCCCGCGCCGGCAACGAGGGCACCGTCGTCACACTGATGACCAGCGACCAGGTCCGCGACGTCCGCGACCTGACCAAGGCCGCCGGCATCAAGCCGACCACGACCCGCGTCGACTCGCTGTCCCACCCGATCCTTGTCACCCTGGCCCCCGGCGAGCGGACCCGTCCGGGTGGCTACGAGCCGGCCGCACCGGTGCAGCCGGAGCGACGCCCCGCCGGGGACGGCACCGGTACGCGCAAGAGCCGTCCGGGCAGCCGTGCCCGCAAGCGCCAGTCGGCCGAGGGTACGGCGCCCGCACAGCGCACCCAGGGCGGCCCGAGCAAGTCGGGCGGCGCCCAGGCCGGCAAGAGCGGCGCGAAGGCCACCTCCGGCCAGGGCGGCAGCCCCAAGTCCGCCGGCAGCGGCCGGCGCGGTGCTGGTCGCGGCAACGGCGGGGCGAGCAACGGCGGTGGCCGTCCGCACAGCGCCGCCTCGTTCAGCTCCGGCCGACGCTGACCGGCCGACACTGACCGGCGGTGGCTGACCGGCGGGGGCTGACCGGCTGGCTACTCCGCCAGCCGGTGGTAGGCCGAGCGATAGAACACCAGCGGCTCCTCGGCCTCGCCGACCACCAGCTCCTGCACCCGGCCGAGGACGATGTAGTGATCCCCCGCCGCATGCACGGCATGGATGGCGCAGTCGATCCAGCCGAGGCAGCCGTCGAGTCGCGGCGCACCGGTCGCCGGCGCAGCCGACCAGCCGACACCGGCGAACTTGTCCACGCCCTTGGCCGCGAACTGGTCGGACAGCTCCTCCTGGTCCGCGCTCAGGAGGTTGACGGTGAAGTGGCCGGCGGCCCGCATCATCGGCCAGGCACGCGAAGTCCTCGCCGGCAAGAACGCCACCAGCGGCGGCTCCAGGGACACCGACGAGAACGACTGACAGGTCAGCCCGACCGGGCCGGAGCCGGCCGCGGCGGTGACGACCGTGACGCCCGAGGCGAAGCGACCCAGCACATCGCGGAAGTCCCGCGCCAACTGGGGTGCCACGTGCGCGCCCGGGGCGACAGCGGAGAAGTCGAAGCTCCCCGTGGAGGAGTCGATCAGCTCGGGTGGCGTGGGCTCGTGCACGCTGACCGACTCTAGCGAGGCCGCGATGCGCCCCGACGACCGAGTCAGTCCTCCGCAGGGGCGGGGCCGGCCGGCGGCGCGGGCCGACAGCGACCCGGGCGTGCGTCCGACCCTGTGGGGTACCTGTGCCCACTGGCCCGCAGCCCGTGGGCCGCTGGGAAGGGAGTCGTCATGATCGTTCTCGGCGTGATCCTGCTGATCCTGGGAGCGGTGTTCGCGATGCCGGTCCTGTGGACCATCGGCATCATCCTGATCGCCGTCGGAGTCGTCCTGTGGATCCTGGGGTCGATGGGCCGGCAGATCGGTCCGCGAGCGCACTATTGGTGAA
>Ga0164242_10005703_pt1 | contig 13821 bp, 16 predicted proteins | sample OricomgcompostMG_FD_108783 | JGI IMG/M metagenome (GOLD analysis project Ga0164242, IMG submission 108783) | Miracle-Growth compost microbial communities from Emeryville, California, USA - Original compost - Miracle growth compost (MG) ...
GTCAGCGAATCGGACATCGGCCGCATCGCGCCCGGCAACCCGGCAAGCTTCACCGTCACGTCGTATCCGGACCGGCAGTTTCCCGGGCAGGTGGAGCAGCTACGGCAGGCGCCGCAAACCGTGCAGAACGTGGTGACCTACGACGTGGTCGTCAGCGTGCACAATCCGGACCTCGCGCTCAAGCCCGGCATGACGGCGTCGATGCGCATCGTGACGCGCCGCGCGGAGAACGTGCTGCGGGTGCCCGACCAGGCGCTGCGCTATCGCCCTTCCGCGCTGGCTGCAAGCCGCGAGCGCGGCAGCCCGCCCAACGATGCGGCAGGCGCGGCGCCCCGGCCCGGGCGCGGTGCGCGGGTCTGGGTGCTGGCCGACGGCAAGCCGAAGCGCGTTCCGGTCACGCTCGGGCTCGACGACGATACCTACGCGGAAATAACCGGCGGCGAACTGCGCGAGGGCGATGCGGTGATCGTCTCGGAAAGCGGCAGTGGCGGCGGCTCTGCGCGGGCCGCGACCACCGGCATGATGCCGCTGCGGCGCTAGGCCGGACATTTCACCGGAACGGCACACAAATGACAGGAAGGCGCATATCTTATCCGGTAGCGTTCCCGCTTCGCATCTCTCGTCGCGCTGTTGCGCGCGCCATCGCGCCGTGGCCTGATGAACTGTCCGGGGGCTAGCGCGATGACGGCGACCTGCATCGAGGCCAGGAACCTGACGCGTACCTATCGCGTCGGCGATGTAGACGTGCATGCGCTGCGCGGTGTCAGCCTCAGCGTGGAACGCGGCGAGTTCGTCGCCATCATGGGTTCGTCGGGCTCCGGCAAGTCGACGCTGATGGCGATCCTCGGCTGCCTCGACCGGCCCAGCAGCGGCGCCTATTTCTTCGAAGGCACCGACGTTGCCGGGCTGAGCGAACCCGAACTCGCGGATATCCGCAGTGCGCGCCTCGGTTTCGTGTTTCAAAGTTTCAATCTGCTGGCGCGCACCAGCGCCATCGAAAACGTCGCGTTGCCGCTGTTCTACGCGAGCCAGGGCGTCACCGAGGGCATACATCGGCTCGAACGGGCGCGCGCCGCGCTGAAGCTGCTGGGCCTGGGAGAACGCCAGAACAACACGCCGGCCCAGTTGTCGGGCGGCCAGCAGCAGCGGGTCGCGATCGCCCGTGCGCTGATCAATTCGCCGAGCGTGCTGCTGGCGGATGAACCCACCGGCAATCTCGATTCGCGCACTTCGCATGAAATCATGGAGACGCTGGTGCGCCTGAACCGCGAACAGGGCGTCACCATCGTGGTGGTCACGCATGAAGCCGACATTGCAGCCTACGCAAAGCGCGTGGTGACGATGCGCGACGGCATGATCGTAACCGACGTAAAAAATGCGCCCGCCGGCACGGCAGCGACACAGCCCGTGCCCACCCCGGCAACGGCGCGGCCGGCCCCGGCGAGCGCGCGCCGCGCCGGACATTCGTGGGCATTCGCGATGATGATCCTGGCTGCGGCGGCGCAGGCGCTGAAGCGCAACAAGACGCGGTCGGCGCTCACCATGCTGGGCGTGTTCATCGGCGTGGCCGCGTTGATCGCGATGATCGCGGTCGGCCAGGGCGCGAACGAGGCAGTACGCAAGCAGATCGAAAGCCTCGGCACCAACCTGTTCGTGGTCGTGCCCGGCGCTGCCACCAGCGGCGGGATGCGCGGCGGCTTCGGCAGCGCGTCGACGCTCACGGTAGCCGATGCCGAGGCGATCCGGCGCGAAAATCCGTCAGTCAGCGCGGTCAGTTACCTGATCCGCCAGTCCGGCCAGGTGCAATATGGCGACCAGAACTGGAACACCGTCATCCAGGGCGTGACCGCCAGCTATCCGGTGGCGACCAACTGGCGCATTGCCGAAGGTCGGATGCTGACCGACGAGGACGACCGCAGCGTGGCGCTGGTCGCGGTGATCGGCGAAACCGTCCGGCGCCAGCTGTTTGCGCCCGACGAAAGCCCGATCGGTGCGCCTATCCTGGTACGCGGCGTGCCGCTGCGGGTGGTCGGGCTGTACGCATCGAAGGGGCAAACGCCGTTCGGCCAGGACCAGGACGACATCGTGATGATCCCGTTCGGGACCGCCGAACGGCGGGTACTGGGGGTTGCCACGCCGAGCCAGCAAAACACCCTCAGTTCCATCTATCCGCCGCTGCCGAACCCGTTCGGCCTGCAGCCGCGCCTTGCCGGCTACGTGAACCAGATCTTCGTGCAGGCCGCCAGCCCGGCACAGGTGCGCGCCGCGATCGACGACGTGACCGCCACGCTGAACCGGCGGCACCGCATCCGGGCCGGCGACACCGCCGACTTCAACGTGCGCAACCTGAGCCAGATCGCGGACACCGCAGAAAGCAGCAGCCGCATCATGGCGGCACTGCTGGCGATCGTCGCGTCGATCTCGCTGCTGGTCGGCGGCATCGGCATCATGAACATCCTGCTGGTGTCAGTCACCGAGCGCACGCGCGAGGTGGGCTTGCGGATGGCGATCGGCGCCCACCGCAGCCATGTGCTGCTGCAATTCCTGGCCGAAGCGGTATTCATGAGCGTGGTGGGCGGGATGGCAGGCATCGCAGCGGGCACGCTGACGACAGAGATCATTGCACTGGCGGCCAAATGGCCGACCGTGATTTCACCGGCGGCGATGATGGGCGGCTTCGCATTCTCGGCAGCAGTGGGCATCTTTTTCGGGTATTACCCGGCGCGCAAGGCAGCCCGCCTCAACCCGATCGAAGCGCTTCGCTATGAATGAGCGACGCAGCCGCCGGCGGTTACCGGCTATCGCTGCCGGCGCGTTCGCCAGCGTTGTCATGCTGGCGCTGGCCGGCTGCACGGCGGGACCGGAGTTCGTGCGTCCGGCCCAGCCTTCCGAGCGCCAGTACACGATGTCCGATCCGGGTCAGGTGGGCAACGAAAGCGGCGCCCGCGGCCAGCTGATCCGGCACGGCGCGGACGTGCCGCAACGCTGGTGGCAGGCGTTCCGCTCATCGGCACTGGACGCCCTCGTCGACCAGGCGCTGCGCGCCAGCCCCGGCGTGCAAAGCGCGCGCGCCACCGCGGCCCAGGCCGTGGCACTGGTGGCCGCCGCACGCGGCAGCGCCGCTCCGCAAATCAGCCTCGGGGTCTCCGCCGCGCGCGCCAGCGGGACACGCACCGGGTTTGCCGCCAATGCCGGCAATGCCGCCAACCAGTTCGAGTTCGGACCTGCCGCCAGCCTCGATGCCGACTTGTTCGGCGGCATCCGCCGGCGCGTCGAACAGGCGCAGGCGCTGGCCGCGTACCAGCAGGCGCAATGGCGCGCCGCGCAACTGGCGCTGACCGGCAATACCGTGCTGCAGGCGATCGGGCTGGCGACCGCACTCGAACAGATCGCCGCGGTGCGCGACATCATCGGCGTCGACCAGCGCAATCTCGAGCTGGTCCGTGTATCGACGACCGCGGGCAAGTCGGCCCAGCTCGACGTGCTGACCGCCGAAAGCCAGCTTGCCGGCGACCGCGCACTGCTGCCGCCGCTGCAGCAGCAGGCCAGCGTGGCGCGGCATGCGCTCGCCGTACTCGCCGGGCAAACCTCGGCCGGGTGGCAGCCGCCGGAATTCACGCTGGACATGTTCGGCTTGCCGCGCGAACTGCCGTTGACGCTGCCTTCACGCCTGGTCCGGCATCACCCGGACATCGTCGCCGCCGATGCACAACTGCGCGCCAGCAATGCCGCGGTCGGCATCGCCGAGTCGCAGCGCTACCCTAGCCTCACGTTGAGCGCGAGCTGGACCGCGGCAGCCGGCACGCCGTCCGGACTGTTCGGGGGGAATAACTTGTGGGGCATCGCGGCCGACCTGCTGACGCCGCTGTTCAATGGCGGCACGCTCGCTGCGCAGCGCGAGGCCGCCGTCGATGCCTATGCGGCCCAATTGGCAAACTACCGGCTGGCGGTGCTGCAGGTTTTCGGCCGGGTTGCCGACGTACTCGATGCGCTGACACACGATGCCGCGCAACTGCAGGCCCAGTACCAGGCGCTGCAGACCGCGCAGGCGGCGCTGCTTCTGACGCAGGACAGCTACCAGGCCGGCCAGGCCAGCCTGCTGCAATTGCTGGAATCGCAGCGCCTATACCAGCAGGCACGACTGGGCTATGCGCGCGTCAAGGGGCAGCGGTATTCGGATACCGCGCAGCTGTACATTGCGCTGGGAGGCTCGCCGGAGCTGTCGGCGCAGGCACCGGCGGCGGACGGAAAAGCCGAATGAGCGCTGCGCGCCTGCCCGACGTCTTCGCGAGCGCGCCTTCGCCTTACATCTTGCCGGCCTTCTTCAGGCGGTAGGTCAGGCCTTCGACGATATCGTTGAATCCGTGCCGCTGCGCGAAGTCGATCGCGTTCAGGCCGAGTGCGTTCTTCAGCGTCGCATCGGCGCCGGCATCGAGCAGGGTCTTGACGATCATGATATGGCCGCCGCGCGCTGCCATCATCATCGGCGTGGTCTTGTTGGGCGAACGCGCATCAAGGTTCGCGTGGTGGGCAATCAGCAGCTTGACGATGTCGTCGGCGCCGGCGGCGGCCGCGTAATGCAGCGCGGTCCAGCCGGGCCGGTTGACGTGCGCGCCCTTCGCCAGCAATGCCTGGACCGCCGGCAGGTTGCCCTCGTAGCTGGCGATCATCAGCGCATCGTCGCCATTGTGCGACTTCGCCTCGATGTCGACGCCGGGCGTGTCGAGCAGCAGCTTGAACACTTTCATCGATCCTTCGCGCACCGCCAGTATCAGTCCGGTGTCGCGCAGACTGGCGTCGATGGTGTTGGGATCGAATCCGCGTCCAGCAGCGAGCGCACGGTGTCGACATCGTCGTTCTTGACCGCCTTGAAATAGTCTTCGAACGCGCCGGCACGCGCGCTCAGCGGGCCGAACGCAGCGGCGGCAGCGACGGCCAGCAGCAGCTGGCGGCGCGGCATCGAGAGGATGGAATGACCAGGCACGGGATTCTCCAGCCCGCGCGCCGTCAGCGCGCGATCTTGAACAGGTTGAAAAAATTGGCGGACGTCTGTTCGGCAAGCGTCTCCAGCGGCACTTCCTTCAGGCTCGCGAGGAATTCTCCGACGTGGCGCACCAGGCCCGGCTCGTTCATCTTGCCGCGGAACGGCACCGGCGCCAGGTACGGCGAATCGGTCTCGATCAGCATGCGTTCGAGTGGCACGGCGCGTGCGACCGCCTGCAATTCCTTCGCGCTCTTGAATGTGACGATGCCGGAAAACGAGATGTAGAAGCCCATTTCCATCGCCGCTTCGGCAACCTGCAGCGACTCGGTGAAGCAGTGCATCACACCGCCCGCGCCGCCGGCATCGGTGCCGGCGCCCTCTTCGCGCATGATGCGTATCGTGTCTTCCGACGCCGACCGGGTATGGATGATCAGCGGCTTGCCGCTGGCGCGCGACGCCCGGATATGGGTGCGGAAACGTTCGCGCTGCCATTCGAGATCGCCTTCCAGCCGGTAATAGTCGAGCCCGGTCTCGCCGATCGCGACGATCTTCGGATGCTGCGACAGCTGCAGCAGTTGCCCGACATCGGGCTCCGGCGTCTCTTCGTAATCCGGGTGGACGCCGACCGACGCATAGACGTTCGGATATTGCTCGGCCAGCGCCAGCACTTGCGGAAAATCCGGCAGGTCGACCGACACGCACAGTGCGTGCGAAACATTGTTCTCCTGCATCTTGCCGAAGATTTCAGGCAGACGGGCAGCGAGTTCGGGAAAATTGATGTGGCAGTGGGAATCGATGAACATCCGCGTATTCTACGCCGCTGCGCCTGCCGGCGCCTTGCGTTTCCCCCTCAGGCGACGCGCTTGCCGAGGATGATCAAATCGCGCTCGACGCCGTCGAGACTGGCAACGCCCGGCAGCTTCGCCCACTGCTCGAAGCCGTAGCGCGCGAACAGACGAAGGCTGGGCAGGTTATGCCCGAAGATGAAGCCGAGCAAGGTGTGCACGCCGATGCGCGGCGCATGCGCGATCGCCTGCTCCAGCAGGTAACTGCCCAGGCCCTTGCCGCGCATGTCCTGGTGCAGGTAGATCGACAATTCGGCGGTACCCGCATATGCGGGGCGGCCGTAGAAATCGGAATACGACAACCAGCCGGCGATACGGCCGTCGGCCTCGGCCACCCACAACGGCCGCTTGCCGGGCACGTGGCCGGCAAACCAGTGACGGCGCGATTCGACCGAGACCGGCTCGGTGTCGGCCGTGACCATGCGCGACGCAATCGTGCTGTTGTATATCGCAACGATGGCCGGCAGGTCTTCGAACTGCGCGATGCGGTGGGAGTAGTCCATACGGGCGACGCGCAGGCGGCGGACGCGGCTACAGCGTGTGGGTGGCGCGTGTCGAGCGCAGTGCGGCGCCGAGCAGTTCCTCGATCCGCAGTTTCACGCGCTTGCCGCTCTCGTCCGACGAGAAATGCACGCCAATTCCCTGCGCCTTGTTGTTGGTGGCGCCGGCCGGCGTCATCCACGCCACCTTGCCGGCGATCGGATACTTGGTCGGATCATCCATCAGGGTCAGGATCAGGTAGATCTCGTCGCCGATCTTGTAAGGCTTGTTGGTCGGCACGAAGATGCCGCCGTTCGCCAGAAACGGCATGTAGGCCGCATACAGCGCTGCCTTTTCCTTGATCGGCAGCGACAGGACCGACGGGCGCGTTCCGCCTGCACCAGCTGCGCCTGCGCCGGCCGCGCCTGCTGCGCCGTTCGCACCGGGTGCGGCGGGCGCGGAAGCGGGATTCGCTGCTGTATCTGCCATGGTGTGCCCTAATCCAGTGTCACGATGCAAAGACCGAAGAGTAATCGAGCAGCATGTCCTCGATGAACAGCCGGGCCGACAGCGGATGGTCCGCGATCGCACGCCGCTCATTGAGGCGCTGCAAGACCGGCAACAAGGCGCTGATGCTTGCCCGCTCCGCGAGCGCCGTCAGTTCCTTCCGGTAACGCGGATAATAGCGGATTGTGCCGGCCAGTTTCAAAGCATGCATATCATACAGCCAGCGCTGCAGGCAGGCGACCAGGCTCGGCACCGGCACTTTCTGCAGCCGTTCGGCCGCCTTGAGTGCGCCGTCGACGCCGGGCCGGGCCAGCGCCTGCAGGAATTCCTCGATCGGTTCGCGCGTGCCGCCTTCGGCCATCTCGCGCGCTGCCAGCGGCGCCCCGCCCTGTTCTGCCAGCCAGACCTCGGCGTCGGCCACGCCCTGCGCGCTCAGCCATTGCAGCGCCTCGCCGCGCTCCGGCATCGCCAGCGCAAACTTGCGGCAGCGCGACAGGATGGTCGGCAGCAGCCGGTCCAGGCTGTTCGACACCAGCAGGAACACGGTCTGCGGCGGCGGTTCTTCCAGGGTCTTCAGCAGCGCGTTGGCCGCCGCGGTATTGAGCGCCTCGGCCGGATACAGCAGGATCACGCGCATGCCCTGGCGGTGGGTCGAGACATTCATGAAGTCGGCCAGCGCCCGCACCTGGTCGATCTTGATGTCCTTGGACGGCGCCTTGCTCGCCTTGCCGCCCTTCTTTTCCTCGCCGCCTTCATCGCCGTCCGGCGCGCCCTCGTCTTCCAGCAGTTCCGGCCGCACGCGCCGGTAATCGGGATGGCTGTACTGGCTGAACCAGCCGCAGGAATCGCAGTCTCCGCAGGCGTGGCCGTCCGCATCGGGAGACTGGCACAGCAGCGACTGGGCGAAGCATTCGGCGAATGCCGCCTTGCCTATCCCGGTCGGTCCATGGAACAGGATCGCGTGCGGCAGGCGCTCACGCAATTGCTGCAGGCGGCGCCATGCCGCTTCTTGCCAGGGAAATGGTAGCCGGCTCATCGCGGATCAGAGCGCGCCGACGATGGCCGCGAGTTCGTCGCGCACCTGGTCGATGCTGCGGCTGGTGTCGATGATGCGGAAACGCTGCGGGAACTGCGCGGCGCGGCGCAGGTATTCGCGCCGGGTCGCCTCGAAGAAATCGGCCTTCTCGCGCTCGAACTTGTCCAGTTCGCGCGAAGCGTCGAGACGCGCGCGGGCGACCTCCAGCGGCACGTCGAACAGCAGCGTGAGGTCCGGCTGCAGATGCGGATGCACCCATTGCTCGAGCGCTTCGAGCTTCTCGCGCGGCAGCTTGCGGCCGCCGCCCTGGTAGGCAAAGCTGGCATCGGTGAACCGGTCCGAGATCACCCAGTCGCCGCGCGCCAGCGCCGGCTCGATCACCTGCGCCAGGTGCTCGCGGCGCGAGGCAAACATCAGCAGCGCTTCTGTTTCCAGGTGCATCGGCTCGTGCAGCAGCAGTTCGCGCAGCTTTTCCCCGAGCGGCGTGCCGCCCGGCTCGCGCGTGCTGACGACCTTGCAGCCGCGCGCCGCCAGCAGATCGGCGACGAACCCGATGTGGGTCGATTTGCCGGCGCCGTCGATGCCTTCGAAGGTGATGAATTTGCCTGCGGTCATGAGGTCCTGTCCTGCCTGTCCATCCGCATTATCGCTGCTCCCGCTGATATTTGTTGACCGCGCGGTTGTGGTCGGCCAGGCTGGCCGAGAACTCGGTCGTGCCGTCGCCGCGCGAAACGAAATACAGCGCGTCGCTGCTCACCGGGTTGAGCGCGGCCAGCAGCGACTGCATGCCGGGCAAAGCGATCGGCGTCGGCGGCAGGCCGGGGTGCACATAGGTATTGTACGGAGTGTCGGCGCTCAGGTCGTTCTTGCGGATATTGCCGTGGAAATTCTTGCCCATCCCGTAGATCACGGTCGGATCGGTCTGCAGCAGCATGCCCTGCTTGAGCCGGTTGATGAACACCGCAGCGATGCGGCCGCGCTCGGCGGTCTGGCCGGTTTCCTTTTCAATGATGGACGCCATGATCAGCGCGTCGTACGGCGTCTTGTACGGCAGTCCGGGCGCGCGCTTTGCCCATTCCTCGTTCAGGTGCCTGAGCATCAGTTCGTGCGCTTCCTTGTAGATCTGCAGGTCGCTGGTGCCCTTCGCGAACATGTAGGTGTCGGGGAAGAACAGGCCTTCGGCCGCATGGTAGGCGGGGTCGATCTGCGCCAGCAGCGCGGCATCCGACATTCCCAGCGTGTCGTGCCGGATATCCGGGTTGGCGTCAACCGCGGCGCGCATCTGGTCGAAGGTCCAGCCCTCGATGATGGCGACCGCTTCCTGCGCGACCTCGCCGTGCACCAGTTGCGCCAGCAGTTCGATCGGCGTGGTGCCGGGTTTCAGCTCATAGGTGCCGGCCTTGATGTGGGAAGCAGTTCGACTCAGCCGCGCCAGCAGCGCGAGCAACGTCGGATTCACCGGCACGCCGGCAGCGGCAATCTGTCGTGCGCTGCCGCGCACGCTGCTGCCCGCCTTGATTTCGAAGCTGATCGGCGCTCCGTCCGACCGGGTCAGCGGAAGATGCGCCCACAGCGCGACGGCCACCGCGGCGGCGATGGCGGCGAGGAGCAGCAGGGAGAGGATTCTCTTGATCGATGCCATGTATGAATTGAAGGATTGCCAATATCGCGCCGTCCGTCCGCTCACCGCAACAGCAATGGTCGGGAGCGGCCGGTGCCACACGCGTTTTGTGCGACCTCACTATAATCGAGCCGAGATGATAATGGCTAACGCTGCCGGAAGCACGCATTCGCGCATTTCCGCCGCAGCGTACCAATTTCCGACAGGTATGACTAACATCATGAACACTTGGTTGCAATTCCTCGCCGGCCAGGGCGCGCGTTTCGACGACAGCGGCAGCGTCGCTTCGTTCGGCGACAGCCCGTTGCCGCCGGCACCGGCGGAAGGCTTCATCGCGCCGCTTACCGACCTCGGGCTGATCGCCGCCTCCGGCGCCGACGCTGCGGACTTCCTGCACAACCAGCTCACCAACGACGTGGAAAACCTCGGCAGCGCCGAGGCCCGGCTGGCCGGTTATTGCTCGCCCAAGGGCCGTCTGCTGGCCACGTTCCTGACCTGGCGCACGGCCGACCAGATCCTGCTGCAATTGCCGCGCGCGATCCAGCCGGCGATCCAGAAGCGTCTGCAGATGTTCGTGCTGCGCTCAAAGGTAAAGCTGGAAGACGCGAGCGAGCGCCTGGTTGCGCTCGGGATCGGCGGCAGCGCCGCCACCAGCGCGCTTGCGCACTGGTTCCCGCTGTTGCCGAGCGCGCCCTACGCGACAGCGAGCAGCGACGCCGGAACCCTGATCCGGGTAGCCGATGCTTTCGGCGCCCCGCGTTACCAGTGGATTGCCACCGAAGCACAGGCCCAGGCTGCCTGGGCGGCGCTGAGCGCGGCGCTGCCCGCGTGCGGCACCCAGGTGTGGCGGCTGGCCGACATCGATGCCGGCATTCCGCAGGTGACCGCGCCGACGCAGGAGCAGTTCGTGCCGCAGATGGTCAACTACGAAGCAGTGGGCGGCGTGAACTTCCGCAAGGGCTGCTATCCGGGGCAGGAAGTGGTGGCACGCAGCCAGTACCTCGGCAAGCTCAAGCGCCGCATGCTGCCCGCGCATGTCGACGCGCCGCAGGCGCAGGCCGGGATGGAAGTGTTTTCCGACGCCGACCCGGACCAGCCATGCGGCATGGTAGTCAATGCCGAAGCATTGCCGCAGGGCGGCTTTGCCTGCCTGGTCGAACTGAAGACCGCAGCCGCGCAGGCCGGCGGCATCCATCTCGGCTCGGCCGGCGGTCCGCTGCTACAATTGCGCGCGCTGCCCTATGCGCTTCCCGACGCGCAAGCCTGACGGGGCCAACGATTGAGGTAATCGCCGCAATGGATTTGTACATCTATTACCGCGTCCCGAACGGACACGCCGAGGAATTGCGCGTGCGCGTCGGCGAGATGCAGCGCTGGCTGTCCGGCGAATATGGTATCGTCGCGGCTCTCAAGCGTCGTCCCGAGGTCAGGGACGGGCAGCAGACATGGATGGAAGTCTACCAGGCGGTACCGGAAGATTTCGTCGTGTTCCTGGAGCGAGCAGTGGCACAAGCGGGCCTGGCACTGCTGATCGACGGCCCGCGTCATACCGAATGTTTTGTGGATGTTTCAGCATGTGCCTGATCGTTTTCGCCTGGCAGGTTATTCCCGGAACGCCGCTGATTGCGGCTGGCAATCGCGATGAATTCTATGAACGCCCGGCGCTGCCGGCCGACTGGTGGGACGACTGTCCGCAGATCTATGCAGGCCGCGACCTGCGCGGCGGCGGCACCTGGATGGGCGTGACCCGGGACGGGCGTTTCGCGGCGATCACCAACATCCGCGCCCCCTCCGAACGCCGGCCGGACGCGCCTACCCGCGGCCGCCTGGTGGCCGATTACCTGAGCGGCGACGAAGCGCCGCAGGACTACGTCGACCGCATTGCGCCGGACGCCGGCAAATTCAATGGATTCAACCTGCTGGTCGGCAACCGCGAACAGCTGATCTGGTATTCGAATGCGCGCATCGACGATCCGCGCAACGGCAAGCCGCTGGTGCCCGGCGTCTACGGCCTGTCGAATGCGACGCTCGATACGCCGTGGCCGAAGGTGGTACGCACCAAGGCGCAGTTCGGCAGCCTGTTGTGCCAGGGCGCTCCGGAAGAAGCGTATTTCGACATGCTGGCCGATACCACGCGCCCGTCCGACTGCCGGCTGCCGCGCACCGGCTTCAGCATCGAATGGGAACGGCTGCTGTCGCCGGTCTGCATCGAATCGCCCGACTACGGCACCCGCGCGTCGACGCTGGTCAGGCTGCCGGAGAACGGCGACGTGGTGCTGCGCGAACGGCCGATCAGGTAGCGGCGGCCAGCAAGCGCCGCATCGCGATGTGCGGAATCCCGGCTTCCATGAACTCGGCGCCGAAGCGGACGAAGCCATGCCGGACATAAAATTCCGCGGCGTGGACCTGCGCATTCAGCACCACGGCAGCATCGCCGCGACGCGCCGCCGCATCGATCAGCGCCCGCAACACCTCGCCGCCGACGCCCTGCCCGCGCCACGGCTGCAGCACCGCCATGCGGCCGATATGCCCGTCCGGCAGCAGGCGGCCGGTCGCCACCGGACGGTCCTGGGCATCGTAGGCGACCGCGTGCAGCGACGGCGCATCCATCTCGTCCCATTCCAGTTCCAGCGGCACCTGCTGTTCGAGCACGAACACCTGGTAGCGGACCGGTTGCGCGTCGTCCTTCAGGCTGTCCCAGCCGCCCAGCACGAGACGCGTGTTCATGCGATCACCGGGGAGTTCTTTTCGAAAGCCGCCAGCGTGTCGCGCCACGCTCCAGGCAGCGGCACGCCCTTGCGCGCCGCGGTGTCCGCGTAGACGTAGACCAGTTCGCCCGACACCAGGTGCTGTTCGCCGAGATGGATTTCCAGCACGAAGCGCACCGAGGTGCGGCCGAAACCGGCGCAGCGCACGCCGATGTCGACCAGGTCGTCGAAACGCGCGGGCGCCTGGTATTCGATGGTTGCCTTGCGCGCGAACAGTTCGCGTCCTTCGCGCGCCTGTTCCAGCACGCTGGGCAGGCCGGTCGCACGCCAGTACTCGGTGAACGCGACGTCGAAATACGTCAGGTAATGGCCGTTGAACACGATGCCCTGCATGTCGGCTTCGGCCCAGCGCACCCGCAGCGTATGGAAAAAGGAAAAGTCCTGGCGTGCCATCGCAGTCGGCAAAATGATTGAAAAGCCTATTATCGCCCGGGAGCGCCGGCGCGGGTCCAGCCCGGCATCACTCGGCGAGAAAGCCGCGCAGCAACCGGTTCACGCGTTCCGGCTGCTCATGGATGACCCAGTGCGATCCCTCCGGAATGCGTTCGATCTTCAGGTCGTCGACCAGCGCGTCGAGGCCGTCGAGCAGGCTCTTCGGCAATGCGATGTCGCGCTCGCCCCAGATCACCCGGGTCGGCACCCGGATGCGGAAATCCTCGGGATTCAATTGCAACTGGAGCGGCCCCGGATGCGCGTCGCTGGGCGGATGCAGCGGCGACGCGCGGTAGTAATTGAGGCCCCCGGTCAGTCCGCGCGCCCAGCACTCGTGGTACTTCGCGCGCACCTCGGCAGTGAACCACGGCGTCGGCGACTGGCCCATCCCGCTGAGCAGGCTTTCCAGCCGCGCAAAATTGTCTTTGGCAAGCGCCTGTTCGGCGCCGTCGGCGCGCAGCCAGTTCATGTAGGCGCTGGCCGCGCGCTGCGCCGGGTCTTCGGCGAGCGCTTTCGCGAACAGGTAGGGATGCGGGGAATTGACGATGATCAGCTTGTGCAGCAGTTGCGGTATCGCGATCGCCAGGTTCCAGGCGATCGCGCCGCCCCAGTCATGCGCGACCAGTACGAATTTGTCGTAGCCGAGAACCGCTGCCAGCTGGCGCAAATCCTCGACGATATGGCGTGCCTTGTACGCCGACAGGTCGAGCGGCATGTCGGACAGGTTGAAGCCGCGCAGGTCGGGCGCGACCGCGAAATGATCGCTGCCGAACTCGCGCAGTTGCGCTTCCCACTCGTACCAGAACTCGGGAAAGCCGTGCACGAACAGCAGCAGCGGCCGCCCCTTTTCGCCGGCACTCGCGTAATGCAGGCGAATGCCGTCGGGCAGCGTTGCGAACTGGTTGGATTCGATGATGGCCGACATGATGCCTCCGTCAGGAAAAATACCTGCTACTTCACGTTCAGCTTCGCCTGCAGCATCTCGCGCACCTGCGGCGCGGCGGCAAACGGGTCGCTCGGATTGCGCTGCAGCACGATGTCTTCCATCCGCGTCTGCACATTGCCCAGCGCATGCGGATGCGAATAGATGTAGAAGCGGTCGTCGCGGATCGCGTCGAATGTATATTGCGCCACCTGCGCGGCCGACA
>Ga0164242_10005704_pt1 | contig 13821 bp, 10 predicted proteins | sample OricomgcompostMG_FD_108783 | JGI IMG/M metagenome (GOLD analysis project Ga0164242, IMG submission 108783) | Miracle-Growth compost microbial communities from Emeryville, California, USA - Original compost - Miracle growth compost (MG) ...
AGCAGGATCGCCACGTCGCCCGCCTCGACCGGCAACCGGTCGTACGTCGCATTCGAGGAGAGCAGGCCGGCGATGTCGTCGGCGAGATCCTCGGCGATCGCCTTGCGGACCTCGCCGACCGGCAGCGTGTTGCCGGCGCTGTCGACGCCGAGAGCCGCGTCGGTCACCTGGCGTACGCGTATCGGAGCAGTGCACGGCGCGGCGACGAGTCTCGATGACTCCCTGCTCGCCCGGACCGGGTGCACGACGATCCGCTCGTCGCCGAGGGCGACGCCCCGCAGGAGCGACTGCAAGGCCTCGACCAACGGCGCGTCGGAGCGCCAGTTGGTGTCGAGAGTGCGGGTGACTCCGGCGGTCGCGGCAGCTGCCAGGTAGCTCTGGACGTCGCCCCCGCGGAAGCCGTAGATCGCCTGCTTGGGATCGCCGATCAGGACCATGGTGGCGTGACCGCGGAAGGCCAGGTCGAGCACCTGCCACTGGACCGGATCCGTGTCTTGGAACTCGTCGACCAGGACGACCTTCCACCGCTGCCGCATCCGCGCCCGGGCGGGGGAGTCGTCGGGGGCCAACGCCCCGGCGAGTCGGGAGAGCAGGTCGTCGTAGCTGAGCAGCCCACCGCGGCGCTTGCGCCGGTCGAGCTCGGCGAGCACCGCCCGGCCGAAGTCCACACGCGCCCGGACGACCTCGTCTGCGGCCCCCTCCGGGGCAGGGGTGAGCTGCGCGTGCGGATCCTGGACGACCGCCCGCGCCAGCCGAAGGGCCTCTTCACGCTTGAAGGGCGGCCGCTGCGTCTCGTTGGCGAACCGCGCCAGGTAGAGATCGTCCACGACCTCCTCGACCAGCTCGCTCAGGTCCTCGACGAGCTCGGCGCGGCCATCGGTGTCACCGGCGACGCCGAGGGAGCGCAGCACCAGTTGGCAGAACTGGTGGGTCGTCGCGATGGTGGCCGAGTCGAAGGAGGCCAGCGCGTCGAGGATCCGCCGCCTGCGCAGCGCGATCTCCTCGTCGTCCGCATCGAGCAGATGCGCGATCAGCCTCTCGCTGCGATCGGCCGACCCGGGATCCGCGAGCGCGCGTTCGACTTCGGTCAGCTGGGTGCGGACCCGATCACGCAACTCCTGGCTGGCCGCCCGTCCGAAGGTGATCACCAGCAGGTCGTCGAGCTTGGCGACGTCCTCCGCGACATAGCGAGCCACCAGCGCCGCGACCGCATAGGTCTTGCCGGTGCCGGCGCTGGCTTCGAGCACGGTCGTGCCCGTCGGCAGCGGACCGCAGACGTCGAATGCCTCGACCGGTGGGGTGGTCGTCACGAGACCGACCTCGCTGCCAGGATCGGCTCCCAGAGACGTCGCGACAACGCACCCAGCCGGGACGTCTCGTCGGGCCAGTCCTCGCCGGGGCGCGGGGCGATCGCCATCAGCCGCTCGAAGGGCAGGTCACCCCAGACCCGCAGGTGCTCGGCATCCGCCGACTCCCCGTCGAAGCGGTCGCCGAGCCAAACCTTTCGTGCCGCCCACCCCGCCGACTCTGCACTCGCCCGGCGCCGGCGAGCGGCATAGGCCTGCGCGGTCTTGACCGGCATCGGGATCGGCCCACGCATGCCCGCGTCATACAGCGACACCAGCTCGGTCAGGCGCCGCGGTGCATCGTCGACCGAGCCGAAGGCGACCCGGGCCGCCCCTTGGCCGCGTGCGGCACGTCCGACGGCGCCTGCGCTCCAGCCCCGACCGGGCTGGGCACACTCGAGGGCGACCAGCTGCACCCAGGCGTCCAGCTCCTGTTTCGCACCCAGTCTGGAGAAGCCGGTGGCAACCAGCCGGGTGTCATAGAGCCCGGTGACGGTGCCGGTGATCCGGCGGCCGTCGGGGAGCGCCAGGTCGAGGTCGACCGCGCGCGGCGACAGGCCGGCGGTGACGGCATCGGCGAGGGTGACGATCGGCACCACCTGATCGCGGATCGAGCCGGCCAGCCGCCAGCCGAGCCGTCCGGGCGGGAGCAGGCCGCGCCGCCAGGCCAGCTGCAGAGCCTCGTCGGCGGTAGCTCCCCGGGCGATGTCGCGGAGCATGCGATCGCCGACCTTCCACGAGGCGAGCCCGTCGAGCTCCACCGGGATCGCGTCGGCGCGGTCCTCCTCGCCTTCGGGCAGAGCGATCTCGAGGCGTCTGCGGAGGAAACAGCGCACCGGCGCCTTGAAGAAGGCGACCAGGTCGGCGAGGTCGATGTCACCGGTCGGCGCCGGCAACCAGAGGTCGGCGATGCTCGGCGGCGCCTGCCGGGGGCCGAGACTCGCGCGCGCGCCCGCAAGAGCCGCCCGGTCGAAGGAGAAGGGCGCTCCGGGCTCGAGGTTGCGCGGATCGAAGGCCTGCAGCGGGTGCCGGCGTACGACGGCGTGGCCGGCCGGGTCGCCGTCGACCGTGGCGGTGCGATCGAGGACGTCGAGCAACTCGTGCAGGGGGACGGCCGGCGGCCGCGGCTGACCCGACGACTCGTGCGCGCCGGTGTAGGTGATGACGAGGTGGTCACGAGCGGCGAGGATCGCATCGAGCATGAGCTGCCGGTCCTCGCTGCGCGGATCGCGTTCGCCGGTCAGGGGCCGGCGGGCGAGCACGTCGTCCCCGTCGACCGCACCCGCACGTGGGAAGACGCCGTCGTCGAGGCCGAGCAGGCAGACGACCCGGTGCGGCACGGACCGCATCGGCGTCATGGTGCAGACGGTGAGCGCACCGGTGCGGAAGTTGGCCCGCGTCGGGCGCCCGGCGAAGCGCTGCCCGAGCAGGGCCCGGACATCGGCCAGCCGCAGGTCGGTGCCGGACTCGGCCCGGTCGATGACCGCACCCAGCTCGGCGTGCACCTGCGCGAACTGCCACTCGTCGCCGGGTCCGACGGTGGCGACGGACTCGATGGCGTCGAGGAGGGCCTGGATCCAGTGCTCGATCGTGTGGCTGCCCGAGAACCTCTCCGCCGCCGTCCCGAGCCGGTCGACGAGCTCGGCGAGACGTCCCGCCAGCTCGATGTCGGTGCTGCCAACGTCGTCGAGCGGGAGCGCGTGGCCGAACCAGCGCGGCACGTCCTCGGCCACGGCGACGCCGGTGAGCAGCCGATCGAGCCCGAAGGACCAGGTGTTCTGAACGATCCCATCCAGGCCGTAGGCATCGCGCCCTTCGGCGTCCAGCGCCCATTTGACGCCGGCCTGGTCGACCCAGGAGGCGAGTCGCTCGAGGTGGTCGTCGGTGAGGCCGAAGCGGCGGCGTACGGGGGCGAGGGCGACCAGATCGAGCACGTCGCGTGCCTCGGCGCGACCGGAGGCGAGGTCGAGCAGGGCGAGGGAGACCGCCAGCAGCGGATTGGTCTGGGTGAGCGCTCGGTCTGCCAGCTGGACGCGGAGGTCCTGGCCGGGGTGCCCCTGTCCGTGCAGCAGGTCGCCCATGCCGAAGGCGGCCGCGATCAACGGGGCGTAGGCCTCGATGTCGGGGCACATCACGAGGACGTCGCGCGGCTCCAGGGTCCGGTCGTCCTCGAGGAGCCCCACGATGACCTCGCGGAGCACCTCGACCTGGCGGCTGGGTCCGTGGCACGCGTGCACGGAGACGCTGTTGTCGCCTGCGGCGAGGGCGCGAGGAGCCTCGGGCAGTGCGTTGGCGGCGAGATCGGACTGCAGCCTGCCGAGCAGGGTGGGCGGATGCTCGGCAGGACTGCAGTCGCTGTCGACGTCGCCGAGCAGGCGCTGGAACTCGCGCACGTCACGCCCCATGCCGGCCAGGAGCGGATGTGCGGCCAGCAGGTGCGAGTCGTCCTCGTCGCGGGGGACGACGCCACCGAGCCCGACGAGCGATTGCCAGAGCGCGCCGGAGGGATGACCGATCCACAGGTGGACCTCACGATGGGCCGCGATGGCCCGCACGAGGGCGACGTCGGTGCGCGAGAACCGGGTGTGGCCGAAGAACGAGAGTCGCGGCGGCAGGTCGGTCGCGGCCGGGTCGGCGACCAGTCGTTCACAGGTCTCCCGGTGCCGCTCGAGCGGGGACGCGATGCCCATGCGACGGACCAACCGCCGCCACAGCTCGGGCTGCCAGGACAGGTCCTCGTCCAGCGAACCGCCGGCCCCGTCGGTGTCGTGGCCGGACTCCCAGTCACGGAGGAGGCCGGGACGCTGGGCGGCGTAGGACGAGAAGAGATGGGCCAGGCGACGGGCGACCGCGTAACGCCGGCCGGCTCGCAGCTCGGCCTCCTCGCCCACGGAGTCGGCCCCGAGATGGGCGGCGAGCGTGCGACACCATCGCTCCCCCATCGACTCGTCGATCACCGCGAGCAGAGGCCACGCCAGCGCATCGGGCGCCCACGGGTCGTCGCGGTCACGGCCCAGGACCTCCCCGATCAGGCTCGCGGGAGAACGGAACTCCACACCGGCGCAGACCCCGTCGGTCCGACCGGCCGAAGGACCCAGATGGTGGGACAGCTGCTGGGAGAGCCACCGCTCGACGCCCTTGGCCGGCACGATCACCAACTCCGTCGCGAACGGGTCGTCGGGTGCGTCGGCAAGCATCCTGGCCAGAGCCTGCACCAGCAGGTCCGCCCGCTCCGCCCGATGCACCGTCAACGCCACGCGGCCACCTTAGTGTCGGCCGCCGACGCAACCTGGACGTCCTGGGGATCGGCTGCCGGGCCGCTCGGACGACCCGAACGCAGGACGTCCGGCGGGGTCAGCCGTTCAGCAGCGACGCGAAGTCGGCGAAGTCCGCGGCGGTGTCGTCGAACTGGGGCTGCGTGCGCGGTCGCGACGGCGTGGCGGGCCGCGCGCCCGGGCGGATGCGGTCGGCGAACTCGTGACCGGCCCGCTCGATGCGCGCTCGGAGCGCACCGTCGGCCGTGGTCCCCCAGTCGTCGGTGGCCGCGAAGACGGCGGTCGGGGCAGGTTCTGCGCGCAGGTACGCGAACAGCGGCCGCAGCGCGTGGTCGAGGACGAGACTGTGCCGGGCGGTGCCGGCGGTCGCGCCCAGCAGGACGGGCTTCCCCTCGATCAGGCCGGGCTCGAGGACGTCGAAGAAGGACTTGAAGAGCCCGGAGTACGACGCCGAGAACACCGGCGTGACCGCGACCAGCGCGTCCGCGCGTCGTACGGACTCGATGGCCCCCGCGAGGTCGCCCGACGCGAAGCCCGTGAGCATCGCGTCCATGATCGCGTGCGCCAGCGGGCGCAGCTCGATCACGTCGAGGGAGACGTCGGCGCCGCCCGACTCGAGCCGCGCACGGGTGGCCGCGGCCAGCCGGTCGGCGAGCATCCGGGTGGACGACTCCTCCGACAGGCCCGCGGAGATGACGACGAGATTCGTCATGCGAGCACCTCCCGGGTCTCGCCACGCTCGACCAGCGCGGCGTGGGTCGGGGCGTCCGGCACGTCGGCAGGACGCCCCTCGGCGAAGCCGGCCCGCATGTCGGGCAGGATCTCGCCGAGCAGGTCGAGCTGCTCGAGCACGGTCTTCAGCGGGAGTCCGGCGTGGTCGACCAGGAAGAGTTGGCGCTGGTAGTCCCCGGCGTACTCCCGGAACGACAGCGTCCGCTCCAGCACCTGCTGCGGCGAGCCGACGGTCAGCGGCGTCTGAGAGGTGAACTCCTCCAGGGACGGGCCGTGGCCGTAGACCGGCGCGTTGTCGAAGTACGGACGGAACTCGTCCACCGCGTCCTGGCTGTTGGGCCGCATGAAGAACTGGCCGCCGAGGCCGACGATCGCCTGGTGGGCGAGGCCGTGCCCGTAGTGCTCGAAGCGCCGGCGATACAGCTCCACCATCTGCTGCGCGTGCGAGGCCGGCCAGAAGATGTGGTTGGAGAAGAAGCCGTCACCGTAGTACGCCGCCTGCTCCGCGATCTCGGGACTGCGGATCGAGCCGTGCCACACGAACGGGGCGACCCCGTCGAGCGGACGCGGCGTCGCGGTGAACCCTTGGAGCGGCGTCCGGAACCTCCCTTGCCAGTCGACGTCCTCCTCGCGCCACAGGCGATGCAGCAGCGCGTAGTTCTCGACCGCCAGCGCGATCCCCTCGCGGATGTCCTTGCCGAACCACGGATAGACCGGCCCGGTGTTGCCGCGCCCGAGCATCAGGTCCATCCGACCGTCGGAGAGGTGCTGCAGCTGGGCGTAGTCCTCCGCGATCCGCACGGGGTCGGTCGTGGTGATCAGGGTCGTGCTGGTCGAGAGGATGATCCGCTCGGTCTGGGCCGCGATGTAGGCGAGCGTCGTCGTGGGTGAGGACGCGGCGAACGGCGGGTTGTGGTGCTGGCCGAGCGCGACCACGTCGAGTCCGATGTCCTCGGCCTTCTTCGCGATCGCGACGGTGTTCTTGATCCGCTCGTGCTCGGTGGGCGTGCGGCCGGTCGTCGGGTCGGCGGTCACGTCGCCGACGCTGAAGATCCCGATCTGCATGACTGCCTCCGTCTCAGGTTGTTGACTGTTCAACGAACCCGATCCGAAGACTATTCCGGCCGGTCACGCCTCCTTGATGCCGTATCGCTCCCAGAAGCGCTTGAGCGGCGCGGGGGCGTACCAGTTCCAGCCGCCGAGGAGCTTCATCGTCGCCGGGACGAGCAGCGCGCGTACGACCGTGGCGTCGACGAGCAGCGCAACCAGCATGCCCACGCCGATCATCTTCATGAACACCACCCCCGACATCGAGAAGGCGCCGATGACGACGGCCAGCAGCACGGCGGCGCTGGTGATGATCCGGCCGGTCTTCTGCACGCCCATCGCGACCGCATGGGTGTTGCGTTCCGCGGATGTCATGTCGGAGGACGCGTCCTTGTCCCACTGCTCGCGCACCCGGCTGAGCAGGAACACCTCGTAGTCCATCGACAGGCCCACGAGGATCGCCAGCATGAAGATCGGCTGGGTCATGTCGAGGAAGCCGGCCGAGGAGTAGTCGAGCAACCCTTCCAGATGCCCGTCGGCGAAGATCCACGTGATCACGCCGAACGACGCGCTGATCGAGAACAGGTTCATCACCACGGCCTTGACCGGCAGCACGACCGATCCGAACGCGAGGAACAGCAGCACCAGCATCACCGCGACGATGATCAGCGCCATCCAGGGCAGGTGCCGCATCAGCGACGTGCCCAGGTCGACGGTGTCGGCGGCCAACCCGCCGACGAGCGGATGCTCCCCGCCCGGCACGGTGACGTCACGCAGGTCGCGGACCACCTGTTGCGAGTGCTCCGTCTGGGAATTCCCGGCCCAGGCCGCCCGTAGCAGTGTCGCGCCGTCCTCCTGGTCGATCTGCTGCACGGTGACCGGGGCGGCCGCTTCGAGATCGTCGGCGTACGCGGTGACGGCGGCCTGATCCGTGCTGCGGACCAGGATGTTCGCGGTGGACCGTTCCCCGCCGAACTCCTGGTTGAGCTTGACCGACGCGACGTGGGCCGATGCCGAGGGCGGCAGCACCCGGTAGTCCACCGAGCCCCACTTGACCCCGAGGAACGGGCTGGCGATGGCGAGCAGGCCGACGACGATCGCGACCGCGACCGCGACCGGGTGCCGCATCACGCCGTGGGCGAGCCGTGCCCAGGCGCCGTGGTCGCTGTCGACGGCGACCGCACGGCCGCGCCGCCAGGGCATCCGGCCCGCGTCGATGCGCCGGCCGAGCAGCAGCAGGATGGCGGGCAGCACGGTGATGGCGGAGAGCACCGCGATGAGGACGGCGGAGATGCCGCCGTAGCCGAGGGAGCGCAGGAAGTTCTGCGGGAAGATCAGCAGCGACGACATCGCGGCGGCGACGGTGAGCCCCGAGAACAGGACGGTCCGTCCGGCGGTGTCCAGTGTCGTCCGGATCGCCTGCGCGGGCGCGGTCCGGTCGTCGGGCGGCAGCTTCGCCAACTCCTCGCGGTAGCGGCTGATCACGAAGAGCGCGTAGTCGATCGCCAACCCCATCCCCAACAGAGAGATCACGTTGAGGGAGAACACCGAGACCTGGGTGAACGTCGTGAGCAGGCGTACGACGGCCAGGCCGCCGACCACCGCGGTCAGCCCGACGACCGCGGGCATGAGGGCGGCGACGACACTGCCGAAGATCACCAGGGAGAGCAGCACGACGAAGGGGGTCGAGACCAGCTCGGCATGCTCGAGATCGGAGCTGACGGTCTCGTTGACGCCCTTGTAGACGGCCCACTGCCCGCCGATGTCGAGCTGGAGGCCGGCGGCCCTCGCCCCGCTCTTCAACGCGGGCACGACCTTGTCCGCCATCTCGCCCATCTCGTTCTGGCCGTCGCCGGTGAGCGAGATGAGCACCTGGGTGGCGTGCTTGTCCGTGCTGATCAGGCCGGGGTCCTTCGTGGACCAGTACGTCGCGACCGATGACGTGGTCCCGTCCGGGATCGCCGCGAGCGCCTGCTCGACGTCGTCGCGCAACTGCGGATCGGAGACGACGTGATCGGAGCTGCGATAGAGCGCGACCAGGTCGACGTTCTTGTTGCCGAACAGCTCCTGCTCGTGGCGCAGCTCGGTCGCCGACTGGCTCGCCGGGTCGTCGAAGCCACCGTTGCCGAGATGCCCGAAGACGCCTCCGCCGATCACCAGGCCGTAGGCCAGGGCTGCGATGAACAGCACCACCCCGACGACGAGCACCGTCCGGGCCCGGCGGATGAGCACCTCGGTCCAGCGTGCGAGCATGGGTCTCTCCTACCTGTTTACACTGTTAACGCAGAACTGATTGTTAACGGTGTAAACTGAATTCGTCAAGTCCGGAACGCACCACCGTGGAGGCGCCGATGCCGAGCCGAGCCGCGTCGCGGGCCGCCACGCAGGACCGCATCGTCGCCGCCGCTCGGATGCTCGTCACCGATGGCCGGGAGTTGACTCTGCGCGCGGTCGCCCGCGAGGTCGACATGACGGCCCCGGCGCTCTACCGCTACGCGGCAAGCCACCAGGATCTGGTCCGGATGATCGCGTTGGCCATCGACGCCGACGTGGCCGAGCGCGTCGCGGGCGCTGCCGCGGCGTACGACCTCGAGGACCCGGCGGCCCGGCTGATCGCGGCATCGGTCGAGTTCCGGCGGTGGGCGCTGACGAACCGCGCCGAGTTCGCGCTCGTGTTCACCAACGTCGACGTCGAGTGCATCAGCGACCTGACCGCGTCCGCGTCGACCGGGCTGCGCTTCTCCGAGCTGTTGTTCGCGCTCTGGGAGCACAAACACTTCCCGACGCCCGCACTGGGCGACCTCGACCCCGACCTCGCGGAGATCCTGCGCGACCCGCAGGTGCCTGCCGACCTCAGCAACGTCCCCGAGGAGCTGCGCGGTCTGGTCTGGCTGCTGGAGCGCGCTTGGTCACGGCTCTACGGCACCGTCACCCTCGAGGTCTTCGGCCACATCGACCCACGAGTGGTCGAGCAGGGCCACCTGTTCCGGGCGATGGTCACCGACCAGGCCGGCCCGCTCGGCCTCGAGCCGGACCTCCCCCGCCTGAACGCGCTCCTCGACGACCTGCTGTGACCCGCCGCGGCAGCGCCGCTCGCGCAATCCGGCTCAGCGTGCCTGCCAGAGGCCCATCAGGTTGCCCTCGACGTCCTTGAAGTAGGCCGCATAGCCGTAGTCGCCGACCTCCTGGCGACCGAGGACGGCCATCCCGCCGAGCTCCTCGACCCGGGCGAGCGCGGCATCGATGTCATCGACGTCGATCGTGATCACCGGGCGGTCGGTCGGGGACTCGCGCTTGAGCATGCCGCCGCCGACGTACCCCTTCTCGGCCGGATAGCCCGAGTCGTCGACCGGGCCGGTCTGCACGATGTCGTAGCGGGCCTCGGGGTAGGAGTTGATCGTCCAGCCGAAGGCGTCGCGGTAGAACGCGCGGGCACGCTCCGCGTCGTCGTACGGGATCTCGAAGTGCACCACGCGTCCGGTCATGGGATCAGCGTAGCCGGGCGCCCACCGCCTAACCTTGCGGCATGGATGACGCTCGGGTCGCTCCCCGCCTGCGGGTGCCGGCCAACCGGGTGAGCCCACGCGCCCGCGTCGGCTGGACCGCTGTCGCCGTCGGGCAGGCGGCCGTCGTGCTGATCGTGCTGGGGCTGCTGGTCGGAGTCTGGAACGTCTTCGACCTGCCCGGTTGGGGTTGGCTCGCGGTCGTGATCGCCGCGCTCGCGTACGCCGTGACGATGCCCTCGGTCCGCTATGCCGTGCACCGCTGGGAGGTGACCGCGGATGCGGTCTTCACGCAGTCGGGCTGGCTCACGCAGGAGCGCCGGGTCGCGCCGCTCGCGCGCGTGCAGACCGTCGACTTCGAGCAGGGGGCGCTGGCCCGTGCACTCAGGCTCGCCACCGTCACCGTGACGACGGCGTCGGCGGCGGGCCCGGTGCGCATCGAGGGACTCGACCGGTATGACGCGGAGAACCTCGTCGACGACCTCACCGCGCGCGCCAACGCCCACGGCGGCGACGCCACGTGAGTCAGATGACATCCCAACCCTCCGACGAGGACGTGCTGGGACGTGACGCCGACTGGCGGCGCCTCGACCTCCGGATGCTGCTGGTACACCCGGTCAACGAGGTCGTGCGCTTCCTGCCCGCGCTGGTCGCGGTGTTCTTCGTCGGCTCGCACTCCGGCGGCGATGTCTGGTGGCACCTCGTCGCCGTGGTGGTGCCCGTCGCGCTCGGCCTGCTGCGGTTCTTCACCACGCGCTTCCGGATCACGCCGGCGCAGATCGAGTTGAGCCGCGGACTGGTCTCGAGGAACGTGCTGACCGCCCGTCTCGACCGGGTCCGGACGGTCGAGTTGACCTCGTCTCCGATCCACCGGTTCCTCGGTCTCGCGAAGGTGCAGATCGGCACGGGTTCGGCCGAGAAGAGCGGTGATGCGAAGTTCGCCCTCGACTCGCTGGGCGTCGCCGAGGCGCGGTCGCTGCGACACGCACTGCTGCACCGGGCCACCGCCGCCGAGGCAGGAGACGAAGCCCCGGTCGACCCTGTCGCCGACGGGGACGAGCGATTGCTCACCTTCGATCCGTCGTGGATCCGGTTCGCGCCGCTGACCACGGGCGGGCTGTTGATCGTGATCGGTGCCCTGGCCGCGGGCAACCAGCTGGTCGGTCCGGCGATCGAACGCCTCTCCGACCATGTCGACCTCGGCGAGCCCCGGCACCTCGGCCTCACGATCATGGCGGCGGTGCTCGCCTTCGTCGTGGTGATCTCGGTGCTCTCGATCGTCGGCTACGTGTTGACCAACTGGGGATTCACCCTCGCCCGTGATGCGGCGGGGCGCAGCGTGCACATCCGCAAGGGGCTGCTCACCACCCGCGAGACGAGCCTCGAGCTCGAACGCGTCCGCGGCGTCGAGATCCACGAGCCGCTCGGCCTGAGGCTCGCGCACGGCGCCCGGCTGGCCGCGATCGTCACCGGCCTGTCGAAGAAGGAGGCGGGCAGCACCGCGCTCGTGCCGGCCGCACCGCAACGGGTCGTCGCCCGCACGGCCGTGGAGCTCCTGCATGAGGACGAGCCGCTGACGATCGCTCTGACCAGGCACGGCGAACGGGCCGTACGCCGGCGGTTCTCCCGCGCGCTCGGCGTCGGCGCGGTGATCGCGTCGGCGTGGATCGTCACGGTCCTCGTGGCCGCGTGGGCCACCCTGTGGTGCGTGCTTGGGGCCGTTCCCGTGCTCGTCGCCATCCCCCTCGCCGCCGACCGCGCACGACGCCTGGGGCACGGCCTCACCGAACGGTTCCTGGTCGTCCGCGCGCACTGCTTCCACGGCCGCCGGGTCGTGCTCGAACGCGACGGCATCATCGGCTGGAACCTCACCCAGACCTGGTTCCAACGACGCGCCGGCCTGGTGACGATGACCGCGACCACCGCGGCCGGCAAGCAGGGCTACTCGGTGATGGACGTGCCCGAGACGCAGGCGATCGCGCTCGCTGACGCCGCAACACCGGGCCTGCTCACCGCCTTCCTGACGGCGCAGCCTCAGACGAGCCGCCGATAGACCGGCATCGGCGCGAGCTTCATCACCACGCTCAACGGCGCCCACGGCATGGGCGGCACACACGCCGAGGCCACCTTCTTCTCGATGGCCGCGACCATCGAGCGCACGCCCTTCTCGGTGGACGCCATCATCGGCGTCCGCTGTGCTCCACTCCGGGCGACCTGCGCGTTCATCTCCGAGGCGATGTATCCGGGATAGAGCACGGTGATGTCGATGGGCTTCCCATGGAACTCCGCGCGCAGCCCCTCGGCGAGGTGAGCGACACCGGCCTTGGTCGCGGCGTACGTCGTGAGGTTCTTCGGCAGGCCGCGCACGGCGGACATCGAGCTGATCATCACGAAGTGGCCGCTGCCCTGGGCGCGGAAGATCTCCATCGCGGCCTCGCTCTGGGCGAGTGCGGCCACGAAGTTGGTCATCGCGGTCGCCCGGTTCGCGTCGTAGCGCCCCGTACCGATCGGCTGACCCTTGCCGAGGCCCGCGTTGACGATGACCCGCTCGATCGTGCCGAAGTCGTCACGGAAGGCACCGAAGACCTCGAAGACCGCGTCGTCGTCGGTCACGTCGAGCCCGCGGATCTCGACACGACGATCCGGGTGCGCCGCGAGGATCTCGCGCTTCAGGTCGACCAGGTTCTCCATCCGTCGTGCGCACAGGGCGAGGTCGTAGCCCAGCGTCGCGAACTGCCGCGCCATCTCCGCGCCCAGTCCCGAGCTCGCCCCGGTGATCAGGATCGTGTCTGCCATGCGGCCCAGTCTCCTACGCCCGACGATGCTTTCCCCCGGGGTCTCACCGGGCTGAATGAGCTGATCCCTGGGAACTCGGCGCCGTGAAAGGGCCAGCCCCTGGGGTCTCAGCGGTAGGAGATGAGCTCGGCGGAGCCCTCGAGGTGCGTGTGTTCGTTGAAGCTGACCATGGAGAGTCCGCGGCGACCGCTGACCAGGTGGGTGACGCCGGTGTTGGCGCAGACGCGGTTGAGGCGGTTCCACAGCTCCCGCTGGACGGAGGCGTCGTCGGCGAGCAGGCGGGCGACCGCCCAGGCGATCGCGCCGCCGGAGGTGAAGACGGCCGTGGTCCCCGGCAGGGTGGCCGCGCGGTCGAGGGCCGCGCTCACCCGACCGGTGAACTCCGAGAACGACTCGTCGTAGTCGGCATGCTCACCGGCGAGCCAACGCGTGCTCGCCGTCTCGAACCACTGCTGGAAGGCGCGCGGGTCGGTGTCCGCGCCTGCGGGGGCAGGGACGCGAGCCAGCATCATCACGTGGTCGAACTCGTCCCAGCCGGCGTCGACCTCGTCGGCCATCAGCCCGGCCGCCTCGCACGTCTCGCGGTGGCGGCGCATCCCACCGATCACGATCCGGTCGGGCACGAGCCCGCGATGCTGCCAGATCTCCCCGAGCGCAGCCGCCTGCTTGTGCCCGAGCGGGGAGAGTACGTCGTAGTCATCAGCTCCCCAGGAGGCCTGGCCGTGCCGGACCAACAGCAGCCGACCCATCAGGCGCTCTCCGCGATGATCCGCTGACACCGCTTGCCGAGCTCGTGGACGGCGGGACCGAACAGCGCGTACGCCTCGTTGGTGGTCTGCTTGTGGTGGTAGCGGTAGTAGATCTGCTGGGCGATCACCGCGAGCCGGAACAGCCCCATCACCTCGTAGAAGCGCCACTGCCCCGGCGTCACGGTCAGGCCGGTCGCCTCGCCGTAGTAGGCGACCACCTCGGCACGGGTGAGCATCCCGGGCAGATGGGTGGGCTGGCGCCGGAACAGCAGCATGAACTCGTCGTCGTCGGCCTGGATCCAGTACGACAACGTGCCGCCGAGATCCATCAACGGGTCGCCGAGGGTGGCCATCTCCCAGTCGAGCACCCCGA
>Ga0164242_10005705_pt1 | contig 13821 bp, 12 predicted proteins | sample OricomgcompostMG_FD_108783 | JGI IMG/M metagenome (GOLD analysis project Ga0164242, IMG submission 108783) | Miracle-Growth compost microbial communities from Emeryville, California, USA - Original compost - Miracle growth compost (MG) ...
AGCTCGGTCGAGAAGCTGATGCCGAACAGGTCGAAGGCCCGCACCGGGCGGTGGGCGTCGACGGTGAACTGCGGGATCGGACCCTGCTCGTCGCCCTCCCGCATGATCTTCTCCAGGTCGGGCCACACGGCGTAGGTCCGCTCGGCGACGATCCAGTCGCGCTCGTTGAGGACCTCGTAGAGGATCTGGACGCCCTGGTTGGGCAGACCGACCTCGTAGGCGTCGGGATACATGAGCGCCCAGCGCACGGTCTCGCCCCCGGGACCCTCCGCGGCGGCGTCCCACGGCTTCACGGTCGCGTTGAGCTCACCGCCGACGTACTGGACCGGCTTGGAGACGAGCGCGAGACGCGGCTCGAGGCGCGGGAAGACGGACTCGGGAGCTGCTGCGGACATAACGGAAATCGTACGTCGGCAGGCCGACCCGCGCCGAGTCCGCGCATCCGGGCCACACACGCCCGGGGTTTCAGCGCGCTCGCACGGGGCATTCGTCCTGACGCCGCAACGTCCCGTCTCCCGAGGAACATCCCATGACCGACTTCGCCGTCAACACGCACGGGCTCAGCCGCTACGGCCACCGCTACCAGTCGTTTGCGGACGACATCATCAGCGTCACCGTCTCCCGGACCAAGGTGGAGTGTCGCGCCGGCGACTCGTTCAACGGTCTCCTCGCGCTGGTCAAGCCCGTCGTCAACGAGCTCGCCGAAGACTTCGGGAACCACTACGACAAGCTCCAGAAGGTGGTCCACGGGACCGGCGTCTCGCTGATCTCGGTCGCCGACCACTACGCGAAGCAGGACGACGCGGCAGCCAGAGCGGCGGACGCGGGCGCCGCGAGAGTCGGCCACCAGGACGACGCGCCGATCAGCGCCGCCGGCGGCGGCAGCTTCCAGGCGACCTACCCGGCCGGCCAGTGCTATGCCGCCGCGCCCGACCCGTCGCAGGAGATCCGCGACGGCATGGACGTCGACGTCAAGGCGATCGACTGGGTGTTCAACAAGTTCACCGGCCACCACATCACCGAGCCCATCGACCACGTGATCGGCAACTGGACGGCGCTGACCGCCTGCGGGAACACCTGGGGCGACATCCACGACGCCCTCGACCAGCACGGCGAGGACATCCTCGCCAACCGTGCGCCGATCGACCGCGTCTGGGACGGCAACGCCGCGGCGACCTTCAAGGAGTACGCCACCCGCCTCGGCAACGGCTTCAAGGGCGAGGCCGCTGCTCCCGCCGCGATCAAGCTGGCCATGCAGGAGGCGGCCGACGAGTGGGAGAAGCTCTACAAGCAGGCCGTCGACCTGCTCCAGAGCGTCATCCACGAGGTCGAGGTGGGTGCCGCGTTCCTCGCGGCCGCATGGTGGTGCGGTGCGGGCGAGGCCATGGCCGCGAAGAAGTGCGAGGAGGCACTGGTCGCGTTCTACCGTGCCTACAAGATCGCCAAGGCGATCCACCAGGTGGTCACCGGGTTGAACGTCGCCGTCAACGGGTTGAAGAAGCTCGCGAAGCTCGACTACCTCGTCCACCACATCCCGGGCACGATCGACCAGAAGATCGACGAGATCAAGGACCAGCTCGACGACTACGGTGACCTGGCGTCGGCACTCCTCCATCTCGGCGATGCCGTCACCGAGCCCACGACGAAGTACGGAGGCCCCCATGACCCAGGGATCATCTGATCCGCGGAGCGAGATCCGCGCGCTCCTCGCGCCACTCGAGGACGCGGTCGCCGAGGGTCGCAGGCAACGCGCCGACAACGCCGACTTCCTCGACGGTTTGCGTGCCCGCCGGCTGCGTCCCGAGGAGCGCGACCTGATGGAGCGCGCCGCCCAGAGCCCGGCCGCTCCGGAGTCGCTGCGTCGGCTCGCCAGGCGGGTCGCCGCCGGCGAGCTCGACTGGGCCGACGTCCTCTCCGGCCGCGGCGGCGAGGACGGTGCGGCGTTCCGCGACGCTGCGCTGCGGACGGCACGCGAGCATTGGGCCACCGCCGAGGTGGAGCGGGTCGATCCACCGGCGGACGCGCTCGACCTCGGCGTCGACCCGGAGACCACCTCCGCCGCCATCGACGCCGATCTGGGAAACGCCCTGCTCAGGGGGCTCCAGCGATGAACGGTGCCGATGTCCTGCGCAGTGTCGAGGAGATGCGGCCCCGCGTCTCACCCTTCCTGGAGGACGGAGAGCAGCTCCAGGTCTGGGTGGGCGCCTCCTGGGGACGCCCTCGTGCTGTTCGGATGGCGATCGACCACTTCTGGCCGTTCCTGTCGGAGCAGTCGACCGCGGTCCTCGTCGCCACCGACCGCCGGTGGCTGGTGCTGCGCAGCACGAAGGAGCAGTACGCCGGCGATCTGACCGAGGTCGCGTCGTTCCCGCGCGACGTCCGGCTCCACTCGTCGTGGACGACCCAGTTCACCGGCTTCGGCGACGTCCCGCTCTCGATCGACCCGGTCTACGAGCTCTGGGCGGTCGCCGCCAACGACGCCGTGGACGCGCTGGAGGCGGGACGGCCGTGGTCGCTCGAGACCGCCGCCCCGACGCTGACCGCGGCCGACGACGACCCCGTCATCCGACGGCTCGAGCCGGTGGTCATGCCCGTGCTGGAGAAGGTCGGGAAACTCATCCCTCCGCGCCCGCGGTTCCTCCGCCGCTGACGCGCCGACCGGGTCGAGGGCTCGCCTGCTATTGCTTGTCCGCCGGCGCCGCCTGCGCCTGGGCGCGTACGGCGGCCGACGCGGACGTCTGGCGCAGCTCGACCTCGGGCAGCAGGAGCAGCACCAGGAAGGCGACCAGACCGACGCCGGCGGCCCCCCAGAAGACCTTGGTCATCGAGGTGGCGAAGCCGACCTTGAAGGGGTGCGCCAGCCGCGGGTCGAGCTTGTTGATCACCGACGAGTCGGAGGTGACGGTGGCGAAGACGCCGTCACTGGGCAGCGCCGGGCAGTGGGTGGCGCCGTTGCGCTTCTGGCACTCGAGGATCCGCACCTCGTTGGCGAACTCCGCGTCGACCGGGATCTTCCCGTGCATGGTGGCGGACGCGCTCGCCGCCGCCTGCGCCTCGCTGAGCGCGGAGACGAACGCCTTGTCCTGGCCGGCGTCGGCGAACGCGTTGCTGATGTTGCCGGAGACCGAGCCGAAGAGGAGCGAGAGGAAGATCGCGACGCCGAGGGTGCCGCCGATCTGCCGGAAGAAGGTCGCCGAGGCGGTCGCGACCCCGATCTCCTGGGGCGGGACGGCGGACTGGACGGTCAGGATGAGCGGCTGCATGCAGTTGCCGATGCCGAGCCCCATCAGGAACATCATGAGCATCACCCACACCAGCGGCGTGTCCGCGGTGATGCGGGTGAGCAGCACGAGCGCGACGGTCATCACCGCCGAGCCGAAGATCGGGAAGATCCTCGTCTTGCCGGTCTTCGCGATCATGCGTCCGGAGATGATCGAGGCCGACATCATGCCGGCGACCATCGGGAGCATCAGGAAGCCCGACTCGGTCGGGCTGGCGCCGTGGACGATCTGCATGTAGAGCGGGAGGATCATCATCCCGCCGAACAGCGCCGCCCCGACGAGGACGCTGGCGACGATCGTGACGGCGGCCGGCTCGATCCTGAACAGGCGAAGCGGGATGAGCGCGCCGTCGCCCATCCTGGCCTCGGCCACGAGGAACGCGACCAGGCCGATCGCGCCGACGACGAAGCAGACCATGCTCCGGGTGGAGTCCCAGCCCCACGTGCGCCCCTGCTCGGCGACCGTCAGGAGCGGCACGAGACAGATCACCAGCGCGATGGCTCCCGGCCAGTCGATCCGGACCTTGCGCTTCTGGTGGTGGACGTGGAGCGTGCGGAAGACGACGAAGAGCGCGAGGATGCCGATCGGCACGTTGACGAGGAACACCCAGCGCCAACCGGCGATGCCGAGGATGGAGCCCGTGCCGGCGAAGAAGCCGCCGATGACCGGGCCGAGGACGCTCGAGGAGCCGAACGTCGCCATGAAGTAGCCGGTGTACTTCGCCCGCTCGCGCGGCGAGACGATGTCGCCCACGATCGCGAGGACGAGGGTGAAGAGACCGCCGGCGCCGAGGCCCTGGAACGCGCGGAAGGCCGCCAGCTCGTACATCGAGTTGGCGAAGGTGCAGAGCACCGAGCCGACGATGAAGACGCTGATCGCGAACATGAAGAGCTTCTTGCGGCCCCACAGGTCGCCGAGCTTGCCGTAGATCGGCGTCGTGATCGTCGAGGTGATGAGGTACGCCGTCGTCACCCACGCCTGCGCGTCGAGGCCGTGCAGGTCGTCGGCGATCGTGCGGATCGCGGTCGAGACGATCGTCTGGTCGAGCGCGCCCAGGAACATCCCGAGCAGCAGGCCGGTGAGGATCGTGACGATCTGCTTGTGGGTGTACTCCCCCGACTCGGAGTGGGTGGTGGCGGCGCTCGTACTCATCGCCGCTCAAGGTAGTCGAGATCTGTTAACGCACGATAAGTACCCGTGACAGTTGTCACCGTCGGTCATCGGCCGGACGAGGCTCACCGCATGGTTTGCCGAACCCGGCGCGGGGTAGGTGCCCCTGCGCGGCACCGCTCGGACGCCGCGGGGCGACAGGAGATGACATGGCCATGATCGGGATGGACGTCGACGGGCTCTACCGCCACGGTGAGCGCATCGCGCAGCGCTCGGAGCATGCGGGAGCCCACTCGCACGGGCTGCTCGACACCCTCGACAGCGCCTCCGGGATCGTGGGTCATCCGGACATGGCTGCGGCGCTGAGCCGATTCACCGGCGACCTGACCGATCACGCGGTGAAGCTGCCGGGCCTGATCACCACCACCGGCCACGGCGTGTCCAACACCGCCGCGACCGGGCGCGACAGCGACGACGAGGGTGCGCGCAGCGTGCGCGCTGCGGCCGACGTGGTCGAGTCGGTCGGCCTCGGGCTCGCGCGACGGATCAACCGCGTCGAGCACTGACCGGCGAGCAGGGAACGTCATGGGCAAGCACCACTTCGCCGACTTCAGCGATCTCTTCGGCACCTCTCCCGCCGCGATCACCGAGAGCGCCGAGCAGCCGCGTCGGCATGCCCACGCGCTGCGTCAGCTCGGCGACGACCTCGACCGCGACGGCTCCCTGGTCAGCGCCAGCGTCGAGGGCGACATCCGCGACCTGGGCCACGCACCGGCACACGGCAGCCGCACTGCCAAGCGTCTCGGTGCGCACGGCCTCGTCGCCGCCGCGTGCCTGGAGAGGTTCGGCCTCGCGGCCCAGCACTTCGACACCGAGGTCACCCGACTCAACCGGGAGTGGCGGACAATCCACGACGGCTCACCCGAGACCCCGCAGGAACCCACCACCGGCGCCGTCACCCCCGACGACCTCGAGCGCCGCTACCGCCGCGCCCGTCACCGCCTCGACCAGGAGGCCCGCGAGTCCGCCCGGTTCCTCGACCACCCCGACAGCCCCCACAACATCCGCCTCCTGATGGAGGAAGGACTCATCCCGCTCTCCGCCATCAGCCACTGGCCCAAGCTCGAGAAGCTGATCGCCGACGAGGTCAACCGGGGGAAGATCACCGACCCGAAGATCGCACTCTCGATCGACCCGAGCCTTTATGACGCCGAGGGGCAGAAGGCCCTCGCCCATTGGGTCAAGACCCACCTCGACACGGTCATCGGCCTTCTCGAGGACAACCAGACGGTCAACCTCCCGCCCAGCCCAGATGGCTACAGTTTCAAGGTCACGGCCGTCGACAACCCCAGGGTGAAGATCCAGTACGTCGTGACCATCAGCAAGAACGAGGCGGTGACGTCGATGACTCTCTCCACTAGCCCCGGCAAGCTGGGGTTGAGCGGCACGGTTGGCAGCGGTGACAACAGCCTGTCGATGAGCGACGGCGGTTGGTCGGCCAAGGCGATGGTGTCGAACGGCGACAGCAAGTTCGGGATCGACTGGGACAAGGACGGCCCGTGGTTCACCTCCGAGCACGAGCACGAGACGCCGGAGGGCAGCGTCAAGTCGATCGTGAAGGTGAATCCGACAGGGGACGATTCGCCACCGCCGGCCTCCGACCCGGCACCGGTGCACGTCCCCAATCCCTTCGCACCGCTCGATCAGCTCGCCGCGTCCGTGAAGGACGGGGTCGGCGACGCCGTCGGGGCGGTCGGCTCGGCCGCACAGCAGGAAGGGCACCACCTCGTCGACGGCGCCAAGGACTGGGGCGCGTGGCTCGAGGAGCAGGGCAAGGGAATCGGCCCCGCGCTGCGCGATCCCGACACCTGGGACGTGCCGACGATCCCCGGCCCGATCCCGATCCCTATCGTCCCGTTCGCCTGAACGCCGACTCGCTTCAGCGTGACGGCTGGACGCCGCCGGAGTGACCGGCACCCGGTCCGGCGGTGATGCTGAATCCGACGATCATCCAGCCGCCCGAGCCTTCCTCGACTGTCACGTCGTAGGTGCCCTTTTCCTCGTAGTAGTCAGGCAGACCCACGGCGTGCTGACAGTTCGTATGGCCAGTCCAGGCCACCGAATACCGCAACCGGCGCGGCTGCTCGGACAGGCTGACCGGATCGCTCGAGCCAAGCTCGGGACGCACGATGTTGCGGGCACACTCACGGGTGTACTCGTCGCGCGTCATCACGTTGCGACACGAGTAGGCGGCGATGAGGTCCGGCGCGAACGTACCGACCTCGGAACCCGCGGGAAGGTACGGCGCGATTTGTCCGCATTGCTTGCCGGAGGCCGCCGCGAGGTAGTCGCCGAAGCCTTCGGCAGCCTTGTCGGGCGCCTGCCAGGCCGACGACGGGTGCGCGACCGGCGGATCCTCATCCGACCCGCCGCCACATCCGCCCGCTCCCACAGCGACCAGCAGCACAGCCACGAGCGCGAGCCTCGGACGCCACGCCTTCACCATCAGCCTCCCGGATCGACGACAGCAGCAGCCTAGCCGTGGCCACTCCCGACGAGGCCACCCGAGTGACCGGCCGGCGACGATGTCGGGCGCGAGACTGTCGGCGAAGTAGTCGGCACCGAACTGACGGATCCTGGTCGACCCCGCCACCACAGCCGCCCACGCCAGCAGCCATCGGCACGACCGCGACGCCCGCCCCAGCATCGGGTCAGCGTACGACGACGGAGCGCACGCTCGCGGCCCGGCGTACGGCGGCCGGCGCGGTCGCGCGGGCGTGGATGTTCTGCAGCAGGCCGACCGCCAGCAGCGAGGCGAACATCGAACTGCCGCCGTACGACACGAACGGCAGCGGCACGCCGGTCACCGGCATGATGCCGAGGCACATCCCGACGTTCTGGAAGGCCTGGAAGCCGAACCAGCAGGCGATGCCCGCCGCGGCGACCCGGCCGAAGAGGTCGTCGGTGCGGGCCGCGATCCGCAGCGCCCGCCACAGGACCACCGCGAGCAGCCCGATGAGAACGACGGAGCCGACCAGTCCGAGCTCCTCCCCCGCGACGGTGAAGATGAAGTCGGTGTGCTGCTCGGGGACGAAGCCCGCGCGGGTCTGCGAGCCGTGGAAGAGCCCCTGGCCGAAGAGCCCGCCGTCGCCGATCGCGATGCGCGCCTGCTGGACGTTGTAGCCGGCGCCGCGCGGGTCGAGGGTCGGGTCGGTGAACGCCAGGAAGCGGTGGATCTGGTATTCCTTCAGCAGCCCGCCGGCGACGACGGCGACCGCCGCGGCGACACCGCCGGCGGCGAGGACGCCGAGCCACCGGCGGGGCGTGCCGGCGGCGGCGAGGACACCGAAGACGGTCGCGGTGAGCACGAGCATCGTGCCGAGGTCGGGCTGAAGGATGATGAGCAGCGCGGGGACGCCCGCGACCACCAGCATGGCGACGACGTCGCCGGTGCCGACGCGCGCCCGCCAGCGGCCCTCCGTGCGCTCGGCGAGGACGAGCGCCATCCCGATGACGACCGCGAGCTTCGCGAACTCCGACGGCTGGATCGACATGCCGGCGAGGTCGAGCCACGAGCGCGAGCCGTTGATCGTCGAGCCGGCGACGAGCACGAGCACGAGTCCGACGACCGAGAACAGGTAGACCACCGGCGCGACGATCCGCACCCAGCGGTGGTCGGTCGCCAGCACGACCGCCAGCAGGGCGAGCCCGATGACGATGTTGGCGACGTGGCGGCGCAGGTAGGCCGTGGGGTCTCCCCCGGTGAGGCTGTCGCGGTGGGCGGTCGCCGACCAGACCAGCAGCGACCCGAGCACCAGCAGCGCGAGGACGGCCCCCATGAGGACCCAGTCCAGCCGGCCGAGCCGGCGGGTGAGCAGCGAGGTCATCGGTCCGCCTTCGTGGTGCGCGAGTCCGGCGGCAGGATCGAGCCGTCCTTGCCGAAGACGGGCAGCGCCGTCGGCGGCGTGGTCCCCGGGATCGCCGACTTCTTCGGGTTCACGGTCGTCCCGTCGACGCCGTACAGCGCCTCCCAGATCCGGCGGACCGCCGGGCCGGCGGTCCCCGAACCGGTGCCGCCCTGGCTGACCATCATGACGACGACGTAGTTCTTGTCGTAGGTCGCCACCCAGCTCGTCGACTGCTTGCCCTCGACCTCGGCCGAGCCGGTCTTGCCGCGCAGGTGGATCTTGTCGAGCGGGAAGCCGCCGAACTTCCACGCCAGCGTGCCGTTCCAGGCACCGTCGGGCTTGAGGGTGCCGAGGAGCGCGTTGTTGACGTAGTCGATCGCCTTCTCGCTGACCTTCGCGTGGCCGACGACCTTCGGCTTGATCCGCTTCAGGACGGTCCCGTCCGCGCTGACGATCGCCTTGCCGACGGTCGGGGCGTAGACCGTCCCGCCGTTGGACATCGCGGCGTACGCGCGAGCGAGCTGGATCGGGGTGACCATGGTGTCGCCCTGGCCGATGGTGAAGTTGGCCGCGTCGCCCTGGCGGAAGTAGTTGCCCTCGAGGCAGAACTCGTGGGCGAAGAGCTTGAGGAAGGCGGTCGGGGCGTTCCCCTTCTCGTCCATCGAGCAGTAGTAGCCCTTCATCGCCTTGTAGTACTTGGCGCGCCACGGCCGGTCGCCGACCCGGCCGCCGGCCTCACCGGGGATGTCGATGCCGGTCGGCTCGCCGAAGCCGAAGGAGTGTGCGGCGGCGGCCAACGGGTCCTTGGCCTTCGCGTTGGCCGGGTCGCTGCCGTACTTGTTCCAGAAGTGCAGACCGACCTGGTAGAAGAACGTGTCGCAGGAGACGTTGAGCGCCTCCGCGAACGAGATCGGGCCGTAGGACTCCGACTCGTAGTTCTTGAAGAAGCGGTTGCCGATCTGCAGCCCCGAGCCGCAGTCGAAGCGGGTGTCCGGGGTGAGGTCGTCGCTCAGCGCGCCCGCGGTCATGAACGGCTTCCAGGTCGAGCCGGGCGCGAACTGGCCCTGGGTGACCCGGCTGACGAGCGGGTAGCCGGCCTTCTTGGAGTAGAGCCGGTCGAGCTGCTTCTGGGTGATGCCGCCGACCCACTCCGCGGGGTCGTACGTCGGCTGGCCCGCCATCGCAACGACGCGCCCGGTCTTGGCCTCCATGACGACCACCGCGCCGGAGTCGGCGACGTAGTTCTTGTGCGTCACCGGGTCGTAGGTCTTGCGCGCGGTCTCGATCGTCTGGTGGAGCGCCTTCTCCGCGATCCCCTGGACCTTCGCGTCGATGCTGGTGACGAGCGTGTCCCCGGGCTGGGCGGCCACCGCCTGCCCCTCCCCGATCTGCCGGCCGAGGGAGTCGACCGTGACGGAGGTGTAGCCCGGCATGCCGCGCAGCCACTCGTCGTACTCCTTCTCGACGCCGGCGCGGCCGACGACGGAGGTGTTGTTGAGCGACTCGTCACCGGCCTTCTCGGCGCTGGCGTACTCGTCGGCGGTGATCGGCGAGAGGTAGCCGAGGACGTCGGCCGCGTTGACGCCGTAGGGGTGCGGGTAGGAGCGCACGGTCTGCTTCTGCGCGAGCACGCCCGGGTAGTCCTCGGGCTGCTCGAGGATCGCGAGCGCGACCTTCTGCTTCACGTCGCTGGCGACGGGGACGGGCTGGTACTGCGAGCCGTTCCAGTCGGCGAGGGTCTTCTCGATCTTCTTCTTCCGCACGTGGACGACCGAGCCGACCCGGTCGAGCAGCGTCTCGCGGTCCTTGTCGCCGAGCTTGTCGAGCACGGTCCGGTCGATGCTGACCACCCACGAGGTGCGGTTGGTGACCAGCGGGACGCCCTGGTCGTCGACGATGAGGCCGCGCACCGGCTGCTGGACGACCTCGCGCATCGACTGCGAGGCGGCCTGCGCCTGGTAGCTCGGCCCGTGGGCCACCTGCACGTAGTAGAGCCGCGCGGCCAGCGTCGCGAAGAGGGAGAAGACCAGCGCCTCGATGACGATGAGGCGCAGCCGGCTGGCGCGGGCGGTCGAGGCGGGGGTCGCCATCAGATCGCCGCCCTCACGCGCGCACCCGCTCCGGCTGGAGCCGGCGCAGGAGGGCCATCGTCCACGGCAGCACGAGCGGGGTCAGGAGCACGTCCCAGACGAGCCCGATCCCGACCACCTGGAGCATCGAGCCCGTGCCCGCGCCGTCCTCGTGGAGCAGCAGGCCGCTCAGGGCGAACACGCTCGTGCCGACGAACGAGCAGCCCGCGACGGTCGCCACGACCGTCATCGCCGGCGGTCGGCCGCGCTGGTCTCCCGACTCGGGCCGCACCTGCCCGGCGACGTAGCCCACCAGGAGCAGAGCGAGCGCCCATCGTCCGACGGTGTGGTCCGCGGGCGGCACCACGTCGAGGAGTACGCCGGCACAGAACCCGAGCACCATGCCGAACTGTCCGCCGCTCACGAGCGCGCCCGCGACGACGACCAGCAGCACCAGATCGGGGACGACACCGTCCCACGCGACGTGGTCGAACACGCTCACCTGCAGCAGCAGCGCGACGACGACGAGCAGGGCGACGACCGCCCCGCGCAGGCCACCCTGCGTCATGACCGGCTCACCCCAGCTTCCCGTCGGGCCCGATGACGGCCCGGTCGCCCTTGGTCCCGGCCGGGACCACGACACCGACCACGTCGAGCGCGCCGAAGTCGACGTACGGCTGGACGCGGACGGTCCGCGAGGAGTCGCGGACGCTCGCGAAGACACCGGTCACCTTGCCGATCGGTACGCCGGCGACGTAGGGCGCGGCCTGGCCGTCGCCCCAGGTGACGACCGTGTCCCCCTTGACCGGCGCGACCGACTGGTCCACCAGCTCGAGGTCGAGGCCGTCCTGCGCCGAGAGACCGCCGGTGCCGTGCACGAAGCCGACCTGCATCGAGCTGCCGACGCGGCCGCCGACGACCGAGGACGCGTCGGCGATGAGCAGCACGGTCGCGCTGGTCCGGGTGGCGCGCAGGACCCGGCCGACGAGGCCGTCGGCGGCGACGACCGTCATGTCGGCGGTGACGCCGGCGTCGGTGCCGGCGTCGATCGTGACGGTCCGGGTGAACGACTGCGCCTCGCCGTAGGCGACGACGCGGGCCGGTACGAGGGTGTAGCCGAGCGTCTCCGCGGAGCGGGTGAGGCCGTCGTACTCCTCGAGCCGGTTGCGGCCGAAGTCGGTGGCGCGCAGCTGGCGGCGCAGCTCGGCGTTCTGTGTCTTCAGGTCGGCGATGTCGCCGCGCAGCTTGTCGCGGCTGTCGAACCAGCCAGGGATGTCGGTGAACGGCCGCGCGACGGTGCTGACCGCCGACTCGGCCGGGCCGAAGACGTCACCGGCGATGCTGCGGACCGGGTCGAGGACCGGCGTCTGGTCGAGCGTCGCCAGGGTCGCGCTCGCGAGGATCAGGGCGACCAGCGTCGACCGCTTCGGCGAGCGCGGGTCCTTGGGCTGGAGGCTGCCGCGCCGGTTGAGCCCCTCGGACCCGAAGGGCTGTGCCGTGCGGGGCGCGAGCGTGCCGAGGGACTTGCCGAGCGACCCCCGCGGCGGCGGGCTGAGGAGTGCCATCACCACCGCCTCGTGTCGGAGACGAGGACCTTCTGGAGCGCGTCGAACTCCTCGACGCAGCGGCCGGCGCCGAGCGCGACGGAGGTCAGCGGCCCTTCGGCGAGGTGGACCGGCATGCCGGTCTCGTGGCGGAGTCGCTCGTCCAGCCCGCGCAGCAGCGCACCGCCGCCGGTGAGAACGATGCCGCGGTCCATGATGTCGCCGGCCAGCTCGGGTGGCGTCTGGTCCAGCGTCGCGCGGACGGCGTCGATGATGTCGTGCAGCGGCTCCTCGATCGCGTGCCGGATGTCCGCGCTGGTGACGCTGACGGTGCGCGGAAGCCCGCTGACCATGTCGCGGCCACGGATCTCCGCCTCCGGCTCGGTGGGAAGCGGGAACGCCGAGCCGAGGGTCATCTTGACCTCCTCGGCCGTACGCTCACCGAGGAGCAGGGCGTGCTCCTTCTTCATCCACGAGACGATGGCGTTGTCGAGGTCGTCGCCGGCGGTCTGGACCGAGAGGCTCGTGACGATCCCGCCGAGGCTGATGACGGCGACCTCGGTGGTCCCGCCCCCGACGTCGACGACCATGTTGCCGGTGGGCAGGTGGACCGGGAGCCCGGCGCCGATCGCCGCGGCCATCGGCTCCTCGACGATGTAGACGTTGCGCGCCCCCGCCTGGTAGCCCGCTTCCTTGACCGCCCGGGTCTCGACCGCGGTGATGCCGCTCGGCACGCAGATGACCATCCGGGGCTTGGCGAAGTAGCGACGCCGGTGCACCTGCTGGATGAAGTAGCGCAGCATCTGCTCGGTCGCCTCGAAGTCCGCGATCACGCCGTCCTTCAGCGGCCGGATCGCGACGATGTCGTCGGGCGTACGCCCCAGCATCCGCTTGGCCTCGTGGCCGACGGCGAGGACCTCGCCGGTCTTCTGGTGGAGCGCGACGACGCTGGGCTCGTCGACGAGGACGCCCTTGCCGCGGACGTAGACGAGCGTGTTGGCGGTGCCGAGATCCACGGCCATGTCGCGGCCGATGAAACTGTTCGCCATGGGTCGACTGCCTCACTGGGTGCGTGACTCGGGGAAGGAAGGGGCGCACCCGCTGACGAGGCTAGGAGGCGTACACCGCGTTTGCGGTGAGGCACGCCGTGGCTGATGGGACAGATGTGACTGGCGGGACGTGATCTGGTACGGCGGCGCGCTCAGTCGTGGGTCGGCGGCGACGTGGCGTGCCGGCCCGCCTCGGGGTCCTCCACCGGCCCGCCGAGGTCGCTTGCGGCGCCGGCCAGGTCCTGGGCGGCACCGGCGAGGTCGTCGAGCCCGTCGCCGGGGTGCGTGAGGCCGTGGAGCAGGCGATCGCCGGCGTCGGCCGCGCGGGACGCGGCGTCCCAGGCGTCCTCCGGGCCGGGCGCCGGGTCGTGGACGCCGCGCGCGGTGGCCACGTCGCCGTAGTCGCCGGTCGCCACGCGACTGATGTTGGCGAGCGACTCGGAGTCCCGGTCGAAGTACCTGCTGTGGTCGGCGAAGAGCCCGCCACCGTGGTCGGCGCTCTCCGCCTCGAACCTCGTCGCCCCGAACCCCGCCTCGGCGGGGTTGCGGCCCAGACCGCCTCCGCCGAGCGTGCCCAACCCGACGGCGCCGGTGTCGCCCAGGCGGGTGACCGGGTCGTGGGAGTTGGCGCCGGCCCACACGTGGCGCCCCGGAACGCCCAGGTCGGCGGCGGTGTGGGTCTCCCCGCCGACCCCCGGGCTGCCCACGAAGACCGCGTCGTCGACGCCGGTGTCGTGGTCGTGGAGCGCGTGTCCGAGGGTCGTGGAGCCGTAGCTGTGGCCCACCGCGGTCAGGTGGGCGGGGTGGTCCCGCATCGCGTCGAGGCCGTCGAAGGTGGCGGCGAGCCGGTTGCCGCCGGC
>Ga0164242_10005706_pt1 | contig 13819 bp, 9 predicted proteins | sample OricomgcompostMG_FD_108783 | JGI IMG/M metagenome (GOLD analysis project Ga0164242, IMG submission 108783) | Miracle-Growth compost microbial communities from Emeryville, California, USA - Original compost - Miracle growth compost (MG) ...
AAATCCTAAAAGATTATGAATTATATGTATATCCTCGTTCGAAAGTAGCAGAAAGTGAATTGAAAACACATCCTAAAGTTAAGATGGTTGAATCACCTGTCCTTGACATTTCCGCAACCTTTGTTAGGAATCTTATAAAAAATAATAAATCGGTACGCTATCTTATCCCTGCTGAAGTAGAAGGCTATATAAAAGAAAAAAATCTTTACACGTAATTTGGGAATAGCTCATTTTTCTTGCTTTTGCTTGTATAATAAAATCATTATAAAAGATAGTGTAAAGAAAAAGTGCCGGGTTTGCGTGTAAATAAAAAACTATTTTTGATATTTATTTACATTGGTAATCTTGTGGTATTGGAGAAAATCTTTTTTATTTCTATTGTAAAGCATTTGCATCAAACCATCTTTTAGTCCGATTTCGGGTACAACCATTTTTTCTGCCTGAGCCCACTCCATTGCAGCAATATATATATCCGATGCCGGGATTATTACATCCGCCCGATCGGGGTTTAGCATTAAAACATGTATTCTTTCTTCGTAATCAAGGTCTTTTACCGTTTCCCTTACATCTTTAATCTTTTTCAATGAAATTTCAGGTCTTTCATTTCTGCTTTTTGATATGCCTGCCAAGTCATATATTTTGCCAATATTTCCCCCTGTGCCAATTGCAGTAAGAGGCTCTTTTAAACCTTTTGTGGATGTTTTTATCCAATGCTCCATTGCATCCCACTCCTCTGACGAATCCTGCTCACGTAATCTCCTTACAGAGCCTATTTTAAAAGACCGGCTAGCTATTTTTTCTTTATCTACAAAAATATTTATTTCTGTACTCCCTCCCCCCACATCTATATGTATATAATGCCCCGTTTGAATTTCATTGAATAAAACACTATTGATAAGATTGGCTTCTTCATTTCCATCAATAATATTGATCTCTACGCCCAACAAATCTTTTACTTTATATGCTATGTCATTTCCATTTTTTGATTCCCGCATAGCAGATGTAGCACAGATTATATAATCGTCGACTTCATAAAGCTCAAAGAGGTTTTTGAAAGTGTGCATAAGCTTTATAAATTTAGCTTCTTTTTCAGCACTTATCGCTCCGTTTAAGAATACATCTTCTCCCAAACGTAGTGGAAAACGGACATATTCAAGCTTTTTAAATGAAATGGTATCTTTGTAAAAAAGCACAGCAGTAACCTGAAAACGTATTGCATTGGAGCCAATATCTACTGCTGCTAGTTTCAAATCATTTATTTTATCAGCGGGGAATAAGGGAATAGCTTTCAAATTAAGGAATTGTTGGATGTTTTTTATCAAAAATACTTTTATTTTTTTTTTAGCCCAATGAATAAACAAAAAATAAAGTACATCTGTAAAAAGCTTGAAGCTATAAGCATTGCTTTTGTACTAAAGAAGTAGTTAATTTGTTCCCTTATTTGGAAAGATGGAGGAATTGAACCCTGTCTTAGTAACCTTTAAAATATGTTAATTTCCAAACCACTATGGGGAAAGATATTATTTTATAGCCACCTTTCTTTACTTCCCCATTTTTCCGATTTTTAAAATAAAAAATATGAGTAAGGATATTCGAAAAATATTGAAAGAAAGGATTCTCGTTCTCGATGGAGCAATGGGAACCATGATTCAGCAATACGATTTAAAAGAAGAAGATTTTCGCAATGAAAAACTTAAAGCACATGCATACCCCCTAAAGGGAAATAATGATTTACTGTCGCTTACCCGACCGGATATTATACAAGCCATTCATAAAAAATATTTTGAAGCAGGTGCGGATATTGCCGAAACAAACACCTTTAGTAGTACAGTTATTGCCCAAAGTGATTACCATCTCGAAGCCTACGTTTATGACCTGAACTTTCAGTCGGCAAAAATTGCCCGGCAGGTAGCAGACGAATTTACGGCACGAGAGCCCGAAAAACCAAGATTTGTGGCGGGATCTATCGGACCTACAAATCGTACGGCATCTATGTCCCCCGATGTAAACGATCCTGGTTATAGAGCAATTACATTTGATCAGTTGGTCGAAGCCTACAAGCAGCAGGGTATAGCATTGCTGGAAGGGGGAGTTGATCTCTTTTTAGTTGAAACCGTTTTTGATACCTTGAATGCAAAGGCAGCCTTATTTGCTTTGCAGCAAGTAAATGAAGAAAAAGAAACAGCTATCCCCATTATGATCTCGGGCACAATTACCGATGCAAGCGGTCGTACCTTATCCGGACAAACAACAGAAGCTTTCCTGATATCAGTAAGCCATGTATCTTTATTGAGTGTAGGATTAAATTGTGCTTTGGGAGCTAAAGAACTAAGGCCCTATCTACAAGTGCTTTCTGCTAAGTCGGGATTTTCTGTAAGTGCGCATCCCAATGCGGGTTTGCCCAATGAATTTGGTGAATACGATGAAACACCGGAACAAATGGCGGCTCAAATTGAAGTTTTTTTAAAAGAAGGGCTTATAAATATTATTGGTGGTTGCTGCGGAACGACCCCGGCGCATATTGAGGCGATTGCAACGGTGGCAAAGAAATATAAACCAAGAAAGCTTCAGGAAATAGTCTTTTAGTAAAAAAGAAGAATTAAATTAATTATAAAGGTAAAAATTGAATAAGGTAGGAACATTAAACCGTTTGACCTACAAGTAAAATCATACTATGAATTTAGCAGCATCTTTTCCTCCTCTTAAACTCAGTGGGCTAGAACCTCTGATTGTTACTCCTCTATCGAACTTTGTGAATGTGGGGGAAAGAACGAATGTTACAGGATCGGCCAAATTCCTAAAGCTGATAAAGGAAAATCGGTATGAGGAAGCATTGGATGTTGCCAGAGAGCAGGTAGAAGGGGGAGCGCAAGTTATAGACGTAAACATGGACGAAGGAATGCTCGATGGGAAAGAAGCCATGGTAAAGTTCCTTAATCTTATTGCTGTAGAACCGAGCATAGCACGAGTGCCTGTAATGATAGATTCCTCTAAATGGGAAATTATTGAAGCCGGCCTAAAATGCATACAGGGGAAAGGAATCGTAAATTCCATAAGTTTAAAAGCAGGAGAAAAAGAATTTATAGCACAAGCTTTAAAAGTAAAGCAATATGGAGCAGCGGTAATTGTAATGGCTTTTGATGAAGAAGGGCAGGCAGACAACTATGAAAGAAGAATTGCTATTTGTGAACGTGCCTATAAAATTCTTACAGAAGTCGTTCATTTTCCGGCTCAGGATATAATTTTTGATCCCAATATATTTCCCGTTGGTACAGGTATTGAAGAACATAGAGATAATGCTGTCGATTTTTTTAAAGCCACAAAATGGATTAAAGAGAATCTTCCCGGTGTACATGTAAGTGGGGGAGTAAGTAATGTTTCTTTTTCTTTTAGGCGAAATAATGCTGTACGGGAAGCTATGCACTCTGCCTTCTTATTTCATGCGATAAAAGCTGGAATGGATATGGGAATTGTAAATCCCAGCATGTTGGAAGTCTATGATAATATTCCCAAAGATCTATTGGAAAGGGTAGAAGATGTACTCCTGAATAGAAGAGAGGATGCAACAGAAAGGCTGTTGGAATTTGTAGATACCGTAAAGGGGAATGGAAAAACCCGGGAAAAAGACGAGGAGTGGAGAAAAGGTACTATAGAAGAAAGGCTTACACACGCGCTGGTAAAGGGAATTACTGAATATATAGAGCAAGATACCGAGGAAATTCGGCTAAAATATATAAAGCCCCTACTGGTAATTGAAGGCCCCTTAATGGATGGGATGAATGTTGTTGGTGACCTTTTTGGGTCAGGAAAAATGTTTCTTCCTCAGGTTGTGAAAAGTGCAAGGGTAATGAAAAAAGCCGTTGCTTACCTTTTACCCTTTTTAGAGGAAGAAAAACTTAAAAACCCGGGACAAGCGCAGAACAAAGGAAAAATTCTTTTAGCTACTGTGAAAGGTGATGTGCATGATATCGGGAAAAATATTGTAGGAGTTGTACTGGGATGCAATAATTATGATATTATCGATCTGGGAGTAATGGTTCCCGCAGAGAAAATTTTGGAAACCGCCGTGAAAGAAAACGTAGATATGGTGGGGTTGAGTGGGCTTATAACACCGTCTCTCGAAGAAATGGTACATGTCGCAAAGGAGATGGAGAGAGCCGGAATGAAACTCCCTTTATTAATAGGAGGAGCTACAACTTCCCGTATCCATACAGCTGTTAAAATAGAGCCTCATTACAGTAGCGGAGTGGTACATGTATTAGATGCTTCTAAAAGCGTACCTGTAGCTTCTGCGCTTATAAATGAAGAGAGTAAAGATGCTTTTCTTCTGAAAACAAAAGAGGAATATGCACACATGAGGAAAGCGCATGCGAGCAGGAAGGATGAAAAAAACTACCTATCCTACGAACAAGCAGTGCAAAATAAACATTGGGTGAATTGGAAGGCTTATCAGCCCTCAAAACCTTCTCTTATAGGGAATAAATATTTTACTAATTATCCATTGGAGGCTATTCGGGAATATATAGACTGGACACCTTTTTTTCAAACCTGGATGTTGAAAGGTAAATTCCCGAAAATTTTGGAAGATGCGGTGATTGGAAATGAAGCTAAAAAAATTTACGAAGAAGCCAATAATCTATTGGACAAAGTAATAAAAGATAAGCTGCTAACTGCAAATGGCGTAGTGGGAATTTATCCGGCAGCTTCTTTTAAGGACGATACTGTAAAAATTTATTCCGACGAAAGCAGGAAAACAGTGCTGAAAGAATTCCATTTTCTTCGGCAGCAGGGACAAAAAGGGAAAGGCATTCCCAATATTTCACTGGCGGATTTTATAGCACCTGAAGAATCAGGAGTTAAAGATTACCTTGGGTTCTTTGCTGTTACTGCCGGACTTGGAATCGAGAAAATGGTTGAAATGTATCAGAAAGACCATGACGACTATAATTCAATAATGATTAAGGCAATTGCAGATCGGTTGGCTGAGGCTTTTGCAGAACTCATGCACGAAACAGTGCGAAAAGAACTTTGGGGATATGTAACGGAGGAAAGTTTAGATAAGGAAAAGCTTATAAAAGAAGAATACCAGGGAATAAGGCCTGCTCCCGGCTACCCTGCTTGCCCGGATCATACAGAGAAACCGGTTTTATTTGATCTGCTGAAAGTAACGGAAAATACAGGAATTATACTCACAGAATCAAATGCTATGTACCCTGCTGCTGCCGTAAGTGGTTTTTATTTTTCACATCCCGACTCAAAATACTTTGGCTTAGGGAAGATTGGGAAAGACCAAGTAAATGTATATGCGGAAAGAAAAAAAATGCAGATTGAAGAGGTAGAAAGATGGTTGGCTACTAATTTGAATTATTAGATTATAGCACTTCTTACAGTCTTAAATAATTATTTTTGAAGTATATGTAACTTAGATTAAAAAAAATAAAATTCCACCCCAAAGGTTTTGTTTTTTAGTTTGTGTACTGCAAAAAGAGTTTGAAAAAGAAGATAGGAATATTTACCCGCAGACCCTAAGTCTGTCTTCACATTTATGAAAAGGGATTATTTTTCTTTTTTAAACTGCCAGAGGTAGGATAAATTTAAAACAAGTCCCCTTTCCTTCTTGGCTTTCTACCCATATTGTACCCTTATTTTTTTCGATAAACTCCTTGCATAAAAGCAATCCTAGCCCACTTCCTACTTCACCTTCCGTCCCATGGCGGCTTGCTATCTTATTCGAAGTGAAAAGAGCCTCCAGCGTTCTTGAATCCATGCCTATACCGCTATCTTTAAGTGAAAAGAGTACTGTTTTATCAACTTTCTCTGCTGAAATGTCGATTTCTCCATCAGGCGGAGTAAATTTTATTGCATTGGATAAAAGGTTTCTTATTACCGCTTTAATGCTGTTAATATCTGCATAAACAAATGTTCCCTGCGCAATATTATTTTTTATTGTTAAGTTTTTCTTACGTATACTTTCTTCTGTTAAAGCCAGCGTTTCTGTAGTCATTTGCTCCAAAGCGCATTTTTCTTGATTAAGATGCAGTGTCCCCATTTGTATTTGTGACCATTCAAGAAGGTTTTCCAACAGAATAAAATTCTTTTTGGCACTGGTGTTTAAATAGCTAAGAAAGGTTTGTTTTTCTTCTTGCGCCAAGTCCTTATCCTTCAGCAGGATTTCTGAAATGCCTATGATATTATGTGCCGGCCCTTTCAAATCATGGCTAATAAGAGAGAAAAAACGGTTTTTATTTTGATTTACAGCTTCCAGGTATTTTTCCCTTTCCCGCTTTTCATGAAGATCAATTACTATAGTGCCGATTGCAATCATAGAAATGAGGAGCGAAGCAATACTAGCAGAAATAATAATATATTCTCTGCTTTTTATAGAAAAGGTAAGCTTTTTTTGTTTAAGCTTCATACTCGCTTTTTGCCCGTTAATCAGGTCTTCCTGTAGCCATCTTATTTGTGCTAAACTCTTCTCTCTGGTATTTTTTTGTAAATATTCAGATGCTTTTAAGATGCCCTCCTTTTTCATTAATTGAATGGAAGTTTCCAGGGTCGAAATGCGCTTATTTATAAGTCGCTTGAGATGTTGGAATTTCTTTTGTTGATTCGGCTGATTTTTGAAGCGATTTTCTAGGTAGGCCAGCTTCTCTTCAAGCGGTTTCCTTTTATGAAGGTAATTTTTTATATGTCCATTTTCAGAAGTTAAAATAAAACTATTTACTTCAGCCTCTGTAGAATTGATATCATCCAATATTTGATCCATTGCTTCTATTGTACTGAATACATTATCGTCAAACGCTACTCTTTGTGTTTTTCCAGTAGTTCCTAACAAGCTAAAAAGCACTATGATTATAAGGTTTACCAGTGTGAGACCGTAGGTAATGATTATTTTATTTTGGACAAGGAACTTCATAATCTTTAAACTGTTCCTATCAGAGCATGTTATATTGTAAAACTCCTTTTCTTTGGTATTTTTCCATGAAAACATACGAAGAAGAAAGAAACTAAACATTCTGATTTTTGTAGGGTTAAAAATTTGAAAATTAACCTTAAATAAGAAAGAAATTATGGTAATCAAATCGCTTAATGATCTAATGATCGACCTACTGAAAGATATGCACAGTGCAGAATCACAAATAGTAAAAGCACTTGAAAAAATGGTTCAAAAGGCATCTTCACAAAAACTGAAAGATGCTTTTGATCAGCATCTGAAAGAATCAAGGGAACATGTAAAGAGAGTAGAAGAAGCCTGTAAAATAGTAGATGTTAAGCCTACGGGGGAAAAATGCCTTGGAATTGAAGGTATTATCAATGAATCTGAGCTTATGATTGCATCCGTTCAGGATGAGGATGTGTTAGATGCTACACTTATTGTTAGTGCCCAAAGGGTTGAACATTATGAAATAGCATCTTACGGCACTGCTATTACCTTGGCAAAAATGTTGGAAGATAGCCGTGTTGCAGAATTATTAGGGCAAAACTTGGATAATGAGAAAAAAACAGATTCAAAACTTACAGAACTTGCCGAAAGTATGATAAACGAAAAAGCTTTATAGTAGGTAACAAACTTGTAGGTAAATAAAAGACTGCTTTAAGGAGCGGTCTTTTGTTTTTTATTAGTCAAATTTCCCTGCTCCAGCTTTTATTTCAAATTTGCTTAACCGCCAAAATATTCTATTTTTGTAAAGTTCAATTTTTAACTATAAATAAGAATGAGCGTTCTCGTAAATAAAAATTCTAAAGTAATAGTTCAGGGATTCACCGGGTCTGAAGGAACATTTCACGCAGGTCAGATGATCGAGTATGGAACTAATGTTGTTGGCGGCGTAACCCCGGGGAAAGGTGGAAGTAAACATCTTGAAAAGCCTGTTTTTAATACAGTAGAAGAGGCCGTAAAGCAAGCAGGGGCGGATGTCTCTATTATTTTTGTACCACCTGCTTTTGCTGCCGATGCGATTATGGAAGCTGCATCTGCCGGAATAAAAGTAATAATTTGTATCACGGAAGGGATTCCTACCAAAGATATGATTGCAGCAAAAGAATTTGTAACGAAAAAGAAAGTTACGCTTATCGGTCCGAATTGTCCGGGAGTTATAAGCCCGGGTGAAGCCAAAGTTGGTATTATGCCGGGTTTTGTTTTCAAAAAAGGAAAAGTAGGAATCGTTTCAAAATCAGGGACACTTACCTATGAAGCTGCCGATCAGGTTGTGAAAGCCGGACTTGGAATTACTACAGCAATTGGTATTGGTGGCGACCCTATTATTGGAACAACAACCAAAGAAGCCGTAGAACTTTTAATGAATGATCCTGAAACAGAGGGAATCATAATGATTGGAGAAATCGGTGGAAGTTTGGAAGCCGAAGCAGCAAACTGGATTAAAGCAAATGGCACAAAACCTGTTGTCGGTTTTATTGCAGGGCAAACTGCCCCTGCCGGAAGAAGAATGGGACATGCAGGTGCAATTGTTGGCGGTGCGGAAGATACAGCAGCGGCAAAAATGGAAATTATGCGTAAATGTGGTATACATGTGGTAGAATCACCTGCAGAAATAGGCGAAACTATGTTTAAGGTTTTAAAAAAATCAATAGCAACAACTGTTTAATATATTTTAGAAAATATTTTGAAAGAGCCGGAAGGCTCTTTTTTTGTGAACATTATTGTTGAAAACCGACTTTTAAAATTGTTTTGTTTTTATATGTATTCATCTCATTGAAATAACTTTTTGTTTAGTTGCTCTTAAATATTTCCTGATGTAATGATGGTATTGGAATTATGAAACCTCTGTGAAGAGAAGTTGAAAGCGGCGAAAGGATAAGTACAATTTAAAATAGCCATAATTTTATGCGTAAAACAGTTGTATTAAATGTAGTTGGACTTTCTCGAAGCCTGATCGGAGAAGAAACACCTTTTTTATCTAAATGGCTTAAAGACAAAATACTATCCAACGTAAAACCTATTTTGCCTGCTGTAACTTGTAGTTCTCAATCTACTTACCTTACAGGCAAATACCCCGACGAGAACGGTATTGTTGGCAATGGCTGGTATTTTGAAGAAGAGTGCGAAGTTAAATTTTGGAAACAATCCAATAAATTGGTGCAAGCAGAAAAAGTATGGGAAACGGCTCAGAAAAGAAATCCTGCTTTTACCTGTGCAAATATGTTTTGGTGGTACAATATGTATGCGACTACCAATTTTTCAGTTACTCCCAGGCCTATATATTGTGCAGACGGAAGAAAGATTCCCGATTGCTATACCCAGCCTTATGAACTTAGGGATTTGCTGCAAACAAAACTGGGCAGATTCCCTCTTTTTGAATATTGGGGACCAAGAGCTTCTATCCGTTCGACACAATGGATAGCAAAAGCATCTAAAATTGTAGATGAATTATACAACCCGGACTTAACCCTTATCTATTTGCCGCACCTTGATTATCCTTTGCAAAAGTATGGCAATAATCCGGAAAAGATAAAAAAGGATCTAAGAAGTATTGATGGTATATGCGAAGATCTTATAAAATTTTATGAAAAGAAGCGGGCAAATATCATTTTACTTTCCGAATATGGTATTACAGATGTCTCTAATCCGATTCATCTAAACCGGATTTTTCGGGTAAACGGACTTATAAAAGTGCGGGAGGAATTGGGTTTGGAAGTTTTTGATCCGGGTGCTTCTGCTGCTTTTGCCGTTGCCGATCATCAAGTTGCACATGTCTATGTAAATGATAAGGAAAAAATAAATCAGGTAAGAGATATTCTTACTACAATTGAAGGGATAGAACTTGTGCTGGATGAAGAAGGTAAAAAGAAGTTTAGAATAGATCATCCCAGAGCCGGAGATTTTGTTGTTGTGGCAGATTCAAAATCCTGGTTTACCTATTATTATTGGCTTGATGATTCCAAAGCCCCAGATTATGCCCGTACGGTAGATATTCACCGGAAACCCGGATACGATCCGGTAGAATTATTTTTGAATCCTGCTATTAAAGCATTGCCCCTAAAGGTTGCGATAAAACTGTTAAAGAAAAAAGTAGGTTTTAGAACCTTGTTAGACATAATTCCTTTAGACGCAACACTGGTAAAAGGCTCACACGGAAGAATCCCGGAAGATAAAAATTTTTGGCCGGTATTAGCAACAGAAGGGTTAACAATTTCAGAGATTGAGCCTTATCAGGTTTATGATTTGATTTTGGAAAAGCTGGAACTCGGAGGATGATTTGATATTTTAGGGAACTAAAGAAAAGCCAAAGAAGACATAGGCAATGATTAGAACCGAAGCAATAATTGACCTAAGAGATGTTGAGAAAAGTTTAAATCAAAATTCAGGAAAGGAAGCGTTTTCATTGAGGGATATAGATGGATATTTCCGTTTCCATTTTTTTATAAAAACATTGAAACCGTAATTATTATTCACTTAGTTATTTATATTTTCTATTTCAAAACCTGCCTTTTTTAAATCATCCCAATAGTGGGGGTATGACTTTTCTACAACCTTAGGATTCTCAATATTTATGTTACCTAGTAGGGCTAATGGTGCAAATGCCATTGCCATCCGGTGATCTTTGTAAGTAGATACCGTTTGCCCATTTACTTTAAAAGAACCCGGTAAAACTTGATATACTTCATCTTTTTTTAGCTCAATTACTTCAGCACCAAACTTTGCCAGTTCTTTTTGGAGGGCAGCAATGCGATCCGTTTCCTTTATGCGTAAACTTTCGAGCCCGGAAAAAGTGGCTGTAATGCCCTTTGCTGCACAAACAACAGCAATCGTTTGGGCAAGATCAGGCGAGTCTGTAAAATCATATTCGAAAACATCCTGAGCAGGAATTTTTTCGAGAAGTAAGCCATCTGCTGTAAAAGTAGATTTTACACCCAGCGGTTTCATTATTTCCACTATGGCTCTATCGCCCTGAAAGGAATTTTCCTGATAGTTAAGTATTTCTACGCTTGCTTCCTCTGCCAGGGCTGCAATACTATACCAATAGCTGGCTGCTGACCAGTCAGACTCTACCTTGTACGTATTGGGTTTGTAGGTTTGATGGGGAAGCTGAATGACATTACCTGTCCAATTCGCTACGACACCAAAATGCTTCATTAGAGACAAGGTCATGGCAATATATGGCTTGCTTCCTATTTTGCCTTGCAATTCCAGTATCAATCCGGTAGGCAAAAGGGGACCAATCATAAGTAGAGCAGTAATATATTGGCTGCTTACATCTCCACGTATTCTTAATTGATTGGTTTTAATGGATTTTTTATCCATTACTTTTATTTCAATAGGCGGGAAGCCTTCATTTTCAAGGTAATCTATATGCGCACCAAGTGTTCGTAGGGCATCTACAAGTAGTTTTATGGGGCGCTCCCGCATTCTTTGCGTCCCTGTTAATATGCTTGCTCTGCCTGTGATAGCAGTAAAGGCTGTTAGGAAACGCATGGTAGTTCCGGCATCAATTACATCCAGTGTTTTGTCATCAGATTTTAAAAGCCTGATCATTGTTTGCGTATCCCGGGCATTTGATAAATTTTCCAGTTTACTTTGCATTCCGGATAAAGCATCTATAATTAATACCCGGTTACTTTCGCTTTTTGAAGCAGGAGGGACAATCCGGCAGTGAACAGAACCGGTATGTTTTTTTAACAGGGCAGATTCTAAAGCAGTGTTTACAGCCATTTTTTATGAATTATAATAGCTAATTCCTTCTTTTATGTCAGCGTAGCTTATTGGATTATTATAGTTGGCTTTACCGACCTTTTCCAATAAGGAACACTGAATTTTATTGTTTTCGTTTTTCTTATCCTGAAGGGTGAGTGGGATAATCTTTTCAATATCAAATTCAAAAATATCTACCCTTCCATAAATTTTAAGGATGTATTCCTTTATTTGTTCTGCTTCTTCAAGTGTTATAAAGCCTTTTTTTATAGAAATATATGCTTCTGCAATCATGCCTATTGCAATAGCCTCTCCATGCAGCAACTTTTTATCGGGAATTTCGAGGAAATAGCTTTCAATAGCATGTCCAATTGTATGCCCGAAATTCAGGATTTTTCGAAGCCCGTTTTCTTTTGGGTCTTCTTGTACGATTTGTTCTTTTATTTTTACGGAATGAGCAACCAGTTCTTGAAGGTTTTGTTCGGTTAGTGTTTTTTTACTGATTTTTTCCCATTGTGTTTTATCTGCAATGAGACAATGTTTTATTATTTCCGCAAAGCCTGACCTTAATTCTGCAGGTGGCAATGTCTTTAAAAAAGTGGCATCAATAAACACCGCTTTAGGTACTTGGAAAACACCTATATGGTTTTTGAAATTTTTAAAATCTATACCAAGCTTTCCGCCTACACTGGCATCTACTTGAGAAAGTAAGGTCGTTGGTATTTGAATAAAATCTATTCCTCGCTTATAAGTGGCAGCACAAAAACCACCCATATCACCTATTACCCCGCCCCCGAGGTTTAGCATTAGTGCTTTTCGGTCAAGTTGAAAATCCGTCATTTTTTGCCAGATTTTTTCCGAGGTACTGAGGTTCTTTTTTTCTTCTCCGGCTTCTACTTGGATTATACTTGCCTTAGGAAAAAGCTCCGAAAGCAAAGGGAAGCAATATCTTCCCGTATTTTGGTCTGTTAACAGACAAATTTCGGAATATTGCTTCCCTTTTAAATAATTAGTAAGGTCGCTTTTTACGTCCTTCGTAAGGAAAATTTCGGAGGACATGGCTTATGCTTTGCTTTCCACACCCCGTGTCATTATTTCTGTCTGTTTCCTTACTGAAGCTTCATGTATAACTTTGAAAATTTCAGTAATATATTCAGCATTGAGGTTCATTTTTTTTGCCCGTTCGGCTCTGTCCTTCATTATTTCATCCCATCTTTTTACCTGAAAAGACGTAACGTTATTTTCTTTTTTGTATTCTCCGATTTTATCGACGATAGCCATTCGCTGTGCCAATACTTCAATTATCTCTCGGTCGACATTATCAATTTTTGCCCGGAGGTCTTCCAGTTTATTTTTGAAATCTACATTTTCCGAACTAACTTCTCTTATAAGCAAATCTGCAAGGATTTCCCCAAGCCTTTCCGGTGTAACTTGTTGAGCGGCATCGCTCCAAGCTTTATCGGGGTCTATATGTGTTTCAATCATTAAACCATCAAAACCCAGATCCATTGCTTTTTGAGAAATCTCATAGATATATTCTCTTTTCCCTCCAATATGGCTTGGGTCACATATAATTGGAATTTGAGGGGCAAGCCTTCTGAGTTCGATGGGTATTTGCCACATAGGGACATTTCTAAACTTACTTTTATCGTAAGTGGAAAAACCTCTGTGTATCGCTGCAAGATTTCTTATGCCTGCATTGTAGAACCTTTCAAATGCACCAATCCATAATGCCAATTCAGGGTTTATAGGATTTTTTATAAGCACGGCAGCATCAGTGCCTTTTAACGCATCTGCCATTTCTTGTACAGAAAATGGATTTACCGTAGTCCGTGCACCAATCCAAAGAACATCTACTCCATATTTAAGAGCCAGTTCTATGTGTTCAGGGTTGGCAACCTCTGTGCCTATTGGTATACCAGTTTCTTTTTTTACTTCAGCAAACCATTTTAAGCCTTCTTCTCCTGCTCCTTCAAAAGAGTTTGGCCTAGTGCGCGGTTTCCAAATTCCTGCTCTTAGTATATCTACTTTGTGGCTTTTTAACCCTTGTGCTGTTTTTAGTAATTGCTCAGGAGTTTCAGCACTGCATGGACCTGCTATGACAAGGGGCTTCCCTTGCATTTTTGCCCACGATCCTAGGGGATTTACTTTTAGATTCACTTCCATGTA
>Ga0164242_10005707_pt1 | contig 13818 bp, 13 predicted proteins | sample OricomgcompostMG_FD_108783 | JGI IMG/M metagenome (GOLD analysis project Ga0164242, IMG submission 108783) | Miracle-Growth compost microbial communities from Emeryville, California, USA - Original compost - Miracle growth compost (MG) ...
GCTGAACATGCCGTGCAGGTGGATCGGGTGGTTCATCATCGTGTCGTTGACCAGCACGATGCGCAGGCGCTCGCCGAAATTGAAATGCACCGGCTTGGCCTCGGAGAATTTCTGCCCATCGAACGACCACATGAAGCGCTCCATGTTGCCGGTAAGGTGCAGTTCGATCTCGCGCTCGGGCTCGCGTGGGTCGATCGGCCCGTCGAGCGAGCGCAGATCGGCATAGGTCAACACGCGCCGGCCGTTGTCGCGCAGCCCGATACCCGGATCATCGAGATTGGTGCGTGGCATGTCGACGTGCATGTCCACGCCCGGGCCGTATTCGGTGCGCGCATGGCGAACCTTCGGCATGCCGGCGGGCGTGAGGTTGCTCATGGTGCCCATGTGCATGCCCTGCTTGTCGCCCATGCCCGGCATGTCCATGCCGCCCTGTTTGCCGCCGTGCCCCATGTCGCCCATTGGCATCGCGCCCATCATGTCCTGCATGCTCAGCCACACGCGCGGATCCATCACCGGCACGTCCGCCTCCATGCCCGGACGTGGCGCCAGCGTGCCGCGGGCATAACCGGTGCGATCGATCGACTGGGCGAATACGGTGTAGGCGCGATCGTCCTGCGGTTCCACGATCACGTCGTAGGTCTCGGCCACTGAGATGCGGAACTCGTCCACCGGTACCGGCGCGATGTCCTGGCCGTCGGCGGAGATCACGGTCATCTTCAAGCCTGGGATGCGCACGTCGAACAGGGTCGAGGCCGACCCGTTGATGAAGCGCAGACGTATCTTTTCGCCGGGCTTGAACAGGCCGGTCCAGTTGCCGGCGGGCGCCGCGCCATTCATCAGGTAGGTGTAGGTATAGCCGGAAACGTCGCCGAGGTCAGTCGGGTTCATGCGCATCTCGTTCCACATCTTGCGCATGGCCAGCGCCTGGCTAAGTCCCTTCTCGCGCACGTCGCGGAAGAAGTCCGGTACGGTGGGTTGGGCGAAGTTGAAGTAGTCGCTCATCTTCTTGAGCTTGGCGAAGATGTGCTCGGGATCTTCGTCGGTCCAGTCGTTGAGCATCACCACGTAGTCGCGCTCGGTGGGGTAGCGCTCGCGGCCAGCCGGCTCGATCACCAGCGGTCCGAACACGCCGGTCTGCTCTTGGAAGCGCGAGTGCGAGTGATACCAGTAAGTCCCGGACTGCCGAACTTCGAAGCGGTAGACGAAGGTCTCGCCCGGCGCGATGCCGTCGAAACTGATGCCTGGCACGCCATCCATCTGGAACGGCAGCAGGATGCCGTGCCAGTGGATCGAGGTTGGCACACGCAGGCGATTGCTCACGCGCAAGGTCACGCTGGTGCCTTCCTTCCAGCGCAGGATCGGGCCGGGCAAGCTGTTGTTGACGGTGGTAGCGATGCGTGGCGCACCGGTGTAGTTCACGGGCGTCTCGCCGATTTCCAGGGCGAAATCGGTGCCACTGAGAAGGGGCGGCTGGCCCGTGTGTGCCGCCTGTGCCCAAGCATGGCCGGGGCGCAACAGCCCCAAACCGGCCACGGTGCCACCGAGGGCGAGGCCTTGGACGAAACGACGCCGCGACAGATCCGCAGGGGGTGGAAAAAACGAATTCATGGGTCTCTCCAAGACGGCCGGTATCGCGCGTACCGATACCGATCACAGCCCAATTGCTACGACGGTCGTCGCGCGACCGTCTCAAGCAAAGCTCATCGAAAACGAGGGAGAGTCAGACCGCCGGTGGTCGCAATGGAGGGGCGGTATTCAACGAGGGCGCGCTGCTGGGCAGCGGCATGGTGTAGCTGGCAATCATAGCGGCTGAGGGCACGACGACAGCCGTCGCGGGTGGCAGCGTCGTACTGCACATCGCGGCACAAGTACATGCATGACCCGCCATGCCACCGCAGCAACCGGGCTGATCGTCGCAAAAGGATCGGGATCCCTGCACAGCGAGTTGGTGATGACAGTGTTCACTGGCCGCCGCGACCGTTGCGTGCATGGGATGGGAGTGAGGTACCTCCGCCATGCCCATCGGTGCAGCGGCCAATGAGTTGATGACCAGCATCAGCCATGCCAGCACGCCCATCGCCCGAAGGCGGCGTGAACGAGCGAACGGGCGTAGCGAAAAGGTCATGGGGCGAGCTTACCCGTACGTCTTGACACCCTCAACTCTGGAGGCGGGTTCAGATGACTCACGGCTTGCTGAAGCCCATATGCAGCGTGATCTTGTCGCCAGCTTTCAAGCTGGCCGCTGCAGAAGGCGGGAAGTGCACTTTCAGGGCCATACCCTCGGTGGTCACATCGACAACCCCGGTACTGGCATTCGCGGCAGTTACGGTCGCCGGCATCTTGTGCATGCCCATCATGTTGTCGTGCATACCCTTCATGTCGGAGTGCATGGCACCCATTTTGTCCATGCCGCTCGTGGGCGTGCTGTCTTGGGCCACGGCGAAGCCACTGACGGCCAAAGCGAGCGTCAGAGAACTAAACGACGAAAGTAGTGCTTTGCGTAGAGGTTCCATATGGCTGTCCCAACGATGAGTTGCCAGACGCAACGGTGCGAGCGTCTGCTCCCGCGTGTGTACGGGAGTTGAAATTCCGGCCGACTGTCCAGGTTGGTGCGGGCCATCGGAGGAAAGATCGACACCGATGCGAATCTGCTATCCGACCTATGCGGGCTGATGCCGAAAGGCCAAATTCAGAGCGACTTAGTCCTGAACGGCTTGACGAACTGCGCAAAAAAATGCTCAGCACACGACCGTGACGATGCCGGCAGTACCAACGCGGATCAGCATCCGTGATGATCGAGGGGGTTCTCGCTACAGATGGCCCAAGACAACTTGACCATCTTCCTTGGTGAACGGCTGGATGATCGCAGGAAGGATGTCGAGCACGATTTCCGAGGGACGGCAAAGCCGTGTACCACATGGTGTGACTACAAAGGGACGATTGATCAGGATGGGATACTTCAGCATGGCATCAATGATGATGTCATCGGTGATGCCGGCCTCGCCCAGCCCCAGATCGACGAAAGGAGTTCCTTTCTCACGCAAGGCTTCGCGTGGTTTGAGCATGGCTTCATCGATGAGCCTAATCAATTGTTCGCGACTCGGTGGTGTTGTGAGATATTCGATCACTGTAGGCTCGATACCGGCATGGCGGATCAGGGCCAGCGTATTGCGCGAAGTGCCGCAATCCGGGTTGTGATAGATCGTTGCGGTCATTGGTGTCACCGTACTCATCATCAGCAGGCTCCACTGGCGCAGCAGCTGGTCTTGACCGACTCCACTACAACCGGAGGCGCAGCCACTTCGGTCACGCCTGCCGCTACTGACAAGGCTTGCGCCTCAGCGGCACCTTTGCGCTCGCTGTAACGGTCGACCAGGTAATCACTACGATCGCGCACCATCAGGGTGAACTTGAACAGTTCCTCCATCACGTCCACAACCCGGTCGTAGAACGGGGAAGGCTTCATCCGACCGTGGTCGTCGAACTCCTGCCACGCCTTGGCAACCGAGGATTGGTTGGGGATAACCACCATGCGCATCCAGCGACCGAGTACGCGCAGTGCATTGACGACGTTGAACGATTGCGAACCACCGCTGACTTGCATGACCGCCAGGGTGCGCCCTTGTGTCGGCCGCACGCTGCCATCTTCCAGCGGCAGCCAATCAATCTGGTTCTTGAACACTCCGGTCAACGACCCGTGGCGTTCCGGGCTGACCCAGACCTGGCCCTCTGACCACAAGGATAGCGCGCGCAGCTCCTGCACCTTGGGATGCGTGTTGGGCACGCTGTCCAGAATGGGTAACTCATGCGGATCGAACACCCGCGTTTCCGCGCCGAACTGCCGCAAGATGCGCTCGGCTTCCAATGCCAGCTTGCGACTAAACGATTGGGGGCGCAGGGAGCCGTACAGGATCAGGATGCGCGGCGGGTGACTGGAGTCCGCTGGCGGTGTCAGTTTGGCCAAGGTCGGGATATCCAAAACATCGGCCGCAATGTGCGGCAGATCCTGCATGGTCATGAAGATATTCCTGTTGCTTTGATTTGATGATTCTATCATTATGGAAATATAGAATCCAATCCGAGACCAACGTATGAACCCGTGTCGCGTTCTATTCATTTGCACCGGCAATTCCGCTCGCAGCATCCTGTCCGAAGCGACCCTCAACCATCTGGGCAAGGGCCGTTTCGAAGCCTTCAGCGCCGGCAGCCGACCGAACGGCCGCGTCAATCCCTATGCGATCGAAGAGCTCAAGGCTGTCGGCATCCCCACTGATGGTCTCAGCAGCAAGTCCTGGGATCGCTTCACGGGAGAAGGTGCGCCGCCGCTGGACATCGTGATCACGGTCTGTGACAACGCCGCCAACGAGACGTGCCCAGTGCTGTTCGGCGATTTCGTGAAGGCCCACTGGGGCCAGCCCGATCCGGCGGCAGCCCAAGAGGCCTTCCGCGTGGCCCACGCGCTCGTTCTGTACCGAGTCACCGCGCTGCTGAATCTGCCGGTGGAAACGATGAGCCGGGACGCGTTGAAGCAAGCGCTGGATCACATCGGCACCATCACCGACGACGGAGAGGAACACGCATGAGCCCGTTGTCTGCCGACGCGGTCGGCGACGATCCGGATGCGGCCAGTGACACCCGAATCGGCTTCTTCGAGCGCTACCTCACGGTCTGGGTCTTGCTGTGCATCGTGGTGGGCACGATCTTGGGCCACTGGTTGCCTGACACCTTTGAATCCCTTGGGAACATGCAGGTCGCCCAGGTCAATCTTCCCGTAGCCATCCTCATCTGGCTGATGATCATCCCGATGCTGTTGAAGATCGACTTCAGCGCGCTCGGCGGCGTGCGCCGTCAATGGAAAGGTATCGGTGTCACGCTCTTCATCAACTGGGCGGTGAAACCGTTCTCGATGGCGCTGCTGGGATGGATATTCATCCGCCATGTCTTCGCCGGCTACCTGCCTGCCGCACAGCTCGACTCCTACATTGCCGGCCTGATCCTGCTGGCGGCAGCACCGTGCACGGCGATGGTGTTCGTCTGGAGCAACCTGTGCAACGGCGAGCCGAATTTCACACTGAGTCAGGTCGCCTTGAACGACGCCATCATGGTGGTGGCGTTCGCACCCATCGTCGCACTGCTGCTGGGCATTTCTTCGATCACGGTGCCGTGGAACACGCTGCTGTTGTCGGTGTTGCTCTACATCGTGGTGCCGGTAGTCATCAGCATCGCCCTTCGCCGCTGGGTACTTTCCCGGGGTGGCGAGGCGCGGTTGCAGAAACTGCTCCAGCGCCTGGGCCCGGCCTCGCTGTTTGCGCTGCTGGCCACCCTTGTTCTGCTGTTCGGTTTTCAGGGCCAGCAGATCCTTGCCCAACCGTTGGTGATCGCCATGCTGGCCGTGCCGATCCTGATCCAGGTGTATTTCAATTCCGGACTGGCTTACTTGCTCAACCGCCGATTCGGGGTGCCCCATTGCGTGGCCGGGCCCTCAGCGCTGATCGGTGCCAGCAACTTCTTCGAGCTGGCCGTCGCCACCGCGGTGGGTCTGTTCGGCGTGCACTCCGGCGCCGCACTGGCCACCGTGGTCGGCGTCCTGATCGAAGTGCCGGTGATGTTGTCCGTCGTTCGCATCGTCAACGGCAGCAAGCGTTGGTATGAATCACCACAGGCTTGATCGGAGCATTCTCATGCAAGGTCACTACAACGTGTTGTTCGTGTGCACCGGCAACTCGGCGCGCAGCATTCTGGCCGAGGCGACCGTCCATCATTTCGGCCGCGGCCGCTTTCGCGGTTACAGCGCCGGAAGCCAGCCCAAGGGCTTCATCTACCCCCAGGCACTGGACGTGCTCAAAGCCGTGGACCTTCCCATTGACGGGTTGCGCAGCAAGAGCTGGGCGGAGTTCACGACACCGGGGGCTCCTGTGATGGATTTCGTGATCACCGTGTGCGATCAGGTGGCCGACGAGGTTTGCCCAGCATGGCCGGGCGCGCCGATTACCGCACATTGGGACATCCCTGATCCGGCCAAGGCACAGGGTGATGAGGCCACCGTTTACAAAGCCTTCGTGCTGGCCAGGAATCTTCTGCAGCAACGGATCAGCTTGCTGCTCAACTTGAACGTGACGACCCTGGATCGGCTCGCGCTATCAAGTCGGCTCGATGCGATTGGAAAGGCACCCAGCGACGACACGGCCGGCTGATCCCGTGATGAGCGCAAGCATTACACTGCCCGCGAAGATCACCTCACATCGTTTTGGGACAGCTACCCGCACCATGCAGACCAAACAAGCCCTCACGATCCTCTCCGCGCTCGCTCAGGAGTCGCGTTTGGCGGTCTATCGGCTACTGATTGAGCACGCCCCCGACGGTCTGGCCGCCAGCGCGATTGCGGAGAAGCTGGGGCTGGCCAATGCCACGCTTTCGTTTCATCTGAAGGAGCTGTCGCATGCCGGTCTTGTGACCAGCCAACAGAGTGGGCGCTTCATCTACTACGCCCCGGTGATCGAGGCCATGAACGACCTGATCGGTTATCTGACGGATCATTGCTGTAGTCAAAGCGAGGACGTGTGTGACGTGACGGCGGCCTCCTGCCAAACCGCATCCCCGAACTCCACGCTGATAGCCCGGCGACGCCGAAAGGCGCCCTAACCTTTGTGCGGCTTGAAAGGGTCGCCCTGTAGGGACCGCTCTATACCTTCAAATAATCCTCACAGGCCACGATGAGTTCGCGCACTTCGGCTTTGGCGGTATCAGGGCGGCTCAGAAGTATGGCGCGCAGCTCCGAAATTTGTTCGTTATTGGGAATCAACTCCGACGGGCTTTCCCACATCCAGTCGACCACGATCGGAAGAAGCTTGGCCGGCGATAGAGTTGCCACCTCATACCGTGTCGGGACATACATGCCCGCACGGAAAACAGGACTATCCAAGCCATGGCTTTCCCGGGCGGCCTTGAACGCGCTTTCCGGCATGCCGAAGCGATCGTCATGGTCAGTCATGGCACGTCTCCTTAGGGAACGGATGTCACGATGGGTGTTTTCGTGGTGCTGGCATGGCGTGCGTCTTCTTCCGCATGGATGTAGATCGAAGTGGTGCCAATGGAACTGTGCCGCAGGTTCTGCTGGATGTGGTGGATCGGGGTGCCATCCTCGGCCTGATGCGTGGCTGCCGTATGCCGCAGCCAATGCGTCGAGGCTCGCCGTACTCGCGCGGCTTTGGCACCGTTCTCCTCTTGCAAGGTATTGGCCACGCGTCGGAAGGCGTCCTTGACGATCTGGTAGACCGCCGTGGGTGTCAGCGGAGAAGACCGTCCGGCGATACCCAGAATGGCCGATGCGTTGCCGTCCACCGCAGGTACCGCGGATAGCCCATAAAAGCGCCGATAGCGTGCGAAATCCTCCATGAGACCATCGCTCAGTGGGATCGTGCCCTCGACGCCACCTTTGCCCACGGTGTGCAGCCACCACCGGCCACGGATATGGTGGAAATCATTTTCATCGGTGGCCGCCGCTTCGGCGGCCCGCAGTGCGGTCTCATAGAGAAAACGAAGCACCCAGCGGACGCGTTCGTAGCGCTGCCTCTCCCGCGCCGTGTGCTGTGGCCAACTGTCGACGACACGGAGTACATCCTCCCAAAGCGCACGATCGAGGTAGCGTTCAATCGTGCGTCGGGTGCCGCGGCGTGCTCGTCGTCGTTGCAGTACAAACGGACTGCCCGCGAGATAACCGGCGCGCACGAGGTAATTGAACAATCCCGCAAGAATGCCCAAGGCTTGGCGGCGGCTGCGCTCGGCCAACGGACCGACGAGGAGTCGCCTATGCTCACCACGACGAGCTAGGCCGTCGTCGCACCAGGTAGCAGGCGGATGCGCGAGGAAGGCTTCGTAGGCGATCACGTCCTCCCGCGTGAGGCTGGACACTGGCTTGCCCCTTACCTGCGTCGCCCAGAGCAACAGCCGCTCGGCCTCTTTGCGGTAGCTGCGAAACGTATGCGGCGAGTCGTGATATTCCGCCAGCCACAGCCCAATCGCCGCCACGTCATCATTGGCCTCAATCTGCCGCGCCACGCTGGCCGGTGCGCGATTGGTGCCGACGCACCCGGACAGGGCGGGAGGCAGGGCTTGGGGCAGCACCAAAAGACTCACTATCTGCTCAGTCATGCTTTCCCATGTCAGACGCCACGGAAAACGCAGGGTATCGTCAAAAGACTTTCGATTATAGGAGTTATCGTAAATTTCCTGGATTAATCGTTACATATATAACGTAATACTATGATATACACAGCTCTTATCTTCGAAATTGACCCTCTGAGCGACTGGAACTACCCATGAGCCGTGTCAGCGATACCCGTCAACGTACCCGTGAAGCCGCCGCCCAGCTCGTTGCCAGCGCGAAACGGCCGCACGAAATCACCGTCGACCAGATCTATGCCGTCATCCAGCAGGGCAGTCGAACCACCATCAATGATGAGTTGAAGTTGTGGAAGAACGAGCGAACGAAGGTCGACGCGCTCGGTGCCGACTTGCCACCGGCAGTGGCCGATGTCATGCGCTCGTTATGGGTTGCTGCCGTGGAACAGGGGGAGCGGACCTTTGCCGAACAGCGAGAGGCATTGGAAGGCGAGCTGAGCTCAATCCGCGTAGAGCGCGAGGAAGCAACAGCATCGCGCGATGCCGCGATCGTCGACGGACAGAAGCAAGCGCAGCAGGTGGCACAGCTCGGCGAGCAGCTGGCCGAACTGCAGCAGCAGCTGGTCAGTGAGAGTGCCACCAAAAATGATGCACTTGGCCAGGTCCACGCGTTGCAGCATGAAATCACCAGCCTGCGTACCGAGTCCATGCGCCAACAGGAAGTGGCGGGAGCGGTCCAAGAGAAGCAGACCAACGAATTTCAGGCTCGTCTTGCCGAGCGTGACTTAGCCTTTCAGACCGAACTCAGCACCGCTACCCAGCGACTAGAAGCGGCACAGGACCACATGCTCCGGCAGATCGATGAAGCACGCGAAGGACAACGCCACGCCGAAAGAGCGCTGGCCAAGGCTCAGCGGCGGCATGAGGAGCAGCAAACGGAGCTTACCGAATTGCGTTTGCGCCACCGCGAACAGCTTCAAAAGCTCGAACAACAACGCGCACAGATCGAAGCCCTCACGACCGAACGGCAGACCTTGACGCATCAGGTGCAGTCAAATCGCGGGCAAATCGACGGGATGGAACTGGCCTTGCAGTTGCTGGCTGCCAAGCCACCGGGTACAAAGAAAGGTACCGGCGATACGCGCAAACCTGCCGAGCGAAAGAGACATATGGACTCCAAGAAGAGCGCCAAGGGACAGTGACGAGGAGACTTTATCAAGGCGCGGCTTCAGCGCTCCGGGAGTTGTTCAGCGTAAGCCGCGGGTTCCGTAACCCACATCGCCATGTTGATCGGGTGACAGCATGTTCGGCGATTTCGATGTGCAGCCGCGATTAGCAGCAATTCTTCGATGTTACTAATTTTAGCTGAGTTCAGCTAATTCAATGAAAACATAATCTTAGACGCTACGTGAGCGTTTTCGCAGAAAACTCGGCCAAGCCTCGTCTGGGTCCGACCGTGGATCAGCCGGTGCCAGACGACTTGCTCGTCGTCACCTCATCAGGTCGTCCGAGGCCATCGTCCAGGTGATCAATCGTGGCGAGCGCATTACAGGTGCAAATTATTTCCTCTATATCCGCTTCAAAACAGTTACTTAGCTGTGTTTCTGCGAAAATTTCCAGAATCCCGGCCATACCTCAGGTGCGGCTCGTACGGCAGGCCCGTCTCCTCCAGCATGATCGACGCCTTCACGCCGTTGGGCGTGTTGAGCGAATACAGCTGGATCCGATCGGGGTGTTGCGCCGGCCAGCGTTGGGCGATCGGAAAGCGGGAGAGATCTGACATGGTTGCTCCTGAGTGATAGCCCGCCATTGTCTGCAGTGCGAGCACGAAGATCGGGCGATCGTAACGCCAGCATGCAGCAAGGCAAAGCGGAGCTCGAACAAGCCCCACTTTGCCTTGCCGTCCATTGCGAAATGCCTGTCTTACGGGCGGGTTCTGGCCGTCGGTGGCTGGGCGTTATTCATGCCTGCGGTCGTCGCCGGCGGTGGATAGGTCGGGGCGGTCGACGCGCTTGCCGGCGGCATCGGCGCCGGCGCGGGAGCCGCCGGAGCGGCCGGTGGATATGCCGTGGCCGCAGCGCCAGGCGCCGTGTCGGGTGAGTTTGCGGTGTCGTCGTGTTTGCCACAGGCCGAAAGCGCCACGGTGGACGCAACGACCAGCCCTGCAACGATCAATATTTTCATGGGAATTCCTCGGCGCAAGAAGGTGCGAGCGCGGCAATCACGATAGTCACAGCTCACGTTCCACGGCAAAACCATGCCAGCGCGCCCGCGCCGCAGAACCTAACCCGCCCCTTGTTGCGGTCGCGGCTGCACGACATGAAGACGCTTTCACGCATTCACCACATGGGCATCCACCGATCACAAAGCCGCTCGCCGCAGCCGCAGCGCATTGCTCACCACCGATACCGAACTGAGGCTCATCGCCAGCGCGGCGATCATCGGCGACAGCGTGATACCGAACCACGGATACAGCACGCCCGCCGCCAGCGGTACGCCGACGGCGTTGTAGACGAAGGCGAAAAACAGGTTCTGGTGGATATTGCGCACGGTGGCCTGCGACAGCTTGCGGGCGCGTACGATCGCGCCCAGCTCGCCCTTCACCAGCGTGACGCCGGCGCTTTCCATCGCCACGTCGGTACCGCTGCCCATCGCGATGCCGATGTCGGCGGCCGCCAGCGCGGGCGCGTCGTTGATGCCGTCACCGGCCATCGCCACGCGGCGACCTTCAGCACGCAATGCGTTCACCACCTCGGCCTTGCCGGCGGGCGAAACCTCGGCGTGAACCTCGTCGATGCCAAGCTCGCGCGCCACTGTCTGGGCGGTGGCGGCGCTGTCGCCGGTCAGCATGACCAGGCGCAGCCCGGCGGCGTGCAGCGCCTTGATCGCCGCGGGCGTGTCGGGCTTGACGCGATCAGCCACCGCCAGCAAGGCGGCGAGTTCGCCGTCGATGGCCAGAAACATCACGGTGGCGCCGCTGGTGCGGAGTTCTTCGGCGCGTGTCGCGGCGGCGGCGGCGACGGTAATGCGCAACTCGGCCATGAGTTTTGCGTTACCGAGTGCGACGGCATGGCCGTGCGTCGGCAGGTCGACCCCGGCAACCGCCGCACTGACGCCGCGGCCGGTCAGCGAACGGAAGTCCGTGGCATCGAGCACCGGCACGTTCTCGCCTTCCGCTGCCGTCACGATCGCCCGCGCCAGCGGATGTTCGCTGGGACGCTCCAGCGCCGCCGCCATGGCCAACAGTTGTTCGCGCGACCGCCCGGCCAGGCTCACCAGTTCGGTCAGCACGGGTTTGCCCTGCGTCAGGGTGCCGGTCTTGTCCACCACCAGCGTATCGATATCGCGCATGGTTTCGATGGCGCCGGCATCCTTGAACAGCACGCCGTGCTGTGCGCCGCGACCGCTGGCGACCATGATCGAGATCGGCGTGGCCAGGCCCAGCGCGCAAGGGCACGCGATGATCAGCACGGACACCGCGGCGATCAGCGCGTGGGTCAATGCCGGCGCGGGGCCGAACACCGCCCAGACCGCGAATGCCAGCACGGCCACTGCCGCCACCGCCGGTACGAACCACGCCGCCACGCGATCGGCCACGCGCTGCAGCGGCGCCTTGCTGCGCTGCGCCTGCGCCACCAGCGCCACGATCTGCGCAAGCATGGTTTCGCTGCCGATCCGCTGCGCGCGCATCGTCAACCCGCCATCCTGGTTGACGGTGCCGCCGACCAGCGCATCGCCTGCCACCTTGGCCACCGGCATCGGCTCACCGGTGAGCATGGATTCGTCGACATGGCTTTCGCCGTCCAGCACCACGCCGTCCACCGGCACCTTCTCGCCCGGACGCACGCGCAACGCGTCGCCCACCTCGAGCGCATCCAGCGGCACGTCGCTTTCGCTGCCGTCGCTGGCGATCCGGCGCGCACTCTTCGGCGCCAGCCCCAGCAAGGCCTTCAATGCCGCGCCCGTACGCCGCCGTGCGCGCGACTCCAGAAAATCACCCAGGGTCACCAGCGTGACGATCACCGCCGCGGATTCGAAATACACCGCCACCCGGCCGTGCGCATCGCGGAAACCCGTGGGGAACAGGCCTGGCCACAGAAACGCCACGGCGCTGTAAACCCACGCCACGCCGGTACCCAGCGCGATCAGCGTGTACATGTTCGGTTGCCACGGCTTCAACGAATGCCACCCGCGACGGAAGAACGGCGCCCCGCCCCACAGCACCACGAGCGTGGCCAGCACGGCCTCGATCCAGCCCGCGACACCACCCCACAGCGACGGCAGCTGCCAGCCGAACAGATGCGGCCCCATCGCCAGCGCGAACACAGGCAAGGTCAGCGCCACCAGCGTCCAGAACCGGCGCGCCATGCCGGCCAGTTCACCCGCATCGTCCTCGTCGGGGTTCGGCATCATCGGCTCCAGCGCCATGCCGCACTTGGGGCAATCGCCGGGGCCGACCTGCTGCACTTCCGGATGCATCGGACAGGTGTAGATCGTACCGGCGGGGGTCGCCACAGGGGCCACTTTCCCTTCCAGATACGCCGACGGATCGGCCACGAACTTCTCGCGGCAACGGGCCGCGCAGAAGTAATACGTGTGACCCTCGTGCTCGGCATGGTGTTTGGCGGTCTCCGGATCGACGGTCATGCCGCAGACCGGATCCTTCACCGCAGCAGCCGCTGCGCCGCCACAACATGACGCGTTCACGGCTTCACCTCGTCATCGGCCAGCGCGCGCAGGATCGGGCAATCCTCGGGTTTGCCGTGACCCGGACACGACGCCACCAGTTGCGCCAGACCGTCGCGTACGCGTTGCAGCTCGGCGATGCGCTGTTCGATCGCGGCCAGCCGCTGCTGCGCGCGTCGTTTGACCGCCTTCACGCCGCGCTGGCGATCCGCCGACAACGCCAGCAGCTCGCGGATCTCCTCCAGCGTAAAACCCAGATCCTTGGCCCGCCGGATAAAACGCAACTGGGCGATCGCGCCCTCGTCATAACTGCGATACCCGGACGCCCGCCGCTGCGGCTCGGGCAACAGCCCTTCCCGCTCGTAATAACGGATGGTGTCGATCGCCACGCCGACGCGCTTGGCGACGGCACCAATGGTGAGGGAGGCAGGTTGGATGTTCATGCCGCTTAGTCTAGACCCGTGATCCAGGTCCAGAGTCAAGCGGACTTGAGGGGACAGCGTGCTGGTTAACTACAGCCACGAACCGAAAAGGATCGCGACTGGAATCGCTCCTAAAAACATCGCGGCTGAAGCCGCTCCCACAAATACCCCAAAGCAGGAGCAAGGGCATCGCGCACAGGGTGCGCTCCTGCAGTCGCTCGTGGGATGAGGGCCGAGTGCGCGCTCAGCGGCCGAAGATGATTTCCTGGCCTTCGTGATCGCGGTCCCAGCCGCGCAGTTCGTCGCGGATGTGCGCGATGCGCTGGCGGCCGAGGGCGTTGCGCTCCTCGTCGAGCACCTGGCCATCGAGCAGTTCGGCCAGTCGCTGCGCCGTGGGCAGCATCGCATCCCACGCATCGAGCGCGGACAACGGCGCCGGCAAGGTCATGAAAAAGCTGACGCCCAGCGTGCGCAGGCTGTCGAGTCGGGCCAGGTCGAAATTGCCCGGCTTCAGCATGTTGGCGACGCTGAAGATCGGGCCCAGCTCGCGCTTGCCGTCCACCAGCCGGTGATAGATGCCCATGTCGCC
>Ga0164242_10005708_pt1 | contig 13814 bp, 8 predicted proteins | sample OricomgcompostMG_FD_108783 | JGI IMG/M metagenome (GOLD analysis project Ga0164242, IMG submission 108783) | Miracle-Growth compost microbial communities from Emeryville, California, USA - Original compost - Miracle growth compost (MG) ...
AAGTCGTCGAGGATTTCCTGCGCGGTCGTGCGGGCATGCACCTCGACATTGGCCGGATTTTCGAACTGCTGCGGCATCCAGCCGCCATCGGTCTGCTCGACCAGCTCAAGTGCGCGCTCGATTGCGCCCTTCATGCCCTTCTCCTTGGACGTCAGGTCGAATTGCGCCCCATAGGCGAGCATCAACCGCCGCCGTTCGAGCGACATGCTCTCGGGCATCACCAGGATCAGCTTGTAGCCCTTGACCGCCGCGACCATCGCGAGCCCGATGCCGGTGTTGCCGCTGGTCGGCTCGATGATCGTGCCGCCCGGCCTGAGACTTCCGTCCTGCTCCGCCGCCTCGACCATCGACAACGCGATGCGGTCCTTGATCGAGCCGCCGGGGTTGGTTCGCTCCGACTTGATCCATACCTCTGCGCCGGGGAACAGGCGCTGTATACGAATATGTGGCGTGTCGCCCACCGTCTCCAGGATCGTATTGGCCTTCATGGCTGCGTCACTCCCTTCTCCGGTTCGAGGTCGACCATTTCGGGCGGCGTGAAGGTCTTTGCAAGCCTGAGCTCGGGATAGAGGCGCGACCACAGGGCGGTGATGCCGATCGCGGCCACGCCGCCGAACACCACCGCGCCGACCGGCCCGAGCAGTGAAGCCATCATACCGGTTTCTGCCGAACCGAGCTCATTGGACGCGGAAATGGTAAGTTGCGATACGGCGCCGACACGCCCACGCATCTCGTCGGGCGTGTGAAGCTGGATCAGCGACTGGCGGACATAGACCGAGACCATGTCGGCGCCCCCGGCGACGATCAGCGCGGCAACGCTCAACCAAAACGATTTGGACAAGCCGAAGGTGATGATCGCCAGCGCGAAAACGAGCACAGCGACGAGCATCTTGACGCCGACATCCGCCTTCATCGGCCTAACCGAGAACCAAAGCGAGCCGATCGCAGCGCCGATTCCCATCCCGGCGGCGAGTACGCCCAGTCCCTTGGATCCGACATGGAGGATGTCGCGGGCATAGACCGGCAGCAGCGCTGTAGCCCCGGCGAGCAGCACGACGAAAAGATCGAGCGTGATCGCCGCGAGCACCAGCCGGTTGCGGCGAACATAGGCGAAGCCGTCTGCGATGCGCTGGATCGGTCGGCGATCCTTTTGCGCCGGCGGCTGCGGGACCTTGCCGATCAGAAGGATCATTGTCAGCGCAAAGCCGAGCAGCGCGGCGATCGTGCCATAGGCGAAATCGGGGTGGATCGCGTAGAGCACGCCCCCGACGCTTGGCCCCACGATTGTTCCGGCCTGGAAGGCGATCGCGCTTACCGCAATCGCGGTCGGCAGGCTTTCACGCGGGACAAGATTGGGGGCAAGAGCCGAATAGGCCGGCCCGGAAAAAGCCCGCGCCACGCCGACGAAGGCGGCCGCGAGGAACAGGAAGGGCAGGCTGAGGTCGCCGGCCCAGGTGAGAAGACCGAGCATCGCCGCATTGAGCGTCAGCAGCAAGGTCGTGCCCCGGATAATCCAACGTCGATCCAGGGTGTCGGCGGTGAGCCCGACCACCGGCGTCAACAGGAATAGGGGCACGAACTGCACCAGGCCGATCATGCCGAGCAGGAAGGCTGATAGCTTGATATCATAGCTTTGCCGGGCGATGCCGTAGACTTGCCAGCCGATGACGATGTCCTGCGCGCTCAGGGCAATCGTCCCGCAAAAGCGGGACAACCAGTAAGCGCGAAAGTTGGCGATGCGTAGCGGGTGTATGTGGTCGGCCATCTGGCGGCTGCTTTAGAGGTGGGCAGGGCCGGGCGGCAATATGTGAAAGCTTTGACGAGCGATGAACCGTCTATCGCGATCGATCGTCCCTCGGCCGGCTCAGCTCCCGCGTCGAAGGGGTGGCGTACCGCGGCGCAAGCTGCCAGCATCGCGTTATAAAACGACTCACGGGAGCGGACGATGAAGGGAAAATGGCTGGCGGCGATCGCCGTCGCCGTGCTGACGGCATGCTCGCCGTCCCAGCCGAAGGAGAGTGACAACCCGGCAGTTACGATCCCTTATGGCCCAGGAGGCGCCAAGACAGCCAATGCCGATTGGACCAAATTCGTCGATGGCTTCATCGATGGGTGGTTCAAGCTCGACCCGGCGTTCGCAGTCTATGAGGGAAAGCACGAATTCGATGGACAGCTGCCCGACTGGAGTGATGCCGGGCTCAAGCGCCAGGCCGATTTCCTCAATGCCGCGGTTACCAAGGCCCAGGGCTTTACCAACGCCAACCTGACACCCCGGCAGCGTTTCGAGCGCGACTATCTGATCAAGGTCGCGCAGGGCAAACTGTTCTGGCTAACCGATGCTGATCAGCCGCACACCAATCCGGCCTATTATGTCGGTGAAGGGCTCGATCCCAACGTGTACCTCGCCCGGCCTTATGCCGATCTGCCGACGCGGATGAAGGCGGTGATCCGGCTGTTCAACAACGTACCGGCAGCAGCGGCGAACATTCGCGTGAACTTGAAGACCCCGATGCCGCTCAGCTTTGTCAATTATGGCGTTGCAGCCTTCAACGGCTTCGCCGACTTCTATGCACACGACGCAAGGCAAGCATTTGCGCAAGTCAAGGATAGCGCGCTGCAGCAGCAGTTCGCCGCGTCATCGGCCAAGGCGTCGAAAGCAATGCGCGACATTGCCACTTGGCTTGCCGACCAGAAGCCGACCGCAACCACCGATTTCGCGCTCGGCGCGGCACGCTTTTCGCGGATGCTGGCGGCGACCGAGGACGTCGATACGCCGCTCGACCAGCTTGAGGCAATCGGCAAGGCCGACCTGGCGAAGAACCAAGCGGCATTAAAGCAGGCGTGCGCGCAATTTGCGCCCGGCGCGACGATCGAGGCCTGCGCCAAGAAGATGCAGGCCGACAAGCCCGACGGCGGCCCGGTCGACGCGGCGCGGCGGCAGATCCCGATGCTCAAGCAATTCGTTGTTAGCCACGATCTCGTCGGCATTCCCGGCACCGAGGAGGCCAAGGTCGAGGAAGCACCGCCCTATAACCGGCAGAACTCCGCGTATATTGATCCGCCAGGGCCGTTCGATAAGGGCATTCCGTCAGTCTATTATATCGCGCCGCCAGACCCGTCCTGGCCCAAGGCGGAGCAAGAGGCGTTCATTCCCGGCAAGGCGGACCTGCTGTTCACGACCGTCCATGAGGTGATGCCGGGGCATTTCGTACAATTCCTTCACGCCAACCGGGTGCCGTCGATCTTCGGACAATTGTTCGTTGGCTACGCCTATGCCGAAGGCTGGGCGCACTATGCCGAGCAGATGATGTGGGACGCGGGATTAGGGAATGGCGACCCCGAAGTGCATATCGGCCAGCTGACCAACGCCTTGCTGCGCGACTGCCGCTTCCTGTCGGCAATCGGAATGCACGCCCGCGGCATGACCCAGGCGCAATCGGAGCAGATGTTCGAGACGCAATGCTATCAGGACAAGGGTAATGCCGAGCAGCAGGCAGCGCGCGGAACCTATGATCCAGCCTATCTCAACTACACGCTCGGCAAGCTGATGATCATGAAGCTACGCCAGGATTGGACCGCGACGCGGGGCGACCGCAAGGCTTGGAGGGCATTCAACGACGAATTCCTAAGCTATGGTGGTCCGCCCATCCCACTGGTACGCCAGGCAATGATGAATGAGCCAATAGCTAAGGCGATGTTTTGACGGGAATTGCAGCACCTTGTGCTTCTAGTCGCCTTCGGCGCCGGCACCTTCTCTCCCGGCGAAGGAGAGGAAGCTAGGGGCAATGCCACCAAGGGAGGTGGCTATTTCATCAAACGGGGGTTAAATCGATGAAGCTTATGGTCCTGCTGCCGCTGCTCGCCTCGTCGGCGATCCCGGCGCTTGCGCAGACGCCCGCGCCCACGCCGAAGGCCGCGACGTCCACTGATCCTTACCTTTGGCTTGAGGATCGCAACGGCGCCCGTGCACTGCAATGGGTCGAGGCGGAGAACGCGAAGACTTTACCGGTGCTGCAGGGCGATCCGCGTTACAAGACCTTCTATGCCGACGCGCTCAAGATTGCCGCGGCCGAGGATCGCATCCCCGAGCCGTCGCAGACCCATGGTCGCATTCTCAATTTCTGGCGTGACCAGGCGCACCCGCACGGCATTTGGCGCTGGACGACGGACGCCGATTACGCCTCCGACAAACCGCACTGGACGACGCTGCTCGATGTCGATGCGCTCGGCAAGACCGAGGGCAAAACCTGGGTGTTCAAGGGAGCTACCTGCCTCCAGCCCGAAGAGCGTTATTGCCTCGTTGCGCTATCTGACGGTGGCGAGGATGCCGTGACGATGCGCGAGTTCGACCTTGATACGGGCAAGTTCGTCGACGGTGGCTTCGTGCTGCCAAAATCTAAGCAGGATGCCGCCTGGATCGACAAGGACACGATCCTCGTCTCGCGCGATTGGGGCAGCGGCACGATGACGCAATCTGGTTATCCGTTCGTCGTCAAGCTACTCAAGCGCGGCCAGTCGCTGGCTTCGGCGACCGAAATTTATCGCGGTGCACCGAGCGACCAGAGCGAAACCGGCGCGACCACACTGACCGATGCGCAAGGGCACCGTGCGACGCTGATCTACCGTTACAAGACCTTCTTCGGCTCGGACAAGGCGCTGCTGACCGACCGCGGCGTGGTGCCGCTGCCGATTCCCGCCAAGGTGACGCCTCTCGGCATGATCAACGGTCGAGTTATTTTCCAGACCAGTGAGGATTGGACCGCTGGCGGCAAGACCATCGCCGCAGGTGGGCTCGTCTCGGTGTCGCTCGCCGACATGGAAGACGGCGGTACGCTGACCCCTACGGTTATTTTCCAGCCCGGCCCGCGCCAGTCGGTCGACAGCGCCGCGCCGACCAGGGACAAGCTGCTCGTCGTCTATTCGGACAATGTCCGCGGGCGCGCAGCGGTCTATACACCAACCGCGGGCGCCGGTTGGACAAGGCAGCCGATCGCGCTTCCCGACAATGCAACGATCGGCATCGTCTCGACCACCGATCGCAGCGACGAGGCGTACCTTGACGTCACCGGTTTTCTCGATCCGACCACCTTGTGGAAGGTCGATGCGGCCACCGGCGCGCTAGCCAAATCCAAGGCAACACCGCCTCGCTTCGATGCTTCCAACGACATTGTCGAGCAACATGAAGCGATCTCGACCGACGGTACCAAGATCCCCTATTTCATCGTCCACAAAAAAGGCATCAAGCTCGACGGCAGCACGCCGACGATCATGACTGCCTACGGCGGCTTCGAAATTTCGATGACGCCATATTATTCGGGGACGATGGGCAAGCTTTGGCTGGAGCGGGGCGGCAGCTTCGTCCTCGCCAACATTAGGGGTGGCGGCGAATTCGGGCCAAAATGGCACGAGGCCGGACGCAAGACCAAGCGCCAGATCATCTACGATGACTTCGCAAGCGTGGCGCAGGACGTGTTCAAGCGCGGCTTCGCCAGCCCACGGAAGTTTGGCATTTACGGCGGATCGAACGGGGGGCTGCTGATGGGCGTCGAGTTTGAACAGCATCCCGCGTTCTGGCACGCGGTGGTGATTCAGGTGCCGCTGCTCGACATGATGCGTTACGAGCAAATCGAGGCTGGCGCATCCTGGGTGGACGAATATGGCAGCGTCAAGAACCCAGCCGAACGCACCTTCCTCGCCAAGATATCGCCCTACCAAAACCTCAAGCGCGACGTAAAATATCCCGAGCCGTTCATCTGGACGACGACCAAGGACGACCGCGTTGGCCCCGAGGCGGCGCGCAAGTTCGCCGCACGGATGAAGGAATACGGGCTCCCCTACCTGTTCTACGAGGACACCGCTGGCGGCCATTCGGGCGACGCAGATATCGAGCAGGGCGCGCGGCTGCAGGCGATGCAGATGATCTATTTCATGCAGAAGCTGGGCGATCCTGCTGGGCAATAGGCCAATTCAATTTTGTTCGCTCTGCAACGTTTCTTGGCAGAAAGGAGTATATTGGTCTCGCTGGCCCCCTTTGCTCACTTTTCCCCGTACAACTCGCGCTGTGCTTTTTCCAATTCCTCGGCGTAGCGTCGCCGCACGAATTTTTCCGACAATAATCCGAGAATCGCACCGTCGTGGCCGACCACCGCCAGTTCGTCGGCGCCGGTGGTATCGAACAAACGCATGGTTGCGCTCATGTCCATCTCGGGTGTCAGGGCGACCTCCGGATGTACCGCGAGCGAACCGATCGGCTCGGCTGGATCAATACCCTCGGCGAATGCGCGCGCGGGAAGGCCTATGCCGGCATAACCATCGTTCTCATCGGTTAAGACGACCCGGCTGGCGGAACCGAGTGGGAAGCGGCGGCGGAATTCCGCGATGGTCATTGCCGCGGGCGTGGCGTGCACGTCGCGGCGCATCATCCGACCGGCGGTCAATGCTTTCATCCAGCCGACGTCGCGCGCACTTTTGATTGCCTCGCCCCGGATGTGGAAGCGCCAGGTCGAGAAGGAGTAACCGAACAGCTCGCGCACCAGTGTCGAGGCGACCAGCGCCGCAGCGAGCACCGCGCCGGTCAGCGAGAAATCATGCGTCGCCTCGAGGATTAGCATTGCCATCGTCATGGGCCCCCCGACGACCGCGACGGCAAGAGCAGCCATGCCGACGAGCGCGGCGTCGCGGTCGTCGATCACTGCCCGGTTGGCTGCCCAGGCGAGCACATCGGCGAACAGGTGGCCGAGCAGTGTTCCAAGAAACAACGAGGCGAAAAACAAGCCGCCGCGGAACCCGAAGCCGAGGCTGACGACCGATGCGCTGCACTTGGCGAGAAAGATCACCGCAATGAAGCTCATGGTCGAGCCGACCGCGAGATCTGCGTGAAGCGCGCCATGGCCCGACGACATTACTTGCGGCGAGATCATCGCCAACGGGATCAGCAAGAAACCGCCGACGATGGGCCGGCCCCAATCGGGCAGTGGAGTGCGGCGTACGCCCTGCTCGACTAGCGTCACCAGGCGCATCAGCAGGATGCCCATGCCGGCGCAGACCGCGCCGAGTGCGGCGTAGATGATATAATGGTGCGTCTCGGTCACCGGATTGGCGGTGATGGTGATGTTATAAGGCTCGACGTTGAACGTTTGCACGACGAGGGAGGCAGTCAGTGCTGCGGCAAAGACGGGGGCAATCGCCGAGGGCGTGTAAGCGCCGATGACGATCTCGAAGCCATAAAAGGCGCCGGCGAGCGGCGCGCCAAATGCGGCGCCGATCGCTGCCCCCGCGCCCGCGCCGACGAGGTTGCGCAAATCAGAGCGGCGCAAGTTGAGGAAGCCGCCAAGAATCGAGCCGACCGCTGCACCAAGCTGGGCATAGGCCGCTTCGAGCCCCACCGAGGCGCCGAAGCCATTGGAAATTACCGTTTGCCCCGACACCACCAGGCTGTCGCTCACGCCCATGCGGCCGCCGTGCAAGGCGTTGGCCTCGACCGCGTCGACCATGTGCCGCCGGCGGACACCGACGAGCAGCGAAAAGCCGCCAAGGAAGGCACCGCCGATCGGCAGTGCCAGCAATGATACGATCGACAGAGAGGTTGCCGAACTTAGCCGCGCGCCTGGCGGCAGGGCATAAAGCAGGTGCTGGAGCGTCCGGGCGATCGCGCCCTGTACGATCGACAGCAGGCCCGCGCCGGCGCCGACGACGACCGCGAGCAGGATGAATGCGATCTCGCTCGAGCGCAGCCGACGGCGAAGCCAGTTCACGGGTCTCAACACTCGATAAACGACGGCCACGCGCCACTACCTCCCGGGAGCGGCGCGCTTGAGCCGGTTCCGGATGAGCCGAAATCCCGCCGTCGCCACGCCAATCGCGCGACCCTAAGCGCAACGGCACGGGCGCGGAAGAGGGTAATCGCCGCCGGGCCGGCCAGTTTCGAGAGCAGCTTGCCGCATCGCAGCATCGTTCCGCCGCGGATATGATTTGCCCACGCCGACTTCGCGCGTGCTTAGTGTAACGAAGAAGTGCTATCTGGATGGCCGGCGCGAAAAAAAAGGAGGTCGAGTCTTGATGACCTTGCTGCTGATTTTGATCGTGCTGCTGGCGGCGAGCTATGTGTTCGTGCGTCGGCGCCGGACGTTGCGCCATCGCCGCCGCCGAGAAGCCTGGCTCGCCCGACGCGAGGAGGAAAACCGTATCTGGAACGAACGGATGGGCGACAGCTGAGGCGAGGTTCGGCCATTCGGCGTTGGCTTGCCGATAGTCTCGACCTCAGGCTCTCGGCCTTTTTGCACGAACGAGAAATAGGATCAGCCGCGCTGGTCTAGGCCGATCCTCGCACGATAAGGCGAGGCGCCAACAAGGCGGCATCCGTAGGTCGGCCGGCAATGCGCTGGATCAGCGTGTCGACCAGTATTTCGCCGGCGCGGTGATAATCCTGTGCGATCGTCGTCAGCGGCGGGCGAGTCATGCTGGCCGCGGGAATGTCATCGAAGCCGATCAATGCGACGTCGTCGTCAATGCGGCGCCCAGTTTCGTCGAGCGCGCGCATGGCGCCGATTGCAATCATGTCCGATGCCGCGAAAATCGCGTCGAATGGCTTCCCACGGGCGATCAGTTGCCGGGCAGCGTCATATCCGGATTCCTCGACCGTCAGCGCATCAACCTGCAGGCCGGGCTCGATTGGCAGACCCGCCGCGCGAAGCGTTTGTGCGAGCCCGCGATAGCGGTCGCGGAATTCGGGATAATGGCCCGAAGCATCGCCAAGAAAGGCAATCCGGCGGCAACCGCGATCGATCAGGTGGCGTGCCGCCGCTTCTCCGCCGGCGACATTGTCGCAGCCGATAGTCGCGCCGTCGCTATCCGCCTCGACCGAGCCCCAGCGGACGAAATGCGTGCCCTGCTTGCGGAGTTGGCCAAGCCGCGCCTGGTAGAGCTCGTAATCGCCATAGCCGAGCAGGATGATGCCGTCGGCCTTGCGGCTGTCCTCGTAGTCGACATGCCAGTCTGCGGAAAGCTGTTGGAACGAGGTCAGGAGGTCATATCCGCGCGCGGCACAGGTCCTCAGAATCGATTCGAGCATCGACAGGAAAAACGGGTTGATCGCGGAACCGTCGGGCGCGGTATCTTCGAAGAACAGCAGCGCCAGCGTGTTGCTCTGGCCACGGCGCAGCGATGAAGCATTTTTATCGACAGTGTAGTTGAGCTGACGCGCGATCGCCTCGATCCTGAGCCGGGTCGCCTCGTTGACCGCGCGATCGCCACGCAGCGCACGCGAGACGGTGGGTTGCGACACGCCCGCGAGCGCCGCGATGTCAAAAGAGGTGGGCTTGTCGATCGACATGCCGGTGATCAGTCCTTCCCCTGTCACTGAACCTAGTCCTGTCGGCTATCCTGTAAAGGCACGGAAGCGGTCGTGGCTTGAATACGTATGTCGGGGACTTGGTTTTCCACTGCCGCAAATTCACAAACGCGACGCATCCGGCTGACAGAATTTGGCGATGATCGGGGAGGGATGAATGCGGCAATCGGTTCTGGCCTTGGCGGCGGCGCTTGCGCTCGTGCCGGCCGGTCGCGTCACCGCTGCGCCGGCGACCGATTATCTCGCGCGGCTGCCTCAGGACGAAGTAATTTATTTCCTGCTGCCCGACCGGTTCGAGAACGGAGATCCCTCGAACGACCGCGGCGGCCTCGACGGCGATCGTCTGCACACGGGGTTCGATCCGACCGACAAAGGCTTCTATCATGGGGGCGATCTCAAGGGCTTGACCGAGCGCCTGGGCTATATCCAGGACCTCGGCGCGACCGCGATCTGGGTCGGTCCTGTCTTCAAGAATAAGACGTTGCAGGGGCCGGCGGGACACGAATCAGCGGGCTATCACGGCTATTGGATTACCGATTTCACCCGCGTCGATCCCCATTTAGGCACCAATGCCGACTTCAGGAGGCTAGTCGACGCCGCGCATGCCCGTGGCATGAAAGTGTATATGGATATCGTCGTCAACCACACCGCCGACGTGATCCAGTACAAGAATTGTCCGACTGGCGGCTGCGGATATCGCAGCGTCGCCGATTATCCCTACACTCGCGAGGGTGGCATCCAAGGCAAGGTTATCAACCCCGGCTTTGCGGGCGATCAAGTAGGCACCGCAACCAATTTCGCACACCTCAGGGACCCGAATTACGCCTACCAGGTCTATGTTCCCAAGGCGGAAGAGCAGGAGAAGGTGCCCGCCTGGCTCAACGATCCGATCTATTATCACAATCGCGGCAACTCGACCTTCAAGGGCGAGAGCGCGACGATGGGCGATTTCGTCGGCCTTGACGATCTGATGACCGAGAACCCGCGCGTCGTGCAGGGCTTCATCGACATCTACGCCAAATGGATCGACGATTTCCACGTTGACGGATTCCGCATCGATACCGAGCAACATGTCGATTCTGCCTTCTGGCGAGCATTCGTGCCGGCAATGTTGGCGCGGGCGAAGGCAGACGGGATCCCGCATTTCCACGTTTTTGGTGAGGTAACGACCGACGGTATGCATCCAGCGCATACCGCCGAGCACACGCAGACCGATCACATCCCGGCGGTGCTCGATTTCGCCTTCGCGCACGCAGTCGACGAAGTTGCGGCGGGAAAAGCCGGCACCGACGAATTGGCGAGGCTGTTTGCCGCCGATCCGCTTTATCGCGGCGGCGCCGAGGCCGCGATGATGCTGCCGACCTTCCTTGGTAACCACGACATGGGCCGGATCGGTATGTTGCTGCGCAAAGCCTTGCCCGACGCATCACCGGGAGAAATCCTCAAGCGCGACATGCTGGCGCACGCCATGCTCCTGACCTTGCGGGGCGTGCCGACGATCTACTCGGGCGACGAGCAAGGCTTTGCCGGGGCAGGCGGCGACCAGGATGCCCGACAGGACATGTTCGCCAGCAAGGTTGCAAGCTACAATGCCGATCCGCTGATCGGCACCAGTGCGACCACTGCGATAGACAATTTCGACGAGCATCACCCGCTGTTCCATGAGATCGCCTCGCTGGCACGGCTACGTACCAGCCACCCGGCGCTGACTCGTGGATGGCAGGTAGTGCGTTACGCCGGCGATTCGCCGGGGCTGTTCGCCGTGTCGCGCTTCGATCCGGGGACAGGGGCCGAATATCTGATCGCGTTCAACAGCGCTACGACGCCGCTCGATGCCAACGTGCTGGTCGAGACGCGCTCGATAGACTTTGCGATGCTGGCCGGCGCCGGCTGTTCCTCCCGGGCGAGCGCGCCGGGCAGTCTTCACCTCTCCCTCGCGCCGTTTGGCTATGCCGTGTGCGCCGCAAAGGCACGCTGAGTGAACGAACATTCTTCCAAACTAGTTCAGCGCACTGACACCGAGTGGTGGCGCGGCGCCGCGATCTACCAAATCTATCCGCGCAGCTTCGCCGATTCGAACGGCGACGGGATCGGCGACCTGCCGGGGATCACCGAGCGGCTCGATTACGTCGCTTCGCTTGGCGTCGACGGCATCTGGCTATCGCCGTTTTTTACCTCGCCAATGGCCGATTTCGGCTACGATGTTGCCGATTATTGTGACGTAGATCCAATCTTCGGCACGCTTGCCGATTTCGATGCGCTCATCGAGCGCGCTCACCAGCTTGGCCTAAAGGTGATTATCGATCAGGTGTGGTCGCATACCTCAGATCGTCATCGGTGGTTCGTTGCCAGCCGTAAAGCGCGAATGGGGGCTCATGCCGACTGGTATGTCTGGGCTGATGCCAAGCCTGACGGTAGCCCGCCGAACAATTGGCAGTCGGTATTCGGCGGCCCCGCGTGGACCTGGGACGCGCGGCGCGGCCAGTATTACATGCATAATTTTCTCAGCGCGCAGCCGCAACTTAATGTCCGCAATCCGGCGGTGCAGGAGGCGCTGTTCGACATCGCGCGCTTTTGGCTTGCTCGCGGCGTCGATGGATTCCGGCTTGATGCAATCAACTTCGCAATACACGACCCGGCGCTGACCGACAATCCAGCGGCGCCCGATGACGGTCGCCCGCGAAGCCGGCCTTTCGACTTTCAGCTCCATCGCTACAACCAGAGTCACGCTGATATCGTGCCGTTCCTGGAGCGGCTGCGGCGGCTGATGGACGATCATGGCGGTCGCTTCACGGTTGCCGAGATCGGCGGTGGCGACGCCGAGCGAGAGATGAAGCTGTTCACCGCCGAGGAACGCCGGCTCAACAGTGCCTATAGCTTCACTTTTCTCTATGCCGATGCGTTGACTCCGGCGCTGGTCGCCGCGGCGTTGGCGATGTGGCCCGATGCTGCCGGTATCGGATGGCCGAGTTGGGCGTTCGAAAACCACGATGCTCCGCGGGCTATCTCGCGCTGGGTGGGAACGCGTGATCCGGCGTCATTCGCACGGATGAAGATGTTGCTGCTTGCCTGCCTGCGCGGCAACATCTTCCTCTATAACGGAGAAGAACTGGGACTGACGCAGGTAAATATTCCCTTCGAGCGGCTGTGCGATCCCGAGGCGATCGCTAATTGGCCGCTGACGCTGTCGCGCGACGGCGCCCGAACGCCGCTGCCATGGTGCGCCGATGCGCCAGGACTTGGCTTTTCCACCGCCGAACCATGGTTGCCGTTCGGCGAGGATCACGCCGCGCTGGCGATCGATCGGCAGCAAGCCGACCCCGCCTCGCTGCTTGCTTGGACTCGCTCGGTGCTGGATTTCCGCAATCGCCATGAAGCGCTGCGCCGAGGCGCCGTGAAAATCCTGACGGTCGACGACGACTTGCTGGTTTTCGAGCGCTGCAACGGTGACGAAAAGCTACTGTGTATCTTCAACTTCTCGACCGTAACTCGCCTTTGTCGCCATGAGGCGCCGGGCGACTGGAGGCTTGCCATTGCCTCCCATCCGCCCGATGGGATGACGCTAGCTCCGGCATCAGGGCTGGTGCTGCGCCGGAACGGGTGACGTCAGACCAGGACCGCTCACAATCGAAGCACCTGGTTTTTCGCTCTGACATAATTGGCTCTTCGAATTTCGGTTAGCGATGACGAGGGCGAGGCGCAGAGGGAGGGGGAGGGGGAAGGACAATGACGACACGGCCCCGGCTCGGCTTGGCGCAGCTGTGGAACATCTCTTTTGGCTTCTTCGGCATCCAGATTGGTTTTGCGCTGCAGAACGCCAACGCCAGCCGAATTTTCCAATCATTGGGAACCCCCCTCGACCAGCTCGGGCTGATGTGGATCGCCGCACCGTTGACCGGACTGCTCGTCCAGCCGCTGATCGGCCATTATTCGGATCGCACATGGGGCCGGCTCGGGCGGCGGCGGCCCTATTTCCTGGTAGGAGCAGTCCTCTCGACGCTGGCGCTGTTTGTCATGCCCAACGCGCCGGCGATCTGGGTGGCGGCAGTCACGTTATGGCTGCTCGATGGCTCGCTCAACGTTTCGATGGAGCCCTTTCGGGCCTTCGTCGGCGATATGCTCGATCCGGTGCAGCGGCCGGCAGGTTACGCCTTCCAGACTGGCTTTATCGGCGCCGGCGCGGTGGTGGCGAGCATGGCGCCTTGGGCGCTGGAACATTGGTGGGGTGTATCAAACTCCTCCGTCGCGGGGCATGTGCCGGACGCGGTACGCTTCGGCTTTTATTTCGGTGGCGCGATGCTGCTCGCCGCCGTGCTTTGGACGGTGTTGACCACACGCGAATATACCCCGGAAGAACTGCGCGCTTTTGGCGCCAGTAATGGCCAGCCCGAACCATCTGTCGCAGTGGTGGTGCCCCGCGGTGGCCTGGCGTGGATCGCCGGTGGTATCTTTCTGGGACTGCTGA
>Ga0164242_10005710_pt1 | contig 13812 bp, 7 predicted proteins | sample OricomgcompostMG_FD_108783 | JGI IMG/M metagenome (GOLD analysis project Ga0164242, IMG submission 108783) | Miracle-Growth compost microbial communities from Emeryville, California, USA - Original compost - Miracle growth compost (MG) ...
ATGCCGTTCGCGGCGCGCTGCGAGATCGTCGAGCGCTTCGCGGCGCTCGTCGGCGAGCGCAAGGAAGCGCTCGCGCAGGCCATCGGCCGCGAAACGGGCAAACCGCTCTGGGAGGCGCGCACCGAAGCGGCCTCGATGGCCGCGAAGGCCGCGATCTCGATCGCGGCCTACGGCGAGCGCACAGGCGAGCGTCGCACGCCGATGGCCGATGGCGTGGCCGTACTCCGCCATCGCCCGCATGGCGTCGTCGCCGTGTTCGGTCCGTACAACTTCCCGGGCCACCTGCCGAACGGACACATCATCCCCGCGCTGCTCGCGGGCAATACCGTCGTCTTCAAGCCGTCCGAACTGGCGCCCGATGTCGCGCGGGCGACCGTCGACATCTGGCGCGAGGCGGGGCTGCCGGCCGGCGTGCTGAACCTCGTGCAAGGCGAGCGCGAGACGGGCGTCGCGCTCGCGAATCACCGGCAGATCGACGGGCTCTTTTTCACCGGGAGTTCGGACACGGGCACGCTGTTGCATCGCCAGTTCGGCGGGCGCCCCGAGATCGTCCTCGCGCTCGAAATGGGCGGCAACAATCCGCTCGTCGTCGCGCCGGTCGCGGATCTCGACGCCGCCGTCCATCACACGATCCAGTCGGCGTTTCTCTCGGCGGGGCAGCGCTGCACGTGCGCGCGCCGCCTGCTCGTGCCGGCCGACGCCTTCGGCGAGCGCTTCCTCGAACGTCTCGTCGAGGTCAGCGAGCGGATCAGCGTCGGCGAATACGACGCCGATCCGCAGCCGTTCATGGGCGCCGTCATTTCGGCGCACGCGGCGGCGAAGCTCGTGGCCGCGCAGCAGGGCCTGCTCGAACGCGGCGCACGCGCGTTGCTGCCGATGACGCAGCGCGATCCCGCGCTCGGTTTCGTGAGCCCGGCGCTGCTCGACGTCACGGGCGTGGCCGAGCTGCCCGACGAAGAGCATTTCGGCCCGCTCGTCCAGGTCATCCGCTATGCGGACTTCGACGCCGCCATCGCACGGGCCAACGACACGGCGTTCGGCCTCTCGGCGGGCCTGCTGGCTGACGACGAAGCGTTGTGGCAGCGCTTCTCGCGCGAGATCCGCGCGGGCATCGTGAACTGGAACCGGCCGACCAATGGCGCGTCGAGCGGCGCGCCGTTCGGCGGCATGGGCCGTTCGGGCAATCACCGGCCAAGCGCTTACTACGCGGCCGACTATTGCGCCTACCCCATGGCCTCCGTCGAAAGCGCCCAACTGCAGATGCCCGCGAGCCTCGCGCCGGGCCTTCATTTCTGAGGATCGACGATGTCAACCCTTGAAGCCAACTTCGACGGACTCGTCGGCCCCACTCATAACTACGCCGGTCTCTCGTTCGGCAACGTCGCCTCGCGTCAGAACGAGAAGTCGGCCGCCAATCCGCTGGCCGCCGCACGCCAGGGACTCCGAAAGATGAAGCAGCTCGCCGACCTCGGCTTCGCGCAGGGCGTGCTGCCGCCGCAGGAGCGGCCGTCGCTGCGTCTGCTGCGCGAGCTCGGCTTCGGCGGCAAGGAGGCCGACGCGCTCGCGAAGGCCGCGAAAGAGGCGCCCGAACTGCTGGCGGCCGCGAGTTCGGCCTCGGCGATGTGGACGGCGAACGCGGCGACGGTCAGCCCGTCCGCCGACACGCCCGACCGGCGCGTCCACTTCACGCCCGCGAATCTTTGCAGCAAGCTTCATCGCGCGATCGAGCACGAGGCGACGCGCCGCGCGCTCGAAGCCGTGTTCGCGGACCGCGAGCACTTCGTCGTGCACGAGGCGCTGCCGGGAACACCGGCCCTCGGCGACGAAGGCGCGGCCAATCACACGCGCTTTTGCGGGGAGTACGGCGCGCGCGGCGTGGAATTCTTCGTCTACGGACGCAGCGAATACCAGGCCGCGCCGCAACCGAAACGCTTCCCGGCGCGCCAGACCTTCGAGGCGAGCCGCGCGGTGGCGCACCGCCACGGGCTCGCGGAAGACGCGACGGTGTTCGCGCAGCAGCACCCGGAAGTCATCGACGCGGGCGTGTTCCATAACGACGTCATCGCCGTGGGCAACCGCAACACGCTGTTCTGCCACGAGCGCGCGTTCCTCGCGCAGCAGACCGTCTACGACGAATTGCGCAAGAAACTCGCGGCGCACGGCGCGGCGCTCCACGTCATCGAAGTGCCCGATGCGCAGGTCAGCGTCGCCGATGCGGTCTCGTCGTATCTGTTCAACAGCCAGTTGCTCAGTCGCGCCGATGGCTCGCAGATGCTCGTCGTGCCGCAGGAGTGCCGCGAGAACGCGCGCGTGGCCGAGTACCTCGACGAACTCGCGGCGCGGAGCGGCCCGATCGGCGAGGTGAGGGCGTTCGACCTGCGCGAGAGCATGAAGAACGGTGGCGGGCCGGCGTGCCTGCGTCTGCGCGTCGTGCTCGACGACGACGAGCGCGCCGCCGTGGCGCCCGGCGTCTGGATCGACGACACGCTGTTCACGCGTCTCGACGGATGGATCGGCGAGCACTACCGCGACCGGCTCGCGCCGCAGGACCTGGCCGATCCGAAGCTGCTCGAAGAGTCGCGGACGGCACTCGACGAACTGACGCAAATCCTCGGCCTTGGATCGCTCTATGACTTCCAGCGCTGATTCGCTTCTCCGCGATTTCCTCGGTTATACGCTCGCGGGCTCGCGCCCCGCTGACGCGGCGGCCGCGCAGGGCGCTTGCGCGGACGGCGCGCGCTGGCAGTGGCTCGATGACGGCGTGCTGCGGATCGAGCCCGCTCTTGTGGAAGCGGGCACGCGCAGCGTGCTCCTTTCGGCGGGCCTGCACGGCGATGAGACGGCGCCCGTCGAACTGCTCTCGCAACTGGTGGCCGATCTCGCGGCGGGGCGTGCCGCGCTGGCCTGCCGTCTGCTCGTCGTGCTCGGCAACGTCGGCGCGATGCGCGCGGGCCTGCGTTATCTGGACGACGACCTCAACCGTCTGTTTGGCGACCGGAACGCGCCTGCCGCGACGAGCGCCGAAGCTCCGAGAGCCGCGGCGCTCGCAGCCCACGCGCAACGTTTCTTCACGGCTGCTTCGCCCGCGCCGGAAACCCGCTGGCACCTCGACCTCCACACGGCGATCCGCACCTCCGCGTTCGAGCAGTTCGCGCTCGTCCCGCACACGGGCACGCCGCCCTCGCGCGCCTTGTTCGAATGGTTCGCCGACGCGCGCCTCCCCTGCGTCCTGCTCCATACGGAAAACGGTTCGACCTACTCATCATTGACCGCGCAGCAGTGGGGCGTCACGGCCTGCACGCTCGAACTCGGCAAGGTCGCGCCGTTCGGCCGCAACGACCTCGCGCGCTTCGCGAATGCCGATGCCGCCGTGCGCCGCCTCGTCGCCGGCATGCCGGCCGATGCCAACGCGCCGTCGCCGCGCGTCTTCACGGTGATCGGGCAGATCACGAAGCAAAGCGAAGCGTTCCAGATGCACGTCGCGGCCGACGTGCCGAACTTCACGCCATTCGCGCGCGGAACGCTGCTCGCGAACGACGGCGACTATCGCTACGTCGCCGCGCACGACGAAGAGCGCATCGTGTTTCCGAATCCCGCCGTCAAACCGGGGTTGCGCGCGGGCCTGCTGGTCGTCGAGACGAAAGCGCCGTTGCGCGGCTGATGTGCCCGGCAGCGCCAAACGGCAACGGCTGGCGCCGAAAAAAAAGGGTGGTCTCACGCGTTGACATATTTTCCGCCGCCGTCCCCAGGATAAGATGACGGCCAGTGGAAACGTTTGCTACGTGCCTTGGCGCGTGCGAATCAGCGTAAAGCGAAAACCAACAACCAGGCGCCGCCGCACGGACGGTGCCCTCGGGGGCCTCCATGAGCATTGAAGCCGCTGACCGACCGGCCGCGCCCGGCGCCGCCGCGAGCGATTCTCCCGCAAGCGGGTACGACGTCCACTTCGCGCGCCTGCCGATACTGGACCGCGAAGGGATCTTGTGGGGTTTCGAAATGCGCGCGCGTCTGCGCGATCTGCAGGGCGACCGCGAGAAGCCGGGCCGCCCCGGCGCGGCACTCGCCGCCGCGTTCTCGGGGTCCGCGGTGCGCGGCGCGTTGACGGGGCACCCCGGCACGCTCGACGTCACGCGCGAGATCCTCTTTGACGATGCGCTGCAGAACCTGCCGCCGTCGCGCGTCCTCTTCGAACTCCCGCTCGACCTCGGCACCGATCCCGATCTTCTCGCGCGCCTCGTCCAGTTGCACGGACGCCGCTACCGTTTCGCGCTCGACCATGTCGCGCAGGCCGATGAAGCGTTCGCCAAGCTGCTGCCTTACGCGGAGGTCGTCAAGATCGAGGTGCAGAAGATCGCGCCCGCGCTGCTGCCGAAGATCGCGGGTGTGCTGAAGTCGGCCGGCAAGGTCCTCGTCGCGCTCGGCGTCGAAAACCAGGCCGACTTCGAACTCGCGCATTCGCTCGGTTTCGACCGCTTCCAGGGCGCTTTCTTCGTGCGTCCGAACACGGGCGCGCGCCGCGCGAGTGCATCGCGCCAGGCGCTGCTCAATCTGCTGCGGCTGCTCGCGTCCGATCCGACCGTCGCGCAGCTCGAAGGCGAACTGAAGCTTAATCCCGTGCTTGTGATGCATCTGATGCGGCTCGCGAATTCGTCGAGCTTCGGTGTCGGCCACAAGATCACGACGTTGCGCGAGGCCGTCAACGCGGCGGGCACCAACCGTATCGCGCGCTGGACGCAGTTGCTGCTCTATGCCGACGGCCGCAACGTCTCGCTAGAGGACGATCCGCTCCTGCAACAGGCCGCCACGCGGGCGCGCTTCATGGAGCTGGCCGTCAACGAACTCGCCGTGGCCGGTTTCGGCGACGAAGACGGGGCGTTCCTGGCCGGTGTGTTTTCGTTCGTCGATGCCGTGTTCGGCGGTTCGCTCGACGCCACGCTCGAGGTGCTGACGCTCGCGCGTCCGATTCGCGAGGCGATCCTGCGCCACGAGGGCGTGCTCGGTCAGTTGCTCGGCGTCGCGCAGGCGCTCGAACGTGCCGACTGGGCCCATATCGACGAAGCCTGCGCGCGCCTCGCGCCGCTCGACGCGGGGGCCGTCGCGGCACTGGGTCTCGCTGCGGCCGAGTGGGCCGGCATGGCCGAGCGCAACTCGGAAGCGGCGGGGCTCGAAAGACTCGAGGACTGAGAAGGCGCCGCTTCGTTGCGGGAAGTTCGCGTCCGGCGCGCCTAGACCACGTCGGCCGAACTATGCGCGAAAAAACGCGCGAGTTCCGCGGCGAGCGCATTGAGCGCGTTCATTTCCGTCGGCGAGATGCGCCGCTGTTCCTGAGTCGTCAGCCAGTCGCCGTAGAGCAGGGCGAACGGCTGTTCCTCGGGCGTGGCCACCGGCAGCAGGACGAATGCACGCGTGTCGTCGAAGGCGGCGCGATACCAGTCGGGCAGGCGCGTAATCATCTTCGGGTCGCGCGCGTTTTCGATGAAGATGCCCACCGAGTTTGCAATCGCGAGATGAAACACGTCGGGCTGGAACGCGGCGCTGAAGCGCAACGTCGATGCCGCTTCCGCGACGCCGGGGCCGAAGCCGCGTTGCGCCTCGAAGACATTCGTGCCCACGCGCACGAACACGATCGTGCGCGCGAAGCCGAGACCGGCCAGCACCGTTTCGTTGGCGAGCGTGAGCGCCGCGCTGACGGGGCTATCGGCCGGCAGCGCGCGCAGATCGTTGACGCCCGCGGCGATCCGCGCCTCGGGCGGCATGGCCGCGCGCGCAATGGCGTCGGCATCGGCGCGCAGTTCGAGGATCTCGCGCATCACGCCGTCTTCGGCTTCTTCCTGCGCGATCGCGAGGCTCATCTGCACGAGCACGTCGGCCTCGGTGCCGAGCGTCCGGCAATACTGGTTCGCGACTTCGGTCATGCGCGCCTCGCGCGCCTCGTCGGCCAGGCCGGGCGCCGTCAGCACCTGCGCGATGTCCGACGAGTAGTTCGTGATCGCGCGCAGCCAGTGCGTCTGGCGCGCGTCGCCGGCCGGCGGCTCCTCGTCGCTCATGACCTCGCAGATCGTGGTCGGCAGGCGCCAGCGCACGGCGGCCTCGTGGCCCAGTTCGTCGAACGTGACGCCGAGCACCTCGGTGCAGGCGTCGTTCTCGCTGGCGCCGCGCTCGCAGGCGAGGCGGATCCGATCCCACTCGGCCTCGAAGTAGAACACGACGAGCAGCTTGCCGACCTGGCGCATCAGCGTGCAGACGACGGCTTCCTCGCCCGCGCGCATGTCGCCGTGCTCGGTGAGCCGGCGCGCGACGCAGCCCGAGAGCATCGTGCGGTTCAGTTCGAGTTTCGCGTCGATGCGGCGCGGGGCGCTGTGATGAAAGTGATCGACGATCTTCAGACCGACGACGAGGTGGCCCACGGCGTCCATGCCGAGCACCATGAGCGCGCGCGTGACCGTCGTGATGTTGCCGCCGAAGGCGATATACATGGCCGAGTTCGCGAGCCGCAGCACTTTTTGCGTGAGCGCGAAGTCGGACAACACGACTTGCACGAGCGCATTGATGTCGTACTCGTCATTCGACATCGCGGCGACTGTCGTGCGCAGCGATTGCGAGAGCATGGGAAAGTCGCCCCGCTCGTTCATTCGTGCCCACAACCGGTCGAGTACGACTGCCTTTACCATCTGAACCATGTCAATTTCGCGAAAGCCTGCTTGTTGGGGTGCCGCCGTTACGGCGCCGCGTGGACCCGAAGCATACCCGCTTCGAAGCGCTCTGCAAGTTCTCCCGAGGGGAGCGCCTTGCAGACGAGCCAGCCCTGGATGTGATCGCAGCCCATCATCGTGAGCAGTTCGCGCTGCGCTTCGGTCTCCACGCCCTCGGCGACGATCTCGAGATCGAGCGTGCGTGCGAGACCGACCACGGCGTTGATGATCGCCTGGTCGTTACGCGACGTTAGCAGATTCTCCACGAAGCTGCGGTCGATCTTCAGTTTCGCCAGCGGGAAGCGCTGCAGATAGGCGAGACTCGAATAACCGGTGCCGAAGTCGTCGACGGCGAAGCGGATGCCGAGCGCCGACAACTCTTCGAGCAGCACGCGCGCGTGCTGCGGGTCTTGCATGAGTACGCTTTCGGTGATTTCGAAGACGAGCCGGGACGGATCGACTCCGGTCAGTGCGATCGCTTCTTCGACACTGTCCTTGAAACGCGGATTGCGGAACTGTTGCGGCGACACGTTGACGGCGACGTACTGCAGCGAAATGCCCTGTGAGTCCCACTGGGCCAGTTGCATACAGGCGGCTTTCAAAACCCAGTTGCCGAGATAATTGATGAGCCCGACCGATTCGGCAAGTGGGATAAACGTTGATGGCGAAACGAGTCCGTGCACCGGATGTTGCCAGCGGATCAGCGCTTCGACGCCGACGACGCCGCCCGTCGCGCTGCTCGTGATCGGCTGGAAGTGGAGCGAGAACTCGCCGTTGCGCACGCCGTCGTAGAGATCCGATTCGAGCTTCAGGCGCTGGGCGTCGGACGGATCGTCGTCGGGCACGTGCAGCATCAGCGTGTTGCCGCCCGCGGCCTTCGCGCGCTGCAGCGCGCGGTCGGCGCGGCGCGCGAGCGGCGCGGCGTCTTCCTGGCCGGCGTCGGCGCCGCCCGCGCGCGGGTCGGGATGGAGCGCAATGCCGATGCTCGCCGACAAGTGGACGGGCTGGTCGCGGAACGAATAGGGCTGCAGGATCGAAGCGAGCAGGCGGCGCGCGAGGGCTTCGGCCGCGCCGGCCACATCGGCGCTTTCGGCCTGATGCGGTGTGATGACGATCGCGAATTCGTCGCTGCCCGTGCGGGCGATCTGTTCGCCGAGGACGGCGAGGTGGCGCAGGCGCTGCGCGGTCTCGCGCAGCAGCGCGTCGCCGGCGTCGTAGCCGAGCGCGCGGTTCACGCGTTGATAGTCGTCCAGATCGAGGAGCAGCAGCGCGACGGGCAGGCCCTGTTCGGCCGCTTCGAGCTGCGCGCGTTCGAGCATCGAGACGAGCGCCGCCTCGTTCGGCAGCCCCGTCAGCGGATCGTGATGGAGCGCGTGCGTGAGCTTCTCTTCGACGGTACGCCAGGCGGAGACATCGAAACCGGCCACGGCGAAGCCGTCCCTGCCCGCATAGGCGGCGCGCTGGACGCGCAGCTCGACGGGCAGCGGGTAGGTCAGCGCCTTCAGGAGCTCGACGGTTTCTTTCTCGACGGCGCCCGTGGTGGCGGCGCGCTTGAAGAGGGCGTCGAGACGCGCCTGGTGCTCGGGCGCGACGATGTCGTGCAGGCTCGCCCCGAGCAGAAACTCGCGGTGGTAGCCGGCGAAGCGCAGGCTCGCGTCGGAGACGTAGAAAAAGCGCAGCGCCGGGTCCACGTGGACGAGGAAGTCCACCGCGCTCGCGGTGTCCTCGAACGCGCGCGAGGCGGCGTCGGGCAGGGGGCTCGCCGGCATCTCGCGCGCCGGTGCGGCGGCGTGCGCGGTCGGGGTGGCCGGGCTCGCGGGCGCCGCGTCGTGGCGGCGGCCCAGAAACAGCGTGCCGAGCCCGGCGAGGACGGTACCGACCCAGCCCGTACGGGAGGCCGTGCTCGTGTTGGCTTTCATGTCTCTCGCTGACAACCCCTGTTTCATGCAGCCTTCAATTCGTATGTCGTTTTTCGTGCGGCCGGCGGCCGGCGCCAGGGCGCTGCGGCGTTCCGGCTGCCGGCGCGCCGGTCCGCCTATCAGTGTTCTTTATCGACGCTTCACATGAAATCTTTAGCGGAATTTCGGAAAAAATGCTGCGGCGCCTGGCGCGCGCCTCGACGCGCTAATGCACACGCGCGGGTTGTGTGCTCCAATGGCGCCATCGCCGCACTGGCGAATCACGGTATCACCGAATCCCCCGAATCATCGAATCATTAAAGGACGAGAGACATGAAATCCAGATTCATCGCGATGGGCGCGGCCGTGCTGGTGAGCGCAGGGCTCGGGCTCTATGCGGTCGGTGCCGAGGCCACGCTCAAACCGGGCGATCCGGCGCCCGACTTCACGACCCAGGCCTCGCTCGGCGGGAAGACCTATACGTATTCGCTGGCTGACCAATTGAAGAAGGGCCCCGTGGTGCTCTACTTCTACCCGGCCGCGTTCACGAAGGGCTGCACGATCGAGGCGCACGATTTCGCCGAGGCCGTGGACCAGTACAGGCAGTACGGCGCGACGGTGATCGGCGTCTCGCACGACAACATCGCGACGCTGAGGAAGTTCTCGGTCAGCGAGTGCCGCAGCAAATTCCCGGTCGCGGCCGACGAGGATTCGAAGATCATCAAGGAATACGACGCCTCGATGCCGATGCACGAATCGATGGCGAACCGCGTTTCGTATGTGATCGCGCCGGACGGCAAGGTCATCTACGAATACACGAGCCTTTCGCCCGACAAGCACGTCGAGAACACGCTGCGTGCCGTGAAGGAGTGGAGCGCGCAGCATCCGCATCAATAGGAAGCGGCGGGTCCCGACGGCCAGTTCACGCGTGGGAGGGCAGGGTAAGGTCCGCTTCCGGCTAATAGCCTCCAGCGGCCCTCACCCTGCCCCGCGCTTGATATCCCCCAAAAAACCGAACCATACGTGAAAGTGGCGAAAGTGGTGAAGCCGCGATGGTGTTCGGGGCATATCAAGCTCGGGACCGGGTAGGGGCTGCTGGAGGCTATTAGCCGGAAGCAGACACTACCCGGGCCTCCCACGCGTGAACTCGCCACCGCTTTGCGTGAGTGCGGCCAACGAGATCAGCCCAAAGAAACGGCGCCTAGGCAACAGCAGCGCCCTTGCCGCGCCTGCGGTCGTGCCACACCCGAAGCCGGTCCATGTAGAGATAGACGACCGGCGTCGTATAAAGCGTGAGCATCTGGCTAACGATAAGACCGCCCACGATCGAAATCCCGAGCGGCGCCCGCAACTCGGCGCCTTCGCCGCTCCCGAACGCGAGCGGCAGCGCGCCGAGCAGCGCCGCGCAGGTCGTCATCATGATCGGCCGGAAACGGAGCAGGCAGGCCTGGTGGATCGCGTCGCGCGAACTGAGCCCCTGGCGCGAGGCCGCGATCGCGAAGTCCACCATCAGAATCGCGTTCTTCTTCACGATCCCGATCAGCAGGATCACGCCGATCAGCGCAATGATGCTGAACTCCGTCTTGAACAGCAGCAGCGCGAGCAGCGCGCCGACGCCGGCCGAGGGCAGCGTCGAGAGAATCGTCAGCGGGTGGATGTAGCTCTCGTAGAGAATGCCGAGCACGATATAGACGGCCGCCAGCGCCGCGAGGATCAGCAGCGGCTGGTTGTTCAGCGATTGCTGGAAGGCCTGCGCCGTGCCCTGGAAGCTGCCGTGGATCGTCGCCGGCATGCCGATGCGCGCCATCGTGTCGTAGACGGCGCGCGTCGCGTCGGAGAGCGACTTGCCCGGCGGCAGGTTGAACGAGATCGTCGAGGAGACGAACTGGCTCTGGTGGTTGACGGCGAGCGGCGTCGATCCGGGCCCGAACGAGGCGATCGCCGAAAGCGGAATCATCGTTTCCTTCGAAGTCGAGACGGCCGAGCCCGACGACGCACTCGTCTTGCCGCTCGCCGCAATCGAGTTCGTCGCGAGGTTGCGCGCGGAGTCGGCGGCGATCGTGGCGGCGCTCGTTGCCGCTGCTGTGCCGCCGCCCGTGGAGGCGGGGGTAGCGGTGCTGACCGTCCCCGCCGTCGCGTTCGTGCTCTGCGCGCCGCTGGCCGAGCCGCCCGACGTGCTGACCCAGACCTCGTTGAGCATGGTCGGGCTCTGCCAGTATTTCGGCGCGACCTCCATGACGACGTGATACTGCGTCAGCGGCGTGTAGATCGTCGAGACCTGGCGCTGGCCGAACGCGTCGTAGAGCGTGTTGTCGATCTGCGCCGGCTTGATGTTCAGCCGCGCCGCGCTCGCGCGGTCGATGTGGACCATCGCTTCGAGACCGCCTTGCTGCTGGTCCGAGTTCACGTCGGCGAGAGCGGGGTTTGCCTGCAGCGCCTCGGTCAGCTTCGGCGCCCACTTGTAGAGGTCGGCCGTGTTGTCGGAGAGCAGCGTGAACTGATACTGCGCGTTCGACTGCCGCCCGCCCACGCGAATGTCCTGCACGGACTGCAGGAAGGTGCGCGCGCCGGCCACGTGCGAGAGCGGGCGGCGCAGTTGCGCGATGACCTGGTCGGCCGAGAGCTTGCGCTCGCTCTTCGGCTTCAGCGAGACGAACATGAAGCCCGAGTTCGTGGCGCGCCCGCCCGAGAAACCGGCGACCGATTCGACGGCCGGATTCGACTGGACGATGTGCATCATCTCGGCGAACTTGACCTTCATGGCCTGGAACGAGGTGGACTGGTCGGCCTGGATGCCGCCGACGAGACGCCCCGTATCCTGCTGCGGGAAAAAGCCCTTCGGCACGACGATGTAAAGCCCGATGTTCAGCGCAATCGTCGCGAGCAGCGTGAGGAGCACGGGGAACGGGTGCGCGAGCGCCCAGCCGAGCGTGCGCTCGTAGCCGCCCTGCAGGCGCGCGAAGCCGCGTTCGAGCCACTGCGCGAAGCGGCCTTCTTCCTTCTCGTCCTTCGCCTCGGTCAACAGGCGCGAGCACATCATCGGCGTCAGCGTGAGCGAGACGACGAGCGAGACGGCGATCGCGAGCGAGAGCGTCAGCGCGAATTCGCGGAACAGCCGGCCGACGATGCCGCCCATCAGCAGGATCGGCAGGAACACGGCGACGAGCGAGAGGCTGATCGAGAGCACGGTGAAGCCGACCTCGCGCGCGCCGAGCAGCGCGGCCTGCAGGCGCGGCACGCCGTTCTCGATGTGCCGCGAGATGTTTTCGAGCACGACGATGGCGTCGTCGACGACGAAGCCCGTCGCGATCGTCAGCGCCATCAGCGAGAGGTTGTTCAGCGAGAACCCCATGAGGTACATCGCCGCGAACGTGCCGATGATCGAGATCGGCACGGCGACGCTCGGGATCAGCGTCGCGCGCCAGTTGCGCAGGAACAGGAACACGACCATGACGACGAGCGAGACCGCGATGATGAGCGTGCGCTCCGTGTCGTGCAGCGACGAGCGGATCGTCACCGAGCGGTCCGAGGTCGGCGTCACGTCCACGTCGGCCGGCAGCGACGCCTTCAGTTGCGGCAGCATCGCGATGACGCGGTCCACCGTGTCGATGATGTTCGCGCCCGGCTGCCGGTAGATGATGACGAGCACCGAGCGCTTGCCGTCGGCGAGACCGATGTTGCGCAAGTCCTCGACCGAATCGACGACCTCGCCCACGTCCGAGAGCTTCACGGCCGCGCCGTTGCGGTAGGCGATGACGAGGTCCTTGTACTGGCTCGCCTGGCTCGCCTGGTCGTTCGTGTAGAGCTGAAAGCGCTGCGTGCCCGTTTCGATGTCGCCCTTCGGGCTGTTCGCGTTGGCGGCGGCGAGGGCCGCGCGGACGTCTTCGAGGCCGATGCCGTAGTGAAACAGCGCATGCGGTTCGAGTTCGACGCGCACGGCCGGGTTCGCCGAACCGCTGACATCGACTTCGCCGACGCCGTCCACCTGCGAGAGCGACTGCTGGAGCACGGTCGCGGCCGCATCGTAGAGCTGCCCCGGCGAGCGCGTCGGCGAGGTCACGGCGAGGATCAGGATCGGCGCGTCGGACGGGTTGACCTTGTGATAGGTCGGGTTCTGCCGCAGGCTCGTCGGCAGGTCCGCGCGCGCCGCGTTGATCGCGGCCTGGACATCGCGCGCGGCGCCGTCGATGTCGCGGTTCAGGCCGAACTGCATGACGATGCGCGTCGTGCCCACCGAACTCGTCGAGGTCATCTCCGTGACATCGGCGATGCTGCCGAGATGCCGTTCGAGCGGGCTCGCCACGCTCGTCGCCACGGTTTCCGGACTCGCGCCCGGCAACTTCGCCTGGATCGAGATCGTCGGGAAATCGACCTGCGGCAGCGGCGAGACCGGCAGCTTCGTGAACGCGAAGAGGCCGGCCAGCGCGATGCCGAGTGCGAGCAGCGTCGTCGCGACGGGGCGGGCGATGAACGGGCGGGACAGGTTCATCGCGTCAAAGCTCCGCGTCCGTGTCCGGGCGCTGCGCTGGCGTCGCGTTCGGACCGTGCCTGCCGCCGAAGCGCTTCCTGAGCCGCGCGGCGATCGAATCGAACGCGAGGTAGATGACGGGCGTCGTGAACAGCGTCAGCGCCTGGCTCACGATGAGGCCGCCCGCGATCGCGATGCCGAGCGGCCGGCGCAGTTCCGACCCGGCGCCGCTGCCGAGGATCAGCGGCACGGCGCCGAGGAGGGCGGCCATCGTCGTCATCATGATCGGCCGGAAGCGCAGCAGCGAGGCCTGATAGATCGCCTCGCGCGGCGGCTTGCCTTCGTGGCGCTCGGCTTCGAGCGCGAAGTCGATCATCATGATCGCGTTCTTCTTGACGATGCCGATGAGCAGCACGATGCCGATGATCCCGATGATGTCGAGATCGTGGCCCGTCAGGATCAGCGCGAGCAGCGCGCCGATGCCGGCCGAGGGCAGCGTCGACAGAATCGTGATCGGATGAATGAAGCTCTCGTAGAGGACGCCGAGCACGATGTACATCGTCACAACGGCCGCGAGAATCAGGAACAGCTCGTTCGCAAGCGACGCCTGGAACGCGAGCGCCGCGCCCTGGAAGCGCGTCCGGAACGAGGCCGGCAGGCCGAGGTCCTTCTCGGCCTGCCCGATCGCTTTCACGGCCGCGCCGAGCGAGGCGCCCGGCGCGAGGTTGAACGAGATCGTCGTGGCCGGGAACTG
>Ga0164242_10005711_pt1 | contig 13812 bp, 13 predicted proteins | sample OricomgcompostMG_FD_108783 | JGI IMG/M metagenome (GOLD analysis project Ga0164242, IMG submission 108783) | Miracle-Growth compost microbial communities from Emeryville, California, USA - Original compost - Miracle growth compost (MG) ...
GTCGCCGGTGCGGCGCCGGGGCGCGGCGCGCTCCTGGGTGGTGGGGCCGTCGTCGGGATCGTCCGACTCGGGCGCGGGCAGGGGCGCCGCCCGCGTGCGCCGCTCGCCGGTGTGCCGCCGCGGGGATCCGGCCGCGCCCGGGTCGGCGATGGGGGCGGGCCCGGTGGCGGGCGCCGCGGCGATGGCGGGGAAGCTCTGCTGAGACTCGCTGAAGGCCACCGAGGGCATCGGCCGGCCGCTCGCGGCCTCCTCGGCCAGCCGATCCGCGAAGAGCCCCTTCATGAACTCGGACAGGTGCACCGAGCTGGCCGCGAGCTGGTTCTGGATGAGGTGGTCCTCGATGGCGAGCTGGAACTCGCGGGCGCTGGCGTAGCGCTCGTCGAGGTCCTTGGCGAGCGCGCGCATCACCAGGCCGTCGAGGCTCTCGGGGATGCTGGCCGCCTGCGACGGCGGCGCGATCTCGCAGGTGAGCGCCGCCTGCAGGGTCTGGATGTCGGTGTCGCGCTTGAGCGGCCGCACGCCGGTGAGCAGCTCGTAGAGCACCAGCCCGAGCGCGAACACGTCGGTGCGGCCGTCGACGGTCTTGCCCTGCGCCTGCTCGGGCGACATGTACGCGTACTTGCCCTTGAGCGTGCCGCTGCGGGTGCCGGTGCCCCCGTCGGCGGCCTTGGCGATGCCGAAGTCGACGATCTTCACCCCGCCGTCGAAGCTCACCAGGATGTTCTGGGGCGAAATATCTCGGTGGACCACGTTGAGCGGCTTGCCCGAGTCGTCGGTCTTGCTGTGCGCGTAGTAGAGCCCCTCGCACGACTGCGCGATCACCCGCAGGGCCAGCTCGGTGGGGATCCAGGTGCCCGCGTTCCAGGCCTTGCGCATGATCCGGCCCAGGTCCTCGCCGTGCACGTACTCCATGCCGATGAAGTAGGCGCCGTCGATCTTCCCCAGGTCGTAGATCTGCACGATGTTGGCGTGGTTGAACCGCGCCGCGATCCGCGCCTCGTTGAGGAACATCTGGACGAACTCTTCGTCGCTCGCCAGGTGCGGCAAGATCCGCTTCACCACCAGCAGCTTCTCGAAGCCCTCGAGCCCGGACTGACGCGCGAGGTACACCTCGGCCATCCCGCCGACCGCGAGCTTCTTGATGAGCTGATATCGACCAAAGTTGGCGCCCGTGCCCGTCTGATTCGACGTGCGCGATCCGGGCGCCGCCAGGCCGCCGTATTCACCGACCATGCGCGCGGGAGTCTATCCTTGAGATTCCGCGGGTGTCCAAGACGCGCAACGCCCGGCCGCGCCCCGACGCGATATCGATGGATCGCGATCCCGCGCGGCGGCGGGCCCGCCGGCGCCCTCGCCTCGCGGGCCCGGCGCGTGATACGTCCGCCCACCGATGATCCGCGAGGCCTTCCAGGATCTGGCTCGGCTCCGGCAGATCGCCGCGGCCCTGGTTCGCCATGGCTTCGGCGAGGTGCTCGGGCGCTCCCGCATGGCCGACCTGGCCAAGGGCGGCGCCACCGAAGATCCCAGCGCGCGCCAGAAGAGCAGCGCGCGGCGGTTTCGGGAGCTCTTGGCGGAGCTGGGCCCCACCTTCGTGAAGCTGGGGCAGATGCTCTCCACCCGGCCCGATCTCCTGCCCGCCGCGCTGATCGACGAGCTCACCCAGCTCCAGGACAACGCGCCCGCGCTGCCCATGAGCGTGATCGAGGCCCAGATCGAGGCCGCGCTGGGCAAGCCCGCCAAGGCGCTGTTCGCGCGCATCGAGGCCACTCCGCTGGCCTCGGCGTCCATCGCGCAGGCGCACCTGGCCACCACCCTCGAGGGCGAGGAGGTGGTGGTGAAGGTGCAGCGCCCCCACCTCGCGGCGTCGATCCGCGCCGACGTCGACCTGCTCTACTACCTGGCCTCGGCGCTGGAGGCGGTGGTCGAGGAGGCGGGGATCTACGCGCCGCGCGGCATCGTCGAGGAGTTCGACCGCTCGCTGCGCGAGGAGCTCGACTTCGGCCACGAGGCGCAGAACCTCCGCACGTTCCTGCACAACCACGCGGACCGTCCGTACACCAAGATCCCCAAGGTGTTCGACGCGCTCTCGGCCCAGACGGTGCTCACCATGGAGCGCCTGGTGGGCACCAAGATCACCGACGCCGACTTCACCCAGCACGATCGCAAGGAGGTGGCCAAGCACTTGGTGAAGGCCAGCTTCCACCAGCTCTTCGACGACGGCATGTTCCACGGCGATCCGCACCCCGGCAACATCATGGTGCTCGACGGGCCGGGCAACGTGGTGGGCCTCATCGACTTCGGGCTGGTGGGCCAGCTCTCCAAGCAGATGCAGGAGACGATCATCACCCTGGTGGTGGCGATCGCCCTCAAGGACGCCGACACCGCCGCGCGGGTGTTCTACCGGGTGGGCTCGACCGATCGCAGCGCCAACCTCACCGTGTTCCGCGACGAGATCGCCAGCATCCTGGATCGCTACCTCTCCACCGCCACCACCCTCAAGGACATCAGCGCGCAGGGGCTGATGCGCGACATCCTCGATCTCGCCGTGCGCTACCGCATCCGCGTGCCCAAGGAGTACGCGGTGTTGGGCCGCGCCACCATCCTCATCGAGGGGATCATCCGCGAGGTGTACCCCGACCTGAACGTGCTGGAGATCGCCCAGCCCTACGTCCAGCAGCTCCTGCGCGACCGGCTCGATCCCGGCGACATGCAGGGCAACCTCATGCGCATGGGCCTGCGCCTGCAAACCTTCGCCACCGAAGTACCGCTCCAGCTCTCGCAGATCCTGCTCGATTTGGAGTCGGGGAGGCTCACGGTGAGCGTGCGCAGCGAGGGGATCGACCGCGTGGCCGACGCGGTGCGCGCGGTGGGGTTCACGGTGTTCCTGGGGCTGGTGGGATCGGCGTTCCTGGTGGGCGCCTTCATCGCGTTCTCGCGCTACGCCTGGCAGGTGCGCGGGATGCCGGTGATCGGGCTGCTGGGGTTGGTGGTGGCCGGCGGGCTGTTTGGCAGCGCCATGTCCTGGTACCTGGTCGGCAGCCGGCTCCACAAGATCAAGCTCAGCCGCTGGTTCCGCAGGCGATGACCGGCGGTCTGGCGGTCCGCGCCCTCACCCTGCGCCGACCCGGGTTCTCGCTGGGGCCGCTCTCATTTGACGTGGCGCCCGGCGAGGCGCTCCTGGTCTTTGGACCCTCGCAGGCAGGCAAGACCCAGCTCCTCAAGGCGCTGGTGGGGCTGGCGCCGGCAAGCGGCCAGGTCTGCGTCGATGGGATCGAGCTCTCGCTCGCGGCCTCCACGGGGTGGGCCGACCTCCGCGCGCGGGTGGGCATGGTCTTTCAGAACGACGCGCTCTTCGATTCGCTCTCGGTGCGCGACAACGTGGCCCTGCCCATCGTTCGACGCGGCGGGCGCGACGACGATCCGCGCATCGACGCCCTGGTCGCCGAGGTGGGGCTCCAGGGGCACGGCCACAAGCGCCCCGCCCAGCTCTCCGGGGGCATGCGCAAGCGCGCGGGGCTGGCGCGCGCGCTCGCCGCGGCGCCGCCGGTGCTGCTCATCGACGAGCCCCTGGCCGGCCTGGACCCGGGCAGCCAGCGCCGGATCGCCGCGTTGCTGGCCGACGTCCGCGACGCGGGCCACGCGCTGGTGGTGGCGGTGGCCGATCCCGCCCCGCTCTGGCCGCTGTGCCGTCGCGCCCTGGCGCTCGACGGCGGCGCGGTGGTGGCCCACGGATCGGCCGAGGCCGTCCGCGCCGCCGCCGCCCAGCTCCTGGGCGCGGCATGATCGACGCCCTGCGAGCGCTCGGCCAGCTCCTGATGGTGGCGATGCGCGCGCTCCGCGCCACGCCGCGGCTCTCGACGCGCGAGCTCTGGCGCGCCGCCGCGCGGTTTGGGCAGCGCGCGCTGCCCGTGGCGCTGGCGGTCTCGGCGGTGACCGGCGGGGTGATCGTGCTGGAGACCGCCACGTACACGGTGGCCTTCGGCGCGCGCGACATCCTGGGCGGCCTGGCCGGCATCGGCATCCTGCGCGAGTTCGCGCCGCTCATGGTGGCGCTGGTGATGAGCGGCTGGGTGGGCGCGCGCAACGCCGCGGAGCTCGGGAACCTGACCCTGGGCGGTCAGATCACCGCGCTCCGCGGCCTGGGCGCCAACCCCGACGAGGTCCTGCTGGCGCCGCGGCTCTGGGGCGCGCTGGCCGCCATGCTCCTGCTCGCGCTGCCCACGGATCTCGCCGCGCTCGGCGGTGGCGCGGTGGCGGCCAAGGTTGTGCTCGGGGTGGGGCCCGGCATGTTCTTTCGCTCGTTCATGCACTGGGTGAAGCTGCGCGACGTGCTCGAGGGGCTCTTGAAGGTGGGCGCCTTCGCGCTGGCCATCGCGCTGGTGTCAGCCCGCGCGGGCCTGCACACCCGCGGCGGCGCCCAGGACGTGGGCCGCGGCGTGGCCATGAGCGTGGTGCACAGCGTGCTGGCGGTGCTGCTCCTCGACGTGACCTTGACCGTGCTGGTCGGCGGACGGCTCTGAGATGATGCGCGCGCTCGGGGCCATGCTGCGGCTGCTGGCGCTCACGCTTCGCCGCGCGCGCGCCCGGGGGCTGCCGCTCCGCGCGCTGGGGGTCCAGCTCCACGAGCTCGGCAACCGCGCGGTGCCGCTGGTGGCGGTGGGGCTGGGCTGCTTCGGCGCCGCGCTGGTGGCGCACGCCGATCATGAGGCCCGGCCGCTGGTGGGCGACATCTCCGTGGTGGGACCGCCCGCGCTCCACCTGCTGGTGCGCGAGCTGGGGCCCATGCTCGTGGGCTGCCTGGCCGCGCTCCAGCTCGGGTCGATGATCGCCGCCGAGCTGGCCACGCTGAAGCAGGGCGAGCAGCTCGAGGCGCTGGAGATGTCGTCGGGCGACGTGTACGCGGAGCTGGTGGCGCCCCGCGTCCTGGCCGGCGCGCTGGTGCTGCCGGTGCTGCTCACCGTGGGTCTGGCGTCGGCGGTGCTCTGCGCCAAGCTCACCGCCACCTACGCCTACGGCTCCGACGGCGCGGCCTGGGCCAGCGTGCTCTTCACCGCGCCCGGCGACTTCGCGTTCGGCTACGCCAAGGCGCTGGCGTTCGGCCTCGCCATCCCCCTGGCCGGGGCCGCCACGGGCCTGGCCGCGCCCGCCGGCGCGAGCGGCGTGGGCCAGGCCACCACCCGCGGCGCGGTGGTGGCGTTCATGTCCGTGGTGGCCATCGACTTCGCCGCCGCCGCCGTGGCCGCCATGCTGGGGGCGTTCTAGATGCTGCGGTTCCGCGGGGTCACCAAGCGCTACGGCGCGCAGACCGTGCTCGATGATCTCGAGCTGGAGCTTCCGCTGTCGGGCGTCACGTTCATCATGGGCCCGAGCGGCGCGGGCAAGAGCGTGCTGGGCCGGCTCGCGGTGGGCCTGGAGTTCGCCGACCACGGCCGCGTGGAGGTCGACGGCGTGCCGCTCGACGGCCTCCCCGAGCGCGCGCTCCGACCTCGGCGGGCGCGGCTGGGGTACCTCACCCAGTCGCCCGCCCTGCTCGACTGGCTGAGCCTGCGCGAGAACGTGGCGCTGGGCCCGCAGCGGGTCCACCGCTGGCCGCGCGACCGGGCGTTGGCCGCGGCCGACGCGGCGCTCTCGGACGTGGGCCTCTCCGAGCTGGCCCACGCGCGTCCACCCGCGGTGGGCCCGGGCACCCAGAAGCGGGCGGCGGTGGCCCGCGCGCTGGCCTGCCGGCCCCGCGCGCTGGTGTACGACGAGCCCACCACCGGCCTCGACCCGCGCTCGGCGCGCCAGCTCGACGACCTCATCGCCTTCGCGGCGCGGCGCGGCACCGCGGCCGTCGTGGTCTCGCACGATCTCGTCTCGGCCGAGCGCACCGCCGAGCGGGTGCTGGTGCTGCACCAAGGCCGCATCGGCTATGACGGATCGGCGCAGGCGCTGGCCACGTCGAATGCGCCCGCCGTTCGCGTGCTCCGAGAGGGAACCTCCCATGACTGAAGGTCCATCGAGCGATCGCCGCACCGAGCTGCGCGTGGCCTTCCTGGCCGGCGTGGCGGTGGCCGCTGGCGTCGGCCTGCTCGCGCTGCTCGGCGTGTTCCGCGACGCGGGCCAGGGCCACCTCCACGTCACCTTCGCCACCTCGGGCGGGGTGCCGGCGGGCGCGCCGGTGAAGGTGGCCGGGGTGGCGGTGGGTCGGGTGCAGGCGGTGGCGCTCGATCCCGAGCGACGCGACGCCCAGGGCCGGCCGCTGCCGGTGACCCTGGACCTCACGCTCGAGGACGCTGTCTTTCGCAAGCTGCACGGCGACGCGCGGGTGGGCGTGGCCACCCAGGGCCCGCTGGGCGAGCCATTCATCGACATCGAGCCCGGCGTGGGCCAGGCCCCGGTGCTCCAAGACAACCAGACGGTCCGCGGCCAAGATCCCGCGGGGCTCACCGAGCTCATGGCGCGAATGAACGGCCTGGTCGATTCGCTCTCCGAGGTGCTGGGCTCGGGCGCCGAGCTGCGTGGGTTCCTCCGCGACGCCACCTCGCTCACCCACACCGCCAACGAGGTGCTGGTGCAGAACCGGGGCACCCTCACCGACACCCTGGTCGATCTTCGCCAGTCGTCGCGCGACCTGCGCGCGCTGCTCGAGGATCGCGAGCTCCACCACATGGTGGACGACGCGGCCGTGGTGGCGGCCAACCTGCGCGAGAACGTGCCACCCCTCACCGCGCAGCTCCGGGGCGTGGCCCAGAGCGCGGACAACCTGGCCGGGCACTTCACCCCCGACGACGGCGCGCACCTGAAGGACGCCGTGGCCCGCGCCGAGGCCGCGTCGGCCGCGCTCGATCGGATCGCCACCCGCGCCGACAAGCTGCTCGCCGAGGTCGATCAAGGAAAGGGGACGGTGGGCGGCCTGCTGAAGGATCCGCAGGTCTACAAGGACCTGCGCGACCTGGTGAGCGACCTCAAGAAGCACCCGTGGAAGGTGCTGTGGAAATGAGAAGGGCCCCAAGGGCGAAGACCCTTGGAGCCCAAAACATCAGCGCAGGTGCGGCCTAGAGCATCTTCTTGAGCTCAGGCGCCGCCTTGAACTTGACCGACTTCGACTTGGCGATCTTGATGGTGGCGCCGGTCTGCGGGTTGCGGCCCGTGCGGGCCGCGCGCTCGCGCACGGTGAAGGTGCCGAAGCCAGGGAAGCCAAACCGCTTCTCCTTCTTGATCACCTTGGACATCTCCTTGAATGCACCTTCCAGGAGATCACCCACGGCCTTCTTGGAAAACTCCTTGCCGTGATCCTTGTGCACCTTCTCGATCAGCTCCGCCTTGGTCATGCGTCCTCCGAACGCTCGCGCGCTCTCGTGTGTGAACTTTCCCCGGCCTGGCCCCGGGCCCTCCCCAACGGCCAGCCGAAGTGCCCGGCAAGCTACGCTTTCAAAATCGGACTCGTCAAGGGCCGGCGGCGCGGATCGCCAGGATTGGCGCGGCCGCGCGCGATGTCCCTGAAATTTGGCCCGCTCTATGCGTGAACCCGCGGGGGGACGCGCAGGATCTCGCGCGCCTCTGCCGGGCTCGCGATCTCCCGGCCCTGGGCCCTGGCGCGCGAGACCGCTTCGGCCACCAGCTCGAAGCTGCCCCGGGCGAGCACGCCCTTGCGCAGGAAGATGTTGTCCTCGAGGCCCACCCGTGCGTTGCCGCCCAGCGCGGCGGCGCGCCCGGCGAAGTCGAGCTGGTGTCGACCCACCGCGGCCACCGTCCAGGTGCAGCCCTGGGGAATGCTCTGGCGCATGAGCTCCAGAACCTCGGGACGGGCGCCCACCGCGCCTGGGACGCCCAGGACGAAGTCGAAGTGACACGGGAACTGGATGAAGCCCTCGCGCTGCAGCGCGAACGCCTCGTCGATCATCCCCACGTCGAAGCACTCGATCTCGGGCGGGATCCCCAGCGCCCGGATCCGCTCGGCGATCTGCCGGATCAGCGGCCGGGGGTTCTGGAACACGTCGTCACCAAAGTTCACGGTCCCGGTCGAGAGCGTGGCCATGTCGGGGCGGGTCTCGCCAGAGAGCGCGAGCGGACCACAGCGCTCCTCGGCGGTCATGCCCACCGCGCCGCCCGTGCTCACCTGCACCACGATGTCGGTGCGCTGGCGGATCTCGCGGATGGCGGCGTCGAAGAGCGCCGTGTCCTGGCTCGGCGAGCCGTCGGGCCGGCGCACGTGCACGTGCACCATGGCCGCGCCCGCCTCGCGGCACCGCGCGGCCTCGACGCCGATCTCCTCGGCGGACAGCGGGACGTACGGCGTCTGCGCGCGCGTGACCTCGGCGCCGACGATGGCCGCGGTGATCACCATTGGAGGATGTGCCATGTGAGCTCCTGGGTCCGTGTCATCCCACTTCGATCGCGACTTGCGCCGCCAGCGCCCGCTCCACGCAGTCGCCCGGGCCGCCGTCTTCCCAGGCCAGCATCGCCAGCTCGGCCGGCATGTCGAGCGCGACGATGGGGTGGTGCCAGGTGCCCACGCCGTAGTTCACGCCCTGCCCCGGACCGGCCACGAACGCGGTCAGGCCGGAGAGCTCGGGCCCGCCATCGGCCGCGGTGGGCGCCACGATCACCAGGAGCCGCGAGCACACCATGGGCAGGAACGCCTGCGTCGAATAGGGGTGCTGCTCGAGCAGCTTCACCGCGAACGGCAGCGCCTGCGGCAGCGCGCGGAACACCGCCAGGTTGGGCCGGGCGCCGGGCCGCGCGCTCGCGAGCGCGGCGCTCCAGTCGAAGCGCACCGCGGTGCCCTGGTTGGCCGCGGCGCCCTGCGAGAGCCCCGCCGAGACCACCTGTCCAAAGGGCGCGAAGGCCTGCGCCGTGAGCGGCTGGGCGACGAGGCCGCTCATGAGCCGCGGTAGGTGGAGAAGCCGAACGGGTTGAGCAAGAGCGGCACGTGAAAGTGCTCGGCCGGGTTGACCACCGCGAAGTCGATGGCCACGTGCGGATAGAACGCGGCGATCCCGAGCGCCTCGAAGTACGGCATCACCTCGAACGCGATGCGGTACGTGCCCGGGCCCGGGATCGTCTCCAGCAGCGGCTTGACCCGGCCGTCGGCGTCGGTGGTGCCGCGCGCGAGCTCGCGAGCGCCCTGGTCGTGAACCACCGAGAGGATCACGGCCACGCCCGCGGCCGGCCGGCCCCGCGAGGTATCCAAGATGTGCGTGCTGATCCCCATGGGTCACCTCTCCATCTCGGCGCGGAGCCACTTCTCGAGGCGCAGCGCGGTGATCTTGTGCTGCTCCACCGCGGCGGCGTCGAGCTCCTGGGCGCGGCTGCGCTTTCTGCGATCCTCGAGCAGGGCCAGCATCTCGTCCGCGCTCTTGCCGGTGGCGCAGACGATGAACGTGAAGCCGTGCTTCTTGAAATAGGCTTCGTTGAGCGCGGCCAGCCGGGCCTGCGTGTCCGCCGACGCGCCGTCCACGCCGCGCTGCTCACCCTGGCTCCAGGTCGCGCTCCGCGCCGACTGCGGCGCGGCTTTGGATCTCTGGCCAATGCGCGGGTGCGCGGCGAAGGCCTCCTCCCAATCGGACGGCGCGGCCGACCACCACACCTCCGAGGCCTCGGCGAAGAGCTCGCGCACGCTCCCGAACGGCCGGAGATCGACCATCCACTGCGCCCAGGTGCGCGACCCGCAGCACGACTGGAACAGCGCCAGCGCCTTGCCGGCGCCGAGCGCGTTGAGCTTGGCGATGGCGCGCTGCTCGGGCCCGGTGTCGAGCGCGTGGCCGTGCAGGCGCAGGCGGTTGACGCCGCCGTGCGGGAAGATGTGCACCCGCACGTGGGTCACCGGCGTGGGCCGATCCGGCGTGAGCAGGTGGCTGTGGTGTTGCACCAGCTGGGTGCGCTCCACCAGCGTGCGCCAGCCCTTGGTCCCCGCGAGCGCCGCGGCCGACGGCGAGGCCGCGTCCAGCCCGTCGATGCGCACCGCCTGGGGCGCGTTGCCCTTGAAGAAGTGGGTGTCCAGGTCGATGCGCTCCAGCACACCCCGCCGCGCGAGCCGCACCACCGCCCAATCGCTGCCCGGCGTGCGTCTCCTCTTCGTCTCCCAGCCGTCGCCCATGTTCACCCCGCGGCCGGGCAGGAGCATGTTCTGCGGCGGGCCGAAGAAGGCGTCGCTCTGCGCGGCGATGGCGCCGCCGTTCTCCACCGCGCCGAGGTCGACGCTGCCCGCGCTCCAGAACACGCGCGCGTCGGGCGCCACCTCGCCGAAGACGCGGAGCCGCGCCACGCCGCCGTCAGGGTGAATGTGCAGCCGCACGTGGGTGACGCGCCGGCTCGGCGACGCGAGCGCGATCACGTTCTGGAAGTCGGGCTTCACCGCGCGCTGGGCCACGAGCGGGGACCACGCGTCCGAGGCGCCGAGCTCGGCGGCGGTGGCGGTGTGCGGCGCCTCGAGGCCCTCCAGGGTGATGGCCTGGGGCGCGTTGCCCTTGAAGTGGGTGGTGTCCACCAGCACCCCGCGCACCACGCCCGGCGCGCCCAGCCGGACGATGGCCCAGTCGTGCCCCGGCTCGCGCTTGCGCTGGCTCTCCCAGCCGTCCATCCACTTGCCCTTGTCGGTGTACGCGCCCTCCTTCCACACCGGCGCCTCGGGGCGGAGCAGGTTCTCTTTGCCCGCGAAGTAATCGTCGGTGGCGAAGAGCACGAAGCCGCCGAGCACGTCGGCGGCGAGATCGACCAGGCCGCCAAAGGCCTCGGGGACGGGTTGGCTTTGCACGGGGCTATCTCCTGACCGGCACGAACTGGCCCACGCACGCGGGCGGCGCGCCGGACGCGGCATCGTACGCAAGGCGACCGCCGACGAACGTCTTTTTCACCTGCCCGCGGAGCACCTGCCCCGCGTAGGGGGTGACGGTGTGGCGGTGGCGGATGGCGCGGGCGTCCACCGTGAACGCCGCGGCGTCGTCCCAGATCACCACGTCGGCGTCGAACCCGGGCGCGAGCTGGCCCTTGCGCGCGCCGAGCCCCGCCAGCGCCGCCGGGCCCTGGGCGTTCCAGCGGAACACCTGCTCCAGCGAGTGGCCTCGCTCGGTGGCGCGGGTGAACAGCACGGAGAGGCCGAGCTGGAGCGAGCTGATCCCGCCCCACGCGGTGAGGAAATCGCCCTGCTCGGGCTTCTTGAGCGCGGGCGTGCACGGCGAGTGATCCGAGACCACCATGGAGATCGTCCCGCGCTCCAGCCCCTGCCACAGCGCCTCGCGGTTGGCCGCCTCGCGAATGGGCGGCGCGCACTTGAAGTGGGTGGCGCGCGCCTGCACCTCTTCGGCGCAGAAGCTCAGGTAGTGCAGGCAGGTCTCGGCGGTGATGGCCACGCCCTCGTCCTGGGCCCGGCGGATCACGGGCAGCGCGCTCGCGCTCGAGAGGTGCACGATGTGCGCGCGCGCCCGGTGCTTGCGCGCCAGCGCGACCACCATGGCGATGGCCTCGTCCTCGGCCTCGGGCGGCCGCGAGCGCAGGTAGGTCTGGTAGCTGCACGCGTCTTGCCCAGCGACCGCGTGCTCCGCGCGCTCGAGCGGCCCGGGCGCCTCGGCGTGCACCAGCAAGGTGAGCCCCAGGTCGCGGAGCCGGGGCAGCGCCAGCTCGAGATCGGCCGCGGTCACGTGCGGGAACTCGTCGACGCCCGAGGGGCAGGTGAAGCACTTGGCCCCGGGCACGCCAAAGTCGGCCAGGCCCGCGAGGTCGGCCACGTTGCCGGGGATCACCCCGCCCCAGAAGGCCACGTCGCAGCAGAGCTTGCCTTGCAGCGCCCCCAACTTGGCCTCGGCCGCCGCGCGGTTCACGGTGGCCGGGATGCAGTTGAGCGGCATGTCGACCACGGTGGTGATGCCGCCCGCCGCCGCCGCCGCCGTGGCCGACGCGAAGCCCTCCCACTCGGTGCGCCCGGGCTCGTTGATGTGCACGTGCGAGTCGACCACGCCCGGGGTCACCAGCTCCGAGCCGGCGTCGACGACCGCGGCGCCCAGCGGCACGTCTTCGAAGCCCTCGACGGCCTGGATGCGCCCGCTGCTCACGTGAACGCTCGCCGGACGGAGTCCCGCCGCGGTGAGCACGCGGCGCCCGCGGATCACGGTGTCGATCGCGTTGCCCTCCCCGCTCACTTGGCCCCCGCGGCGACCTGCGCCGGCGCGCCGAAGCCGCGAACCAGCTTCACGATCTCGTTCAGGGTGTCGGGATCCTTGGCCAGGAGCGGCTGCGGCGGCATCAGCGCCGAGAGCCCCATGGCCGCGCCGCCCTTGCTGATCACCTCGCGGAGGTGATCGTCGGTGACCTTGGCCTGCCACGCGCGGTCGGTGAAGTTGCGCGGCGGCGGGTGCAGCGCGCTGGCCGCCACGCCGTCGCCCTGTCCCCCAAAGCCGTGGCAGCTCGCGCAGATGGCCTTGAAGTACTTGCTGGCCTTCTCCTGCGGATTGGCGCCCGGGAGCCCCTGGGGCTGGGCCTCGGCCGAGTCATCGAGGGCGGCCGTGGAGGCCTGGGCCACCTGGGGCGCGGGCATGGCCGCGTCCTCCGGGATGTGGGCGCCCTGGGCGTACCAGGCGCCCAGGATCTCGCGCTCGTGCGGGGTGATGCCGGTGATGTTGGCCAGCGGCATGGTCTTGGTGCTCACCGCGCGGACGAAGATGCGGCCGGCGTGCGCGCGGATGCGGTCGGGCGAGTCGAGCATCACCCCCTCGGGCGGCGCGGCGAACAGCCCGCCCGCGGGGTGCTCGGCGTGGCAGGCGGTGCAGCGGGTGGCGATGATCGCCGAGACCTGATCGAAGTTGACCGCCGGCTTGCCGCGGTACGCCTCGATGGCGGGATCCGCGCGCGGGTGGCTGAGCCAGAGCGCGCCGCCCAACGCGCAGAGGCTCACGGCCGCGATGGGCACCGGGGTCTCCTTGCGGCGGACCATGGCGTACTTGAGGCCGGCGCCGAAGATCACCATCACCACCAGCGTGAGCCACGGAGCGCGGCTGCCGTACACGCTCGGGAAGTGATTCGAGAGCATGCAGAACAGCACCGGCAGCGTGAGGTAGTGGTTGTGGATGCTGCGGCCCTTGGCCCGCAGGCCGTAGCTCGTGTCCACCGGCGTGCCCGCGGCCGTGGCGGCGAGCATGTGCCGCTGGGCCGGGATGATGCGGAAGAACACGTTGGCGGCCATGATCGTGCCCAGCATGGCGCCGGTCTGGAGGAACGCCCCGCGCGCGCTGAACACGTGGGTGAGGAAGTACGCCAGGCCCGCGAGCACGCCCAGGCCGATCACCGCGAACAGCTCGTTCGACTCGCCGATCAGCCACCACATGCCCTCGTAGACGAGGTAGCCCACCGGCAAGAGGTACAGGCTCAGCCCCAGCGCCTCGGAGACCTTGAGCGGGTATACGGCAGGGTCGATGAGCAGGGCCGAGTTGCCGGTGTGGTAGACCACGATGAGCAGCAAGAAGCCGCTCATCCAGGTGGTGTAGCTCTCCCACTTGAACCAGTGCAGCGTGGCCGGCAGCTCGTTTTTGGCCAGCGACTTGCGCTTGACCACCTCGTAGAAGCCGCCGCTGTGGCACATCCACAGCTCGCCGGTGACCGCGCCCTCCCGCGGCCGCGTGGGCGGGACCAGGTGCGAGTCGAGCCACATGAACAGGAAGGAGTCGCCGATCCACGCGATGGCCGCGATCACGTGGACCCAGCGCACCAGCAGATTGAGCCACTCGGTGATGAACGGCGCCATGCCCTGCTTTTACCGCATTCTTTTTTGCGGACCAGCCCGACGTCCCCGAGGTCAGGCCTTCTTGCTCAGCGCGCGTCCCAGCACCAGCAGGACGA
>Ga0164242_10005712_pt1 | contig 13809 bp, 15 predicted proteins | sample OricomgcompostMG_FD_108783 | JGI IMG/M metagenome (GOLD analysis project Ga0164242, IMG submission 108783) | Miracle-Growth compost microbial communities from Emeryville, California, USA - Original compost - Miracle growth compost (MG) ...
AAGGTAAAAACTCAGGTTATGCAGGGAAGCCAGTTGCATACCCAGTATCTCCCGCGCGCTGAAAAGATGCCTGAGATACGCCTTGGTATATTCCCTGCTGGCAGTGCAGGGTGTATCCTCGTCGACGGGCGAAAAATCTTCCGCCCATTTTTTATTTTTGATATTGATAACGCCCTTTGCGGTGAACAACATACCGTTTCTTCCGTTGCGGGTAGGCATCACACAATCGAACATATCCACGCCCAATCCGATGCACTCCAGGATATTCCAGGGGGTACCCACACCCATCAGGTAGCGGGGCTTGTCGAAAGGCAGGATATTACACACTTCCCCACACATCTCGTACATCATCTCTTCCGGCTCTCCCACGCTCAGCCCTCCGATGGCATTGCCGGCACAGTCGCGGGATGCGATCGCCTCCGCGGCAGCGAGCCGAAGGTCCCGGTAGGTGCCTCCCTGTACGATCGGGAACAGCGTTTGCTCATACCCGTATAAAGGCTTCGTCTCCGCCAGCCGCGCGATACAGCGGTCCAACCAGCGATGGGTAAGTTCCATGGACCGACGGGTATACTGATACTCACTCGGGTATGGCGGACATTCATCAAACGCCATCATGATATCTGCGCCGATCTTTCGCTGGATATCGATGACCCCTTCGGGTGTAAAAAGATGCCTGGAACCATCGATATGCGACTGGAAAAGGGCGCCCTCTTCCCGGATCTTCCTGTTTGCGGCCAGCGAAAACACCTGGTAGCCCCCCGAATCGGTCAGGATCGGTTTGTCCCATCCATTGAAGTGATGTAATCCTCCGGCCTTTTGCAGGATATCAGTGCCTGGCCTGAGATACAAGTGATAGGTATTCCCCAGAATGATCTCGGCTTTCACCTCCTTCGACAACTGCTGCTGCGTAACCGCCTTCACCGTCCCGGCGGTCCCCACGGGCATGAAAATGGGGGTCTCTATCGTACCGTGCGCGGTCTCGATAAGGCCCGCTCTGGCGTGTGATTCCCTGTCGCTACCTGTAAGTTCGAATCGCATGTATCGTGCTTGGACCTGCAAAACTGCAAAAGTAGCCTAATCGTTCCACAATCCCGGGCTCCAGAGCATCTTTATCGCGCTCGCATGCGGAATTCTATTATTTTTGTCAGCGCTTTATGGACCCATCAATCCCAAGGATTATCTGGTATGTTTTCGTGGCCGCCGCCGGCGTGCAGGTATGCTATTACCTGTTTTTCTTCTCCCGGCTGGCTTTCTACCGGATGCGCGTCCCGGAAGACGACGCATCCGGGGACCCCGAGGTTTCCGTCATCATCTGCGCCAAGGACGAAAACAGAAGCCTCGAACGAAACCTTCCCGTCATCCTGCAACAGCATTATCAGGACGCCGGTCACCATGCGCATTACGAGGTCCTGGTAGTCAACGACAATTCCGAAGACGAAACCATCTATACCCTGCAGCACCTGAGCCCGGGCTACCCGCATTTCCGGTTCATCGACCTGACCCAGTCCGCCAAAGGCATTCCCGGCAAAAAATATCCGCTCACGATCGGCATACGCAGCGCATCCTTTGAATACCTGGTGCTCACGGATGCCGATTGCCGGCCGGCAGGTACCCGCTGGTTAAGCCATATGGCGGCAGGCTTCCGGGACGGCAAGGAAATCGTCCTGGGCTATGGTGCCTATGAGCCCAGGCCCGGACTCCTCAACAAGGTCATTCGCTTCGAGACGTTTTTTTCGGCCCTTCAATACCTGTCCTTCGCGCTGGCCGGATTGCCTTATATGGGGGTGGGACGCAACCTGGCCTACCGAAAGGAGCTTTTTTTCCGTCACAAGGGCTTTCTATCCCACCACAACCTGCCCTCCGGAGACGACGACCTTTTTGTCAACGCGGCCGCGACGCGGCACAATACCCGCGTCGTCGTACACCCCGAAGCGCTTACTTATTCCATTCCCAAAACGGGTTGGGGGGAATGGTACCGCCAGAAAACCCGGCATATGTCCACCGGGAAACACTATAAGTTCAGGCACACCCTGTTGCTGGGACTCTTTTCCCTCTCCCAGGGCTGCTATTACCCGTTTTTCATTGCAGCGCTCTTTTTCGCGCCTGCCCTGAGGATCCCCACGCTCATCCTTTTCGCATGCCGGCTTTTGCTGCAACTGATCTGTTGGCCCCTCAGCCTGAAAAAACTGAACGAAAAAGGTCTCTTTTGGTACTGTCTGGTCTTCGATCTATTTTTATGGCTCTATTATCTGTTATTCGCCTCTGCGGTCATCCGTAAACCCAAACTCCGGTGGAACTGATCACCTCATACTTTCCCGGGCTCTCCACCACGCAGCGGGAGCAGTTGTCAGCCCTCGAAGGACTGTACCGGGATTGGAACGGAAAGATCAACGTGATCTCCAGAAAGGATATGGATGGATTATACGAAAAACACGTGCTGCACTCGCTGAGCATCGCCAAAACGAAGAAATTTCAGGCGGGAGCATCGGTGATCGATCTCGGCACCGGAGGCGGGTTCCCGGGCATTCCGCTGGCGATCCTGTTTCCCGATTGCCGCTTTCACCTCGTGGACGCCACGGGCAAAAAGATCAAAGTTGTGGCTGCAGTGGCCGAAAGCCTTTCCCTCACCAATGTAACAGCCTCGCATCAGCGGGTTGAAACCCTTTCCCGGGCTGCCTACGATTATGCGGTTTCACGTGCCGTCGCACCCTTAAAAACGCTGATCGCCTGGACCCGTCCCCTGGTGAAAGCCAAAAGGAATGGCTCGCTCATTTGCCTAAAAGGAGGGGATCTGGCTGAGGAAATCGCCCAAAGTGGTTCCCGGCCGCGTCTTACGGCGATATCCACTTTTTTCTCCGAACCCTGGTTCCAGGGAAAATACGTCGTGGAAGTACCCCTGCCCTGAGGCGAAAAGGCTCATCAGATACCCAGCTTTTTCAATACCAGGTGCGCAGTCTTATAAGCCGCCTCATGGGTATATCCGCCTATATGAGGGGTCAGGAATACATTGTCTGAATGAAGCAAAAAATCGAACTGGGCACGCTCGGTCTCGTCCATCGTATCCAGCTTTTCGTTTTCCAGCACATCCAGACAGGCACCAGCGACATGGCCGGATTTAAGCCCCCCGATCAGGGCTGTGGTGTCAATGATTTTTCCACGGGAGGAGTTAACCACATAAATCGGGCCTGCAAAGGCTTGCAGGAATTCGGCATTCACCATATGCATGGTCTCATCGGTGAGGGGCAGGTGAACCGTCACCACATCGGCATGGCGGAAAATATCCTCCAGGGTTGCTTCCTTCACAAACTCATCACCAAAGCCGGTTCTGTATTTGTCGTATGCGATGATGTTGCACTCAAATCCGCGCAGTTTATGCGCTACTGCGGTACCCGTGTTGCCATATCCGATGATACCCACTGTCCTGTCTTTGAGCTCAATACCCCGGTTCTTCTCTCGCTCCCAGATGTTTTCCCGTAGCTGGAGGTTGCTCCGGAGCAGATTACCGAACAGTCCCAGCAGCATACCGATCACCTTTTCTCCTACCGCATCGCAGTTCCCCTCCGGGCTGCTCACGCAACGGATCCCTTTATGGGTGGCATAGGCTACGTCGATCATCTCCATCCCGGAACCCAGGCGCCCGATCCATTGCAGGCGAGGGGCATTATCCAGGATATTTTTATCCACTTTGATCCTGGTTGTTACGATCAAACCCAGGCAACCGTGGATATTCTGATACACTTCGTCATACGAAATAGCCGGATGGTACATGACCTGGTACCCTTTTTCCGTCAGATAGTCAACGAGATAAGGATGTACCTTGGCGGTGATCAATACTTTCCTGAGATTCTCTGTCATAACATAAGTTTTGATAAGGCGACGAAATCAGCCACGCTGAGTTCCTCCGCGCGCTTCCCGAATACCGGTAGTTTCATCATTTCAGGGGGAAAATAAGTTTTCAGCGGATTGCGCAGCATTTTGCGTCGTTGATTAAAGGATACTTTTATTAAGGTAAAAAACTTTTTTTCATTCGTGATCCCATAAATATTCCCCTGGTAATTTAGCCGGATGACCGCCGACGTTACTTTCGGGGGAGGATTAAAATGCTCCGGGGCAACTTCAAAGAGATATTCCACCTGATAGAATGCCTGGGTCAGCACACTCGGTATTCCGTAAGCCTTGGTTCCCGGCTCCGCACTAATACGGTGGGCTACTTCCTTCTGGAACATCCCCACAACCGTAGGTACGTCCCTTTTCCACGCGAGGATGCGGAACAGGATCTGTGAAGAGATGTTATAGGGGAAATTGCCAATGATGCTGAATGCACCGGTAAATGGCGGATCTTCTTTTAAAATATCCCCCCGGATCACTTTCCCTTCCAGACCGGGGTACTGTACTTTCAGGTACTGCACCTTTTCCTCGTCTATTTCAATGGCCTTGAAGCTGATCCCGGGCAACTTCTCCAGGAACCGCGTCAACGCCCCGCCTCCCGGACCAATCTCCAGCAGCTGCATGCCAGGTACCACCGGCATGGCCTCTACGATCTTTCGGGCAATTTCCTCGTCTTTGAGGAAATGCTGTCCAAGCGATTTCTTGAGTGTATACATGCCATTTCTGCGGCTGCAAAGTTATCATTCCGGCGCGACTTGTGGCAATAATTTGAATTTTTATTCCCGTTGGCCCCCCAAGACGCCGATAAATCGTAAATTTGATGCTTTGCACGCGGCTCCCCGAAAAAGGGAGGGCAACGACGCCTAAAACCGCTAAAAATATTTAAACGATTCATAGCCAATATGAACACGGCAACTACGCATCAACCCCTTATCGGAATCACCATAGGCGATATAAATGGCATCGGCCCGGAAGTCATCATCCGCACCTTCAGCGACAATCGCATGCTGGAGATCTGCACCCCGGTCATTTTTGCGTCAGGCAAGACCATCAATTTCTACCGGAAGATCATGGGCGAAGGCCATTTTAATTACCAAAGCATGCGCAATTTTCAAAAGGTGAATCCTAAACAGGTGAACCTGTTTAATTGCTGGGAAGAGGAGGTGGTGATTACGCCGGGCGCGCTGAATGATACAGGGGGCAAGTACGCCGCCCGCTCCCTGGCCGTGGCGGTACAATGTCTAAAAGACGGGGAGATAGAGGGACTCGTCACCGCCCCCATTCACAAGAACAATATACAGCACAACGATTTTCATTATACCGGCCACACCCCTTATTTAAAAGATGTCTTCGGAGCCAAGGAAGTGGTCATGCTCATGACTGCCGAGAACATGCGGGTCGCATTGCTTTCCGAACATGTACCCGTTTCCGCTGCGGCGGAACACGTCACCATCGAAAACATTCTCGGTAAGCTTCAGGTCCTGAACGAAAGCCTGGTCAAAGATTTCGGGATCGACAAGCCCAAGATCGCCGTGCTTGGCCTCAATCCTCACAGCGGCGATGGCGGCCTGATCGGAATGGAGGAAATCGAGGTCATCACACCCGCCATCAGCCAGGCCACGAATGCGGGCATCCTGTGTTTCGGACCCTACAGCGCAGACGGATTTTTTGCCCGGAGCCATTACGTACATTTCGATGCCATTCTGGCGATGTATCACGATCAGGGCCTGATCCCCTTCAAGTCTTTGGCAAATGGTCCCGGAGTCAACTATTCGGCCGGATTACCCATTGTGCGTACCTCTCCCGATCACGGGACGGCTTTTGACATTGCGGGACAAAAAGCGGCAGACGAATCTTCCTTTAGGCAAGCGGTATTCAGCTGCATAGACATTATCCGTCAGCGAAACCAATATGCTGAAAATACCAGAAATCCGCTCCGGAAATCAGAGCTGGCGGCAGAATAACCCCCGTAGGCCGAGGGTTTCTGCGCCGTAAGTAAGCATCAGCCGTCTACCTCGAAAGTGATTTTCACATTCAGACGGTATTCTGAGATCTTGGCGTTATCTCCAACCACCACGCTCATGTTATCCACGTTCACCGAACGAATTTTTCGAAGGGTCTTGGAAGCGTGTGTTACCGCGGTCTGGGCAGCATCCTCCCAGCTTTTTGTCGAATTGCTCAAAAGCTCGATCACTTTTAATACAGCCATAATGAAAAGTTTATTGGTTCAATAATGCCTGAATTTACGAATTATTCTGCCCCCCGCCAATTTCACATTTTACCGGACGCCGGACGTAAAAGCTCACGAGGTTTGGTTATCTCCTATCCTTCCCCAGTGCACTATTCCAGCCCGGAAAAATGATCTTCAGGGGATCCGCCAATACCGGGTCATTCAAGTAACGCCGGCGAAGACAAACTCGGGCGGACACGCGCTGGCTTCCAATCGCCACTGCTTATCTCTTCACCTCTTGTTCATTCTATGTCTCCAGCGGATCAGCAGAAACCATGCAGCCAGATCGACGACTACCTTAAACCAGAGGTCCTGTGGAGCCGCTCCGACAAAACCCACAAAACTTACCAGCATGGAACCTGTAATCACCCCGGAAATCAGTGCATAAGCGCGTCCCGCATCCCAGGAGGGAGCAGTAGACCATCGCGGGACCAGCAGGAAGGCCGCCGCGCACAATAGCAAACCACCGAGGATCGCCAGTAAAGGCGGAAAATAGGGCCACAGACCAAACCCCAACAATACCAGGGGATACAACAGGATGGCCCAGAGCGCACCCAGCAACAGGAGCAGCCAGCGGGCAGGAATTTTGACCTCGCGTTGCGCCACCGGCTGCGCTCCCCCTGATTTAGGCCTGCAAAACACCAGGGCGCCTGTTACCAACAGGATAATGATCCCGGCAGCCACCAGCACCAAACGTAACGGTGGATGAAATGCCGATACGTGAAACACTTTGGGTCGCGCGATCTGGGTCCACGTAAACCAGGCCAGAAAACTCCCACCGATAAAGAGCAATCCGAAAAAGGCGGCGCCCGTTTTACTGATCCATGCATCCTGCCTTTTTTGGGGAAACAACAGCTCCGTCAGGTGCACCGGAACAAAGACCACAAACACGGTTTCCGCGATAAGCGCCCAGAGCAGGTACACATAATTAATGTCCCATCCACGCGCATAGGTGACCCCTTTTAACCGAAGCACCATCGGCGCAACGGAAGTTTGCTGAATCAAAAACTCTTCGGCCACCGATAATGCCAGTCCAAGCAACAGCAGGGCGGTCCAGTGAAGGTTTCCTTTCCGGACCGCATAACGGATGAGCAACGCGCCTCCTCCCCAGACGCATACTTCAATGGGAAATACAAAAAGAGAGCTGAAGCGAGTGTACCCCGGAAGCACTTCCATGATGAGGGGCGCGGCAATCAAAAGCGTCAGGACTGCCGCCCCGTTTTTAGGTTTTGCGTGTATCATTGGATGTAAGTATTTTTCAAATCGAAAGACACATTTCCGAACCCCGGAGGCTTTCGCGGGCAGCAGGCAGTATCCGACCGCTGTGCGGTCAAAAACCAATCATCAGTCCGGGAGCAAAACTCAGGTAAACATCATCGATCATGCCTGGCACGCCAGCCGATAAGCCGGAAGAGGGTTTCGTCTCGGGTCTCATTCTTTGCGACCAGGTGAACCAAGCAAGAAAAACGCCCATCAATAGCAACACCCCGAACACCGTACCGTAAAGTCCGCCGGACCGCTCTATTTTTCCAAGCGGGAAACGCCCTTTTCGGTAAGCCAGTATGATCACCCCTGATACGACTTCCCAAAGCAGAGCACGAAACACCCATACAGCAGTCATGTTGCCCTGTATACTGACTGCGCCGCTAAAAGGAACCGCCATCAACACGCCGAAGACATCCAGCATCAGCAAGCTGCCCTTGATTGGCAATGCCAGCAGCATCAGCAAAATACCGATCCAGCGCCAGGCACTTTTAACCGGTGCATAACCGGTCAAAAGTGCACCGCTTCCCAGCAGCGAAACCTGAACGGCGAATGCCCAGGAGGAACCCAAAGGGGAATAAACGGGCAATACCAACGTGAGGAATGGCGCTGCCAAAAGTGTCAGCGGCATCCAGGGCCTGCCTTTCTCTTTTATCATGAGGAGCACTTTGTTCCAATGAATGTTACCGGGACATTGCTTGAGGGGAGGGTTACAATTGCAGGTATTGTCTCATCGCATGAACATATGCCTCGAACGCTTTTTTTCCCTTGTCTGTTATCCGGATGGTGGTCAGAGGATAATTATCCTTAAATCCCTTACTGATTTTGATATACCCCGCCTCACTGAGCTTTCCCAATTGAAAACTCAGGTTGCCGGCAGTAGTTCCGGTCTGTTCCTTCAGGTAAGTGAACCGCGCCTCCTCCACACTCATCAGCATGGAGATGATCGCCAGCCTGAGCTGTGAATGCAACAGCGGATCTAATTCCTGCAGCATCACAAGGCTACTTCTCTGTTTAATAAAATGCCAGGCACCACATAACCTAGCAATATCGCCGCTGTGATCAGCAATAATTGTTGCTGTGCCGGTAGGTAAACACCTACAATCGAAGCAACCAAAAAGACGGCCCCGCCCCACAACAGTGGTCTGAACCTTACTACCAGGCCGGTCACTGAAACCAGAAAACCGGTAAAGCCAAGCATGATAGGCACCGGCGATACGCCCTGTCTGGCGCAAAGAAAGGAGAACAGAAAGTAGGTAAAGCAACCACAGGTAAAAAGCCAGCGAAAAAAGCGATCATAAGAAGTCACGACGGGTTCCTTTTTACTCTTCTTGGCATGATAAGCAAAGGTAAACAGCGCGCCTCCGATCATCAGGATGGGCCAGGAAAGCCAGTTGTACTTCGAACGCGTGAAAACCATCAGACCATACTGGGATAAGGCCGCCACGGCAACCAGAATGCCCCACAGGATAAAATTGAAACCGGACTTCCGAAAATTACGGCGGGTGCCGGAAATAAAATGCTGGATCAGCCTGAGGCTTTCCTCCGGATCCACCGGCTTGTCTTGCAGTTCCATATTATCAGTTTTGTTAAATCAGTATTTACTTACAAAAATAAACTAGTTTGCATTACAAACCAAATTTTATTTATACCGGTGACGAAGGATAGATCGCTATCCCAAATCCATTTACGCTTAGGGTATATAATCGTGCAAAAAGGAAACGATCTTTTGAAAAGAATCTGACAAATCCGTCCCGGTCCATCCATGTCCCTGGTCGGGATAAAAGACAAGTTGATGAGCCACCCCGCTGGCTTGAAGGGTATCCTGCAGTTCGAACGCCTCGGCCGGTGGCACCAGGGGATCCTGCCCTCCCTGCAAAAGCAGGGTAGGACACGCCGACGCGGTAACAAAGTGTACCGGAGAAGTGGAAAGATACAGGGAGGGATTCTGGTCCGCCGTACCGCTCATAAGCAGGGGCAAAAACTGGCGTATCTCGGGATCGGGAGAATGAAGGGAAAGATCCTTCATATCGGTGGGTCCGAAAAAAGAAATCACCGCCGACGCTCTGGGAGTGGAATATTTATAGGCTTGTAGTAATGCCATCTGTCCTCCGGCACTCACTCCCAGATACACAAAACGCTGCGAAATATGATAGGCCGACACATGGCGTACCAAAAACTGGATGGCGCTGTCGGCATCTCTTTCCGGCGTTGGAAAAAGGTTCACCCCTATGGACGCCAGCCTGTAATTCACATTGGCGATCGCATAAGCCGGTAAAAGACGCTGGATGGAATCTAGATAGCTGGCAAAATCGCTTTTGTCTCCGCTGATCCAGGCCCCCCCGTGGAACATGACCAGCAGTGGTGTGGATGTCGTGGTTCGACCGGCGGGCAGATAAACGTCCATTTTCTGCAATGGATCGGTGCCATAGCTCACATCCGTATATACCTGCGGGGGAAGAGACCGGGTAACGTCATCCTTTCTCGCACAGCCAGCCAGCAGCAAGCACAGCCCCGCACAGGCGAAAAGAGGAAAAGGAAAACGCAAGATCGGTTTCAAAGGCCTCATCTGAATAATTTCATGGGTAAACAGCTAAGCTACGGAAAAACCATTCAACGGTAGGTCTTCCTTCTGGTTGGAAAGAATCCGGCCGTCTTTGGGAAAAGCCGGTGAGCCCACCCGCAGATAAAAAAACCCGGCTCGGAGATCCGGGCCGGGTATTATTTATTTTTAGCCAGGCTTAGGCTTCTTTATACTGGGGAATCAACTCGTTCGCCAGGGCGACCATCTGTTTTAACCCTTCCTCTGGCAGCTTTCCCTGTTTGAACTCATCTAGAACCTGGGGTAACCGGGCATCCATCTCATTCAGAAACGCGGATTCAAATTCTTTCACCTTGCCGAGCGGCACGTGTCCCAGTAATCCATTGGTCCCCAGGTAGATCATCGCCACCTGTTTTTCCACCGGGAACGGAGAGAATTGGGCTTGCTTGAGAATCTCCACATTGCGGGCCCCTTTATCGAGTACCAGCTTCGTGCTGGCGTCCAGGTCACTGCCGAACTTGGAAAAAGCCTCCATTTCGCGGTACTGCGCCTGGTCAAGTTTCAGGGTACCGGCGACCTTTTTCATGGATTTGATCTGGGCATTACCCCCTACCCGGCTCACGGAAATACCTACGTTAATGGCAGGACGTACGCCGGAGTTAAACAAGTTAGCCTCCAAAAATATCTGTCCGTCCGTAATGGAGATCACATTTGTCGGGATATAGGCGGACACGTCGCCGGCCTGGGTTTCTATCACCGGCAGCGCCGTCAGGGAACCGCCGCCTTTGACGAGGTGCCTGATGGATTCCGGAAGGTCGTTCATCTGGCGGGCGATATCGTTGTTCGCAATGATCTTGGCTGCACGTTCCAGCAACCGGGAGTGCAAGTAAAACACGTCACCTGGATAAGCTTCACGACCGGGAGGACGGCGGAGCAACAAGGACACTTCGCGGTAAGCCACAGCCTGTTTACTCAGATCATCATAAATGATCAGGGCCGGACGGCCGGTATCCCGGAAATATTCTCCGATGGCCGCACCGGCGAACGGGGAATAGAACTGTTGAGGAGCAGGATCGGAAGCGGAGGCGGCAACAATGGTCGTATAAGCCATTGCCCCATAAGATTCCAGGGTCTTCATCACCTGTGCAACCGTAGAGGCTTTCTGCCCACTGGCGACATATATACAATACACCGGCTTGCCGGCATCGTAAAACTCTTTCTGGTTGATAATAGTATCCAGCGCAATTGCGGTCTTACCTGTCTGGCGGTCACCGATGATCAACTCGCGCTGCCCCCGTCCGATGGGGATCATCGCGTCGATCGCCTTGATACCCGTCTGCAGCGGCTCCTTTACCGGCTCCCGGAAAATAACACCCGGCGCTTTACGCTCCAGGGGCATCTCATACAGTTCTCCGGTGATCGGACCCTTGCCGTCAATAGGCTGTCCCAGCATGTTGATCACGCGTCCTACCAGCCCTTCTCCCACCTTAATGGAAGCGATCTGGCCGGTACGGCGAACCGTGTCGCCTTCCTTGATTTCAGAGGACTCCCCCATCAGCACGACGCCGACGTTGTCCTCCTCCAGGTTAAGCGCGATGGCTTTCACCCCGTTCTCAAATTCCACCAGCTCGCCCGAACCAACATTATTCAACCCGTATACACGGGCAATGCCGTCGCCGACCTGCAATACAGTACCTACTTCCTCCAGATCGGCGGAAGCATTGAAGTTGCTTAATTGCTGACGTAATATCGCTGATATTTCATCGGGCTTTATTTCAACCATAGCTATACTTGTTGTAAATTATTACTGATTTATGAATAACTGTTTTATCAATTCGCTTTGCTAGCGCCATCTATACGCTTACCGGATATTCGGAACGTATACGTTTTCAGCAAACTGTTTTTTCACGTCCCTGAGATCCCGAAGAATACTGGCGTCGAAAAGATTATTGTCTGTTTCCAGGACGAAGCCTCCGATGAGATCCTCGTTGACTTTCGTCACCAGTTCAATATGCTGATCGGCGATTTCACTCGTCACCTTGGCAATGATCGCCGCTTTCAGGCTTTCCTCCAGGGGTACCGCCGTGGTGATCTTTACCTGGCGGATATGCTTGATAACACGGTACTGGTTTACACCGGCCTCTGCGATTTCCGGCAGATAACGTTCCCGGCCTTTACGGATCAGCAATTTGCAGAACTTATCCGTCAACAAGCTCATTTTCCCTTCGAATATCGCATGAAATATCTTTTCCTTTTTATCCGCGTTGATCACCGGATTCCGGATAAAAGCGACGAACGCACGATTTTCCCGGCAAGCCGTGGCAAGCAATTCAAGATCCCGAAAAATTTGATCCAGCTGACCGTTTTCCTGGGCCAGATCGATCAGAGACTTGGCGTATCGTGAAGCAAGGCGCGGATTGGGCATATACTATTTGTTATTATACTCGGACAGTTCAGTTATCTGATGGATTAATTCAGTTTGATCTCCTCTGCCAGCTGACGGATAAAATGCTGATGGGTGTCCTTGTCAGCCAGCTCTTTACGCAGTATCTTCTCTGCCACCTCAATAGCCAGGTTCCCAACCTGATTTTTAACATCGGTCAGTGCGGCCATTTTCTGGTTATTGATAGCGACCTGGGCCGATTCAATGATTTTACGAGCTTCTACCTTTGCCTGTTCCCGGGCTTCGCCGATGATCTGATCTTTCGCTTCTTTAGCTTCCTTCAGAATACGACTGCGTTCGGCTTTTGCTTCGATCAGCATCTGTTCATGCTCGGATTTCATCTGGGACATCTCCGCCTTGATGCGGTCGGCAGACTCTATCGATTCCGCGATGCTCTTTTCGCGGGCATCCAGCATCTTTAAAATGGGCTTCCAGGCATACTTGGCCAGGATCAGGAAAGTCAAAAGGAATATGACTACCGTCCAAAATATCAATCCAAAATCGGGACTAAGCAGATCCATGGTCTAAACTATTTATTGGTTAATAAGTTAATAATCAGTATGATCAATTATCCAAAGACGAATGATAACACCAAACATTAAAAATTACTGCATTCGCCGCCCTGCGCATTGAATGCAGTAATGATTTTCGTTCGGCTTACACGAACAAGGCCAGAATCGCTACCACGACTGCGAACAAGGCCACACCCTCTACGAGGGCAGCCATCACGATCATGTTAGAGCGGATCTCGCCAACCACTTCGGGCTGACGGGCGATAGCGTTCATGGCGTCCTTACCGATCTGACCGATACCGATGCCGGCACCGATAGCAGCAAGTCCGGCACCAACACCCGCACCGATCTTTGCCAGTCCGTCTGCAGCCAGAAATAAAATGCTCAAAATAGTCATAACACTTTGGTTTTTATGATGATTGATTAAATCCGCCGATCATTAAATTGCTCCGTATACGGAAAAACTGATCATGCTACCTGTACTATTCCTGTTCGCCATTCCGGTGTTTCTTCTAACGGTGCTTCAAAACTTAATATCTTATAAAATGACATCTTCTTCCGGTCCGTGATGTCCTCCATGCTCAAACGCCTGCGCAATAAACAGGGCAGACAGGTTCGCAAAGATGAACGCCTGGATAAGTCCCACCAGCAGCTCCACGAGATACATGAAGATGGTAAACAGGATGGACACGACCGAAAAGCCCCATCCCGCTGCCGCGGCCAGGCCGCCGAATATGAAAATCAATGAAATAATACTCAGAATGATCATGTGTCCAGCCAGCATGTTGGCAAACAGACGAATCATCAAGGCAAAGGGCTTGGTAAATATACCCAAAATTTCCACGGGGATCAGGATGGGTTTGACCCACAATGGAACACCCGGAGGCCATACAATGTGACCCCAGTAGTGCTTATTGGTACTGATCAGGAT
>Ga0164242_10005713_pt1 | contig 13807 bp, 10 predicted proteins | sample OricomgcompostMG_FD_108783 | JGI IMG/M metagenome (GOLD analysis project Ga0164242, IMG submission 108783) | Miracle-Growth compost microbial communities from Emeryville, California, USA - Original compost - Miracle growth compost (MG) ...
CGGACAAAGCCGTCCGGTAACTTTGAAAACCCGCGCTGGGACTGTAGGCCAGCACCTGCAGTTGCGTATGTTTCACCGCATCAATAATCTGGGGCGGCGTTTCAATATCGGGCTGACCAATATTGAGGTGCAACACATTAATTCCCTTTTCGGCAGCACCGTTGGCAAAAGGGGTCAGCTTGCGTATGGGCGAGGGCGGCATCAGTTGGCCGCGTTGTGATATTTCCGGCATAGTACCTGCAAAATTAGCGAAATAAGAAATAAATTGTTCGCTGTTTTGTTCAATGATTTGAATCCGGTTTCTTCCATTTTAAGACACCAAATAATAAGACCATTTGAAAGAACCAGCACTGGTTACCATCAATTTCCCTATTATCCGGCCACCCGCGCCACCGCCGAAACCCGTAGCCAGGCTTTACTGCCGTTGGGCAGGGTCACTTCATAAAAACCAGATTGCTCGTTCCGAATGTTTACTACCGCCCCTTCGGGCAATTGTCCATTGGGGGCAGCGTCATGCTGATGATTGAAGAATGGGGTGTTGTCTTCCATGACCACGGCCTTACTGGTATAGGTTCTGGCCTGATAACTGAAATAAAAGAAAATGGCGGATAGGCTAAAGCCGGCGATGAGCAAAGACAACCAGCGACCGGCAAATTTGGTACGCTGAGCCGAAGTCAGGTTTTTATATACAAACCATAAGCCCCCAAGAAAGCAAGCCAGCATCAGCCAGGCCCAAAAGGAAGGAGCAATCAGGCGGATGAAATCATGCCACCAGGCAATGAAAAATACTGGCTCCACAGGCGTCATCGGTAGTTGAACCCGTGCTTGTGCCAGAGACAAATTGTCTTTTATCCGGCGGTTGGAAGGATCTAAAAACAGTGCTTTTTCATAGTATAGTACGGCGCCGGCAGTTTCACCTAAGCGATAATAGGCATTGCCGGTATTGTAAAATAGGGGGGCATCTTTCAGACCGCTTTTTTCCAATTGCTGAAAGCATTTCAGGGCGGAGGCATAATCTTTTTGGGCGTAAAAACGATTGCCCTGAATCCACAGGCTGTCTGTTGGCTGTGCGGACGCTGCTCCGGCATGTAAACCGATAAAAATCAGGGCTATCCACAGGTAATATTTGCTGATGAACGGTTTAAGAGACATGTTTTTCTGTTTTCTTTTTTCCTAAATATTCTTCAAGGGTACCAATCAGTTGTGCCGCATTATCCAAGGTGTGCGCCCGCTGTTTCGTACCGCCCGAAGGACTGTACAAGGCCATTTCGCATTCCAAAATGACATTTTGGGTTTGCTCAATGGCGGCAGTATTCACACCTTCAATTTTTAATTTTCCGGCAATGTTTTCTTTAGATAAGTCGGACAAGGGAATGTTCAGTTTGTCACTCAGATAAAGCCAGACGGCTTTGGACACCTCTTCATAAAACATGGTATGCGCTTCCTGTTGTGGCAGTAGCTTGCGCGCCAGTGCCAGTCGTTTCCAGGCCACTTTATTGGCTTTTTTGTTTTTCCACAACACCGCGTTGGCAGCCATATCGCTTCTCCTTTTGTGCAATAAATAGGCCATCGTAAAAACGATGATGGCCAACAGGTAAATGCACCAGTACCACGGTCCGGCCACGAAAAGGGAAGTTAGGCTATTAGGCTTGAGCGGAGCGGTCATATTTGGATGAATATCGGAAAGCTGCGCTGTAGCCATGTCTTGAGTGTTATTATTTCCCTTACCGGCCTTCACCATAACGGTTATCGGTTGCGTATGTAATGTCCTGTAGCTTTTCGTCTTGGGGTCGAAATAAGAAAAATCAATGGCCGGGATGGTAAAGCTGCCAGACTTTTGAGGACTTAGGTTATAGGTAAAGGTTTTCATGCCCGTAATGTCTGGACTGCGGCCTGTTATGGTATCCGCCACCAAAGGATCCAAGGCGCTTAGGGCATTCGGAAACTGAATGCTGGGGTTTCCAATTAATTTAAAATTGCCGCTACCTTTTATGGTAAAAACAAAATTAGCCGAATTGCCGGTATGCAACACCGTACTGTCAATGGTTGCGTTGACCGTAAAATGGCCAACCGCTCCGGTAAAACTTTTGGGCTGTCCGGCTGCCGGCAACGCTTGTACATGTATGTCCACCGGATTGCTGGACAACTCTGTTTTGACATCCCGGTACTGATATCTGGAGTAATAACCATTATTAAAGAAGGGGTCGTTCATGAATAAAGAGCCATAACCCGGGTCGTTGGCCGAAGCATCCTGGCCTTTAGACTGTTCAATGACCCGCACAACACCTGCAGCTTTTGCGGCATCTAAAACTAACCGCCCGGCATGTTGGGGAAAGAGTGCTGATTTTTTCAGCAGAAAAAACAGATATTCTTAACCGTTTATCTTTTCACTGCTGGGCTTCGGCGGCATGGGGATATTAAAATCTTCGCTCCAAAAGCCATTCAATGAAGGCAGCTGGGTCAGGTTCATATTCATCGGCAAACGGGCGTATAGCTTATAGCTGGCCGTAATTTGCTGGCCGACATAGGGATGCGTATTGTCAACCGTGACCTTAATAAAAACATTGTTCTTCAGATTCTTTTCATCCAGACCGGTCAAATCCTGCTGGCGAGCTGGCGAACCGCCACCCATTTGCTGTCGCATTTGTTGCATTTGCTGTTGCATCATGCGTTGCATTTGTTGCGAGCGGCGTTGCATGGCCTGAAAAACCGGGTCGTTGGAAAAAGGGTCGTCAGGGCTTTGCCTTTGGTTATGGCGGGTAGTGGCCAGACTTCCGGGAACGACCTGTATGGTTACCGGGTTGGAAGAATAGTTTTGCCCGTCAACGGTTACTGTTGCTCCGTCGATGGTCAGCGCACCTTTCTTTTCCGGTTGCAATACATAAGACAAGCGAATGCTGGACTGTTGCTGCATGCGGCCATTGACTTCTGTATAGCTGCTCTGGCTGGATTGGATGGGGCCGGCCAAAACACGAAAGCCCTGAAAGGACGGTGCGTTGAATGCGGACACATTTCGTGCATTTTGCAACACAAAACTGACCTGAAATTGGTCGTTCAGGCCAACTTTGTTGGCAGATGGCTGGGTGGAAAACACTAATTCCTGCGCCCGAAGCATGGAAAAACAGGTGCTTAAGAGCACCGTTGTCCAGAGAAGAAATTTTTTAGATAACATTGTCGAAATCTGATTCGATAGCGTTGCCTTTTATGGTACAAAGGTAGATGTATTTTCAATTTTTGGGGGTTAACCATGGGTTAAGCCCCAGATGTTCATGCCTTTTCGGCCTTAGGTAAATCACCTTGCCAGCCTTTCAACTTTAAATACACTAAAGCCGTGGTATAAATATCCTGAAGGCAATAATCGGCAATTTTTTCCAGATTTTTCTCTTTCCAATAAACATCGGCTACTTGACTGCCATCCATATTGGTTTTAGAGGAGGGCAACGCCAATACCGTAGCCAACAAATCCAGCGAAGTGTAATGCTTGTAATCGCCAAAACGCCAAAGCTGCAAAGTATCTTCCATCGGGATTTGCCAAGGTTTCATTCCCCCAAAATCCATGCAATCCGGTAAGGGCAGACCATTGATTAAAAACCTGCGACAAAGAAAAGGAATATCGAATTCCCGGATATTGTGTCCACAAAAAATGATTTCCTTATTGATTTGAACAAAGGCCTGAACGGTTTTAGCAAATTCGCTCAACAAGGCTTTTTCATCATGGTTAGCTAACGATTTCAAACGAATTTTAGCCCATTTACCCTGTTCGTCTTTTGTAAATAATCCGAGACCGATGCAAACCACTTTTCCAAATTCTGCGTAAATGCCCGCTCGACTTTCAAAACTCCTGTCAGGATGGCCTTGTTCCTCTTCCGTCAAGCTGATGTGTTCGGCTTTGTGTTGCCAGTGCTTCTGAAATGCCCCCCCCAATTGTTGCCAACGCTCTTGACAAGGCACTGTTTCAATATCAAGCACTAATGTTTTGTGAAATATTGCGGCATGAGTAGAGGAAAGCGATTTCATAGGCCTATATTTGTTACGAAAATAGTTATTTATTTGGAATTTTGACTGAAAATGGAAAGCCGAATTAACCCCCCAGCAGAAAATTTAGACAAGCCAAAACGCAAAAATACCTGGATTTATATTGGTATTATTGCTTTGTTGCTGGCCACCAATATTTACCTATTCCTGCAAAAGAAAAATGAGCATCAGGAGAAATTAGCTGTTTCTGAAGAATTGCAGCAAAGTACTTCAGAACGAGAGGTTTTACAAAATGAATACAATGCCGCATTGGCGCGTTTGGACAATCTGACCAGCGAAAACGCCAATTTGAAAAATAAACTTAATAGCCGCAATTCCGACATTCAACACATTAAAGACCGCATTAAGGCTATTTTGGCCGATGCTCATGCCTCTCAGACACAACTCAAAGAGGCTCGTAGTCTTATCAAAGGGTTGAATCTAAAAATTGATGATTACGAAGCGCAAATTGCTGTACTGAAAAAACAAAATACAACACTTACGGGCGAACGAGATTCCGTTATCGTAAAAAATGACAGCCTGCAACAACGTATTGATATCGCCAAACGACTTCATGCATCAAATATCCAGATTATCCCCATCAACCTGCGCCGAGGTGGCAGAAAGGAAACCACCACAGGAAAAGCTCGTAAAGTAGATTTGCTGCGGGTCTCGTTTGATATTGATGAGAATCTTCTGGCAGAAGACGGGACTAAAGAATTTGATATTCGCATTGTCAACCCCGATGGCATGTTGTTGAGCAATGCGGCCTTAGGCTCAGGTAGTTTTATCGACGCCAAAGGCAAAACGCAATATTATTCCGTGTCTAAAGTATTGAACCTAAGCTCCGGAGTCCCTTTGAAAGGTATTGATGTGGATTGGCGGCAGGCTGCCTCGTACGAAAAGGGAGCGTATATTGTTGAAATATATTCCGAAGGCCAGTTGATTGGTCAGGGCACCGCCAATTTGAAATAAAGGACTTCAGGCAGAACGACAGGAAAGGCATAAAACTCTTGGGGGCTTATGCCGTTCTTGTTTTGGCTAATTTCAATTTCACATGCACCTGAAATATTTATTGATCGGGAATCATGATATTATCAACAACACGTTCCGCAAAGTAACAGTATCATCTCCCATTCATTTTTGTTTAAAATAAAATTTATTTGTACCTTTGCATCGAATTTGAAAAGAAGAGGGGCTACTGCAGCCCCTCTATTTAATTTAAGTGTGTTTGGAAGCACACGTTTGAAAAGGTCATGGAACAGATTGTTGAAAAAATAAAAGCATTTACGGAGGACATCATTACCGATTCGTCTCTATTTGTGGTGGATTTGTTTATCAAACCTACCCATAACGTCAAAGTGTTTCTGGACGGCGATAAGGGTATCAGTATTGATGTGATTTCAAAAATCAACAGGGCTTTATATAAAAAGATCGAAGAGGCGGCTTTATTTCCCGATGGTGATTTTTCTTTAGAAGTGAGCAGCCCTGGCATTGACAAACCTTTGAAATTGCAGCGGCAATATCCCAAAAATATCGGACGAACTGTGCATGTGGTATTGGCGGACGGAACGGAATATCACGGTGTACTGAATGCGGTGAAGGATAGCGACATTATTGTGTTGCCCATACCAGAGAAAAAAGGAAAAACCGCAGAAACAGCGGAAATAATTATTCCTTTTGATCAGATCAAAACAACAACCGTAGAGTTGAAATTTTAACTTTTATTGTTTTTATAACAACAAACATATTAATTTGAGTTAGCGATGGCAAGTATCAATTTGATTGAATCCTTTCAGGATTTTAAAGAAGCCGAAAATATTGACCGGCCAACCTTAATGAAGGTATTGGAAGACGTGTTCAAAACCCTTATCCGTAAAAAATACGGTGATGATGAGAACTTTGATGTTATTGTCAATGACCAAACAGGCGATTTGGAAATTTTCCGACGCCGGATGATTGTTGAAGATGGCATGTCCGAAGATGATTTAACCGAAGTGGAATATTCCGAAGCTATTAAAATAGAGCCGGATTATGCCGTGGGCGAGGAATTGTACGAAGAGGTTAATGTGCTGGATTTCGGTCGTCGCGCTATTTTGGCCGCCAAGCAAACGCTTGCTGCCCGTATCAGTGATTTGAAGAAAAACAACCTTCTGCAAAAATATGCAGACCGTGTGGGTGAAATTATTACCGGTGAAGTATATCAGATTTGGCGTAAAGAACTGATGTGTTTAGATGAAGACAGCAATGAAATCCTTTTGCCTAAATCCGAACAGATTCCGGGCGATTTCTTTAAAAAAGGAGAGACCATTCGCGCGGTGGTAAAAAAAGTAGAGATGCGGAACAATACACCGGTAATTATTTTGAGCCGTACCCATCCTTCTTTCTTAGAAAAATTATTGGAATTAGAAGTGCCCGAAATCTTAGACGGCCTGATTACGATAAAGAAAATTGTCCGCGAGCCGGGCGAACGCGCCAAAGTAGCCGTTGAAAGCTATGACGATCGCATTGATCCGGTGGGGGCTTGTGTCGGTATGAAAGGTAGCCGTATTCATGGTATTGTTCGGGAACTGAACAACGAGAATATCGACATCATCAATTATACCAATAACACCCACTTGTTTATTCAGCGCTCATTGACCCCTGCTAAAATTAACCGTTTGGATGTTAATGCAGAAACCAAACACGCTGATATTTACATGGACACCGATCAGGTATCGTTAGCCATTGGCCGTAAAGGTGCAAATATAAAATTGGCGCAGCAACTGACCGGATTTAGCATTGATGTGTACCGCGATGTTAAGGAATATGCCGAATACGATATTAACTTAGACGAATTTGAAGATGAAATAGAACCTTGGATTATTAAAGAGTTCAAGAAAATCGGTTGCGATACTGCGTTAAGTGTCTTAGAATTGTCCGTTGAAGAATTAAGCCGTCGCACTGACCTTGAGGAAGAAACCGTGAGAGATGTGCGTAAGATCTTAGAAGAAGAATTTGAAGATGAAGACACGGCCGGATAATCTTTGCGCTTATCGCAAAGTAAGAATTAAAAAATTCTGCATAAAGAGAGGGGAAATTACCTACTTTTGCAGGTTTAGACAATAAAGCACTCTTGGTAGCATTCAACCTGGCATCGGGAGTTGTGTTTAAAAGGAAACTATTTTAAATTAATAAAAATAGAAACAAGGTTGAAAGCAAATAAGAATGTCCATAGGAACAAATACACCCCGATTGTTGGCTGCTGCCAAAGAATTTAATATTGGCAAGGAAACCCTCCTTGAGTTTTTGGATAATAAAGGCTTTGATGTGTCAAGTTTCAAGCCTAACTCCAAACTGAGTGAGGAGATGTACGATGCCTTGCAGGATGAGTTTGCAAAAGATAAAGCGGCAAAAAGAAAAAGTGATTCCATAGCTCTGCCCAAAGGCTCGCTAATGGATAATCTTGACAAATCTAAAGAGGAACTGGATTTGTCCGCCAAAGACAAAAAAGCAACCGTCGAAAAAACCAAGGCTACAACGCCAGAGCCGGTTGAAGAAGCCCCTCAATCGCCGGCACCGGTTGAAGAACCGAAAGAAGAACCGTCGGTGGAGAACACGCCGGAGGTACCTGCTGAGGCAAGCCCTGAACCGGTCACACCGGTTGTGGAGGACACGCCGACACCCGCAGCAAAGGAAACACCGGTAGCGCCGGTCGAAGAAGTCGCGCCGAAAACGGAAGAACAGCCGGAAGCGAAAGCAGAACCTGCGCCGGAAAAGGAAATCTCTGTTCCCGAAGAACCTCAAAAAGAACCGGCTACCGCAGAATCTACAGTGCCGGATTCGGATAAGCCCGAAACACCCGCCGATGATGCGGATGAGGATACCGTTCAACATATTGAAACGCAGGCCCCTAAATTAGAAGGGCCGAAAGTCTTAGACAAAATTAATCTGGACAGCCTGAACCTGAGCACACGCCCGAAAAAAAGCGTAAGCAAAAAAGAAAAGGAAGCACCGGCGAAAAAAGAAACAACACCGGCAAAAGAAGTGAAAAAGGCAGAGCCGACTCCTCCGAAAAAGGAAACGCCTGCCACACCGGTAAAACCGGAAACGAAAACAGAGGAGCCAACGGCACCTATTCATATCCAAACCAATGCGCCTAAGTTAGAAGGGCCAAGGGTTATTGGTAAAATTGAACTGCCGGCAAGCAGCTCTCATTCCCGTCATGATTCTAAAGAAAAACGGAAGCGGAAACGTATTCCAGTAGATAAGAAGCATGAACATGCAAAACCGGGTGTGGACGTGTCGCAAAGAGGCGGCTCAAGTCGCAACCGGAACAATAATAAACCGGGTGGACGAGGTACCGACAATAACAGCCGGAACAAAAAAGGTAATAACGGGCCTCAGGAAATTGATGCTAAAGAAATTCAGGAAAAGATTAAGGAAACGCAGGCTAAATTAGCCGGTGGCGGTTCCCGGAATAAAAACCTGAAAGCGAAATACCGTAGAAATAAACGTGAGGAAAGAGCCGAAAAACGAGCTGCCGAAGAGATGGCCAATGAAGGCAACGTTATTCAGGTAACGGAATTTATTTCTGTAAGTGAATTAGCCAATCTTTTAGATGTCAGCTTTGCCGATGTCATCAGCAAATGTATGAGTCTGGGCATCATGGTGTCGATTAACCAAAGATTAGATGCCGAAGTGATTGAATTGGTGGCCAGCGAATTTGATACCGAAGTTGAGTTTATCAACTTAGAAGATAAATCTGAAGAGGAAGAAGAATTAGAAGAAGACAATGAAGATGATTTGCAACCACGTGCACCGGTAGTTACCATTATGGGACACGTCGATCATGGTAAAACCTCCTTGTTGGATTACATTCGCAGCGCCACTGTCGTAGCGGGGGAAGCGGGTGGCATTACGCAACACATTGGTGCTTACCGAGTGACCACGGCTTCCGGAAAAAATATCACGTTCTTAGATACACCGGGGCACGAAGCTTTTACAGCCATGCGTGCCCGTGGGGCAAAAGCCGCTGATGTCGCCATTATTGTGATTGCTGCTGACGATGCCATCATGCCACAAACGCGTGAAGCTATTTCGCATGCTCAGGCAGCCAGTTTGCCGATGGTGTTTGCCATTAATAAAATAGATAAAGAAGGTGCCAATCCAGAGAAAATCAGGGAACAGCTATCTGCAATGAATATCTTAGTTGAAGATTGGGGCGGTAATTATCAATGTCAAGAAATCTCTGCTAAAAAAGGCCTTAATATAGATGAACTGCTGGAAAAAGTCCTATTAGAGGCCGAAATGCTGGAATTGAAAGCCAATCCGGATAAAAACGCAGTAGGTTCTGTTATTGAAGCCTCGTTAGATAAAGGGCGCGGTTATGTATCGACGATTTTGGTACATGCCGGGACGCTGCATCAGGGTGAGATGATTGTTTCCGGTCAGTATTTTGGTAAAGTGCGCGCCATGACCAACGAGCGTGGTCAGCGGGTAACCTCTGCAGGGCCTTCAACACCGGTTCAGGTGCTGGGTCTGAACGGCGCGCCGCAGGCGGGTGAGAAATTCAAAGTTTATACAGATGAAGCAGAAGCCAAGTCATTGGCCAACCACCGCTCACAAATTCTTCGTGAGCAAGGTCTGAGAAGCCGTAAACATATTACGCTTGATGAAATTGGCCGTCGTTTGGCGCTGGGTAACTTTAAAGAGTTGAATGTGATTATCAAAGCCGACTTTGACGGTTCTGCCGAAGCCCTAAGTGATTCTCTGCAAAAACTATCTACCGAAGAAGTGGTCGTTAATGTGGTGTTGAAGGGCGTTGGTCAGATTAAGGAAAGCGATGTCATGCTGGCCAGTGCGTCGGATGCCATTATTCTTGGTTTCCAGGTGCGCCCATCCAGTCATGCGGCTCGCATTGCAGAAGAAGAAAATATCGAAATTCGCCAATACTCTATCATTTACGACGCGATTGCCGAAATCAAAAGCGCCATGGAAGGTATGCTTGAACCCAAATTGGAAAAGAAAGTGGTGGGCAATATCGAAGTGCGTGAGATCTTTAAGATCAGTGGCGTAGGCGTTATTGCCGGTTGCTATGTTACCGATGGTAAAATTTCGCGGAACACCAAGATCAACCTTATCCGCGACGGCATTGTGGTACATACCGGTGAGCTATCCTCTCTGAAACGCTTTAAGGATGACGTGAAAGACGTGAGTGCCGGCTATGAATGTGGTTTAGCACTTAAGAACTATAACGACATTCAGGTAGGCGATATTCTCGAAGGCTACGAAGAAATAGAAGTGAAACGGAAATTATAATCAATAATCGATTGGAAATATCTAAAAGAGGCGGGACAGCAGTTCCGTCTCTTTTTTTGTTTTCGCTTCAAATAAATCCGTTACATTCGCATAGCTAAAGATTGTAGCAAAACTCATGGATTGGAAGCGGTTTCGTCAAAAAATTCGTTTTGTATGGCAGTATTTTCCACTGTCGCTGAATGCGTTGATTCTTGCGTTAGCCGGCTATTGGTGCTACCGGCAGTTGGGCGATGCGGCCTTTAAAAAAGATATGCCTTCTTCTTTTGCCCCTTTTTTAATCTTGATGGGCAAAACCGCCTTTTGGTTTTTAATGGCCTTACTGGTCTTTTGTCTCCTCTCGGTACTCATTTGTTATTTGCGTTTTTTATGGCTAAAGCGGCGGCGGGGTGATGCTCTGGGTTTTGAATTTACCCATCAGGAGAAAAGTACCGGCCTACGCTTTAAAGCCATTATGAATGCAGTTTGGCGTCCCTGGTTAGGCACGGTGAGTTGTCGTTTGTTTTATGATGATGGTCAGTTGACCAACAAACTGCCATTGTTGGCCAATCAGCGACAAAAAGGTGTTTTTTTCAGAAAAGCAATTTACGGCAACCAGGCCTTGACATTGCCTGACATTAAAGAGTATGACCTGAAAGGCGGATTTGTTTATTTTGAAGATTTGTTGCACTTGTTTTCATTTAGTTGTTTCATCCCTCACAACGGTCATTTTTACCAACCTCCCCAGTCAAAAAACGCCGAGCTTTTAGAAGCAGAGCCACGCGAGGTACGGCAGGACAATATCCGGGTAAAAGAGTCCCAACGTATGCCTGGAGACTATGTCATTTATAAAGATTTTGAAGGTGGCGATGACATCCGACGCATTGTGTGGCAGGTATATGCCAAGAGTCGGGAATTGGTGGTTCGCATGCCGGAAGAACGCGATTTTTTTGCTTCAGATATTAATTTCTATGCCAGCTTTTTTGTTAACATACTGGAAGCGCAAACCCGCAATGCTTTTGCCACCGAGATGTTGAACTTTTATAAGAATTGTATTTGGGCGGCGGTAGATACATTATTAAAGAGAGACATCAGCCTGAAATATGTACCGGATCAGCTTTTTCATACCGACGAAACGTTGAGCTCTGCAAATCGTTTTCAACACCAAATCAGCAACGCCACTTGGCAAAAAGACAAGCCGTTGTTGGATTATTTTCCCTCAAGTAAACAAGGCATTTTGTGTCTCTCCTCATTTACAAACCCGGATGACTTAAAAGCAATATTAGAGGCCGATACAGGGCGAGCCATTATTTATTTTGTGCCCTTGTCTGCTGCTTTCCGGCAGGTTGTTGTCTGGACTTGGTTGAAACGGATTTTTATCAAGGCACCGACAGATCGGCTAAAGCGTATTCGTGGCCGCTGGTTGTTTTCTACACTTCATTCCAAAACAAAAAAGCAAGAAAAAGTGCTGATGAAAATGCTTGATGATTATGATATTCGCTGGGCGATATTGAAATAAAAAACATCAGAAGCTTGGCATATTTCCCACAAAGGGCAAAGTTTCGCAGAGCCGCAAATTGTTATTTATCTGACTCTGTATTATTACAAGAGATAAGGTAATTATCATGCCAAAATAGGATTGATTAGACAATCGCAAATCATTACATTTGCAAGGCGCTGAAAATATCGTCAATATGGCTAACAACTCGTCAATAAACCCAAACGCCGATTTCAACAATAGGATAACACAACTATTCGGGATTAACTATCCCATTATTCAAGCAGGAATGATTTGGGCCTCCGGCTGGCGGCTGGCCTCTGCGGTCAGCAATGCAGGCGGACTGGGCATGATTGGCGCAGGAAGCATGTATCCTCATGTCCTGGAAGAGCACATCCAAAAGTGTAAAGCCGCTACCAAGCGCCCTTTTGCCGTCAATCTGCCGCTACTTTATCCGGATATTGACCAACATATTGAAACTGTTATTCGGGAAAAAGTACCGGTGGTGTTCACTTCTGCCGGCAACCCGAAAACCTGGACAGCAAAACTGAAAGATAACGGCATTACCGTAGTTCATGTTGTAAGCAGTGCCAAATTTGCAGCCAAAAGTCAGGCGGCGGGCGTAGATGCGGTTGTGGCGGAAGGCTTTGAAGCCGGGGGGCATAACGGCCGAGAAGAAACCACTACCCTTTGCCTCATTCCCGAAGTGCGCAAGGCCATCGACATTCCTCTAATCGCCGCCGGAGGAATTGGCAATGGCCGAAGCATGCTCGCAGCAATGGTTTTAGGTGCCGAAGGCGTACAAATGGGCACGCGATTCGTTTGCAGCCCGGAGGCCTCCAGTCACATCAATTTTAAAAACAAAATTCTGTCCGCTCTTGAAGGAGATACCGTTCTGGCACTTAAAAAATTAGTTCCTGTCCGGCTTATTAAAAACTCGTTTTATGAGCAAGTAGCACAAGCAGAAGCCGAGGGCTGGCCGGCAGAAAAGCTTAGCGAATTATTAGGCCGTGGCCGAGCCAAGCAAGGAATGTTTGAGGGTAATCTGGAAGATGGAGAATTGGAAATCGGACAGGTCAGTGCCGGCATTTCAGAAATGAAACCAGCTGCAGAAATTGTCCGAAACACCTGGGCTGAATTTTGCAGCGCCTTGAGCAAACCACTATTTTATCGGAATCAGTAGTGAAATATGACTCAGACACTATGTACATACACACAAGATTCGTTGTTGGTAAAAGGCAAATAGCAAAAGGCAAACTACCAATCGCTTTTGGGCAGATGCTTATGGGCTGCTATCATCCTCAGGCTGAAAACAGACAAAGGCTCTTCTGAATCATCGGCAGCGACATCCGTTACTGAAAACTGATACAAATGATTGTTTTGACAGTCAATGGTCAGGATGGCGTGTTTGATGATTACGCGGCTGATGTCCTGCCAAAGAAGATTTTGGCTTTTGAAAAAACCGGGGATATAAACGCCTCTTTCAGAGATGGTCACCACTTTTGAAGACTGCGCATCTTTTTCCCATAAATAAGCAAAGACAATTACCAATAAGGCTGCCACCGAATAGCCAAAGGGCAAATACCATTTCTGCAACAGCGTATAAATCAAAATGGACAATAGTACCAAGGCTTCAATAATCCGCAGCAACTGATTACCGGATGGGTTTTGAATGATCCGCCGGTTGAAAAACACCGATACTAAAATCAGGCACAAGCCAAAGGCCGCATAGGCAATCCCGGCAAGATTCAGAAAGGCAAAAGCCTACGTTTTGACAGAGGTAGGCACCATCCAGGTCACCACCCCCATGAGCAGCAGTAAAAAGCCCATCATCAGATGCAGCGCCGTCACCTGATGCCGTTTTACACGATTTTGAGCAATAGTAATCCGATACGCATTTTGGGCTACCGTGTTGTCCATGATAAAATATTGTCGCAAAAATTTACCGTAAAAAGCGTCCTAAGACACGGCCAGATGATTACAAAGGTTATACAATGCCCGGGCGCCAACAATCGGATC